>ERZ795053.6516-NODE-6516-length-11600-cov-4.249545_pt1 | contig 11600 bp, 9 predicted proteins | sample MGYA00375137_ERZ795053 | MGnify/ENA primary metagenome ERZ795053 (study PRJEB30182, sample SAMN05720284) | activated sludge metagenome | isolation source: Anaerobic digester | place: Hong Kong | collected 2014-12-17 ... | reverse complement strand
CGCCGCAGCACATCCGCCGTCGCCGGTGCCGTCCAGCCACGCCTGATGATCGAGCCACACGTCGATTCCTCGCCCTGCCGGTAAAACATGTCCTTGTGGGCGAGCGGCACGCCATGCAGCAGCGGTAGCGGCCGCCCCGTCTTTCGAAGGGTATCCGCCGCCCGCGCCTGTTCCAGAGCACGTTCGGCAGAAACGGCCTGAAAGGCGTTGATGCCTGCGTCCAGGCGTTCGATCCGGTCAAGACAGCCGGCGGTCACCGCCTCGGCACTGACGGACCCGTCGGCGATCCGGGCGGCGATGGCAGTGAGCGGCAGTTCAGTGAGAGAAGACATGGTATTCAGCCCGTCTGCATTTCGGTTCAAATTGCAACGCGGGCGAGACTAGACGATGGCACGGCCAGGGTCATCATGATCGATGCGCCCGGTGTTGCCCGCCGCCGCTTTCACCGCTTCCGGATGGTGGCCAGACCCGCAAGCCCGCGCGGCAGGAGAATGACGAATGCCGCGAGGATGAGGCCAAGGCCGATGTCGCGCCAATCACCGAACTCGCGCATGGCTTCGTCGGCCAGCATGAGAACGGCTGCCCCGAGCAGCGGTCCCCATATGGTGCCAAGCCCGCCCACCACGATCATCGACAGCAGGAACAGCAGCATGGCAATCGAAAAGACAATGGGGCCGACGACGCCAAACTGTGCGGCGTAGAACGATCCTGCAAGACCGGTAAAGAAGGCGGAGAGGCTGAAGACCCAGAGCTGGTACTTGAACTTGCTGACACCGCGCGACATGGCATAGCCGGGGTTGTCGCGCAACGCCTGAAAGGCAAGCCCAAGGGGACCACGGATGATGGCAATCGAGAACACGAAGGCCAATACTGCCAAGGCCAGGCCCACGTAATAATGCGCGACATACCACTTGGAACCGAGCAAGCCGCGGAAGCCGATGTCACCGAAGCGGGAGAAGCCGCGCACCCCGCCAAACAGCGGCAGGCAGCCGGACGGCGGATTGGTGAAGCAATCCGTGTCGTTGACGACCACGAGATAGATCACCTGGGCAATGGCGAGCGTCAGCAGCGCCACGTAGGGACCGCGCAACCTGAGACAGGCCAGACCGATCAGTGCACTGACGAAGACGGTCACCAGCCCCGCGAGCGGCATCGCCACGAGGATGGGAATGGCGAAGTAATAGCCCAGCATGGCCGTGGCATAGGCGCCGACGGCAAACAGTGCCATCTGCGCCAATGAGAAAATGCCCGCCACGCCCAGAACCAGGTTCCACTGGGTGACGACCATCGCCCAGATGAAGAACAGGGTCATCTGGGTGATGATGTAGCGCGTGCCCACGACCAGCGGCACCAGTGCCAGCGCTGCCGCAAGGCCCAGTGCAATAAGAATGTCGCGCGTACGGGCGCTCACAGCCGCACCACCTGGGCGCGGCCAAACAGGCCCGCCGGCCGCCAGATCAGCACGGCGATCACTATCAGCAGCAGGATGGCGAAGCTGTATTGCACACCGAAGACATATTGGATGATGGCTTCGAGAAGCCCGAGTGCGATGGCCACACCGGCCGCACCGTAGACATTGCCAAGCCCCGCGACCACGCAGATCACGAAGGCCTTGAGCATGGGGTCGCCGCCCATGTTGGGCAGCAGTCCGGACAGCGACGAGATCATGACACCCGAGACGGCAGCCAGTGCGCCGGAGATCGCCAGCACCTGCGCATAGACGCGGCCGATGCGGATGCCCATCAGTTGCGCCGCGTCGCGGTTCTGGGCCGTGGCGCGGATGGCGCGCCCGGTGCGCGTGCGGTTGAGGAGGAGGGCCACCACAATCATCATCAGCACGGAGACCGCAAGGATCAGAATGTTCTGATGGGGAATATGCACACCGCCGACCACGACGGCGCCCGTAAGGTTCAGCGGTTGCGCGACTGGCTGCGGTCCGAATGTCCGCAGGATGATATTCTCAAGAACTGCACCGATGCCGATGGTGGCGATGAAGATCTGGGTTTCGAAATTGCGCGACGCGAGCATGGGCCGGGCCGCAAGATAGTAAATCAGGAGACCGGCGATGCCACAGGCCACCATGGCGACGGCGACACCGGCAACGGCCGGCAGGCCAAGCGACGTCATGGCGTAGAGACAGACATAGCCGCCCAAGGCCAGCAACGCTCCATGGGACATGTTCAGCATGTTGAGCGAGCCATAGACCAGCGCCAGCCCGATGGTGGAAATGGCGTACATGGCGCCCAGCGTGAGGCCCGATGACAGAATCTGTACCAGGACATCCATGCTCATCCTCCGAGATAGGCGCTGAGGATTTCGGGGCTCGACATCAATTGCGCGCCGGTTCCCGACCAGGCGAAGCTGCCGTTGTCGAGCAGGTGAAGGGCATCCGCCATCTCGGCGATGCGGGTGGCGTTCTCCTCGACGATGACGATGGTGCGGCCCGATGTACGCAGCGTTTCGATTACGCCATAGATCTGGTCGATGACGATGGGGGCCAGACCGAGCGATGGCTCATCCAGCATCAGCACCTTGCCGCCGGCCATGAGGCCGCGCCCGATGCCCGCCATGCGGCGTTCTCCGCCAGAGAGCGTGCTGGCCACCTGGTTGCGCCGCTCCTTGAGTTTTGGCAGCAGCGCGAAGACTTCTTCCAGCCGTTGCTGTTCCACGCGCGCCGCGTCGTGCAGGTAGGCCCCCATGCGCAGATTCTCGAGAACGGTCATGTCGGGAAACAGCAGATCACCCTGAGGCACGTGAATGATGCCGGCCGCGACGATCTCGTCCGGGCGCAATCTGCCGATCGGCTGGCCATGCAGCAGTATGGACCCCGTCCGGGCCGGCACCAGGCCCGAGATGGTTCGCAGCAGCGTCGTCTTGCCGTGGCCATTGGGACCGATCAGGGCGGCGAGCGTTCCCTCAGCGATTGAGAGCGACACGTCACGGATGACGAGATGAGCGCCATAACCGGATGAGACGCCGGCGAGTTCGAGGGCGGCAGTCATGCGGAACCGGCCTCCATCAATTTGCCAAGGCGCTGGGAGGCCCCTTCGCCGAGATAGACGTCGATCACCGTGCGATCGCGCGTGAGGCCCTGGGGCGGACCTTCATAAATGCTTTCTCCGTGATGCATGATCAGCACACGCGTCGAAAGTTGCACCAGAAACCGCATGACATGTTCGATCAGCAGGATGGTCACGCCGGATGCCGCGATGGTGCGCACAACGGCCATGAAATGATCGATCTCCTTCGGATTCAGGCCGCCGACGGGCTCATCCATCAGCAACAGCTTGGGCCGCGTGGCCAGCGCGCCGGCGAGCATCAGGAGTTTGCGGTCGAGGACGGGAAGGGCGCCGGCGGGCGCGTTGTCCTTGTCCGACAGGCCCACGGCGGCAAGCGAGGCATCCGTGTGGGACTCGACCTCCGGGCCAATCGAGAGACCCGGATAGCGCCGGTTGTCCCGGCCGAAGTAGGCAGCGACCCGCACATTGTCGCGGACGCTTAGCGACTCGAAGCAGGCGTTGAGTTGGAACGTGCGGGCGATGCCGGCATGGCAGATGGCTTCCGGCGGGAGATGGGTAATGTCGCGCCCATCAAAGATGACGGAGCCGCCGGTTGCCGGGTTCAGCCCGGATATCACTTCGAACAGCGTGGTCTTGCCGGCGCCATTCGGGCCACCAATGCCGAGCACCTCGCCCTGAGCAACCTCGAAGCTCAGATTGTCGACCGCCGCCAGCGCGCCGAAATGCTTGGAAACTCCCTTGCAGGTGAGCAATGGCGGTCCGGCGGCGGTCAAGTCTCGTCGTCCTTCGTCAGGCTTTCATCCACGGCGGCAGCATGAACGCCGCCGTGTCGTAGGGTGCTGGCGCGATGAGCAGGCCGCTCTTGGTATGATCCTGAATCTGCAGGAACTGATGTGGCATGCCAAGCGAGGAGTCCTTGGTCTGGGTCGGATAGGTGTAGGCCGCCTGCTCGTCGGGCATGAAGCGGGTGACGCCGGTGACGCCACGCCAGATCATGGAGCGCATGCGATCCGCCACCTTGCGGTTCTGGGCGTCATCGCCGGGTTCGCCCGTGCCGCCTGCCAATGCCGCAGCCGTGGCCCAGACGTAACAGCCGTCATAGGGCTGGGCGCCGGAATTGTGCCCGGCGTTCTCGCCGAACTTCGCCTTGTAGCGGGTTTCGAACGCGGTGCCGATCTCGTCCTGCAGCGCGCCGACGACCGTGGCGTAGACGACGCCGTTTGAGGCTTCCTTGGCGATGTCGCGGAAGGCCGGGATCGAGGGGCCATACTGCATGTAGACGAGGGAGTTCGTCGGATTGGGCACGAACTGCACCATGAACTGGGCGAGGTCGGCGGGCAGGAAGTGGGTGATGCAGATGACGGCCGGCGGGTCCTGGCGGATCTTGGCGAGCGTCGGGCCCCATTCGGAAATCGGCACGTTGACGGTCTCGAACAGGCTGATCTCCCAGCCATAGTCGGCCGCCTTTTCCTTCACCGCATTGGCGATATTGGCGGCATAGACGCCGGCGGAGAGGATCACCGCCATCTTGTTGTTGGCGCGCTTGTAGCTGCCGGCTTCCTCAAGCTGCTGGACGAATTTCAGGAAGCCGGGGCCGTACCAGTATTCAGCCGGATCGCCCTGGAACGAACCGAAGTAGCGCTCCGGGTCCGACTTGATGAGGTTGTTGTGGCCGATGGTGGTGTCGTAGTGGACATAAATGTTGCCACTGTCGGCGATCACATCCTGGATGGCGGCGCCGGAGCCGATGTTGTAGCCGTTGATGATGGCGTGGGCCGAATGCCGGTCGATGAGGCGCTGCACCGCCTGCACGTTGGTGGCGTCGCCCATCTGTTTGGTGTCTTCGAAATAAGGTTCAAGCGGGCGGCCCAGAATGCCGCCCAACGCGTTGATCTCCTCGCAGGCGAGCGTCAGGCCGTTCTTGAACTCGACGCCATCGGCGGCGGCGAAGTCGGTGAGTGGAGCTGCCTGGCCCACGGGGATCGGGTCGCCTGCGGCGCGGGCGCCATCGTTGATGGCAGCCAGCATGGCCGCACTCCCGCCAAGGGCGGCAGCGCCCTTCAGGAAGTTGCGGCGGCTGGGGATGATGTTCGGCGCAGAAAGTTTCGATGTCATTCACTTCCTCCCTTTATGGTTGTGACGGCGCTTCGATCAGGACTTCAGGCGATCTTGGAAACGAGTTGGGCGGCAGCGGCAATCGCGGCCTGCTGGTGCGGCTGCAAGTCCTGCTGGCCCCATTTCGCCATATGCGGTTTCCACGGATCCTCCACGTGGGTGCGGATGCCAGTCATCTCCTCCATGACGGCAAGACCGCAATAGGGCACATACATGGCCGAATATCCACCCTCATGTGACATGACGAGCTTGCCGCCGCAAAGATCATCGGCGGCCTTCATCAGCATCTTCGTCATGGCTCGGTAGCCTTCCGAACTCACCATCATGCGGCCGAGCGGATCGACACCTGATGCGTCGAAGCCCGAGGGCACGACGATCAGTTCCGGCCTGAAGCGCTTGAGGGCGGGCAGCACGACCTGCTCGATGGCGGCGAGATAGGCGCCGTCGCCCGAGCCCGGCGGCAGGGGCACGTTGAGATTGTAGCCCTTGCCGGCGCCCTCGCCATTTTCTGCGACACCGCCGGAATCGGGCGGAAACAGATTGTCCTGATGGAGCGAGATCGTGAGCGTGCTTGGGTCCTGATAGAAGATCGACTGAGTACCGTTGCCGTGGTGCACGTCCCAGTCAACGGTGGCGATCCGGCCGACCTTGTGGGTGGTGCGGGCGTGAGCGATGGCGATGGCGACGTTGCCGAACAGGCAGAAGCCCATGCCGACATCTGCGGTGGCGTGATGACCGGGCGGGCGCACCAGCGCATAGGCATTGCTGACCTTGCCTTCGATCACCGCGTCGAAGGCCGCCATGGTGCCGCCGGCCGACAATTGGGCAATCTCGAAGCTGCCGGTGCCGAAAGGGGTGAGTGTCGACGCATCGCCACCGCTCTCGGCGCTCATGGCCTTGATGCGGGCGATATGTTCGCGGGTGTGGACGCGGGCCAATTCGTCTTCGGTCGCGTAGCGCGGCTTGATCGGCAGCAGATGGTCGAGCAGGCCCGACACCTCCAGCAGATTGCGGAAACGGCGCTTGGTCTCGGGATTTTCGGCGTGCTCGCCCGGCTGGACCGTCAGGCTGGGCGCGAAAACCTGGTTCCAGTTCCAGGTGTTGTGCCACATGTAGAGTTCGTGGAAGACAAATCCCGTGGCCATTGCCAATTCCTTCCGCTGCACGCCGATGCGTTCAGATTATCCAAGCACTGCGTGAATGTCCCGACCCATGCGGGTAAGGGGTGGCCGTTCAACCCACCCTTTCAGGTGGGGCGCGCATGGCTACGATGGTCGGCGCGGTTGGTGATTGCGTGATCCCGAGTTCCTGCAGCCGCAGCACCGCCTGTGTGCGGTTCGAGACGCTGAGCTTGCCGAAAATGTTCTTGAGATGCCATTTGACCGTATCCTGTGCCATGGCAAGGGCCTGGGCCATTTCCCGGTTGCTCTGGCCGCTGGTGAGGAGCCGCGCCACATCGGCCTCCCGCGCACTCAGTTGTGGCGTTGCGAATGACTGCCGCATATGTCCGTCGGGTGTGCCGACACGGCGGCGGCCAGCCAGCAGCTGTTCCACGAATGCGCCGGTCACGCTTTCCGTCTTCCAGGACGGAATACGGTCACGCCCAAATGCCAGAACGTCGAGCAGGGGTGCGCCTTCGTCGAGAAGGCTGCGGACGGCGGATTGGGGTGCGCAGAGCGAGACGGCATCCACGAGTGCCGCAAGGGCCGACAGGGCATCGCCCGACTGGTGTGCTGCCATGGCAGCCAGTGCCCTGACTTGCGCGAAGCGGTGAAGGCGGCCGTCCCGGCGCAAGCGGTCCGCCAGCCGGTCCAGGATGCGGAGCGCCGCCTCGGGCCGCTCCTCTGCCATCAAGACGCGCGCCACCGCCATATGTTCCGGTTCCGAGGCCGGTCGCTGGGCACCTGCAGAGGCGAGCCAGGCTTCATCGATTCCACGTCCTCGCAGCACAAGCCGTGCGGTGCCGACATCGCCACGGCGCAGCAGCAGCCTGATCCGCTCGTGGAGCGCGCTGGCGAACAAGCGGCGATAACGGGTCTGCAAGCCCTGACGTTCGGCTGCCTCCAAAGCGGCGAGAGCTTCATCATCGCGGCCGCGGCAGGCCGCCAGCCGCGCCACATTGAGCTTGCAGGCCATCTCGTGAACGACGAGGCCGCACTCCTCGATGATCTGCCGGTGCTGCTGCAGCAGGTGTTCGGCGCCTTCAATGTCGTTCCACTCGTAGAGCAGGTCGACTTCGAAGATGCCGACCATCGCTTCGGCATAGGATCCTGGCCCGAGTGCATCACGGGCGAGCTGGATGGCGCGCGCATAGATGTCGTGGGCTGTCCGCAGGTTTCCGGCAGCCTGCTCCGACAGGCCGAGGATGAGGTCGGAATAGATGATGCCAAAGACAGACTGTGCCTGGGCGTGGCTATCGCGCGCCTTGAGACAGGCAAGCTGCGATCCTTCAAGCTCGCCAAGGGAATAAAGGCAGAAACCAAGGATGTTACCGAGCGTGCCGCGAGAGAAATGCTGCCCCTCCGGAAATTGCGTGAGCCAGTTCTGCGCCAGCCGCGCGGCTGTCTTCGAGCGATCCGCCGCGCTGATAACTCCGGCCGTCAGCGCATAGAGCTCCGAGCGGAGTTCCCTCTGCTCCTCCGCGGTGAGGCGGCCTTCCTGTTCGGCCGTCCGGATGCTGCTGCGGGCACGCTTGAGGATTGCCGCAGCCGGGACCGCCCGGCTCATATGGAAGTAAACCCAGACCTGTGCCAGCTGCAAGCGGGGCCGTTGGGCGATGAGATCGTCGGGAAGCTGGTTCAGCCATTCACTTACGCGGGTGATATGGCTTTGCTGGATGAGTGGCATGCAACAGGATTCGACCAGTGCTGCGGCGTGCTCGTTGTCACCGGCAGCCAGCGCGTGATGGACGGCATCACTTTGGTTGCCATTGTCCTTGAGCCAGTGCGCCGCCTTGCGGTGCAGGCCTGCGATGGTATCGGAATTGCGGGCGCCCAGCACCGCCTGAAGAAAATCGGCAAACAGGTGGTGATAGCGGTACCAGGTCCGGTCCCGATCCAGCGGGATCAGGAAAAGATTGGCCTGTTCGATGTCAGCCAGATACTGCGCCGCATCTGTCCGTCCCGTGACGGCCTGTGCGAGGGGCGCGCTGATCCGGTTGAGGATCGATGTCTTGAGAAGAAAATCGATGATGTCTTCCGGCAGACGAGTCAGCACGTCCTGCACCAGGAAGTCCGCGACATCGCGATCCGTGCCTGAAAACCGCTGTATGAAGCTGGCCTTGTCGATCCGGCCGCGCAGCGACAGGGAGGCAAGCTGCAAGGCTGCGATCCAGCCCTCGGTGCGGTGTTGAAGCGAGATGACATCGGCTTCAGACAGTTCCAGCCCACGCAAGCGATTGAGAAAGGCCTCCGTCTCCGCCAGCGAGAAGCGCATGTTCGCCTCATCGATGCGGATCATCTGCCCGCGCACCCGCATGTTGGCGACCTTGAGCGGGATCTGCCCACGGCTGGTCAGAACCAGGTGGAACGATGCGGGCGCATAGGTCAGCAGCGTATCGAGAAAGCTCGAGATGTCCGGTGCCGCGAGCACGTGACTATCGTCGAGAACCAGGACAAGCTTGTTCTGCCGCCGTCCGAGATCATTGACGAGATGGGTCAGAATCGACTCGACCGGCAAGACCGGACTGGATCGCAGAAGGGCCGGGATGTCGCGGGCAATTTCCGGATCGGCCTGCTGCAAGGCGGCAACGATGTAGTCGACGAAACGTCCAAGCTCGTTGTCGGCTGCATCGAGCGACAGCCAGCCACAGGCGACGCCCCGGTCTTTCAGCGTCCGAAGCCATTGGCACAGGAGCGTGCTCTTGCCGAAGCCTGCGGGTGCCGAGACGATCGCCAGCTTGGCATCCATGGCGCCGTCGAGCTGGCGCTCCAAGGCAGGCCGGTCGATCAGCACGCCGCGCAATTCGGGTGGACGAATCTTTGTTTCGATCAGCACGCGGCGTACTCACCTGCAACAGAACTTCACCCTATCGGAATGCGCCCGTGTTTCGCAAGATGGTCCGGCCCGCGGCTGGCCGGCAAGATTTGCCATGTTCGCTTCGGTCCCTCGGCACTGTCGGCACCAGGATGTGGCTCATTCCGCTTGCGGCACAGACGCTCCTTGAATGTCCAGCGACAACGTCACGTTCTGCTCGTGCCGAAAGGCGAGATACCAGGGATCCCGGGTCAACGCCGTCGACACAATCCGCGAAACTTCGCTTGGCTCCTCGTCGGTATCAATGCTGACGGTGATGCGCGTTTCCAGCGGGGCAGCTGTGTTGGTGCCAATCCCCAAGAGTGCACCATCGTCGAAATCGGTTTCCACGGTCACATCGACGCTATGGAATGTCTTGCCTTCAGTCGCGGCCAACATCTTGGTGGCGATCGCCATGCAGCTGGCGATGGCTGCGCGGGCGTAGAAGCTGGGCGAGGGGCCGGCGGCATCGCCTCCCATCCCCGGCCCGAGGTCCGCCACGGCGTCAAACTTGCCCTGCTGTATATGGCAGGCCAGGCCTTCACCGACATGGGCTGTCGTGGCTGTCGTGCTGTGCGCCCGTTCCGGCTGTTCCTGCAGGATGGAGATTGCGCGGGTCTGGGCTGTCTGGATGCGCAGATCGCGGGTGGACAAATTGTCCTTGGCTTCCTGTGAAGTGTTCATCGGAATTGCTGTCACGGTCATGAGAACATCTTCCTTTATGCGGCTCTTCTGGATTCATGAATCAGGCTCTGGCAGATGTGCTGGGCGTCCGCGCCCACGCCGTCGATCAGGGCCGAGTTGCGCCGGCGCATGAAAGGCAGGCCCAGCACATAGAGGCCCGGCGCGATGCGTCCCTGTTGGTGCATCAGCCGGCCCTTGCGGTCGAAGACAGGTAGCTCAAGCCAGCTGTAGTCGGGGCGGTAACCGGTCGCCCAGATCACGGTGCGGATGCGTCCGTCCCGCAAAGATAGCGACAGGCGTGGATGCTGCGGGGAGATTGTTCTGCCAAAGCGTTCGGCCGGAAGGCCCTCAGCGCCGCTCCAGTCATCGATCTGCTTGAGCAGCCGGTTCATTTTGAGGTCCGACAGCGCGCAATGATTGGCCAGCGATCCGGAGAAAAGTGCCGTGCCATCCCGAATGGCAGCCAGCCTGCCAACCAGTTCGATGCCCTGCGCCTGCAGGGTATTGAGGTCCATGAATTGCCGGTCGTGCGAGCCGACGAGTTGGAGTGACGGGAGGCGGCGGGCGCGATCGATGTCGTCGACCTCGTCGATCGTCATGGCGTGTATGCCCGTCCGGTCCATCCACCATTGGATGTCCCTGCCTCGATAGTGACGTGGCACCCGGATGTGTTCACCGGCGGCGAGCACCACGTCATGCCCTGCGTTGCGGATTTCACTGGCCAATTGCACGCCGGTGGCAGATGCACCAACGACGAGTACGCCACCCGGCCGTAGTTGCCGGGGATTGCGGTAGTCGAGCGGCGTCAGCTGATCGATCCCGGCTGGCAGGGCGCCGGCACAGGCGGGGATGCTGGCGAGATTGCAGGCACCGGTGGCAAGAATGAGGTTCTTGCAGATCCATTCACCGCGGTCGGTGGCAACACGGTAACCGGCGCCATCGGAGGAAACAGAGACGACTTGCGTGCGGGTCTCGATGGGGGCCGATGATTCTTGGGCGTAGGTATCGAGGAAGCCGGCGACCTCATCCATATCCATGAAGCCATCTGGATCGTCACCTGAGTAGGAATGGCCCGGCAGGCGGCTTTGCCAGTTGGGTGTGAGGAGCTTGAGGCTGTCCCAGCGTTCTGTACGCCAGGAATTGGCAATCTCGCCCCGTTCGAGAACCACGTGGGAGATGGCGTGGCCGCTCAGACACCGGCTCATGGCAAGACCGGCTTGTCCGGCCCCGATGATGAGGGTGTGAATGTGGCGCATGGCGGACCTCGTGATACGGCGGGAAGGCGAGACGAATTCGGTTGCCTGCCCGAATTTCGCACTCGGGCAGGCAAGGGTTTGCGTGGTTCAGGCGACAGTGACCGCGACGTTGGTCGGATTGGTCAGGATGTCGAACACCGCCGAGCGCTTCTGGGACTGGGCGACGAGCGCGTTGATGTCGTCTTCGCTGGCATCGGCGTCGATCTCGAAGCTGACGCGAATTGCCGAGAAGCCGTTCCGGATATCCGGGTCCATGCCCAGGATACCCTGCACGTCCACGTCACCTTCGACGGAGGCGCGCACTTTGTGCAGCTGGATGCCGCGATGCTGCGCCACTGCAGCGATGCCGCCGGTGAGACAGCTGGCAAGCGCTGACAGCACGATTTCGGGCGGCGTCGGCGCGCGGTCGGCCGCAGCGAAAACTTCGGGATGATCCGATGCGATCTCGAACGTCTGCTTGCGCTTATGTTCCTGGCCAAGGCCGAAGTATCCATTCAACTTGTTGACGTTG
>ERZ795053.6515-NODE-6515-length-11602-cov-4.018273_pt1 | contig 11602 bp, 12 predicted proteins | sample MGYA00375137_ERZ795053 | MGnify/ENA primary metagenome ERZ795053 (study PRJEB30182, sample SAMN05720284) | activated sludge metagenome | isolation source: Anaerobic digester | place: Hong Kong | collected 2014-12-17 ... | reverse complement strand
TCTGGCGCCCGGCGCGCGAAGAGACATTTTGGTGATTCACAGTGTTTGGAAGCTGATTGAAAAGTCTTGCTGGAAGACTTCGGAAGCGGACGACTACTCGTCACGACAGCCCTCCAGCGTCTGGAATGACCGCAAGGTTCAGGTTCGTCGACTTCCGAAGTCTGCCGGGATCAGCGAAAACATGACGGCGTCGCCGGGGGTGTCATGTACGGTCAGCCGGTTGCGCAGAACGCCTTCGCGCACGGCGCCGGCGCTTTCGGCAGCACGCAAGCTGGCGGTGTTCTCTGGCTGCACGACAATCTCGACGCGGGCCAGGCCGACCGCCTCCATCCCAAAGCGCGCCGCCAGTCGGATTGCACGGCGAGCCACGCCACGACGCGCGCTGCCGCAGCGCACCCAGTAGTAAAGGTTGGCGAAGTGGTGGTTGCGGTTGATCTGCGTCAGACCGCAGCCGCCCAGCACGCCGCCGGTCTGCGCGTCGGCGATGACGAAATCGTAGGCGACTCTTGTCTCGCGCCATTCGAGGGTCATCGCTATGTATTGGCGCACTTCGTTCACGTGGGTGACGCCGCCGGCTGCCGGAAGCCATTGCTGCAGCTCGGGGCGCGATTCCTCGATTGCCGCGAAGATTGCTTCGGCATCGGCGGGCTGCCAGGGGCGCAGCGTGACGATGCCGTCGGTCAACGACATATCTGTAGGAACATTATCGGTGCGAAGGGTCATTGCCTTCCCTCTCGGTCTCGACTGTCACCTGGCCAGCCTCGTCGATCTCGATCCAGTCGCCGCTTCGCAGACGGGCAAAGTCGGCTGGGCTTAGCGCGACGACCAGGACCGGCTTGCCGTACATCACATCCGCGACCACCGATGCAAGGGCGAAAAAGGAATCCACCCCTGTGGTGATGATGGCGGCCGGTGCCGCCCCGGTGCGCACCGCCTCCAGCAGGACGGCAGTAGTGGTCGATGAACCGCGGCTGAACGGCACGCAGAGCACGCATCCCGCGGCGATCTGGCCGGACAGCGGATGGCGCCTGTCGGTGATCTCACCGGTGCGGTAGTCATAGCCACCCCAGAACGAAAGCGGTTCATTGCTGACCAGCGCGCGGCCCGCGGCTGCGCCGGGGATGATGGGAGTAGCGGTGAGCTGTATGGTCGCTTCCTGGTTGTTACGCATTGTTTGGATGGCAGCAGTGACTCGATCAGCGCCAGAGCGAGTCGTCGCGTACGATGTAGCCGGTGACGGCGGAGTCGATGCAATCTTGCAGACTGCCGAAAGCGACGGTGGTGCCCAGCAAGCCGGGCGAATAATAGGCGTATTTGGCGGAGTTGGTCATCAATACCTTGATATTGGGCGGCAGCATGGGTGTGGCAAGGATGCAGGTATCGACCGTGAGCCGGCCGCCGAAACGCTGCAACGGGTCGAGATGGCCGGCAGCTTTGGCAAGCTGCGCCATGCCGCGGCTGGTGGTGACGAGAAACTGGACGCCAGCATGCACGCCGCGGCCTTCCAGCAACGGCGCCAGCTGGCCGAACTCGGCCAGCGAAAAATGCGGACTGCCCAGCACCACCATGTCCAACTGCTGACCCTCGGAGGTGCTGAGTTCACGCCGCGCCTGGCGCAGGTCGTCCATCGTCACGTTCACGATTTGGCCAGGTGGCCGGCCCTGAAAGGCAGCTTGTATGGTTGGCGCCTCCGGTGTAACACCGATCATATGAAACAGGGCAACAGCGCCAGAAGAAGCGGTTGCTGCGCCGAAAGATTTGAGCTGATCTTCCGCAGGCGCAACTGTCAGGCCATCGATCACCGGGATACGATCTTGCGCGATCCTGCCGACCAGGTGGCCGAACACCGGGTAGAAGGTGTCATCCGCCTGGATCGCCTGCGGCACATCGATCAGGCGAAACAACACCTGACCCGCGCGGTTCTCGGTCAGGTGCAACCCCACGGCCGGCACGCGACCGGTGATTGCGCAGCAGATGTCCAGCAGGTCAGGGTAGCGCTCGGTGCGCGCGCCCAGCACCGAGTTGGCAAAGACGATCGCGTTAGACTCGCCCCAGGCGATCTGCTGGCCGAATGCGGGCCGCCACTCCGTCTGGTAGGGCGCGCAGGTCCAGGTCGGAATTGCACCCATGCTCTGGTAGGCAATCATCTGGCGATGTGCCTTGCCGGCCCAGTCACGCGGGACGGGCCATTCCTGCCAGTGCTGCTCATCCAGCCCGCTGACGTTGAGTGTGGTGGGCACGGCGACCTTGGCGCCCAGGCTGGCCAGCCGCTCGGCGTATTCCAGCCCCGCTTCACCGATGTAGATGGTGCTGTCGATATGCGCGCCGCTGATGTCCATCAACTCGGCAGCGCCATAGACGCGAGCCATACGCACCAGGATGGACATCGCCATCTGCGCAGCCGGGCCGCGGTCGCCGGCGAGCATGGATTGGTCAGTGGAGGAAAGGTGGAGAGGCATGGGAGGAAGCAAATAAGGGAAACAAAGGAAATAAGGGAAACTGGGGAGATGATAGCACGGAGCAGAGGATTCATCAAGCTTCTGAGAAGTCCTGACCGGAGGCGAACGTGGTGTGGAAAGAAGTCTGAGGTTTCGCCACTGGACACTTTTCGCTTTGTCACCCTGAGCAGGACTGACATGCAATTCACGCTGCAACGACTCGTTCTCGTCCTCATACTCGTCCTCCTCTGGCCGGAGACTCCGGCGCAGAGCGGCGCGAAGGCGTGCGAGTAGGAGCGAGGATCGGCAGTTGGAAGGGGTAATATTTGCTACTGGTTTAAGCTGTATGGTATACTCCAGCGACGAGCGCGCATGGCGCGCTCGTATTACGCACGCCGATTGCTTGCCTTCCAGGCATGTGCCAGGTTGCGTGCTCCGCCTACCACGGGCGGAGTGGGCCGGGTGTTAGCAATGGCGGACGAAACAACGCATACCCAGGAGGTAACAGAACAAACGTGGCAGTAGTAAAAATGAAGGACCTGCTAGAGGCAGGCGTCCACTTCGGTCATCGCACTCGCCGGTGGCACCCCAAGATGAAGCCGTACATCTTCACGGAGCGCAACGGCATTCACATCATCGACCTTCAGCAAACGATGGGCATGATCGAAACCGCCTATGGCCGAACCCGGTCGGTAGTTTCGTCGGGCGGCACCGTGTTGTTCGTGGGAACCAAGAAGCAAGCGCAGCAGAGCGTGCAGGAAGCCGCAGAAAGCTGCGGCATGCCGTACATCAACAACCGTTGGCTGGGCGGCACGCTGACCAACTTCCGCACCATCCGTCAGCGGGTGGACTACATGATCAAGCTCGAACAGCAGCGCGACCGGGGCGATTTCGAGCGTCTGACCAAGAAGGAAGCGCTGGAGCTCAATCGCCTGATCGCACGGCTGGAAACGCGGCTCGGTGGCCTGCGCGAGATGCGCCGCCTGCCTGATCTCGTGTTTATCACCGACGTCAACCGTGATGACATCGCCGTCCAGGAATGCAATAAGCTGGAAATCCCCATCGTTGCGATGGTGGACACCAACTGCGACCCGGATCCCATCGACATGATCATCCCGGCCAACGACGACGCCATTCGCGCCATCAAGCTGATCGCAGGCGTCATTGCCCAGGCGGCCAGCGACGGCGGCCACATGCGCGAGGTCATCGCGGCGGAAGAGGAAGAGGATTATAAGGGCCTGCCCTCCGAGGAAATTCGCGAGCCTGCGACCTTCCTGGGACCGTCGACCCTGGCCAAGATTGCCCGCGGTTTCGATACCGACGATGACGACGACATCGAAGAAATCGAAGCTGAAGCTGATGTTGACATCGACATCGAGGACTTCGAGATCGACGATGATGATGACGGCGACGAAGTCGTAGAAGAAGTCGTTGAAGAAGTGATCGAAGATTAAGACCGACGGATAATTCGCAATATCGCCTGGGGGCCGGAATGAATTCCTGCCCTCAGGCTGGCAGCAAACAAAAACATAGGAGATAGAACTTGGCTACTTCATCGGAACAGATCAAGCAACTGCGCGAACAAACGGGCGCAGGCGTGCTTGACTGCAAGCGTGCACTGGATGAGACCAACGGCAGTTTCGAAAGGGCCGTTGAAATTTTACGAAACAAGGGCTTGGCCGCGGCTGCCAAAAAGGCTGACCGCGATGCGTCCGAGGGCCTGATTGGCAACTACGTACACATGGGTTCCAAGGTGGCAGCCATCGTCGAAGTCAACTGCGAGTCTGACTTTGTGGCCCGCACCGAGCAATTCCAGACACTGACCCGCGACCTGGCGATGCAGATTGTCGCCACCAGCCCGCTGTACGTGCGGCGCGAAGAAGTTCCCGCCGAAATCGCAGACAAGCAGCGCGCTGTTTATCGCGAGGAACTGGTCGACTCTGACAAGCCGGCCGACATCATTGAGAAGATCGTCGAAGGCAAGCTGGACAAGTATTTCAAGGAAATTTGCTTGCTTGAGCAGCCTTTCATCAAGGACGGCGGTGTTTCGGTGGGCGATCTGGTCACCGACAGTATTGCCAAGCTTGGCGAGAACATCGTGGTTCGGCGCTTCGCACGGCTCGAAGTCGGCGAATAAACCAATTGGTCAATTAACCTGGTCGGGAGCACATGTTCCCGACCAGGTGGCATTTATCGCAGATTGTGAGGCCGGCAAAGCGGTTTCACGGCAGCCTGCGCAGGACACCTCAAACTGACGCATCCTCGTCCATATGGGCGCCACGTTGAACGGCAGTGTAATCGATGGCCCCGTACGTGCATCGTTAGAGGTTGTTGAAAGCCGTCGGAAATCGCCGGCTGACGACGTAAATCAGAACAAATCACCAAGCATTCCCCACGCCACCAACTTCAAGGAAAGATTCATGCCAGACCCGATATTCAAACGTATTCTACTCAAGGTCGGCGGCGAATCGATGGCCGGCCCACAGGGCTTTGGCATCGATCCCTTGCGGGCGGAGATCCTGGCGAAGAAGATCGGACAGATCAAGGATATGGGTGTCGAGGTTGCCGTGGTTCTCGGAGCAGGCAACATCTGGCGGGGAAAAATTGGCCTGGGACACGGCATGGAGCGCGCAACCGCCGATCACATGGGAATGCTGGCGACGGTGATGAACGCACTGGCCTTGCAAGACGCACTGGAACGCAACGGAACCGAAACGCGTGTCCAGACCTCCATTGAGATGCGCTCCCTGGCCGAACCCTACATTCGCCTGCGCGCCATTCGTCATCTGGAAAAGGGGCGGGTCGTTATCGTCGGCGCCGGCACCGGCAATCCCTACTTCACTACCGACACAGCGGCGGCCTTGCGGGCTATGGAGATCAATGCCAACGCGTTGATCAAGGCAACCAAAGTAGATGCGGTCTATGCCGATGATCCCAAGACCAATCCTGATGCCAGGCGCTTTGAGTTCCTGACCTACATCGATGCCCTCAACATGCGCGTCGGCGTGCTAGACAGCACCGCCATCACGTTGTGCATGGAGAACCACATGCCGATCTTCGTGGTTGACCTCTGGCAGCCGGGCATTCTCGAAGCCGTGGTCACCGGCCAGCGGGTCGGCACGATCATAGGCGACCCGGAGCATTGGCAGGCTGGCTGAGCAACTGTTTCAAGAGACCTTGGAAGTCGCCGTTAGAGCCACTCCCGAAGTCCGGCGCAACTCGCAACGGAGCGAAACATGGCAGATCAATTCGAAGACATAGACGACATTATCCTTGATGCTGATGAACGGATGGACGGGGCAATCGACGCCCTCAAGAACGATCTGATGGTCATTCGCACAGGACGCGCATCGCCGGGTCTGGTCGAACATCTTTCCGTGCCCTATTACGGTACACCAACATATCTGATCCAGTTAGCAGTCATCAGCGTACCAGAACCGCGGCTGATCACCGTCAAGCCCTTCAGTGCTGGCGACATTGGCGTGATCCAGAAGGCGATCCAGAACTCCGATCTGGGTATCACACCTACCAACGACGGTAAGGTCATCAGGTTGGCGGTGCCGCCGCTGACTGAGGATCGACGGCGCGAATTGGCGCGGCAGGTTAGTCATCGGACCGAAGAAGCGCGTGTTGCCGCCCGCAACGTTCGGCGCGACGCCAACGACTCCATCAAGAAGCTCGAAAAGGACAAGTTGATCTCCGAAGACGAGATGCATAGGGCGCTGGACGACGTCCAGGAGATGCTGAACAAAGTCGTTGAGCGCATCGACAAGATCGGTCACGACAAAGAAGTCGAATTGATGGAGGTCTAGCGCTGACGCGGAGCGTCAGCGTATAGGCAGTCCTGGTGAGACATCCATGTCTATCGACAACCCCAACGGCGTACAGCCTGACTACAGCGGCCTGCGGATTCCATATCATGTCGGCATCGTCATGGATGGCAATGGACGCTGGGCGCAACAGCGCGGCCAGCCGCGAGTGTTCGGCCACCGCGCCGGCACGGACAACATACGTCGCGTGCTCGAAGCGTCGATCAACGCCGGCATCAAGGTTCTTACGATCTACGCCTTCTCGACTGAAAACTGGAACCGGCCGCCTGCTGAAGTGCGCGCCCTGATGCAGCTTCTCAGCCGCACCATCCGTGATCAGTTGCAGGAACTGCACAAGAACGGGGTTCGAATTCGCCATAGTGGCAGTCTGATCGGCATCTCCGACACGCTCAAACGGCAGATCGCCGAAGCGCTGGAATTGACGCGCAACAACGACACCATCACCCTCAACGTAGCTTTCAATTACGGTGGGCGTGCCGAAATAATCGACGCAGTGCAGCGGATCATCGCCGACGGCCTGCCGCCGGAAGCCGTCACCGAGGACATGTTCAGTCATTACCTCTATACCCAGGAATTGCCTGATCCCGACCTCATTATTCGCACTGGCGGCGAGTATCGTCTCAGCAACTTCCTGATTTGGCAGGCCGCGTACGCCGAGTACTATGCGACGCCAACGTATTGGCCCGATTTCGACGAGACTGAGTTGCGCTATGCGCTGGTGGCCTACACTGAGCGCGACCGGCGGTTCGGCAAAGTAAAGGTTCCCTGATCCATGCTGCGCACCCGAGTGATCAGCGCCATCGTTCTGCTGGCAATTGTAGCAATCCCTCTGATCCTCGGCGGTTTGCCGTTCTTTCTCCTGGTAGCGGCCATCGGCCTGGTGGCCTCCTACGAGTTTGTCACCCTCTTCCGCAAGGGTGGACATGGCCCCATGCTCATCGTGGCCGGCCTGCTGGCGCTGGCATTCATTGCCCAGGCCCAGTGGCCGGCTCTCTTTCCCCTGGCTCCTCTGCTGACCGTTGCAGTGGTCGGCAGCCTGCTCGCCTCACTTTGGAACAAGTCACCCCATCCGGCCAGCGATTGGACGCTGACACTGGCAGGCGCGCTTTACGTTGGCTGGCTGCTTAACCACTTCGTCCGCCTGCGCGCTGAAGATCAAGGTCTCTACTGGCTTCTGCTGGGCGCAATCGCGATCTGGACCGCCGACGCGACCGCCTATTTTGCCGGCCGCGCCTTCGGCAAGCATCCCTGGTGGCCGCGCCACAGCCCGAAGAAAACCTGGGAAGGTTATCTCAGCGGCGCTGCTGCCGCGACCGTGGTGACTGCGATTCTTGGCGTGCTCCTCTTGCAACTCAGCCCGCTGGAGGGCGCAGCGCTTGGCTTGTTGATCGGCCTGTTCGCGCCATTGGGTGATCTGGCAGAATCCATGATCAAGCGCGAAGTCGGCGCCAAAGACTCCAGTAATCTAATTCCTGGCCACGGCGGATTTTTGGACCGTATCGACAGCCTGCTGATCACCATTCCGATTGTGTTTTATTGGGCGACCGTTCTACCCCGCTGGGGTTAGCGCCAGCCGTCTTCACGCGCCGGCTGCCTGGCGCATCCATCGTTTTCACGCCCAATTTCATAGGCAAGGAGGCAACATGTCGTCAATTACCACGCGCCCAATGGTCGACGATCGCCGCGAGATCCGCGGCTGGGCAATGTACGACTGGGCGAATTCGGCGTTCAGCACCACGGTGGGCACGGTGTTTCTTGGCCCGTATGTCACGGAACTGGCAAGGGCGGCGGCAGGGCCTGATGGTATGGCGCGTTTCCTGGGCCTCCCGGTCGCTCCGGCCTCCTTTCTACCATTCGCCATCTCGCTCTCGGTGTTGCTACAAGTGTTCTTCCTGCCGATGCTGGGAGCCATCGCCGACTATTCGCACATCCGCAAACAGATGCTGATTCTGTTTGCCACCATGGGTGCATCAGCCACCGTCGCCATGTTCTTCGTGACGGCTCCGGTCTGGTGGCTGGGCGGCGTACTGTTTGTCTTTGCCAATCTCTGCTTCGGCGCTTCCATCGTCTTCTACAACGCTTATCTGCCGGACATTGCCAGCCCGGAACAGCGGGACCGGGTCTCCTCCTTCGGCTGGGCGATGGGATATCTGGGCGGCGGCTTGCTGCTGCTGTTCAACCTGATCTTCTTTCAGTTTCATGACGCTCTGGGGATCAGTTCCGGCCTGGCAGTGCGCATCAATCTGGCGTCGGCCGGTCTGTGGTGGCTTGGCTTCTCCATGTTTACCTGGCGCCGGTTGCGCTCGCGTCAACCGCAGCGCGAACTTCCCTCCGACACCGGTTACTTCAGCGTCGGTGTGCGGCAATTGCGGCAAACGCTGAGGGATCTGCGCCACTTCCCGCAAACGGTGCAATTCCTGCTGGCTTATCTGATCTACAACGACGGCGTGCAGACGGTCATCGCCATCTCCGCGATCTTTGGCGCCGAGGAACTAGGGCTGGACGTAGGAACGCTGAGCATGGTGATCCTGGTGGTGCAGTTTGTGGCGTTCTTTGGAGCGCTGTTCTTCGGCTGGCTGGCAGGCAGGACGGGTACGAAACGTGCGCTGGTGATCAGTCTGATCATCTGGAGTGTTGTGGTGATCTACGCTTACGGCTTCCTGTACGATGCCGCCGGCTTCTTCATTCTGGGTGTGGCGGTCGGTGTGGTGTTGGGCGGCAGCCAGGCGCTGAGCCGCAGCCTTTTCTCACAGATGATCCCCGTTGGCCGCGAGGCGGAATACTTCTCGCTCTACGAGATCAGCGAGCGCGGCACGTCGTGGCTGGGACCGTTTGTATTTGCACTGGTCAACCAGTTCACGGGCAGCCTGCGGCTGGCGATTTTGTCGGTCATCCTGTTCTTCGTGGTTGGTCTGGTCTTGCTGGTTCTGACCAATACCGCGGAGGCGATTGCAGAAGCCCGCCGCGCGGAGTTGCCGCCCGATCCGCTGGCAGCGTAACGCCGCAGCCATGACAACCTCGACGACCGGCGCACCGTCACCGCCGACGCGGCTGTCGATCATCTCGTGGGCGCTGTATGACCTGGCGAACACGACGTTTTCCATCAACATCGTCTCGCTCTATTTCAGCTTGTGGGTCGTCAATACCATGGGGGGCGCAGACAAAGACTACGGCTATGCCAACAGCTTTTCCATGGCGCTGCTCTTCTTCACGGCGCCGATCCTGGGGGCGTTCTCCGATCAGGCCGGCCGGCGCAAACCGTTTCTGATCGCGACCACGTTGCTATGCGTTGCGATGACCGCACTGCTGGGCGCGGGCGGTCTGACGCTCTCGCTCGCGCTGTTTATCGGCGCCAACTACATGTTTCAAGGCGGGCTGATCTTCTACGACTCGCTGCTGCCGGCCGTCAGTACCGAGGAGAACCGCGGCCGGGTCAGTGGCCTGGGTATCGGCCTGGGTTATCTCGGGTCGTTCATCGGCGTTGCCACCGGCCTGCTTTTCCTGGATCGCATCGGCTATACGGGCATCTTTCGCGCGACGGCGCTGCTGTTTCTGCTCTTTGCCCTGCCCTGTTTCCTGTTCGTGCGCGAGCCGCTGGTGCAGGGAGCCGGTTCGCTGGCCAGGGTCGTGCGTGGCGCGTTTTCGCAGACCTACGGACGCGGCTTTCGGACCATCAAGCACTGGCCGCGCTATTTCGCGCTCTGGGCGGGGATTGGCGTTGGCCAGGGCTTGCTGGCAGTGCTTCTGGTAGCGCTGGCGGGCGGCAAGCCGCAAGCATGGTTCATTGCTGCCGGCGCGCTGGTTGGGCTGGTGGAGTCGGTGGTGCTGCTGCCCGTGGTCGGTCCTGCCCTGCACGCGACCCGCTACCGCGGTTTGGCCCGCTTTCTGGTCGGCCGCGTTTTCTACACCGATCCGATCAACTCGCTGATCGTCTTCATGGGCATCTACGCGGCCAACGAGGTGGGGTTCAGCCAGCAGGAGACGCAGGGCCTGCTGCTTGTCAGTATCGCTGTGGCCGTGGCAGGCGGCATTCTGTGGGGTGTGGTCGTCGATCGCATCGGACCCAAGCGGACGTTGAACATCGTGCTGGTCATGTGGATGGTTGCGCTGGCGGCTGTGGCTGCTATTGGGCTGCTGGATCTGTCGCGCTGGTTGTTCTGGGGCGTGGCAACGATGGCCGGCGTGGCGCTGGGTGGCACCTGGGCTGCCGACCGGCCATACCTGCTGCGTCTGGCGCCGCCGCAGTTTGTGGGCGAGTTCTATGGGCTGTACGCGATGGTGGGCCGCTTTGCCAGCATCATCGGGCCGTTTCTGTGGGGATACGTGGCCGACACGCTGGGGATGGGACGTCCCGCAGCGGTGCTGAGCCTGCTGGTATTCGTGGTGATCGCATTCGTGATCCTGCAAGGCGTCGATGACCGCCCGCGCAATTGGACCACTGGCAGCGCGTCTGGTGAGCCGTAGAACGGTTTTCCAAAATCGTTGGGTAGTCTCAGCGGACGCACACCGCCAGTCGAGCAGCCTCCGCACGTGGGCAGAAACGATTTTCCAGATCGTTCTACAACCCTAACCGCCCTCCAAAGCAGCAACCAACTGATAGACGCGTCCTTGACATTTCTTCAATGTGTCTTGGACCCATTTTGCCGGGCGCCTGTTCCCCGGCGAAACTGGCAATGAAAACGCTTCCGATCCGCGGATCGGAAGCGTTTTCATTGTGGCATATGTGCGCCATTCGCTGAGATTCGGACTACATGCGCATCATCACCGGCAGATACATCCGGTCCACGGTTGGCTGCAGGACGTACAGCCCGGTCTCCGTGTCGCTGATGGTCACGACGCCACCTGACCACAAGGGATAAGGTGCGAACGCGCCGGTGTGGCCCACGCTGTCGCTGTCCGGCACGGTGTCGAAGTAGCCCAGCTCGCGGAACGTCATGTCTGGCAGGCTGCGGATGTCCAGAATGCGCAGCCCGGCGCGCCAGTTGGCCTGATACATCTTGTTGCCGATGAGGATGATGTCGTGGTCGATGCTGGTGGTCGTGTTCTCGAAGTGTCCCAGCACCACCGGGTTGTCCAGATCGGTGATGTCGAAGGCGTAGGTGCGGGTGTTGTAGCCGTAGTGGTGCTCGTCCATCATGTCGCCCAGCAGCCAGTAGTGCAGGTCCGGGGTCAGGTCACCCTGGTGGGCGCGGGCGATGCCGGGGTAGTCGAAATCGGCCACAGTTACCGGCAGGCTCTTGTTCGTTACATCGACGATGGTCACGTTGTCATCGCTGCCAACAAAGCACATCTCATGGCCGTGATAATCATGGTCCGGCCCGTCATAGACCAGGC
>ERZ795053.6514-NODE-6514-length-11603-cov-4.845514_pt1 | contig 11603 bp, 7 predicted proteins | sample MGYA00375137_ERZ795053 | MGnify/ENA primary metagenome ERZ795053 (study PRJEB30182, sample SAMN05720284) | activated sludge metagenome | isolation source: Anaerobic digester | place: Hong Kong | collected 2014-12-17 ... | reverse complement strand
ATCTACACAACCGAACACACTCTTTCCCTACACGACGCTCTTCCGATCTAAATACTCCCGCCCCAAAGTGGCGTCAAAGGCCAGGCGCGTCTGCCAGCCCTCGTTGGGTCGGTAGAAATACGGCCCCGGTACATAGAATTCATCCAGGTTGACAATATCCGTCTGCGATAGCTCCCAGCGCACCTCGTCCGAGCCGCCGGAGTTGACCAGCGCCGCATCATACTGAACCGTCAACTGCTGGTTAATCAGCCGGGCCGAGCGAATGGGAGCAATCGTGTCCGGGTCATTGGTCAAGAAAATCGCCGAAAAACGGGTCACCCACCACTCGACCAGTTCTTCATAAACGATATCGGTGGCATTCAGGGCCACTTGCGGGCGAGCTTCAGGGTCATTACCGATCCGCACCATCAAAGGCCGGCGATGTAAGATTGCGGGGTCGCTCACCGGCAGGCCGGTCAGCGGGTTGACATCGGCCGACCGGTCAAACACTGCCGGATTAGTTGTTGGCTCCGCAGCGACGGTCGGCGCGGGCGTCGGCGTATCGGCCGGGATAAATTCGGTCGGCGTGGGTTCAACCACCGGCGCTTCGGTGGCAAACACCACCACCGATAACTCTGAAGTCGGGGTCGGCGGCAGCGGGCGACTGCTGCCACACCCGGCCACTACAGCGACCAGCACCACCAGCACACCTATACTCGTAAACCGGCGAATAAACCTGACAAAACAACGCATAATAACCTCAAGTGTTTACAAGTGATTTCGTGAGCGCTATTATACCCCTATCTTGTCGCTTGTAAAACTATTATAAATAGGAAGCATTCAGCTTTTAGCTATCGGACGGCGCTAACCGGCGCAGCGAATAATCACCGGCGGCAACCGGCTCAGAGTGGTCCGGTTGGACGAAAACAACTCGCTGCCACGGTTTGACCTCTGGGTAGGCTAACTTGAGCAGCGGCGCAAATGCCTCGGTGGTATCGACAAACCCCTTAAGATGCGGTTGTAAATCGGCCGGGGTTATGGCTTGCGGGTCGCCCAAAAGCGTGTAATTGCCGGCGGTCTCGACCAACACCACCTGCGGCGACGGCCAACGATCCACCAGACACGCGTCGTGGCCGGTCTGGATCACGTGCGATCCGATCAGCGGCCCGGTTGTTCCGGTTGGAACCAATTTTTTAGGGTAGCTGTTTGTTCAAGGGTTAATGAGATCATTTCGTCTGATTTCTGAAATATAATCGGCAAATAAATAGGTGATTGCATAGACAAAGTAATCTGTTTTAATCCGTTCCGCCCCGCTCGATTCTGATGTCATAGTGTTGTGATCTTTCGTCAAAACGGGCAAGTACCGCCCTGGCCTTCGTCGGGACATATGCTACTTCGTAATCTTCCCCCGCAGACTCGGCCACAGCTTCCAGTGAATCAAAGGTCATAATGGTAACAAATTCTACTTCTTAGCCAAGGTCTCGGCGCAGTAATTGAATACCCTTAAAGCCACGAATACGCATGTTCGCTATACCCACGAAGATTTCCTCTTTGAGTAGGGTTTCGTACTTATCGGCATTGTCAGACGTTGTCCACCCATGCCAAATTCGACTAATCATGTTTTGTTTTCTCCACAGAAACTGTTTTAAAGGATGGGTTCAGTCTAAAAATAGCCTAATACTTTAGGCCAAGACGCAGCCCGCTCACACCAAGCGATGGCCGCCCGTTCCTCTACGGGCCAGTATCCACAGATAAGGCACTTCATGGTTCTGTTCCACCTGAGCTTCAATCGTTGTCTCTATTAGACATTATCGGTAATAAGCATCAGCCGTCGGTAATGAATAACTGGAACGATGGCTGGGGGTGACGACATTCGACCTATAGGTTATGTGAGGCACAAGCCACTTCCATGACCATATCTGAAAAACCAGGTTTGGTGTTGCACAAGACATCCTTAACAATCCGGCAACGTTTGACCCCAGTAATCGTATGTTCGACCACAATCCGGGCGGTTGAGATCACGGAGTTGAGCCACAGGTCGACCCAGCTTAGCTTCTGTCCTCTGGGCTTTTTTGGGACAGGTAAGTTACCACGCCCTGAGGTTCATAGCCTTGAATGGAAGTGCCTATCTCCTCCACACGTCTATTTCTTGGGAAATATGCAGCCTAAGGTTGTTCGTCCTCATCCTCCTTATCAGGATCTTCCACGTAAGATGGATCGCACTCGGCAATGCGACCGGCCGCTCCGATTTCACCGGTCCAGATCATGTCGCCGCTGGTAAAGAATGCCAGCGCTTCTTGTTGAGAAAAGCTCTGATAAATTTGGCCGTCGGGATCGGTGAAATTGCCGCCGGTTTGTTGGGGGACGAAAGTCGTCGTCCCATCGGGTTCAATCTTAAAGAGACCATTTGCTCCCCATAATGAGAAATCGCCATCATTCGGTCCAATATAAATGGCCTCATCCGCCGTGGCGGTAATAGAGGAAGCTTGCGCACCGGTTAACCCTTGACCCTGGCTGACGCAAACAAACTCATCGCGGCCTAGGTCGGTATTGTAAGTATGCTGCACAAACGCAACCTGGCTTAACACCTCTTTGACCAGCGGATGAGTGGGATCGGCGGTGGGTTCGGGGGTGGGAGTAGGTGTAACCTGGACTTCAACCACTTTTTCAACCTCAACCGTTTGAATCACCGGTACTTCTTTTTCAACCTCAACTTCTACTGTTTCTACTACGACCACTTCTTTCTCAACTTCTACCGTTACTACCTTTTCGACAAGGACTTCCTGAGTGACTATTTTTTCAACTTCTTTCTCTACTTCCTTTTCAACTTCAACCTCAACGGTTTCAACCACTACCACGGTCTCGACAATAGTCTCCGGGGTAGGGGGTGCTCCGCCACAAGCAGCTACTCAATGTCATTAAGTTAGTGACTGGCGCTAGCCCCCCTAACCCCCCAGAGGGGGAATTTGACTTCTTGCTCCCCCCTTTAGGGGGCCGGGGGGGCTTAACTTAATGACATTGAGCAGCTACTAGGGCCAACATCGTAAAAATAGTGACAATTACCACCGCTTTTTTAAGCATGATACAATTCCCTTCTCCTTAATTAATGAAGGTTCGTAGTCATCGTTTTAGCCATACTTTAGCCCTAAGGAGCTTACTACGAACAAGCATGCGATTTTCATTGCCTGTGCCATCCCAAAAAGGACTATCGCCCTCTACTAGATTTGGCTTCCTAACTAGTAAAACGACCGTCTGAATGCAGTTGTTACGAAGTTAAAGGCTTGCCGGGGTCTCATTGATTGAATCATGGTTTACGTACTTCAAGCGTTTCTGCCACGAATTGCTCAAATTATTACTAATTTACGAAATTTACAGATGGTTTTTAGATCCTGGCGGGTCAACTGCGTCAACCCTATAAATCTTAAAATTCAAGGATTGCAGTCTATAAATGTGACTATAAGGTGGTAGAGTTCGCTGATGAAACAGGTTTATAATGGGGGAACAAAAAAATGCAAGGTTTTTGCAACCTTTATACGATATAATCAAAACAGCTAAGATTCATAATGAGTATAAGATTTTCAGGCGGAGACAGTTAATGTACATAAAATTCTGGGGGACTCGCGGCTCTATTCCCACCGCTCTCTCCTCGCGGGCGCTAAAGCGAAAATATCGACAAGTATTAACTGGGGCCGCCGGGCTGGACTTAACAAATAAAACGGTTGTTGATCGATACCTGGACCAACTTCCTCTGCCGTTGCAGCAGCCGGTAGGGGGTAATACCACCTGCCTCGAAATCCGTTCCGGCGACCAACTACTTATCCTCGACGCCGGCTCCGGGCTGCGGCTGTTGGGCCTTGATTTACTCGATAAAGGGTTTGCCGGCGGTCATCACCAGGCCGATATTCTCATAACCCACACCCATTGGGATCATATTCAAGGTTTCCCGTTTTTCAGCCCTGCCTTTGTCCCCGGCAACCGTTTCACCTTCTACAGCCCCTTCGACGATTTGGCCGAGCGGCTTGTCCAACAACAACACGTCAATTACTTTCCTGTGCCGGTTAACTACATGAGCGCCAAACTTGACTTTGTTCAAATCAAATCCAATGAATGGTTTGCGCTGGGCAAATTTCGGATTTATCCGATGCGTCTGTCCCATCCCGGACTCACCTATGGTTATCGGATTGAAGATGGCCGCTCTTGCCTGGTCATCGCCACCGACTCCGAATATAAACGGGTCGATCCGAACAGCACCGAAGCATTTGTCGAATTCTTTCGTGAAGCCGACCTGCTGGTTTTCGACGCTCAATACAGCTTGAGCGAAGCCTTGGACAAACCTGATTGGGGACACAGCACCGCCATGATGGGGGCCGAATTAGCCCATCGCGCCCAGGCTAAACGACTGGCCCTATTTCACCACGATCCAACCAGTACCGATGAAAAAATTTGGAGCGCCAGGGAACAAGCCGAAGCCTATCTAATGCGCCGTCATAACGGTCGCAGCACGTGCGAAGTGCTGGTAGCCTACGATGGCCTAACCCTTGAGGTATAAGCGTGGTTTTGCACCTATCAATCCAAGCCAAAGAGAATTTAACTAACGAACGCTTGAACAGTTTGTATGAACTGATCGGGCTAATGAACTCGGTTTACCAACTGCCGGACCTGTTGGAATTTGTGGTTGACCGTGCCCTGAATTTGACCGGCGGTCATCGCGGACTGCTCCTGCTCAGCGACGACCACGAACGGTCGCTCCAGCACATCGCGGTCAAGCAAGGGCAGGAGTTGGATGACAGCCATGTGGAACAGGCCCTCAATTTTGTCAGCACAACGGTGATCAAAGATGTGCTGGCTAAAGGCGAGCCGCGATTGATCAGAAATTTACCCGGCGACCGCCGCTTCGAAGGTTTCGCCGGCAGCGACACGGCCGAATATAAAAACGTGCGGTCGGTGCTGGCGGTTCCGCTCAAAATTGCCCAAGAGCTAGTGGGCCTCATTTATATCGATCACCCTCGCCAGGCCATTTTTGGTCAGGCCGATTTGGCCTTTTTGAGCGCCTTTGCCACCCAAGCGGCGTTGGCGATTAACCGCGCTCAAACCCACCAGCGCCAACTTGATGAATTGGCCTTGCTAAATCGGCTGAGCCGGAGTGTGGTTGAGGTCCTTGACCTGGACGAGGTTCTGACCCGAATTGTGCGCGAGGCTTCCCGCATGCTGCACGTCGAGACAGGCTCGGTCCTTCTGCTGGATCACCTTAGCTCAGAGCTTTACTTTGCCACCTCGATTTCCAACGGCGAACGAGTCGATATTACCACTCGCCTGCGGTGCAATCAAGGGCTGGCCGGTTGGGTTGTCTCCCGGGGTGAGACCGTTTGTATCAGCGACGTCGCCCAAGATGACCGTTGGTTTGGTGAGGTAGAGTACGGTTTTGTTACGCGCTCGCTGCTGGCCGTGCCGCTGCAATCGGAGCGACGATCATTGGGTGTTTTGCAGGTGCTGAACAAAAAAAGCCCATCCGGTTTCAGCCGGAGCGATGAAACGCTGCTGTCAGCCTTTGCCGCCTCAGCCACCATCGCCATCGAAAATGCGCGCCTGTACGAAGAGGCCACCCAGGCCCGACGCTTGCGTACGCTCAATCAAATCTCGCTAGCCTTAAGCCAAACGCTCGGCCTACCGACGGTTCTAAACACCGGTCTGGAAAAATCGCTGGCAGCTCTCAATGCTGATGCTGGGGCGATTAGGTTAGCTTATTTGCTGCCGCAAGCTGACTCGTTTCCGGAGCAAATTACCCGTGGATTGGGGCCGCCACATCAATTGGCCCAGCATCAGCAGTTGGCCTTGGAACACCTGTCCAACCAACTGTTAGCCGGTGAAATAACTGCTCCCTTTGTGGTGGATGCGGTGACTCCGGCCGGTCATTTGAACCAGAATGCCGGGACTCCGGTGCCGGGTATGGAAGCGATGGTGCTGGTTTCAGTCAAAGCCGGGGACAAAATTGCCGGATCGCTGGTCGTGATGTGGTCTGCCGCTCGCACAGTGGGTCAGGAGGAGATCAACCTGCTGGTCGGTATCGCTCAAATTATTGGGCTGGCCGTCCAAAATGCCACCCACTACAACCAGATGCAGGCCAAAACCATCCACCTGACCTATCTGAGCGAGATTGGCAGTGCTTTGACCAGCAGCCTCGACCTCGATTACGTCCTGCGAGTCAACATTGAAGGCGTCAATTCGGTTTTGAAAACAGAGCGGACTTCGGTTTTTCTCATCGACGACAAAACCAATGAATTGGTACTGCGCCACACCAATGAGGGCGATACCGATATTCGTTTGAGCCACCCCTGGCAGGGTATTGCGGGCTGGGTGGCCGCGTACGATGAACCGGCTCTGGTCAACGATACTCAGGCTGATCCCCGCTACTCCCGCGAAGTCGCGGCCCAAACGGGTTACGAAACTCGCGCGCTGCTGTGCGTACCGCTCAAAGTCAACGGCGAAGTTATCGGCGTAGTTGAAGCGCTCAATCGAACCGATGGGCAGGAATTCAAACAACAGCACCTTGATCTGTTGGTTGAGTTTACCCAATGGGCTGCCATCGCTATCCATAACGCCCGCCTTTTTGATGAATTAGTGCGGGCCTACCAACATCTGGCCGACGAGCAGAGACGGCGTATCACCGCTGAAACCCGGGGCGCAATGGCGGCGGTCATTCTGGATATGGCCCATACGATGAACAACATCGTGGGGGCAATTCGGGTTTGGGCTTTGACTCTGGAACACCACCCCCTATCCGCACCTCACACCCCTCTCTTCCAAAAGATGATCGGCCAAATTCGCGAGAACGCCGAAGAAGCCATAGACTTAATACATCGGCTGCGCGACCCGCTCGATCCTCCGGAGTTATCGCCGACCGACATTCACCTAAGTCTAGATCGAGCCATTCAAAGCTGCTGGCAGCCGGGCTATATCCAGCTAACCAAAAATTATAACAAGCTGCTACCGCTCGCCAAGGCCAATGATCGTTGCCTGCAAGCCGTGTTTCATAACCTGCTGTCCAATGCCATTCAGGCCATCGCCGAGGCCGGCGGCAGCGTCGAAATTTCGACCGGTTCAACGGCCGGCGGGCAACTTGAAATAATCATCAGCGATAACGGCCCCGGTATTCCCCCGGAATTGAAACCTGATATTTTCAAACCGGGCGTTTCCACCAAGTCCGGTCTGGGTTTTGGCTTGTGGCTGGTCGAGACATTCGTCCATCAATTTGATGGATCAATTACCTTTGATACATCTGAAAATGGGACTACCTTTACATTGTTACTGCACCCCTGGCAAGATTAGGGTTTATGGGATTAAGGAGACCGTCACTTAACATCCGGCACGTAGTAAAAAATGACCGTTACCTATTATTAAAAAGGTTTATTGTGAAGAAATGGAGTATCCAATGAGTCACCAACCCAACATTCTGGTTGTTGAAGATCGAGCCGACTGGCAAGGTATTCTGTACGAGTCGGTGCTGCGCGAAGGCTATACTCCGCACCCGGCCACCTCTTATGAAGAAGCCCTGAACGCGCTTGGCACCAAAAAGTTTGATCTGGCAATTGTCGATCCGGTACTGGATATGGGAAACCGCTTCAACCGTGAAGGGTTGAGCGTGGTCGAGAAGATTCGCAAAATTGAGCCGGAGATGCCGGTGGTGATCATTACCGGTTCCTTCACTCGCGATATGAAGGTCAGTTTACAGCAGCTTTCACCCGACTCGCCCGTTTTGTTCAAAGAAAATTGGGACCCCGTGGCCTTTAGTAGCCTGATTCACGAATTTATGGGAGAGCAGGCTGGCGTCGAAGCGTCGACGGGTGAACTGCAACGATCGGATCAACCCGGCAAATCAGCGCCTCGTCTCACGCCGCCGCCGCCCGAACGAGCCGTCAATGCTCCCCGAGTGCTCGTCGTCGAAAATCGCGAAGATTGGCAGAATATCGTCGCCGCTGCGTTGGATGAGGTCGGTTGCTTCTGGCGACTGGCTCAAAGTGCGCAGCAGGCGCTGCTGGAACTGGAGCGAGAGAGCTTTCACCTGGTTATCCTGGATTTGAAGTTGCAAAAAGCCAATTTACCGCTCTCCTCTAGTGAGGGCTGGTTATTGCTCGATCATTTGAGCGAAGTCCAACCCAATACGAAGGTGGTGATTCTCAGTGGCCAGGCCGGTCCCGGTGATGTGGCCGATTTGCTCAAGAACTATCCGATTATCGATTTTATTGAAAAACAACGCTTCACCTCCGATGCAATTCGAACGGCCGTTGAACAGGCCACCCAGGCCCCGGCGCTACGAATTCAAACCTTCGGCCAGTTTCGTCTATGGCGCGACGGTAAACTCATCGAAGGTTGGGAACGTCCACAGGCTGAGACGGTCGTTAAGCTGCTGCTGATTCGACGCGCCAGGGGCGGTCGCGCCGTACCGGCCGATGAATTGATTACCCGCCTCTGGCCTGACTCGGACGAAATGAGCGGGCGTAAAAAGCTGCTGCCGCTGATCAGCAACGCTCGCCGCACCTTAGAACCGGACAGCGAGCCGCGTGATTCCAACTTTATTATCCGCACTGTCAACGGTTATTTTTTTGAACTGAGTGGGCAGGTGACCTGGGATTTAACCGATTTTCGCCAGCATCTACGCCAGGGACGCGACTTAGCTCGTACTAGTCAATGGGCTGAAGCCATCGTCGAATTAGAACGAGGCTGCGCTCTCTATCAAGGCGACTTCTTGGCCGAGAATCGCTACAATGATTGGGCGATCAACATCCGGCGCGAAATCATCACCGAATTCCGCGATCTGCTCGTTCTTTTGGCCGATGCTTACGCTGCGCTGGGCCGCTACCAGGACGCTATCGGCCCATGCGAGTTGGCCCTGCAAAAAGATCCGCTCCTAGAGAGCGCCTATCGCCGCTTGATGCGCTACCATGCCTGCAACCACGACAAAGGTCAGGCTCTCAAAGTCTACCGCGACTGTCTAACCCTATTCGAGGAACTGTTCGGCGAAAGTCCAACGCCCGCCACCCGCCATTTGTATGAGGCTATCGCCAACGATGAACCGTTGGATTGTGAGTCAAAGGAGTAACCTACGAGGTATTATAAACTAAAGCGGAGTGTATCATGAGGTTCGTGGTCCTAAAAATCGATCTCCGTTGAAATGAATAAGATGATCTGGCATTTCAGCCAGCCAAACCTCCGTTTCCCAAGCTATCTCCGACAGAAAGCCTCTAAAAGTAGCAAAGTCAAGAAAAGCACTGACATAAATGCGACCGACCGAACTTTGCTCAAGCATAGTTTCCAATTCTACATAGCGTTTGGGAGATACCGGGCCGTGCGAGGTAACGGCCTCGATCAAAAACAGCCAGTTTCGCTGTGAGTCATAAAGCAAAATGTCCGGCAGTTTATCGTGATTTGAAGTGGGAATGCCCAACTGCTCCAAACTTGGCTTATCGAAAATCAGCATCTTATTCTCCGTATCACCTAAATATAAAAGCGTCGCTCCCGGCGCAAATCGAGGCCCAAACTCTTCAATAATGGCGACTTGCAGTTCGTTGTGCCGGCCCGGTGATAAATGATATTCTTCCCCATTCGCCAGAGTTAATGGCACGCGATGATGTTGTCGGCGTTTCTGATAAAGTTCAAGAAGCGCTCCCTTATTTTCATTGAAAGCTTGCACAGATTGGGTCCAATTATCCGTTTGATAGGTACGAATCGTGGCTAAAGCCGCATCAGATAACGCATAATGAGTGCGGGGACTATTTGTCGGTAATCGAGGGTCGTCAGGGTTGCGCAGGACTAAACCAGCTTGTACAAATTGATGAATCACTTGACGGCGGACGGTTTCTCGCGTATTTTCAGCATAGTCGCGATCGTACAGGTCTTTCATTGCCAATAAAATGTCGTGGATCCGCACACTTTGGCGCTTGGCCTCCTCCCAAGGTGTACTTTCAGAAAGTTGAGCCATAACCAGCAAAGTCAACGCCGACATTTCGTTCTGCTGGTTCGCCGGCAATCCCAACGACTTCAATACATCCTGTGCTTCTTGAATTTTTCCCATAGTAAATCTTGTCTCCCTAATAGCCGGAAAGTCTTGTGGTACAAATCCTAAGTTACGTAATGTAGTGAATACGATAGGCTCTAGATTAGGCTCTTGATCGGTCGTATCAAACTTTAGTAACGCTTGCCCAATAGTTTGAATTACCTCTAAAGGAGGTAATGGCAAAGCCCGTATCTCTGTCGCATTGACTTGGGTATTGCCATTCGTGATGCGGAAATACCGGTCAATAAGCGCCGAATTAAGTAAAGCTGCCAAACCAACCACCTCCGGCCTACTAAATTGCCCCCGTTTACGGTAAATATAGTTAAGATGATTCTCTAATCCAATTGTCCCATAGTGACTAAATTCATCCTTTAAAAAAGGAGCAGCAATAAGCCGGCGAGGTTCTTCTTTGGCGCTAAATCTTCTAAGCAAAACATAATTTGACGTAGGTGTAGACAACAGTTTTCCTTCTTCGGAAAGATATAACCCTTGCGGTTTAGACCCATTGAGAGCAGGCCAATCAACCTTTTGCCGCTTAACATTGTGCATCCATAGTAAGGGAACAGCCTTCCCCAATTTGACGGCCTCCTTATCAGTTAGATTGGATCGAGAGCGAAAAGGAACCACCGGTCCGGTTGAGACGTTTAATCCCAATTGATTGAGCGATTCGGGCCAGCCGTCAATAATGTCGATGATTTGTTCATCCAGTTCCCCGACGGGTAACCTGAAAAATAGCGAACCATTCTTTTTACCCAGAAATTTTCCCAAAGAAACTTCACGATAGAGTAATGAATTCTCTAAATCAGCAGTTCCCTTGGACGTAGAAATATTAAAGTGACCTGTCGGTGTGGGGTAGGCTCGATCTGATTTTTTCTTTGCGAAAGAAATAATGATATTTTCTTGTAGTACGGCATCATCTTTGAATGCCGCTTCACGTGACTCAAAGAGATGTAGGGCATACGGGGCAGTCTTCTCTATGAGTTCCTGGCGTAATGCCGAAAAATAAGCGCCCGAACAAAAACTGCGAGGTACGATAAAACAGGCTTTCCCTTGAGGCGCAAGTTTGGTAGCGCTTAAAGCTAAGAACAAGGTATAAATATTGGTATGCCCTTTTATTTGACCTGTTGCTACTTCCGCACGTCGATCTTTGCTGTTAAGTTTAAAGTATGGTGGATTAGAGATAATGTAATCATACAAAGTCTGTGCCCCTGGAGGGGTTGGCCCTTCGGCTAAAAGCAAATGAGGTTGGTAGGCAGGCACATTATCCAGAATAAAATCTTTGTTCTGAATGCAATGATGAATAATAACGCCGTATTTCGCTGCTCTTTCTTGAGCCAAGGTCACTACTTTTTTTGCAGCCTGAAATAATTCTTCATCTGTTTCATACCCATCGAACCAAAATTCGCCCGGCTGGTTCCTGGCCACGATTTGCTCAATCGTGGCGCAAACTAAGATACCGGAACCAATAGCCGGCTCCAGTATACGCCTACTCGGTTTGATTTCCCCCAGTTGTTTGGCCATAAACCGGGCTACCGATATAGGGGTAAGAAATTGGCCTTGAGTTTTTCGTTCC
>ERZ795053.6512-NODE-6512-length-11606-cov-4.479872_pt1 | contig 11606 bp, 6 predicted proteins | sample MGYA00375137_ERZ795053 | MGnify/ENA primary metagenome ERZ795053 (study PRJEB30182, sample SAMN05720284) | activated sludge metagenome | isolation source: Anaerobic digester | place: Hong Kong | collected 2014-12-17 ... | reverse complement strand
TTGAACAATGTTTACATTCCATGTATGATTTTACAGCCGCTGGTGGAGAACGCCGTCATTCACGGCGTTGAACCGATGACCCGTCCGGTGTTAATTGAGGTCGACGCCACCTGCGCCGACAATTATCTGCAACTTAACGTGGTGGATGACGGCGCCGGCATTGACCCAGCGATGATCAAAACCATCGAAGCCGGCGACTCGCCGCTGCGGGAAGGCCGGGCCAGAATTGGACTGCAAGGGGTCATCCGCCGCCTCAAAGGCGAGTACGGGTCTCAATTTACCTTTAAGATTGAAAGACGATCAGTACACGGCACATGTATTTCACTCCGGATTCCGATCAACGATAAGGTATGACATAAGGTCTCTATTAAAAATTTTACAATAAAACTATGGCAGCATCATCGAAACAAAACAAAGGGTGGAACGTATGCCAAGCTTGTTAGTTGTAGATGATACAGAACTAATCAGAAATACGATAAACAACATTGTTTCAAAAGAAGATATTGCTATTTCGGCGGTTTACGAAGCGGAAAACGGTGAACAAGCCGTGTCTATCGCCCGCCGGCATCACCCGGACATCATTTTTATGGATATCAAAATGCCCGGCATGAACGGTTTGCAGGCGACAGCCGTCATCCGCAAAGAGTTTCCCGATACGAAGATTGTGATGCTGACCGCCTACGACGAATTTTCTTTTGTCCAAGAAGCGCTGCAATTAGGGGCGGTCGATTATCTACTCAAACCGGTTCGTCCCAGCAAACTGGTGGAAGTGATCGGCACGATGAAAACGAAGCTCGAAGAAGATGCGGAGCGACAGCGCGTCCTGGTCGAGGTTCGGCAGCGCTTATCAGAAGTGCTGCCGATTGTGGAAGCCAACCTGGTTGACGATCTGATTTATGCCCAATCGTTGGGTGAGGAGATGATCCACCAGAATTTGCAGCAGTTGAACAAGGAGTTGACCATCTCCGTGGTGATGATGGTCAGCATCAACAACTTCGACAAAATTGTGAAGCGGTTGCAGCCCCAACAAATCCTTGACAAGTACAATGAGCTGACCCAGATTATCCGCAGGACCATCCACAATCCGGCCAAAGCCCTGTTTGGCTCGTGGCAGTTAGGGCAGTTGGCCGTTATTCTCTCAACCGATTTTCAGTGGGAAACCATCGATGCCCAGAAAGGGTTGGGCGAACAAATCCGGCAGGAGATCGACCGTCAGCTTAATATTCCGGTCACGATTAGTTTTGGCCGGCGCTACCCGTCGTGGGCCGATATCGCCATTTCGTTTGCCGAAGCCCGTTCAGCCCGGCAATACAATAAGCGCGACGGGAGTGGTGTGGTTCACGTGGCGGATATGACGGGCCTAACCGCACCGCACGGCTACGCCTATCCGCTGGCGTTGGAAAAAGAGTTGTTGGAAAGCATTCGCCTCAAACAAGAAGATATCAGCCTGGAGTTGATGAACGCTCTGGTTGACCATTTGCTTTACAATTATAAAGACACGCCCCAAATTCTGTATAGCTACTTTGCCGAACTTCTCTCCCTCATTTCTCGCAACATCATCGACATGGGGGCGCTGGCCCCGGCGGTGCTCGATCAATCCCATCGTCAAATGACCATCCTGTTTTCAGGCCCCAGTCCGGCCCAACTGCGGCTGTGGGCGCTCAACAGCGTCACCGAACTTCTATCTGTCACGGCCTTCAAAACTGAAAAACCTAGCCGAGACGCCGTTCAAATGGCCATCGAGTACATTCACAAAAATTATCACAATCCGGAGCTAACCCTGGGCGAAGTCGCCAACACCGTCGGGCTTAGCCAATCGCACCTGGCTTTCTTGCTCAAGGAGCGAACCGGGATGAGCTACTCGAAATATCTCTCAAACCTGCGCATCAGACACGCCAAAAAACTGCTGCGCACCACATCGATGACGATCTCGACTATTGCCGAGGTTGTCGGCTATCCGAACGCCACCCATTTCTATCGAATTTTCCAGCGGCAAACCGAAATGACTCCCAAAACCTACCGCGAAACCGCCGTCGCCTGATTGGGGAGGCTACCAACCAAAGAAATCTTATGGAGCATCGAAGCTCTGCTTTGATTAGACAAAGCAAGCTTTGTTGCTCCATTTATTTTATGAAACATGTTCAACTATGAAACTCACGGGACAGGAATTCAATTGTCCCTGATGCCTAATTCATCATTCATCATTCATCCCTCATAATTTCAAGGAGTACTATGTCATGATCCTCGTCATAAACTGCGGCAGTTCTACCATTAAGTATCAACTCTTCAGCCAGGATGTCGCAACCGTCACCGCTAAAGGCGCCGTGGCTAAAATCGGTGAACCGGGAGCCTACTTAGATCATCAAGCCGGCGATCAAAAAATCACCCTCGAACAAGACATCCCCTCGCACAGCGCGGGGTTCGAACTGATAATCAACACGCTGCTGCACGCCGAGTACGGCGCGATCAGCCACATCAATGAGATCACCGCCGTCGGCCACCGGGCCGTCCACGGCGCCGATGTCTTTGTCGAATCGACCGTGATCGACGATCACGTCATCGAAAACCTGGAAGCGTGCGTGCCGTTGGCTCCGCTGCATAACCCGGCCAACTTAACCGGCATCCGGCAAGCGCGCGCTCTGCTGCCCAATGTCCCTCACGTGGCCGTCTTCGACACCGCTTTTCACCAGACTATGCCGCCCCCAGCCTACACTTACGCCTTGCCCTACGAGTTGTGCCAGCAGCACAAACTCCGGCGCTACGGCTTTCACGGCACGTCGTTTCGCTACGTCAGCCGCCGCACCGCCGAGATGCTCCACCGCCCGGTCGAGGAACTGAAATCGGTTATTTGCCATCTTGGCAATGGGGTCTCCATAGCGGCGGTTGACGGCGGTAAATCGGTCGATACCAGCCTAGGCTTTGCCACCTTTTGCGGCGCGATGATGGGCACCCGTTCCGGCGATTTCGATCCCGGCCTGATCTTCCACCTGCACAATGAAGTTGGCATGAGCCTGGCCGACATCGAGCAGATGGTTTTCAAAGAGAGCGGGCTGCTAGGGGTCTCCGGCCTGAGCAACGATATGCGCACTATCGAAACCCAAGCTGCCGCAGGGCATGCCCGCAGCCAACTGGCGCTCGATCTGTTTGCCTACATGATCAAAAAATATATCGGCGCGTATGCGGCGGCGATGGGCGGCCTTAACACCCTGATCTTTACCGCCGGCATCGGTGAAAACAGCCCGGTGGTGCGACAAAAGGTGTGCGATGGATTGGCCTTTCTAGGTATCACGGTAGATAATACCGCCAACGCTCAAGCCGTTCGCGGCGCAGAACGGGTGATCAGCCCGCCTGATGCGCCGGTAACGGTGCTAGTCGTGCCCACCAACGAAGAAAAAATGATCGCGCTGGACACCGCCGAATTGGCGGCGTTACCGCAACATTGAGAGGAAAACCATGAATCCCCAACTAGATCCCATTCTTCGCCAAGCCGAAGCCGTACTCAATACATCCGATCCCATCACTTACCGTGGTCCCGTCCACGTCGGTGTTGACCTGGGGACCGCCTACACGGTGCTGCTCGTCCTCGATCAAGATTATCGCCCCTTGGCCGGCCGTTACCAATTTGCCCAAATCGTGCGCGATGGCCTGGTGGTCGATTTTATCGGCGCGATCCGGCTGTTAAGCCAAATGAAGGCCGAGGTGGAAACCCAACTGGGCTTTACCCTGGAGCAGGCCGCCACCTCGTATCCGCCCGGCGTGGCGATGGCCGAAGTCAAAGCCACCCGCAATGTCTTGATCGGGGCCGGCCTGGAATGCAGCAACTTTCTTGACGAACCCTCGGCCGCCAACAGCCTGCTACAAATCGATAATGGCGCGGTGGTCGATGTGGGCGGGGGGACGACCGGCATCGCGATTATCGAAAACGGCGAAGTCGTCTACACCGCCGACGAGCCAACCGGCGGCACGCAGTTCTCACTGGTCATTGCCGGCGCGATGGGCATCTCGTTTGAGGAAGCCGAGGAACTCAAGAAAAAGCGCAGCCAGCAGTCCCGCTTGGTCCCGCTGGTGCGCCCGGTGATGCAGAAAGTCGGCACGATTGTTGCTCGCCACGTGGCCGCCTATGATGTGGAGCGGATCTATTTAGTCGGCGGAACCAGTTCCATACCGGGCATCTGCGACGAGGTCGAAGCCATAACCGGCATCAAAACCGTGGTCCCATCCAATCCGTTATTTGTGACCCCCATCGGCATTGCGATGCAGGATAAATAAATGATATTGGGTGGCATGCCGTAGCATCGACTTACCAAATCCTTACAATTTCTCCATCACTCCTTCATAAGTCTCCCTTAAAATATGAAGCATTGACATCTATGCATCTAATGAGGAGATTATTATGAACGCGCCACAAAATTACTCACTATTTAATGAAAGTAGACTCGACCGCTTTTTACGATTGCTCGTCGGTCTGGTGCTGTTCCAGATCGGGTTTTTCTGGTTGGGAGGACTTTGGCAAGGGCTGGCCTACGTCCTCAGTGGGGTTATGCTCTTAACCGCTTTTACCGGCATTTGTCCGCTTTATTTCGTGGCCGGTCTGTCCACCGCCCGTGGGGAAAGTCGTCCTTTGAGCAAAGTGTGGCTCGGGGTGGGGCTGTTGTTGGTGGCTGTGGTTCTGATCGGCGGCGTCTATGCCAGCAACTTCTTCTCTCGGAAAATCTTCCTGGAGGATTTCAACCAGATGAATAATTTCTATAAACAGGCTCTTTTCCAAACCGGCCAGGGACACCGGGAAGAGGCCATTCAAAACTATGAGCAATTGCGGGTTGAATATGCGACCTTTCAGCAAAAATACAGCGCCTACCAACCCTATGCCGTGCGCGGGGATGATCGTTTCGACGCAGACTTGGAAAATGTGGCCCAAACTATCGCGGGTGTAAATGAGGCTGTTCACGACGGTGATTTGCAGCAAGCTCACGTATCGCTGGAAGCCGTCCGACCTGTCTTTCAAGATATCTTCAAGCGCAATGGGTTCTCGATGCTGGCCGTGGCCCTAGTCGATTTTCACGACGTGATGGAAGTCGCCCTGGAGGCGGCTACCGAGAAGGATGCCCAAGGGGTATTGACCGCCTACACCGCCGCCGATACCGCCCTGAAGGTAGTCGAGACCGAAGCCAACGATGCCGAAATTCAGACCATCCGGGCCAATCTGGAGTCGCTCCGTACCGCCGCCGCAGACAATCAGACCGAGGCTCTACCCGACCTGGCCAATCAATTGAAGACTAGTTTCGTTAAAGTCTATCTAATACGGGGCTAACTCACGGTCCAATAACCTGGCCAATTTAAAACCAAATTTTGCTAACGAACACTTTACGCAGAGGACAAAAAAGGAACACGGATCGTACGGATAAAACGGATATATACAGATTTCTAAGGTAAATTTCCTCAAAAATCCGTGTATATCCGCTCGATCCGGATCATCTGTGTTCTATTTCTACCTCGTGATAATGATTTATAGTACTGACCCCAAATCGCCGAGGCGTCTATCGCCTCGGCGATTTGGCAGCTATGGTATAATCAGGGGAAACAGACGTGTAAGGTCATCCTCATGCCAATATCTAAACAATCACAAGTCGAGGCAGCAGTCCTCATCCCCGTCTATCGCGGCGTGGTCGGCGAGGTGCGCCTGGTGCTGGTTCGACGCAGCCAGGGCGGGCATCACGGCGGGCAGTTGGCCTTCCCCGGCGGCAAGCGCGATCCGGGCGACCCATCGCTGTGGGAGACGGCCCTCCGAGAGACTTGGGAAGAAACCGGCCTAGCTCCGGAAAATGTGGAATTTCTCGCTGCCTTGCCGGTGGTCCCTACTCTGACCACCGGCATTCAAATCCATCCGTTCTTGGGCCGCATTATCGCACCTCCCCAGTGGCGTCGGGACGAACGCGAGATTGCCGAGATCATTGAGGTCCGGCTTGACGACCTTGCCCGGCCTGAAGCCCACGGCGAGGAGATTAAACAGTTCCCCACCTGGCCCGCTCCCCAGCGCGTCCCTTTCTATCGGGTTGGCCCGTATCATTTATGGGGCGCTACCTACCGTATCTTTCATCCGCTGCTGACGCGCCTGCTGGCGGGCGAATGGATGATATAATCGTACGGCCTCTCCCCTCAGTACCTATTGCCTCTTTCTTATTTCCCCTTTTCCGACTATAATCCCCATCATAAACGTAATATATGAACTACGAACTACACGCTACGTTTTATTCTCCCACCCCACCCCAGAGCCAAACAGATCAATCGTGAATGTGAAAAAAACCGTCTCGCCCAAATTAAGCTGTGGCGTAAGCCGCCCGTCGATGGGCCGGTGGCTTGGCCTGACGCTGATCATACTGATGCTGCTGGGGCTGACCGGCCGGCCGGCCGAGACTTTGGCGCAAAGCGGCAATATTCGCTTTGACCGGATTTCGATTGAAGATGGGCTGTCTCAAAGCACCATCTACGCTATTCTGCAAGACCGGCAGGGCTTTATGTGGTTTGGCACCCAGGACGGTCTCAACAAATTCGACGGTTACCGCTTTACCGTTTACAAGAACGACCCCGATGATCTGACCACCATCGCCGATAATTTCATCAGAGCCATCTATGAAGATCACGATGGTAATTTGTGGATCGGTACCAACGGCGGCTTGAATCGATTTGACCCCAACACCGAAACCTTTACCCGCTTCCAGCACGATCCCAATGATCCCCACTCGCTCAGCGACGACATTGTGCGGGCTATTTATGAAGATGAGGCCGGGATGATGTGGTTAGGCACCGGCAACGGTGGCCTCAACAAGTTCGACCCGGCCACGGGCGCGTTTACCGCCTATCGCGCCGACGTCAACCGCGCCGGCAGCCTGAGCCACGACAATGTCTGGACGCTCTTTGAAGACTCGGCCGGGGTGCTGTGGGTCGGCACCGAAGGCGGCGGCCTCAACAAATTCGACCCGGCCACCGACTCCTTCACCGTCTATCAACACGATCCCAACAACCCCGCCAGCCTGAGCAACAACGATGTCAGCAGCATCATCGAAGATGCGGCCGGGAATTTATGGGTGGGTACGGCCGGCGGCGGCCTCGACAAGTTTGACCGGGCCGACGAAACCTTCACCGTCTACCATTTCGACGCCGAAGACCCGACCAGCTTGAGTGACGATAACGTCCGCTGCCTTTACCAAGATGACGCCGGCCGGTTGTGGGTCGGCACCCGGTCGGGCGGCCTCAACCGGTTCGACCCGGCCACCGACTCCTTCACCCGCTTTCTCAACGATCCCGCCAACCCGCACAGTTTAAGCGCCAATCACGTCGTCACCATCTACGAGGATCGCGGCGGCGTGTTATGGTTCGGCACCAACGGCGCCGGCCTCAACAAGTTCAACCGGGCCAGAGAAGCTTTTGTTCATTACACCAACACTCTGAACGATCCCAACCGCTTGAGCGACCAGATGGTCTGGTCGATTATCGAAGATCGGGCCGGCGCGCTATGGATCGGCACCAGCAACGGCCTGACTCGGTTTGACCCGGCCGGCGACACATCGATCCAGTACCGGCACGATGCTGATGATCCGACCAGTCTCAGTAATGATTTTATCCCCGTGGTCTTGCAAAGCCAGGACGGCACGATTTGGGTCGGTGCGGACGAGGGCGGCCTGAACCGGTTTGATCCCGCCACCGGCGGCTTCACCGCCTACCGCAATGATCCCAATGACCCCACCAGCTTGAGTGATGACGATGTCTGGTCGATGACCGAAGACCGAGCCGGTGAGTTGTGGGTCGGCACCTGGGGCGGCGGGCTGAACAAATTCGATCCGGCGACGGAGACCTTCACCCACTACAGCCACGATCCCGCTGACCCTAACAGCATCAGCGACAATGTCATCAGAACGATTTTGGAAGATCAAACGGGTATGCTATGGGTAGGCACCAACGGCGGCGGGCTGAACAAATTCGATCCGGCCACGGAGACCTTCACCCATTACATGCACGATCCCGATGATCCCCAGACTTTGAGCGATGATGTCGTCCGTACCTTATTTGAAGACAACAACGGTACCCTGTGGATCGGCACGGACGGGGGCGGCCTCAACCGCTTCGACCGCGAGACCGAAACCTTTCATGCCTACCGCGAGACCGACGGCCTGCCCAACGACACCATCTACGGTATTCAAGAAGACGACGAAGGCCGCTTGTGGCTGAGCACCAACAATGGCCTGGCCAAGTTCGATCCGGCTAGCGGGGCCGTGAAGAATTACAACACCAGCAACGGCCTGCAAAGCAACGAGTTCAACCAGGGCGCTCACGCCCAAGGCCCGGACGGTGAGCTTTTCTTTGGCGGCATCAACGGCTTCAACGCCTTCATGCCCGATGAAATCACCGACAACCCCTACTTGCCGCCGGTCGTTTTGACCAGCTTCCAAATCTTCGACCGGGAAGTCAAACTGGACCGGCCCATCTCGGACATGACCGACCTTGATCTGTCTTACCGCGACTCGGTCTTCTCGTTTGAGTTTGCCGCTCTGGATTACACCGCCCCGAAGCAAAACCGCTACGCCTACAAGCTGGAGGGGTTCGATAAAGATTGGATCGACGCCGGAACGCGCCGCTTTGCCACCTACACCAACCTGGACGGCGGGCATTACGTCTTCCGGGTCAAAGGCTCGAACAATGACGGCGTCTGGAACGAGACCGGGGCCGCGATCAACATCACCATCACCCCACCGCCCTGGAAAACCTGGTGGGCCTACAGTCTGTATGTCATCGCCGCCGGAGCGATGGTGCTGGCCTACGTGCGCTACCGCACCGTGACCCAGGACCGAGAAATGGAACGCCAGCGCAAAGAGCTGGAGCAGGAGCGGCTCGTGGCCGGCCAACTGCGCCGCATCGACCGGCTGAAAGACGAATTCCTGGCCAATACCTCGCACGAGTTGCGGACGCCGCTCAACGGCATCATCGGGTTGGCCGAGTCGCTGACCGAGGGCGTCGCCGGCCCCCTGCCGGACAAGGCCAACCACGATCTGGCTATGATTGCCGCCAGCGGGCGGAGGCTGACCAACCTGGTCAACGACATCCTCGACTTCTCCAAGATGAAAAACCAGCAGCTCGATTTGCAACTCAAACCGGTCGGACTACACGGCCTGACCGAGGTGGTGTTGGAACTGTGCCGGCCGCTGATCGGCAGCAAACCGCTCAAACTCAAGAACACCATCGGCAGCGATATCCCCTACGTCATCGCCGACGAAAACCGGGTGCAACAAATTATGGTCAATCTGGTCGGCAACGCCATCAAATTCACCGAAGCCGGGCAGATCACGGTCTCGGCCCAAACCGAGTCGGAGCATTCCGACAAACCGGAATGGGTGGCTGTCACCGTGGCCGATACCGGCATCGGCATCCCGGCCGAGCAGCAGGACCGCATCTTTGAGTCGTTCGAGCAGGCCGATGGCTCCGCCGCCCGCGAATTCGGCGGCACCGGCCTGGGCCTGTCGATCACCCGCCGCCTGGTCGAGATGCACGGCGGCGCGATTACGGTTAACTCGACGGCCGGCCAAGGCTCGTGCTTTACCTTCACCCTGCCCATCTCCACGGAGCAGCCGGTCATCATCCCGGACCGAAGTCCGGTGGTGGCCCGCATCCTACCCGACCCCGAGCCGCCGCTGCCCACACCCGCCCGCAACCCGACTAAATCCAGCGGGGCGCGCCTCACTACGGAGCCGGCCAAAATCCTGGTAGTCGATGACGAAGCGGTCAACCAACAGGTGCTGGCCAACTATCTGGCCCTGCACAACTGTATCATCACCCAGGCTATGAACGGCCCAGAAGCGCTCACGCTCATCGAGAACGGGCTGATGCCTGACCTGGTTTTGCTCGATGTGATGATGCCGCGCATGTCCGGCTTTGACGTGGCCCGCCGGCTGCGCGAACGCTTTGCGCCCTACGAACTGCCGATTCTGATCCTGACCGCCAAAAACCGCGCCACCGATCTGGTCGCCGGTCTGGAGGCCGGGGCCAACGACTATCTGGCCAAACCGTTCGATAAGCAGGAACTGCTGGCCCGGGTTAACACCCTGCTGACGTTGAAAGAAGCGGTCAAAGCCCACGATCAACTCATGCTGATTGAACAGGAGTTAACCGTGGCCCGCCGCATCCAGCGGTCGATCCTGCCGACCAGAGTGCCGCACCTGCCCCAACTAGATATTCAGGTGCGCTACCGGCCAATGGCCAGCGTCGGCGGCGATTACTACGATTTCTTCGAGATCGACCAGCAACGGCTCGGTATTTTAGTGGCCGATGTCTCCGGCCACGGTGTGCCAGCCGCGCTGGTGGCGGCGATGATCAAGATTGCCTTTTCCGTGCAAAAACCTAACGCCCGCAGCGCCAGCATCGTGTTGACCAGTATGAACCACATTCTGGTCGATCGCATTAGCAAGCAATATCTCACCGCCGGTTACGTCTACATCAACCTGGCCACCCGCAAACTGTTCCACGCCAACGCCGGCCACTGGCCGCTATTAGTCTGGAAGCAACAGACCCAAACCCTGCACGAATACAAACCGGACGGGTTAATTATGGGCTGGCTGGCCGAGGTCGATTATGGCTCGGTCGAAATTGATCTGGAGCCGGGCGACCGGGTGATCCTCTACACCGATGCCGTCATCGAAGTCCGAAATGAGACCAATGAGCTATTCGGCGAAGAGCGCTTCCACCAGTTAATCAAAACCGGACACACCCTCACCGCCGCCGAACTGGCCGACTCGATCCTGGATCAGCTGCAATCCTGGTCGAAACTAGAAGCCGGTCTTGAGGACGATCTGACCCTGATGGTGATCGATGTGTTGGATAAGTGAGCGGTCAGCCTCTAGCTATCAGCTATCAGCCTTTTTAGCTGACCGCTGATAGCTGATAGCTGAAGGCTATCCCTACTTTTCATCCCTAAAACCAGGAGTAAACCCTTGACCAAAACCATTCTCTGCTACGGCGACTCAAACACCTGGGGCTACGACCCCGGCACTAAAGATCGGTTCGACCGCCATACTCGCTGGGCCGGCGTCCTGCGCGACGTGCTGGGCGACGGCTACTGGATCATCGAAGAGGGGCTTAACGGCCGTACCACCGTCTGGGACGATCCCATCGAAGGCTACAAAAACGGCCACACCTACCTTATCCCCTGCCTGGAAAGCCACCGGCCGATTGACCTGGTGGTGCTGATGCTTGGCACCAACGACCTAAAAATGCGCTTTTCCGTTCCCGCCTGCGATGTCGCCAACGGCGCCGGGGTATTGGTTGATGCCATCCACAAGAGCGCTGCCGGCCCCAATGGCCAAGCCCCCCAAGTCTTGCTGCTGGCCCCACCGGTCGTCGTCCGGCTGACTGAATTCCGCGAGATGTTCGAGGGCGCCGAGGCCAAATCGAAACAGTTCAGCCACCACTTTCAGCGCGTCGCACAGGAGCACGGCTGCCACTTCTTAGACACGGCCCAAGTCATCCGCTCGAGCCGGCTGGACGGCATTCATTTTGAGGCGGCCGAGCATCGCAAGTTGGGGGAAGCCGTAGCGGCGAAGGTGCGGGAGATTGTGGGG
>ERZ795053.6509-NODE-6509-length-11611-cov-8.695137_pt1 | contig 11611 bp, 8 predicted proteins | sample MGYA00375137_ERZ795053 | MGnify/ENA primary metagenome ERZ795053 (study PRJEB30182, sample SAMN05720284) | activated sludge metagenome | isolation source: Anaerobic digester | place: Hong Kong | collected 2014-12-17 ... | reverse complement strand
GCGAACGCCGCGGAGCCGCAGCAGTAGGCGCCGGCCAAGGCCAGGGCGCCGCGCAGGGCCTCGCGGTGCGTCCGCTCGTAGCCGTGCGACGCCTGTACGCCGGGGCCTATCAGCGCGTGCCGTATATCGTAGCCGGCCCTCAGCGCCGCGCCCGCGTCGGAGCCGTAGAACGGGAACACGTCGACCGCGTGGCGCAGCTTGAGGGCGCGGGCCAGCGCTATCAGCGCGTCGGTCATCTCCAGGTCGTAGGGCCCGCCCGAGTCCTTGGCGCAGATCGACACGCTGCGGTCGTCGGCGCCGAGGTCGTCTCCGATGGCGCCCATGTCGACGGCCAGGAATTCCTCGACGCCGGCGGGCAGGCCGGCCGAGCCGCCGTGGCCGACCTCCTCGTAGTTCGTGAAGAGCAGCCAGGTCTCGCGCTCGGGCGAGGCCGCGCCGTCGGCTACCAGCTTGGCGAGTGCCAGGAGCACCCCGGAGCTGGCCTTGTCGTCGAGGTGGCGGCTCTTTATATAGCCCGACTCGGTGACGACGGTTCGCGGGTCGAACGACACGAAGTCCCCGGCGCCGATGCCGAGCGCCTTGGCGTCGTCGGCCTTGGACACGGGCTCGTCGAGCACTATCTCCAGGCTCGCGTCGTCGCGCTTGGCGCTGCCGACGTCGGCGTTGACGTGGACCGCCGGCTTGTCCAGGAGGAAGCGCCCGGTGAGGCGCTTGCCGCCCCTCGTATGCACGACGCAGTTCTCGCCCTCGATGTAGTTCTCCGGGAAGCCTCCGAGCTTTGAGACGCGGAGCGCCCCGGACGGCTTGACCGAGCGCACCATCGCGCCGAGGGTGTCCAGGTGGGCGGCGAGCACGAGCGGGCGGCCGGAGCCGCCGAGCCTGACCCGCACCGAGCGCTTGTTCGTGTACTCGGGCTTATAGCCGAGCCGCTCGAGCTCGGCGAAGACGTAGGACTCGGCCTCCCGGGTATAGCCGGTCGGGCTCGGTATGCCGCACAAATCGACGATGCGCGCCACGGCGTAGTCGAGTATCGCTTGATCCATGATGTACTCCTCGCGCGGCATTGTACCATACGCCGCGCGAGGAGCTACTACTTCCGCGGCAGCCTTCTCTGGTCGTCCGGCAGATCGAGCGCCAGCGTCCCGCCGGGGTTCATGACGCCCTTAGGGTCGAAGTGGCGCTTGAGGGCGCGGAAGACGGCCATCGCCTCGGGGCCGACGTCGCCCTCGAGCCACGGGGCGAAGGCCTTGCCGATGCCGTGGTGGTGGCTCATCGTCGCCCCGCTCTCCTGGATGGCGTCCAGTATGCCGGCCTGGTAGGCCAGGTACTCGTCGAGGCCGTCCATCTTGGCTATGAAGATGAAGTACAGGTTGCAGCCCTGCGGGTAGAAGTGGGACATGTGGGTCATGCAGATGGTGTTCGGGCGCGAGTGGCAGAACGCGCGGACGCCGGTATGGACCTCCTCCAGGTTGGTCCAGTTCACGGTGCACTCGAGGGTGTCGATCATGATGCCGAAGTCCTGCAGGTCCTCGCGCATATAGGGGTCGCGGAAGCGGCCGCGTTCCCAGGCCCGGGTGACGTAGGCCGTGGTTCCCATCGCGCCGTGGCGCCCGCAGATCCGCTTGATCCGACGCTCGACGTGACGCGCGAAACCGCGCTCGCCGTCGGCGGTGCCGAGCATCAGGCAGCGCTCGCCCGGCTTGTAGCCGAACGCGGTCATAGCCGCGTCGAGCGCGGTGCCGGAGACGCCGTACAGCCTGAGCGCCACGTCCGACTCCTCGGGGTCCGACAGCCTGAACACGCTCGGCATGCCGAACTCGCCCTGCATGACCTCGCGCGCCGCCTCCTTGGCGCTCTCCCAGTCGCGGAAGATGAACGAGTAGCGGCGCGTATTCTCCGGCATGTACCTGCGCACCCTGAGCGTGGCCGAGTACAGGACGCCGAAGGTCCCCTCGCTGCCCATCATGATCTGGTCCAGGTCGGGGCCGTCGGCCGCGGCCGGGAACTCGCGGGTGCGCAGGTCGACGCCGCCGGGGCAGACGTAGTCCTGGGCCAGCACGATATCCTCGATCTTGCCGTAGTAGGTCGAGTTCTGCCCCGCCCCGCGGGTGACCGTCCAGCCGCCGACCACCGAGTACTCGAAGCTCTGCGGCAGGTGGCCGGCGGTGTAGCGTCCCGTCGCCCCGAGCGTCTCGGGCGCGTTCCTGAGCAAACGCTCCAGCTCCGGGCCGTCCATGCCGGCCTCGACGGTGATCGTCTGGTTCCTCTCGTCGAACTTGATCACGCGCTTCAGGTGGACGCGCATGTCCAGGCTGACGCCGCCCGAGAACGGCTCGACGCCTCGCGTAACCGACGAGCCGCCGCCGTAGACGTAGACCGGTATCGCGTTCGCCTCGCAGTAGTCGACGATGGCGCGCAGGTCGTCGCGGCCGCGCGGCCATAGGGCCATGTCCGGCAGGTGCTCGATCACGCCGTAGCGCAGGCGCATCAGGTCGACCATCGTCTTGCCGTAGGCTATCCGCAGCCGGTTATAGGTATCGACGTGGGCGTTCTCGGGACCGACGATGGCGGTCAGCGCCGCGACGTGCTCCGGCGCCAGGCGGCAGGGCGACGACTCCGGCACGGCGCCGAGGCCCTCGTCGCGCCGCTTACTGAACCATTCGTCGTCGAGGCCGAAGGTCTCCTTCATCAGCGCGAACAGCTTGCGGTTCGGGTGCTTGTACTCGTTCGGGTCGCCCCACTTGAGGATGGACCGGAAGCTGCGCGGGGGCAATTCGCCCTCGAACCAGTCCGGCCTGAATTCGTCTCGTCTAGCCACATCGTCCTCCTTTAGACGGCCCGCTCGGGGTATCCGGTTATATCCCTGATGCTCTCGTACAAGGGCCCGAGCGCCCGGTACATACGCTTGTAGACGCGGCGGTACAGCTCGGCGTACAGCCCCGCGTTGATCCTATCGGGCTCGAAGACCCGGGACGTCGACGACATGGCCGCGCTGGCGGCCTCGACGCCCGGGTACCAGCCCAGCCCGGCGGCGGCGCACATCGCCGCCCCGAGGCCCGAGGCCTCGCAGGTGCCGCCGCGCTCCATCGGGAGGTCGAGCACGTCGGCCGAGGCCTGGCAGATCGCGTCGCTCTGGCTGGCGCCGCCGGAGACCCGCAGCGACCGCACCCTCGTCCCCGACGCCCGCTCTATCGCCTCGAGGCCCTCCTTGAGGCCGTAGGCTAGGCCCTCGACTATGGCCCGGTACAGGTGCGATCGCTCGTGCACGTCGCCGAAGCCTATGATAGCGCCCTTCGCCGACGGCGACGACAGGCCCGCGGTCCAGTACGGCTGCATAACGAGGCCGTGGCCTCCCGGCGGGGTCGAGCGCAGCAGCTCGTCGAGCATCGCCTCGGGCGCCATGCCGCGCCTCTCGGCCTCGACGACCTCGGCGTAGGCGAACTGGCTCTTGAACCACGATATCATCCAGTAGCCGCGGAAGATCTCCACCTCCGGGTTGTAACGGCCGGGGATGGCCGCGGGGTACGCCGGCATGAAGGCTATCGGCTCGCGGTAGCGGCGGCTGGTCGTCTGCACGGTCGCCGTCGTGCCGAAGGACAGGCTGGCGGCCGTCTCGTCGGCCACGCCGGAGCCTATCGTCTCGCAGCCCTTGTCGCTGCCGGCCGCGATCACCGGCAGGCCCGCGGGCAGGCCGAGCTCGGCCGCCGCCCGGGCCGAGAGCCGCCCGAGCTCGGAGCCGGCCGGCGCGAGGCGCGGCAGCTTCTCCGGCGCTATCGGGAACATCCTGGCGTTGCGGCTGCCCGGGGCGGCCCAGGCCTGCCGCCGGTAGTCGAAGGGCAGGTGGCCGATCTGCGACGCGGTCGAGTCGGCCAGCTCGCCTGAGAGCCTCGCGTTCAGGAAGCCGGAGACCTGCACGCAGGCCCTCGTCCGCTCCCAGAGCTCCGGCTCGTTGGCCATGATCCAGTTGCACTTGCCGGCTTCCTGCGTCTTCTGGAGGGCCTCGCGCATGCCGACGAGCGACACGCCGAGCGCCACGAGGGCGGACGGGCGGTACGGCGCCGGCGCCCTGCGCGCGTCGAGCCACAGGATGGCCGGCCGCAGGGGCTTGAGGCCATCGTCAAGGCAGACGGTCGTGTCGCGCTGGGTCGTCACCGCCAGGGCCGCGATCCTGTCGGCGCCGCCGGGCAGGTCGGCTACGAGGCCGCGGCAGGCTTCGACCAGCGATCGCCACCACAGTTCGGGGTCCTGCTCGGCCCAGCCGGGGCGGGAGCTGAAGTACGGCTCGTAGGCGACCTTGCGCCGCGCGACGAGAGCGCCGCGCGCGTCGAACGCCAGCGCCCGCAGGCTCTGGGTGCCGCAGTCTATGGCCAGGACCAGGTCGGCCGAGGCGCTCACCGAGACTCCCCGAGGAGGTCGTCGGTGGCGACGAGGTCGACGCCGAGGCCCAGGAGGTCGCGGGCTAGTACATCGCCGCGGCGGACCGGCGGCCGTACGACGACGGGGTCGATCGCTTCCATCGCGTCGAGGAGGCGGCCGAGCGGGAGCGTCCCGTCGGTACGGACAGGCAGGCGTTTCCTGGTCGAGCCTTCGACCGCGACGGTCGTGGTCAGCGTACGCATCGGGGCGACGGCTTCCTGGGCGCCCCAGACGGCTCCCTTGGGGCAGGCGTTGCCGCTCACCGCCGCGCGCCCTCCGTCCACCTCGACCGACAGCCTGCAGCCGCGGGGACACTCTATGCAGGTCAGTTCCTTATGTACGCTCATCGGTCCTCCGGTTTGCTAGGTTCGACTATAAGGCTGGCGCCGGGTCCCGGCTCCGCCGGGCGGGCCGGTCCGACGGCCAGGGAGCCGGCGGCCGCCTTGATACGCTCCATCTCGGGCGGGCGCAGGGCGCGGTATCGCCGCTCGAGCAGCGTCGCGCCGCCCGCCCCGGACGCGTCCCCGGCGGCCAGCCTGACGACGGCGCCGGAAGCCATCGTCGAGCTCGAGCGGAAGTATAGGCATACGTCGTCGGCCCGCGCGACGTCGGCGAGCGCGGCCAGGTCCAGGAGCTGGGGCACGACGTAGAGGCAGCCGGGGCCGGCCGAGAGCGGCGACAGGCGGCGGACTCGGCTCGGGGAGCCGGGGCCGGCCAGCGCGTAGGCCGCGGCCGAGGAACCCGCCCGCTCGCCCGACTCCGATACGTAGTCGGCCAGGTCGTTCACGTGCACCGCGTTGCCGCAGGCGAAGACGCCGTCGACGAGGCTGTGCATGTTCTGGTCGACCCGCGGGCCGCGCGTACGCGGGTCCAGCGGTACGCCGAGGCTCTTGGCCAGCTCGTTCTCGGGTATCAGGCCGACCGACAGCACGAGCGTGTCGCAGCTCAGCTCGCGCTCCGTACCGGGTATCGGCCGCATGGCCCCGTCGACGCGGGCCGTCGTCACGCCCTCGACCCGTCGGCCGCCATGGACCGCGGTGACCGTGGACGACAGGGTCAGCGGTATGCCGTAGTCGTCGAGGCACTGGCGCAGGTTGCGCGACAGGCCCGACGGCTCGGGCTTGGCCTCGTAGGCGCCGATCACCTCCATGCCCTCGAGGGTCATGCGGCGGGCCATGATCAGGCCGATGTCGCCGGAGCCGAGTATCACGGCGCGGCGGCCGGGCAGGAGGCCCTGCACGTTGATCATGTACTGGGCGAGGCCGGCCGTGAACACGCCGGCCGGACGGTCGCCGTGCACGAAGACCTGGCGGTCGGTGCGCTCGCGGCAGCCGGTCGCCAGCACGAGGGCAGCCGACCGCAGCAGGAAGGCGCCGCCGCGGTCGACGCAGGCCAGCTCGAAGCCGCCCGCCTCCAGCCGCGCGGCCGAGGTCACGAAGGCCTCGAGCATCGCGCGGCCGCCGAGCGAGCCGAAACGGTCGGCGTCGCGCAGGGCGTACTCGGGTCCGGACAGCTGCCGGCCGTAGCGCAGTAGCCCGAAGCCGTCGTGGATGCATTGCTTGAGTATGCCGCCGGTCCGCTCCTCGCGCTCCACCACGACGACGCGGGCGCCGGCCTCCATCGCCGAGCAGGCGGCGGCCAGGCCGGCGGGCCCGGCGCCGAGCACCACGACGTCGGTCTCGAGGCGCCGGATCATGACGCGCCTCCGCTGGAATCGTCGCGCACCGCGTCGGCACGCACCGCGTCGTCTCGCTCGGAATCGTCGCGCGCGACGTCGGAGCCATAGGAGCGCCGCGGGCCGGCCTTCGTCGGGCCGACGCACAGCTCAGAGCCCGGACCCTTCTTGGTCACGGCCCAGGCCGGGAGGCCCGTCTCCCGCGCGACGAGCTCCATCACCCGCGGCGTGCAGAAGCCGCCGTGGCATCGGCCCATGCCGGCCCGCGTGCGGCGCTTGATCGCGTCCAGGTCGGTGGCCGGCACGATCGAGCGTATCGCGTCGACGATCTCGCCCTCGGAGACCTCCTCGCAGCGGCAGACGACGCGACCGTAGGCCGGGTTACCGGCTATCAGCGCGTCGCGCGCCTCGATTCCCAGGCGCCTCGGCTCGGGCGGCGCCGCGCGCCCTGCCCTCCAGCCGGCCCGAGGCGCCACGCGCCTGAAGCGGCCGGCCGCCTCGACGACCATCGCCGCCACGTCCTGGGCGATCGCCGGCGCCGAGGCCAGGCCGGGCGACTGGATGCCGGCCGCGTGCACGAGGTTCGTGACGCGCTCGCTTCTCTCGACGATGAAGTCCTCCTCGTAGGTGCAGGGGCGCACGCCGGAGAAGTAGGTGATGCCCTGGGCCATAGACAGGGCGGTATTGAGCCGCAGGTGCCGGGTCAGCCGGTCGAGCTCCTCCGGCCTCGTCGAGTAGTCCTCGCGGCCCGGGGACTCGGTGGCCGTCGGCCCGACGAGGACGTTACCCTCGACGGTCAGTACGAGGCCGCCGCCCTTGGTCTTCGAGTGGAGCTGGAGTAGACGCGGCATGCCCAGGATATGGCGCTGGGCCGAGGCGGTCTCGGCGTCCAGTATCATGTCGGTGCCGCGTCGCTGGTGCAGGCTGAAGAACCGGTCGCCGGCCATGCCGGCCACGACGTCGGCCCAGTTGCCGGCGGCGTTGACCACGACGCCGGCTCGTACGGAGCCTTTATTCGTCCTGAGCGCCGTGATAGTGCCGCCGTCGAGCTCCATGCCGAGCACGCAGGCGCCGAGCGCGACGCGCGCTCCGTTCATCGCCGCGTTCTCGGCGAGGGCGACCGTGGCCCGGTACGGCGACAGGACGCCGGCGCTCGGCAGGAAGAAGGCGCCGCGCTGGTCCGCCGTCACGTTCGGCTCCTCGGCCGCGACCCTGGCGCGGCTCCAGAATTCCCAGCCGTCCACCCCGTTGCGCCGCGCCCGGGCGGCCATCGCCGGGTACAGGGCGGCCGCCGCGGCTGTCCGGAACAGCACGAGCGAGCCGGGCCGCTTGAAGTCCAGGCCCAGCTCGCGGCACAGGGGCTCCCAGAGCCGGTTGCCCCGTACGTTGTAGGCGGCCTTCTTTGATCCCGGCTTCGCGGCGAAGCCGTCGTGGATCATGCCGTCGTTGCGGCTCGAGGTATGGGCCGCCACGTCGCTCTCCTTCTCTAAAAGGAGGATGGACAGGTCCCAGCGCGTCAGCTCCCTGGCTATCGCGGCGCCTATGACGCCGCCTCCGACGATGGCCACGTCATAGTACGAGCCGTCGAGGGACGAATCGGCCGCTCCGCGCGGCTCCAGGCGCTCGTCGGCCTCTCCAGGCGCGCGGATATCGTTGACGACGCCCTTGAAGCCGTAGCGGGCCGCCAGCCAGCCGGCGCTGACCTTATCGTCGTAGCTCGGCGCCTCGCCCTCGAGCCGGATAGAGCCGCGGTCGACGGACGCCTCGACCGAGTCGCCGAAGCGCGAACGGAGAGAGGCCCCGAGGCGCCCGACGAGCCTCGAGGCATCGGGACGGGATACCGCCTCGGACCTGATCGGCTCTTCGTCGCTCGATGAAGGGCTCTCGACTGCCTGCTTTCTTGGTATTACCAGCATACCAGATATATACGCCATGAATTCGATGCCGTCAAGACTATTCGTCTAGTCGCCCGCGTTATGGACTATCGCGCCCGCCGCGCTATATTTTTACCCCATGGTTAAAGCATCGAGCTTCATCATCGCCCTCGCCGCCATGGTCGCCTACTCGTGCGCGAGCGCGCCGGCCTCGCCCTCGAGCTCGGGGGAAGACGAGGGCTCCTCGGGCACGCTGGCCGGCGGCGCCCTCGTCGCGGGCCTGCTGCTCGACTCGAAGGTCGCTAGGCGCGTACCCGCCAGGAAGCCGCGCGCCATCCTGGCCATCGCCTCGCCCCGGGTGCTCGGCAAGGCCATAGGCATGGGCGTACTCGAGGAGAAAGGCTACCCTACCTGGAGGCTGTCCCGAAGCGAGGCGCTGTCCGACGTGATCAAGGTCAGGATAGGCTTCTCGGCGAGGCTGCCGGAAGGCGGCGCCGAGCGCCAGAGCGGCATGCTGTCGATCCCGGCCCCCCGAGGCGACGGGAAGCGCGAGCTGAGCTGGATCGTCTTCTTGAAAGGTACGGAGCACCAGCGCGACAGGGTGCCGTCACGGAAGGGCGCCAACGAGACGGCCATGATGGACGCGGCCGCGGCGCTAGGCTACGCGGTATGGGCCCCCGATTACGCCGGCATGGGAGACGCCGAGGGCGCCCAGGAGTACTGCGTGCCCGAGTCGATGGCCGCCTCCGCCCTCGACGGGCTGGCCGCCGCCAGGGCTTACCTGGCCGGAAGGGACGACGAGTACGCCGAGTCAGGCCGGCTCTACGTCATGGGCTACTCGCAGGGCGGCATGGCGACGATGGCCTCGCTCAAGGCGGCGGCGGACGGGGACATCGCCGTTCCGGGCCTGCGTATCGTCGCCGGGTACCCGCTCGGCGCGCCGCTCGACCTGATGCCCGGCATCCCCTTCCTCGCCGACGACGGCGCCACCGTCGAGCGGCCGGACTTCGCGGCGCTGCTGGCGATAGGCTGGTCGCGCGCCTACCCCGATTCGATCAAGCTCGGCGACATCCTGTCCGAGCGGGCCGTGGAGAGCGTCGTGCCGCTCTTCGACGGCAGCCGGGACGCCGACGAGCTGCTCTGGGCCATCGCCGAGGCCCTAGGGCGGAAAGAGGGAGAGGTGCGGGCCGACGACCTCTACGCGCCCGGATACCGGGCCGCGATAGCCGGGGACCCGTCATCGTCGGCCTTCTACGCCGCTCAGTCGCGGGCCCGCCTCGACCGCTGGGCGCCGCCGCGCGGCCTGCGCCTCGTGCTGGCCGCCTCGCCTTCAGACGAGCTCGTGCCGTTCGAGAACAGCGTCCGGGCCCGCGATTGGATACGGGCCGCCGACGCCGAGGCCGACGTATCGCTCGTGCGCCTGGAAAGCCAGAGCCACGGCTTGGCCGCGGTCGAGGGTTTACTGTACGCTCTGATAGATATGGATACGATAGAACGCGGAGAGACTATATGACTGCCGGGAAGAACGGAACGAGGAAGAACGCCCGCGGAGGCTCCGGCGCGGCCGCCGTCGCCTTCGGCGTGATCATCGGCCTGGCGATCGCCGCCGCGGCGGTCTGGGCGACGATCCGCTTCATGCCCGCCCGCGAGCCGGCCGAGGCTATCGTCGAGGAGGCTCCGGCCGCGGCGGCGGAACCGGCCGCTCCCGTCGGCTACTCCGCCGTCCGGGGGCCGGCTCCCGGAGCCGAGACGCCGTACGACGGCGGCTTGCTGGCCTACGCGCGCTGGAGGGACGCGGACGGCGAGCACCTCGTCTCGCTCTCGGCGCCGCGGCCCGAGGACGGCCCGGCCGCCGCCCCTACGGTTCAGGGCGCCGACGCGACGATCGCCGACGCCGCTCCTACGCCGCCCGACGCCGACGCGACGGGCCCTGAATCCGACGGAACCGAGCCACATGACGTCGGCGACGGCGAGGCCGGGATACAGGCGCGCCATTACCTGAACGACGGCTCCGGCTGGTCGCTGGCCGCCGAACGATTCGACCCGATGCCGGCCGGAGCCGTGGCCGGATACTACGGCGACGCGCCCTGGGTCGGCGACTACGACGGCGACGGCCTGGGCGAGGCGCTCGCCGCCTACTGGATCGACGAGTCGCCGGAGGCCGGCGCCAAGCGCCTGGCCCTCCTGGCGTTCACGGCCGGCGCGATAGCCTGCGTCGACGGCTCGACGCGCTACGACCCGGCCGACGCGCCGCGCGTAGCCCCGAGAGCGGTCGCCGGCGACGGCTGGGCCGCCCTCCCCGCCGCTATCCGCGGCGAGGCCGCGCGCCTATGGTCGGCCGCCCAGTTCGACCTGGCGGAGCCGCCGGCCTTCCCCGACTTCGCCGGGCACGCCCGCTTCGACGGCGCGGCGCTCAAGGGTGAGAACCCGTTCTGGAACCTGACCGTGCTGCCGCCGTACGCGCTGCTCGAGATAGCGTCGGAGGGCAGCCCGGCCGTCATACGCTACGCGTCGATCGCCGAGGGGGAGGACGGCCTCGTCATCGACGGCGACGGCGAGGTCGGCGGCTGGAGCCACCGGTTCAGGATAACGATACGGGAACAGCCAGTCGTCGCCCCTGACGGCAGTTCCTATCCGCTCTCCGTGACGATAGACTGGTCCGACGGCACCCGGTATTCCGGCTGGGGAAGCCTAGCCGAATAGGATGCGCCGCAGGTTCCGCTCGCTGTAGCCGAGCATCTCGAGCATCACGCCGCGGGCGCCGTCCTCGTCGCCCGCGGCTATCGCCTCGACGAGGCGCCCGTGGTACTCGAATACCGGCCCGATGACCGACGCGTCGGCGTAGAACGCCTCGAGTATGGCGTGGTAGATGCGCCTGAAGCTGTTCATCAGCAGGGGATAGATCTCGTTGCCGCTGGCTATCGCTATCGATATGTGCAGCTCGAGGTCTATATCGGCCACCTCGCGCGACGACGCCGCGCGCGATGACGCCGCGCGACCGCCGGCGACGGGGTCGAGCATCGCCCGCTCGCGCGCGACGATGGAGCGGAGCTCGCCGACGTGGGCCTCGGATCGGCGCAGGGCCGCGAGCCGCGAGGTCTCCACCTCGAACAGGAGGCGCATCTCCAGTATGCCGTCGAGCAGCGACTGGGACAGCTTGCCGCCGGTGTAGTTCAGTATCGACAGCAGCATCTCGATCGAGCCCTCGCGCCGATAGTCGTTGACGCGCGCGCCCTTGCGGCTCTCTATGGTGACGAGCCCCCTGGACTCGAGGGCCCGCAGCCCCTCGTGGACGACCGGCCTGGAGATGCCGAACAGGACGCCCAGGTCGCGCTCGGACGGGACCTTGTCGCCCGGGGCGAATTTGCCCGAGAGTATCAGCGCCTCGAAGCGCTCGATGAACTCGTCCTTGAGCGACCTCGGGGTTATAGGACCGAATCCTTCGCCGTATGTAGTCATCGCACCTTCTTAATCTGGTATAGCCAAGAGCCAGCCAATCCTACGGTAAAACGGCCGGCGCGCGCAAGCGCCGTTGATCGAAGCGGCGTATCCATCGCGAGGCGCGGGCAGCGCCGATCAAAGCATTGGCGATCGACCGCCGGTCGATCGAGGGAGGAAGCATGTTGAACAACCTCAATTCCATCAT
>ERZ795053.6506-NODE-6506-length-11613-cov-5.082021_pt1 | contig 11613 bp, 10 predicted proteins | sample MGYA00375137_ERZ795053 | MGnify/ENA primary metagenome ERZ795053 (study PRJEB30182, sample SAMN05720284) | activated sludge metagenome | isolation source: Anaerobic digester | place: Hong Kong | collected 2014-12-17 ... | reverse complement strand
GAACCTTGAGCGCGAGTTGGGTGGTCCTCTTTTCCACCGGGAACGGCAGAATACGCACCTCACCGAGCTGGGCCGCCTCATGCAGCCCTACTTCGAGGACATGCTGGGCCAAACACAGGCGGCGCAAGCTTTCGCCCGCAGTTTTGCCAACCTGGATGGCATCTCGCTGCGGATTGGCGTGATGTGCACGATCGGGCCAATCATGGTGTCGGATTTCCTGCGTTCGTTTGCCGAGAGCCATCAGGGGTTGGACATTTGCGTGCTCGACGCCTCCGCCCAGGCGTTGCAGGGCAAGCTGCTGAACGGCGAGATCGATGTGGCCATCTACGGTATGCCGGAACTGCAGCCGCACGACCGCTTGCACGCCTTGCCACTATTCTACGAACGCTTCGTTGTCGCGGTCGCGCGCGACCATCCGCTCGCCGCACACGAGACCGTTCGCTGCAAAGATTTGCACAAGGGGCGTTACATTAACCGGATCAATTGCGAAGTATACGAAGTGGCGACTGCCGCGCTGCAACGCCTGGGCGTCGAGGTGCAAATGGTTTTCCGCAGCGAGCGCGATGACTGGGTCCAGGCGATGATCGCCGCCGGGCATGGCTTCGGTTTCTTTCCTGAGTACTGCGTGACGATGCCGGGCATCGTCGGCCGCCCCCTGGTTGAGCCCGAAATGTACCGCACAGTCGATCTGGTCACCGTCCGCGGCCGTCCGTTTTCGCCTGCGGTGGGCGCATTCGTGCGCGCGGCGAAGGCATTCACGTGGACGCCGGCGCCGCCGGTCCCGCGGCCACACGACACGGATCGCGGCGCCTACGCGGCCTGAACCGTTGCCGATGGTGTCCTGAACCGTAGCCAAGCAGATCCACCGCAGACGCAAGGAACCCCCCGGGGATGGAGCTGTACCAGGTCAAGTACTTCCTTGCCGTCTGCGATCTCCTCAATTTCACCCGCGCGGCCGAACGCTGCAACGTTTCGCAGCCGAGCTTGACCCGTGCCATTCAGAACCTGGAGGCCGAGTTCGGCGGCCCGCTGTTTCACCGTGAGCGCCAGAACACGCACCTGACCGACCTGGGCCAGATGGTCCGCCCCTACCTTGAGGAGGTCGGCCAGCAAGCCGAAGCGGCGCGCGAGCGGGCGAGACAGTATGTCAAGCTGACGGATGCGCCGCTGATGGTCGGCGTCATGTGTACCATCGGCCCCGGGAAGCTGGTGCCGCTCTTTGCCGAGTTCCAGCGCAGCTATCCGGGCGTTGATATCGCGCTCCGCGACGCCCGCGCGGAAATGCTGCGCGACATGTTGGCCAAGGGTGAACTCGACCTCGCCATCTTCGGCCAGCCGGAACCGCCCGACGACCGTTTCAATGCATTGGAGCTGTTTCACGAATCGTTCGTGATCGGCTTCGGGCCAGGCCATCCGTTCGAGCCCTTGAACGCTGTCCGGCTGAGCGATCTGCATCAGATGCGCTACTTGAGCCGCGCCAATTGCGAGTTCGGAGACTATATGCGCGCGATGTGCCGGGAGCGCGGGATCGAGCCGTTACGGCCCTACCGCAGCGAACGCGATGACTGGATTCAGGCGATGGCGCTGGCCGGCCTCGGCTTTACGTTCATCCCGCAGTTTGCGGTCACCATCCCGGACCTGATTACGCGGCCGCTGATCGAGCCAGAGGTCGCTCGCACGGTTCATCTGGTAACCGTACGCGGCCGGCCGCACGGCAAGGCTGTCGGCGCCTTCGTCCGCACGGCGATGGCCCTGCGGGGAAAACTCTAGCCAGTCAGCGGCACCGCCACGATGACGTGGTCGTGCGGTCGCCAGAGGCTAGGCGCCAACTCTTCCCTCCATCCGCATGAACGTTCCAGCCTAAGCGTTCCAGCATGTCGGCGGCATGCCGGCGGGAACAATTGACGGTCAGTTGTTCACCGGAGATAATAGTGACAAAGCGGTCGCGATAATAAGGGCGCTTGCTACCCAAATGGAGGTCGACAATGAAGCGCATCGCATCAGGTTTGTTACTTGGCGTTATTGTTAGTTGTGCTTCTGTTGGTTCTGCTCACGCGGCAGAGGTGTTCGTGATTCGCGGAGCAGAAGCAAATTTGGTTGCAACGGATCCAACCCCGGGGGTTACCATTCTGCGGGGCGAACCAGCCGCGATCGCTGAACCAGCAGCGGCGGAACAGAGCACTGCGGCGACAGGGGAGGGTGCGCCAGCGGAGTCGGGTGAGTTCATGACCGGCGGCCGGCCGCTCTGGCGCATCGATCACGAAACGGGTCGCATCGTCGGCTGTTGGCTGCGGGGGGCTGCGAACCGGCAGGTTGTCTGCTCCAATCTCTGAGCGGCCGGGCGGGGCGTCCGTCTCAGCGCGCGTGGCCGTGGGCTCGGCGGTCATCCTCCCGTTTCCGCTCAGCGGCGCCGACCGCCGCGACGATCGCTTCCGGTTCTGCGCAAGCGCGGTGATCGGGACAGACGAAAGCCGCCACCGCCATGCCGCCTTGGTCGATGACATAGCTCGCCGGGATCGGCAGGAACGCGGTGTGCCCGCCGTTGCGGTCCATCAGGTCTATGCCGCGAGCGCGATAGATCGCCTGCAGCGGGCCCGGTACGGGATAGCGCAGGCCGAACAGCTGGCAGACTTTGGCGCCGGGATCGCTGAGCTGCGTCAGCCCCTCGAACGCGTCGGCGGTCGCTAGCGGATCTGTCTGGGCCAGCACCGGCGAGATGGCGAGCAGCGTCGCACCGCTTGCGGCGATGGTGGGAGCGAGTGGGGCATACGCCGCCAGAACGGCAGCACACAACGGACACCAGGGGCCGCAGGTGAACGTCAACACCACGGGACCGCGGTCGAGCCGGTCGATCAACCGCACCACCCGCCCGTTCGTGTCGGCGAGCGTGAATTCAGGCGCCAGTTCGCCACTCCGCAGCGCCCCCCCCTCGACGCCCGATTGCGCGAGCCACTGCGCGGCGTAGTCCATGGTCCGAACCTGCTCCGGCGTAAAACCGCGCCGCCATGTCGTGCGCGCTTCGGCCAAGGTATCTGCGAGGGTCATCCTTGCGCATCCGTTATTCAGGTCTCGTTCGGCCAAGTGTCATTCGGCGCGAAAAGGTCAGCCGGCCTCCGCCGAGGCCGGCTGCAGGTGGGGGGGAGCAAACTCGATGCGCGCGGGTCAGGACTGCCGATCCGCGATCAGCCGTCCCGCGATGAGGTGATCAATCGACAGCGCACCGGGCCCACGGGTCACCAGGTACGCAAGGATCGATCCCCACAGCAGGTGATCGGGCCAGTTCTCCGGGTAGACGAACAGCTGGATGACGAGGGTCATCCCCAGCAGAGCCGCCGCGGCGAAGCGGGTGAAAAGGCCGCATGCCAGCAGAGCCGAGGCACCGAGCTCGGTCGCGGTGGCGAGGTAAGCCGCAAACGCCGCTGGCAGGACCGGCACCATGTATTCCATGTCGAACAGGGCGACGGTTGCATCCCAGCTCGCGATCTTGGTCAGGCCGGAGCGGAAGAACACGACGGCGACGGCCAAGCGGAATGCCAGCGCCAGGATGGACGTCGGGAATTTCTCTAACAGTGCGCGGCCGGCGATGATGCTTCCGGTCAGGCTGCCGCTACGGAGCGGGTGTGACAGTGTGGTAGCCATGATACCTCCTCACGAGATCAGTTGATTGCAGTAACCGAGGCGACGACATCGCCTTCGAACAGCGACTCCAGGAGAGCGGGTGCGTTGAACGAAGGCGCAATCGCGCGGGCGAGCGCGTTTGCCTTGCCGAGTCGACCGTCGGCAAGCAGGCTGCCGATGAAGGCAAATGCGGCGGCATCGAGCTTGAGCCAGCCGACTTCACCGTCCTGGCGATGGATGAACAGCTGCACACCGCCGGCCTCAAGATCGACCGGCGCGATTTCGTCATCGCCTTGCTGGTGAACCTGCCAGATCTGGTCGACCGGCCATGCCGACTTGACCAGACGGCAAGATGGATCGAGGCCGATGAACAGATCGCAAGACGGCGCTTCAATTTGCGCGGCCGCCGCTGCTGCATCGAGTGACGGCACATCGTCGGCATGGTGGGCGCGGTTGATCGCCCACTCCAGCCGCGCCAGGTCGGTGAGATAGCCGAGCGAACCCGCTTCCGGCAGGCTTGCGAGGAACGCCGGAAAGCCGTCGCCGTATTCGAACAGGCACGGCCGCTGCGGCGGCTGGCTGAGGACATAGCGGCGCGCGGCTGCGGTAAAGAACGCGTCTCCGACCAACCGCCGGACGACGGGGAAGGTGGCGCCCAAGGCTTCGATGAGCGTCAGGCGGAAGTGGTGGACATGGATCGCAAGCCGTGCCGCCGCTCCCGGCGCATCCTCGACAACGCAGCCGCTGTCGGCGAAGGCCTGCTCCGCGAGCAGCCTGCCGGCTGCAACGGCGGCGAAACGGCTCTGCAGTTCACGCAGCGGCAGCATAGCCCACCTCCTTGTGCACGGATCGCCAGCGGCGATCGGCCTCTTGCGCTTCCGCCACCAGGACCGGCAGCGGCGGCAGATTGCTGTCCCACTCGATCAGGGTCGCCGCAGTGGGGAAGCGGGCGACGGCCCGCTCATAGAGCTCCCACACGGCGGCCGAAACCTGGCTGCCGTGGTCATCGATGAGGATCGTCACGCCGTCGGCGTCGTTGACGGCGTGCCCGGCGAGGTGAAGCTCATGCACGGCATCCGCTGGCAGGCCTTCGATCCATGCCAAGGGATCGCCGCCAAAATTGCGGCAGTTGACGAACACGTTATTGACATCAAACAACAGGCCGCAGCCGGTTCGCCGAACCAGCTCGTTGAGGAAATCGACTTCGCTCAGCGTCGATTGTGCGAAACGAAGGTAGGTGGACGGATTCTCGATCAGAAGCCGGCGCCGCAGACGGTTCTGGACTTGGGCAATGTTGGCCGCGACCACGGCGAGGCTCTCCTCGCTGTAGGGAAGCGGCAAGAGATCGTTGAGGTACATCCCGTCGACGACCGACCAGGCAAGATGCTCCGAGACCCAGTCCGGCTCGATGCGCTCAACCAGTCGTGCCAGCCGTTCGAGGTGCCGGTTGTTGATGCCCTCGGCGCTGCCAAGCGACAGCCCCACGCCGTGCACGCTGATCGGCCAGCGACGCCGCACGACCTCGAGGCGCGCCGGCATCCGGCCGCCGCCCATATAATTTTCGGCGTGGATCTCCAGAAAACCGACCGCCGGTCGGGTCGCGACGATCGCCTCGAAGTGCGGGCAACGGAGGCCGATGCCCGCCGTCTGGCGCTCTGTGGAGGAAGGTAGGGTGGACATGATCGTCGCTCCCGCCGGAGGTGGTGCCTTGTTGCTGGGCTACTTCTTGGTCGTCGAGCCACCGACCAGCTTGTCGCAGGTGCCGGCCGGAACGTAGACCCACGAGTCCGGCTGTGCGTCGCGCTTGGCGGTACCGGCGCACGAGCTGCCCGCCGTCTGGCAGTCGTTCATGCCGGCCTTCACGACGCCGAAGCACTTCTCGAACTTGTAGGTCGGCTGCTCGGCGGGGCCGGCGAGGGCAGCCGCGGAAACGGCAACGGTACCGACGAGGGCTGAAGCCAGTGCCAAAGTCGTCTTCTTCATCTTTCGATCTCCCACTGAAGTGTTGACAAGGAAACGGTTCACTCTCGTTGCACTTAAGGAGCTGGTGGGTGGGCTCTGTTGTCCCCGCGATCACCGCCTCAAGCGCGCTATCACATTCCCGCAAACGCGTCTGAGAGTGAAATGCAGATCGCCTATGGCTTCGATAGGCGAGCGCTATGTTCGCGCCAGCCGCCCATAACCCAGCTCAGCCGCGACGATAGCTTGCCGTCATGAACATGAGAGCGAGTCGCTATTTCCCTCTGACGGCCAGCTTATTGAGAATGAGTGTCGTAGCGGTCGAGGCCGATCAGGGCCGCCGTCAACCGAACAACCCGCGGAGGAATGCCATCATGGATACGCCGTTTCCGCCGGTGCACGACGAGACGCTGCCGCCGGTGGTCATGCCGTTCTGCCCGATTGAGCAAAAGCTGAAAGGGCAGAAGGCGCTGGTCACCGGTGCCAGCTCCGGCATCGGCAAGGGCATCGCGATCGGCCTCGGGCACGCCGGCGCCGATGTTGTCGTCAACTACATCAAGGACGAGGCGGAGGCTGAGGCGATCGTCGCCGAGGTCAAGCGGTGCGGTGCCAACGCCTACGCCCACCGCGCCGACGTTTCGAACGAGGACGATGTCCGCGGCATGTTCGCGCGGATGTTCGAGGAGTTCGGCACGATCGACATCCTCATCAACAACGCCGGCCTGCAGAAGGACGCCGCCTTCCACGAGATGACGCTCGCGCAGTGGAACCTGGTGCTCGCCGTCAACCTCACCGGCCAGTTCCTGTGCGCACGGGAGGCGGTACGTGAATTCCGCCGCCGCGGCGTCGTGCCGTCGGTGTCATGCGCTGCCGGCAAGATCATCTGCGTCTCGTCCGTCCACGACATCATCCCCTGGGCCGGTCACGTCAACTACGCGGCCTCGAAGGGCGGGGTGGCGATGATGATGAAGAGCATCGCCCAGGAGGTCGCGCCCTACCGCGTTCGCGTCAACTCGATCTGTCCGGGCGCGGTGCGGACGCCGATCAATGTCGAGGCGTGGAGCACGCCCGAGGCCTACTCGGACCTGATGCGCCTCGTGCCGTACAAGCGCATCGGCGAGGTGGATGACATCGCGCGCGCCGCCGTGTGGCTGGCTTCCGACGAATCCGACTACATCACCGGCGCCAGCATGTACGTCGATGGCGGGATGACGCTCTACCCCGGCTTCGAGACGGGAGGCTAGGCCGATGCGGCGGGTCCTGCTCGCACTGGCGCTTGCGGCCTCGGCCGCAAGCCCGGCCTGGTCCGGCGAAGGGGGAGGGAGCGCTGCTTCCGACTCCCGCGCCGACCGTGCCGGCCTGCCCGACGGTGTCGCCCCGTGGTGGCCCAGCCGCTACGGCGCCGACGATGAGATCGGCACGCTGAACGAGCTCACACCGGCGCGCATTGTCGAGGCGGTGCGGCTCGTCCGCCAGGGCGAGCGCATCGACCTCGGCCGTGTACTCGACAAGGACACACCGGTCTTCCCCGGCCGCTACTGGCATCAGAGCGTCGATCTCGCGCCGCTGATCACCAACCTGCGCCGCGCCGACGCGCACGGCCGTGGCTGGGGTCTCAACGAAATCAACTGGATCACCGAGATCCAGGTCGGCACCTTCCAGGTTGGCACCCAGCTCGACTCGATCGGCCACCTGCAGATTGGCGACCGCTTCTACAACGGCTGGAAGACCCGCGACGTGGTCGAGGACTGGGGCCTCAACCGGTTCGGGATCGAATCCGTCCCGCCGATCGTCGGCCGCGGAGTCGTGGTCGATCTCGCCGGATTGAACGGCGTCGAACGCCTCGACAAGGGCACGGTGATCGGTGTGGCCGACGTCGAGCGTGCCCTCGCCCGCCAGGGCATCACGATTGCTGAAGGCGATATCGTGCTGCTCCACACCGGCTGGGGCAGCCTCTGGGGCAAGGACAACGCGCTCTTCCTGTCGGGCGAACCGGGACCTGGTCTGGCGCTCGTCGAGTGGCTGCACGCCAAGCGCATTGCAGCACTCGGCACGGACAGCTGGAGCATCGGCCCGGTTCCGGGCGAGGACCCGGCCCGCCCGTTCGTCGTCCCGCAGACGATGTACGTCAAGATGGGGCTGTTCGGCTTCGAGAACCTCGCCACCGAACGGCTGGTCGAACGCGGCATCTCGGAATTCCTGTTCGTCAACACGCACGGCCGGACGCGCGGCTCGACGGCCGCAGTCGTTGCACCAGTGGCCGTGTACTGAAGGTTGCGGAGGAGACAATGGACGACGATTTCGACGCGATCATTGTCGGCTCCGGTGCCGGCGGCGGTGCCGCTGCGTATCGGCTGGCGACAAGCGGCTGCCGCGTGCTGGTGCTGGAGAAGGGCGCGCCACTGCCGCACGACGGCAGCACGCTCGATGCCGGCATCGTCCTCAGCGAGGGCCGTTTCAAGAACCACGCCCCGTGGCGGGACGGCGACGGCGCCCCCTTCGTGCCGCAGGAGTATTACAACCTCGGCGGCAAGACGAAGTGGTACGGCGCCGCGCTCTTACGCTTTGGCAGCCATGAATTCGCCGACGATCCGGCGCATCAGTGCCGCGGCTGGCCGTTCGCGTACGACGCGTTGGCGCCCTACTACGAACAGGCCGAAGAGCTTCTTGGCGTGCGCCGCTTCGCCGTCGAACCCGATACGCAGCGCATCGCAGCCGCGCTCGAACGGGGCGCGCATGGCTGGCAGGTCGAGCCGATGCCGCTCGGGCTCGCCGCCGATATCCTCGAACATCCGGAGGAAGCCGTGCGGTTCGACGGCTTCGCTTCCCCGCTCGGTCTGAAATCGGACGCCGAGGTCCGGCTGTTGGATCCGCTGCGCAACCGCCCTGGCATCCGTATCGAAACGAATGCCGAGGTCGTGGACCTCATCACGGCAGAGGGAGCGCCGGAGCGTGTCACCGGTGTCGTCACCGCCGACGGATGGCGCTTCACCGCCAAGACCGTCCTGCTCGCCGCCGGTGCCCTGTCCTCACCGCGGCTCCTGCAGCACCATCTGCATGCAACTGGCTTGGATACGGTCTTGCCGGCGGCGCAATCGGTCGGCCGCAACTACAAGAGCCACCTGTTGACGGCGGTCGTTGGCTGGTCGCCGCGGCGCAAGACCGACCGCCTGCGCAAGACGGTGGTGATGACGAGCGAAGCCTTTGCGCATTCGAGCGTGCAGCCGCTGGGCGCCACTGATGGCGAGATCGTCGCCACCGAACTGCCGGCATTCATGCCGCGCTGGGTTGCGGACCTGGTCGGCAACCGTGCCTACGGCTTTTTCCTGCAGACCGAGGACGGCTCGCATCCCGATAACCGGGTGAGCGCCGCCAACGGCTTTGCAAGCCCGCAGCTCGACTATGACCGCGACCGCATTGCGCCTGCGCGCGATGAACATCGCCATTTCGTGCGCGCGTTCTGCCGCGATCTCTTGCGGGTAGGGATGATCCCGATCGTCAAGCCGATCCCGCTTTCCGGCACGGCGCACGCCTGCGGCACGCTGATCGCCGGCAATGACCCTGCAACCTCGGTGGTCGACGCCTTCGGCAAGGTGCACGGCATGGACGGTCTCTATGTCGTCGACGGCAGCATTCTGCCGCGCTCCAGCCGCGTCAATCCCGCGCTCACGATCTACGCCTGGGCGCTCCGTGTCGCCGACAGCCTTGTGCCTCAGCTTGCCTCCCATTCTGGAGAAAACCGATGACCATCCGCACGACCCTTGCCCCGGAACGGCAACGTCTGGAAAACCAGCGCTCAGGCGTCGAAAACTGGCGGCGCTGGGGACCTTACCTCTCCGAGCGTGCCTGGGGGACGGTGCGCGAGGACTACAGCGCCGACGGCAACGCCTGGAACTATCTCTCCCATGATGACGCGCGCTCGCGCGCCTATCGCTGGAGCGAGGATGGCCTGGGCGGCCTTTCGGATGACCAGCAGCGGCTGTGCTTCGCCTTGGCACTTTGGAACGGCGCCGATGCGATCCTCAAGGAGCGCGCATTCGGCCTGACCGGCAACCAGGGCAACCGCGGCGAGGACGTCAAGGAGTACTACTTCTATCTGGACGCCACGCCCAGCCACAGCTTCCTGCGCTACCTTTACAAGTATCCGCAGCGCCGCTTCCCCTATGAGCGCCTGATCGAAGAGAACGCGCGCCGATCCAGGCACGAACCGCCGTTCAATCTGAGCGAAGCCGGCCTGTTCGACGACGGCCGCTACTTCGATGTCGAGGTGTGCTGCGCCAAGGCCGGCGCGGACGAGATTCACATCCGCATCACCGCGGCCAATCGCGGGCCGGAGCCGGCCACCTTGCATCTGTTGCCGACCTTGTGGTTCCGCAACACCTGGTCATGGGGCGATGGAACGGCCAAGCCGGTCATGCGCCAGGTCGTGCCGCCCAAGGGTGCCGCCTGGGCTATCGAGGCAGCGCACGAAGAGCTGGGCCAAGCGTTTCTCTATGGTGCGCAGGAGGGAACACCGCTTTTCACCGAGAACGAGACCAATGGCCGCCGGCTCTGGGGCGACGCGAACGCCAGCCCGTACGCCAAGGACTCCTTCCATCGCCGCATCATCAACGGCGAGACGGGAGCGGTCAGAACGGACGGCACCGGCACCAAGTTTGCCTCCTGGCACGCGTTGACGGTGCCGCCGGGCGGGTCCACGCACCTCGATCTCGTGCTTTCGGAACGGCCGTTGAGCCAGCCGTTTGCCCGCAGCGAGACGGTGTTCGTGGCCCGGCGCGAGGAGGCCGATGCCTTCTATGCGGAGGTACTGCCCGAGGCGAGCGGCGAGGACCGAAGCATCGTCCGCCAGGCGCTGGCGGGAATGATCTTCTCCAAGCAGTTCTTCCATTTCGATGTCAGCCGCTGGCTCGATGGCGACGCCTTCCCCGCTCCGGCAGAGCGCCAGTGCGGTCGTAACGCGCGCTGGAAGCACATGAAGGCGGCCGACATCCTCTCGATGCCGGATGCCTGGGAGTACCCCTGGTTTGCCGCCTGGGATCTGGCGTTTCACACTGCGGCGCTGGCCCTGGTCGATGTCGATTTCGCCAAGGACCAGATCGAGATCATGGTCAACGAGCGCTACCTGCACCCGAACGGCCAGATCCCGGCGTACGAGTGGAACTTCTCTGACGTCAATCCGCCGGTGCACGCGCTGGGGGCGCTGAAAGTATTCCGGGCCGAGCGCGTGCAGCGCGGCCTGGGCGACCATGCGTTTTTGGGCCGCGTCTTCCACAAGCTGCTGCTCAATTTCGCCTGGTGGATCAACCAGAAGGACGGCGACGGCAGTAACGTTTTCGAGGGCGGGTTCCTCGGTCTCGATAATATCTCGGTGTTCGACCGCTCGCAGCCGCTGCCGGGTGGCTACCGGCTCAAACAGGCCGATGCCACCGGCTGGATGGCGATGTTCGCGCTCAACATGACGCTGATCGCGCTCGAACTCACGGCCGACGATCCGGCCTACGAGGACATCGCGATCCAAACCTACGAGCAGTTCTTGAGCATTGCCAACACGCTCGCCGGCTATGCCGACGGCGGCGTGCCGATCTGGGACGAAGGCAGCGGTTTTTTCAAGGACCTGATCGTCGGCCCGAACGGGACAAGCCGGCATATCGACGTCTACTCGATGGTCGGCCTGATCCCGCTGTATGCGACCGAGATCGTCGATCAGCGCCTGCTCGCGCACGCGCCGCGGTTCCGCGAACGCCTGCGCCGCCACGCCGGCGGTGTTTTCCGCGGCAACATCATCTGCGCCTGCCCGGAAACCGTGAACGCGCGCGGCGAGCACCTGCTCTCCGTCGTCGATCACACGATGCTTGAGCCGTTGCTCGGGCGGCTCCTTGACGAGGCGCAATTTCTCTCGCCGTTCGGCGTCCGCAGCGTCAGCAAGATCCACGAACAGCATCGGGAGCTGGGCGAGCTGCCCGGCGTCGGCTGGGCGATGATCGAGTACGAGATCGGAAGAGCGTCGTGTAGGGAAAGAGTGTGTTCGGTTGTGTA
>ERZ795053.6505-NODE-6505-length-11615-cov-12.011938_pt1 | contig 11615 bp, 5 predicted proteins | sample MGYA00375137_ERZ795053 | MGnify/ENA primary metagenome ERZ795053 (study PRJEB30182, sample SAMN05720284) | activated sludge metagenome | isolation source: Anaerobic digester | place: Hong Kong | collected 2014-12-17 ... | reverse complement strand
ACGACCTGCGGTCATCGCCTCTCCTGTCTTCGCGATTGTCGTCCCTACGCCTAAAGCCTTCGGGCTTGTCGGAACGACGACGGTAATCGCCATCACGGTCAAAACTACGTGACGACCTGCGGTCATCGCCTCTCCTGTCCTCGCGGTTATCGTCCCTACGCCTAAAGCCTTCGGGCTTGTCGGAACGACGACGAGAGTCTCCGTCACGGTCAAAACTACGTGAAGGTCTGCGATCTTCGCTTTTTTCCTCTTCGCTATAATCTCGATTAATTTTTCTTGAAGATTTTTCTTCGCTTTCCTGATAGTCAGAACGACTCTCAGAGTGTTCATCGGAATTTTCGGAAGCACTTTGTGCTTGCTCTAAAGTTCTAGTTGTCAAAGTCCGTGGACGGTAAACCCTAGCGGGTTCTTCCTGGGAGTTAGTCCGCTTCTCGCGTTTAACATCCCCATTGTTTCTTGATTTTTCCATTTTTTCAATTAGTCTATTAACATCCAGCCAACTCTATGACTGAAAATTTAGCGTGCAAAGATAATTAATATTTTATATTCCAATGATTAACAACGAATAAAATGTGTTAAGATTATATAAAAGATTGTAACGCTGCGCCTTTCATCTACAAATATTCACGGAACACTACATCAAAGCAATAATCATTTTTCCGTCCCGATAATTTTTATTTTTCGCCGAAAGACCTCGCCTTGATCATCAATCAAAGTAAGAGTATATGTTCCCGGGTCCGGATCAACAACCATTTCGTGAACTCCCTTGGTTTTCCCTAAATACTTTTCGTTTAAATGCCAATAGATGGTAGCATTCGGATTTCGATGCGTTGCCTTCCAAATACTCTGGCTACGTTTCCCTTTCGCCTCGTACGGAATATAAATATCAGCGCCATAAAAAGGATATATTAAATCGATATTTTGGACTTCGTCGTGATTAGCATGACAGCCATCCTTGTAAGGAGGCAAACTTTTATACTCTGCATGAACCCGTTTATAAAACCACTCCTGAGCCGGAGGAAGCACAAACCAACTAGCCGAGGTAATCTGACTGCCGGACACACACGAACGAGTAACTCTAAACCGTTTGGCCTTATCCAAGTAAATTTTACGATGATACATGCAAGGAAGCGTTTTTGTTTTAACTGCCGGAACCAATTCGGAAATTGTATCGGGGCAATTCTCCGAAGCCATCAAACCGCTCTGCTTGCAGGTTATTGCCTTCTGCAAATCGAAATACGGAGGAGTAAACCACTTCGAAGCAGGTAAAATGGAAAATATATCGAACATTACGGGAGCCGCCGCTGCTACTCCTATTAAATCGGCACGGCCCTCGCCATCGGCATTGCCCACCCAAACAGCCACCGTGCAATCAGGCGTTACGCCAATTGCCCATGCATCCCTAAACCCATAACTTGTCCCCGTTTTCCATGCAATTCGTTGAGAAGAAATAAAACTGCGCCATGTACCATCCTCACCCGGACGGTTTGCCTGTGTTAACGCTTCAAGGGTAAGGTATGCTGCCCCCGAACCTATTCCATAAGCGGAAATCCGTTGATTTGCATCAGGCTTTGCTTCTGCATCATAATGTAAGTAAACACCACAAGATGTGTCAGTTTGAACTTTTCGCGCCAACGCCGAATACGCCCTTGCCAGCTCCCACATAGTTGACTCTGCGCCACCTAATATAATCGACAATCCATAGTGTGAAGCAGGTTTATCGATACTATACAAGCCAATGTTTCGAATATTATTGTAAAACTTTTCCAACCCATACTCTTTTAGCAAGTTCACCGATGGCACATTCAACGAGCGAGATATAATTTCGTTGGCGTGTACTGCTCCCTCGAATGTTTTGCTGAAATTTTGCGGAGTAAATCCGGCATAAGCCACCGGTAAATCCTTAACCAACTCCCGCGGATAAAGCAAACCCTCGGATAGCATATACCCATAAAGGAACGGTTTTAAAAGACTACCGTAACTTCGCCGCGATGTTATAATATCGACCAACGATGAATTTGCAGGATTATTTGTCAGGATATTTCCAATGTAAGCCAGCACTTCACCATTTTTATTGTCCACAACCATTGCGGCCATATTTCTAATTCCATTAGCCATAAAATGGCGATGATACCGATTGGCAATACGCTGAGCATTATCCTGAATTTGCCTTTGAATGGTTGACTTAATCAGTTGTCCCTTTAATCCGTCGTGAATACAACGCGTAAGTAAATGCGACGCTTTCTGCGGCAACGCATTTGCCGGATTTGGAGCAGGCTCCAACAGTGCTAACCTGTATGCTTCTTCATCTATATATCCTTTTCGCATTAATTTTTTAAGCAACCTGTTACGCTTTTCTATTAGCAAATGAGGATTACGTCCCGGGTATATAAGCCCCGGAGCGTTAGGCAGTACAGCTAGCGATGCAGCCTCTGCCCAACTAAGGTTATCGGGGCTTGTTCCAAAATACCGCCATGCGGCTGCATCTATTCCAACAACATTTCCGCCAAAAGGAGCATGGGAGGCATACTTAGCCAGAATAGTCCGTTTAGAATAGGACAACTCCGTTCTTACAGCCAACACCATTTCGACAACTTTTTCCAAATACGATCGAGGTTTCCCCTTACGCGACAATCGCACCAACTGCATGGTTAACGTGCTTGCTCCGCTTACCACTTTTCGGGCTTTAATATTTTGCACCATTGCCCTTACCACAGAAACAGGGTTTACACCCAGATGATACCAAAAGTAAGCATCTTCGAATTGAGTCAAACAAATTGCAAATTTGTAAGGCACCGTATCGGTTTCGGGAAATTGCCACATTCCCTCGTCGGAAACAGTTGCCGATAGCAACTGACCATTTCTATCGAGAAGAACTGTTGATGTTGAATTGTGAAACCGAACAGGACGAATAAGAATAAAAAAAGCCAGCAGGAGAAAAACTCCTGCTAACAAAATTTTGTATGATTTTTTTATGTTTCCGAAACGCATTTACTATTTATAAAAACAAACTAAAGTATTTTCATATCTGTATCAACAATGATTTATAGAGATTCCATCTGAGTTCAAAGATTTCTCATAGTCAATTTCCAATTCAGATATTTTTTGCAACAAATGACCCTCAAAGAATTCTTGATATTCCTTAAGGCTTCTGAATATGGATTGAACTTTAAATAAAAAAATCTTAGAGTAGTTCATTGTCTCATTTAGTTAATCAAACTGTATAAAATCCAATATTAAATGTCATTCAGAGCGAAGCGAAAGATCTATTTTATTTAAGACCAGATGCTTTACTTCGTTCAGCATAACAAAAACTATTTTCTACTCCACTACAACCCATCCGCCTTTTTGCGAAGCAGCAATAGTATTGTCGTACATTGCTTCGCAATGCGGGCCAGGCATATAATACCGTCCGGCATAAGTGGCCGTTAACTTTATGGTAAACTTCTTGCTCGTATTAGGCTTTACGCTGAAGTAAGTAATTACCCTGTCGTCGCGAATATCCTGATAATCGAAATTATTGGCCGACTCGTTTCCGGTTCCCTCAAAACGGGCATTCTGAATTTCCCATCCTGACGGGAATATCTGGGTAAGAGCCATCTCTTTAAGTTCTCCCCTAACACCTGGATTGGAAATAGTTACCTCACAGGTAAAATCGGTTCCCTTTTTAAGATTTTCAGGGTTTAGCACAGAACCGTTAGCCGACAAGTAAACCACTTTCATGTTGATGTTACTCTCGAACGATTTTTCTTCCCCTAACGGAGGAATCCCCGTTAAAACTATGCTGGTATAAACTGGCTTCTTACCGTTATTTTCGTAAACAATACCGTTTAATCCATCGGCAATTTGAAGTTGCTCACGTGCCACCGGTTTGTCGCTCGACAACTTTTTAGAACTGTTTCCAATGGAATACCTCAACGCTACCGAGTTATCAGCACCTTTCTGTATGGACAACTTTGAAAGCGCCATAAGATCGACAGCTGTTTCCTGTGTACTCATCCAAGCGTTGCCCGAAAGCACCTTGCTAATTTCCTTTGCTATTGGGAAAGCACGGGAATCGTCCTTAAGCAGAATGAGAGTTTCCAGCACAATACCCTTATCACGATTTGTTGAACCATACGTATAACTTAACTCCCTATAACTATTTACCGTTAACGGCACATTCTGAATAATCGACCTTGCCGTTTCATCCTGACCAATTAAAGCGTATGCAGCGGCAAGTCGCATTTTAGCGGTAAGCCCCAAATCGTGTTCCTTTAACTTGTTCATGGCTCCAACTTCAGCCTTTTTAGCCAACGCCAGCGTATATAACCTGTAAGCCTGAACCAAATCGTCATTCCGATAATCGCTCCGTGAATAGGTGTATCCCCGTGCAGCCCTACGCTGATACGAAATCCAGTTAGCAATTAACCCTTGAGGAACATCATACCCATTGTTCTGCGCTTCGATTAAGAAATGCCCAACATAACTGGTACTCCAATCGTCGCTATATACATACGAAGGCCAATAACGAAAACTTCCATCGGAATTCTGAAATTGCGACAACTTTCGGATAGCCTCATTCACAAAATAGTCGATATTACCCTGTTGCCCGCTGGACAGTTCAACCAACTTGTCCAAATACAACTGAGGAAATGCAGCCGAAGTTGTTTGCTCCACACAACCGTGAGGATAATGAATAAGGTCGTCAAGGCGCTTTTTCAAATTTAATGGAGGCAATACGGAAGCCTCCAAAAAAGCAGCGTTGCTTCCTTTAATCCCGAATGTGCTAAAGTTAAGTTTCAACTTAGCATTGGCAGGCACCAACGTATCGATACTTCGCGTAACTTCCGATATAGGATTGCGCACCATTATATCGATGGTTTGAGTTGACTTAATACCATTACCTTCTGCCTCAACCTCTACTTTTGCAGGGCCACTGGCTCCTCCAACCTTCAAATTAAAGAATATAATTTTATCGCCAACCTCGCTAAACGAAAGCGTCTTGGCTTTCTCTCCACTAATGGAAATGTTGGGTGAAGTTTTAACCGTAACTGTAACCTTTTTCATTTTAGGTGACATGGTAAATACATTCACCGGTAAACTAATATCCTCCTGAGGTCCTAAAACCCGAGGCAACGTGGCCATAACCATTAAATCGTTTCGAACAGGGCAAGTCTTCTCGGTCATTCCGTATGCCCCGTTATTAGCGGCAACAACCATCACCCTAACACTTCCGATATAGTTGTCCATGGTAAAGTTTACTTTCTTACTCTTCCCCTTTTCAACTACATAAGGTCCGAAAAACCGAACTACCGGCTTAAACCGTTGATTTTTTTCTCCATCGTTAGGCTTTAAATTTTCATCGCCACCAACGGAAATAAGCCTTTCCAACTTACCACCGTAAGCACCTATTACATCGTTATACAAATCCCACGTTTTTACTCCAATAGCCTCGCGTGCATAGAATACCGAATGAGGATCGGGTGTTTTAAACCGGTTAATATCCAACAAGCCTTCGTCCACCATTGCCAACGTAAAACACATTTTTTTCCCATTCTTTTCGCTCACACTAATTTCTACCGGCTTTTCCGCCTTTAACTCATCATCCATTTTAATTATAGGTTGAAGAATTGTAGCAGGATCGGTTACGTTTAACCGCGTAATGCCATACAACCTAATTGGCATATCGTTGTTTTTCCCTTTGTGCGGCTGCACAAGCGTTACATGAAAATAAACATTGGGCGACATCTCCGGTGTGGTTTCAACGCTAACCACATTAACGGGTTTAAACGCATCGACCCACCAAGCGGATATTACCTTAGAGCCATTTTCGATGCTGATGAGCGCTCGCGCATTTTCCGCCCCCGGAATGGTAAGCTGAACATGGTCGCCCACATTGCAATCTTCCTTATCGGCAGCAATTGCCAGTACGTTTGCACTTCCTGGCCTATCGGCTTGCGACTTTCCTGAATCGTAAGGCCAATCGAAATAAACATAGGTTCCACTGCTATTCCCTGTCTTTTTATTGGTAACTTTAATGTAATAGCGCCCCCATTCGGGATAGTTTACACGTAAAGTAACATTTGCTTTCCCGTTTACCGTAGAAAACTGTTTCCTTGTAATTAACTTATCGTAACTTCTACTTACATAGCTGGCCTCGCCCTCGTCCGGCTGTTCCCACCACCAACGCCAAGTTAACTTATACATTTCCATTTCCAAATCGGAACAACTAACGGGTTTCCCGTCAACATTAACCGTTACCACGCTTAACTCATGATCCCGATCGGTTTCCAACCAACCCCTTCCTGTTTTTGGTTTCGGAGGCAAAACACCCACAAACTCACTGTAAGGGTAATACATTTTAGAAAACAAGTCGATACTAAAATCGCCACCCTGTTCAAAAACTCTTCCTTTAAAAACAACATTGATTGCCGTGGGCGGAGTTTCCGGCTTTTCAATTTTTCCTGCTACACGAGCATTCCCTTCGTTATCGAGTTGCCCCTCCCAAAGCATGTAAGTCTGCTGTTCGAACCTAACACCCGGATCGTCGAACGTATAATTTCCATAATTTGGAAACGTAGCATGTCCCTTCTTAACGGTAACTTCGTACTTGGCATTAAGATTTGCCGCAATAGCGCCATGCAGCCATTTCACATTTAACGGTGCATTTATTACACCCGATTCCGGAATTTTATCCAAATCCAACTTTATTTTCAAGCGATTCGGCTTAATAGTTTCTACATTAAGCGTCTTACTAAAAACAGCACCTCCAACTTTAACCGTTGCACGCCAAGAACCTGTTGGAGCCTGATCGTCCGTTGCAACAGGAAAATAGAACATTCCCATTTGGTTATTAGCCTGCACCAATTTTTTAACCAACAATCCTTTGGGATCGCGAAGTTCAAAGATTATTGGATGATCGAGAGGTAAACTGTTCGTTTTATCCTCCAAAATAAATGCTAAATGAAGCGTATCGCCCGGACGCCAAACACCCCTTTCGCCATAAATCATTCCTTTTAATCCATGCTGAACCTCGAATCCTCCAACATCGAAATTACTAAGCGAGTTAGAAGTTCCGTTATCTACACGCAAGTAGCCCCGTTGATTTCCATCGGAAACAGTAACCAAAAACGGTGTTCTGTTTAGTTTAAACTCGATAATTCCATCGCTATTGGTAGAACCCTCGGCTAATACTTGATTCTGATAATCGGTAACTTTTACGTTAACACCCGATTTTGGTTTTGCCGAAGGCAAATCGGCAACCACAACCAACATACCTCCATTGTTTCCCAACTTAGCAATTACCCCCAAATCGGACGACAGAATAATCTGCTTAATCATTTTAGAACTTGAATAGTATGCCGAGTTACAAGGATTATCGCGCTGACGCCAATCGTAATCATCGTCGTAATAATAATCGTAGTCGTAATAATAATCCGGACCATCGTATCCCGATGTATTTGCAGATTCATCAAAACTTACCGTAGTGGTAGTCTCAGCATCCTTGCCTTCTCCGTTACATGGCGTTAGTAACTGATGCCTATTGAACTTTATGCTAATCTGGTACATGGCACCGGGATCGGCCGAAAAGAGTTTCCCCATATCCAGCGTATAGCGAGTCCATTTGTTCGGGACAATCACACCTAGCTGATTTAAAGGAATAACTTTTTTAAATACCGGATACCCAACACGCGTAAGTTCAGAAGTACCGCCTAACCTGTTAACCTGCATGTAGTAAGGAATGTTATTTTCGAATATTTTAACAATTTCAACCGTTACCGCCTTAAGGTTAACCGCCTCGAACGGATAAACCAACCCCTGCGATGTGGGCAATATTGTCCCCTTCCCCAATGGGCGAATCCCGGGTTTTACATCTTCGAATACAAAAGTCTTTGAGAACTCCTCGCTTAATTTTTCTCCTAAATTATTTTGAATTCCTTGGTAAACCTTTAGCGTACGGACATCCTGAACTGTTTGCGGCAAGTAAATCCGAAGCACGTTCTTACTTAAATCGAACTTAAGTTGCGAAAAGCCATCTACGTCTATTAAACCTTCGAAACCCTGCTGCTTTTCGAGCAAATCGGAAAAAACAATATATATTGCCTGCTGTGGAGCCTGAACAACTTTCGTACTAATTACAACAAACTTCCCCGTTGCCGGTACGTCAAACTGCATGTTACCCGTTGTACCTCCTCCAATTCCTGAAGCATCCCAGTCAACCTCAACCTGTCCTCCACTAGGGTTTCGTTTAATTCCTTTTACTTTAATTTTAAAGTTATTCGGTTCATCGGCAGGCTCAACCAAAATTTCCAACTTTGAGCCATTGTAAGTAGCCGTAAAACACCCTGCTAACTTTTCGGTCTCCGCTTCGTCGGCAGTTTGCACAATTCCCTCTAAATTATAAACATCAGGATTATCTTCACTTTGCACTATAAGCCCATCGAAATCCATCGATAGCGACTGGGGAATTATACGAAAACTATAGTTAAACTTGCTAAAACGGTCGTCCTTAACATCGAATAACTTACCAAGCGCAAAGGCCGAAGTATAAATTTCACCCGATTTCATTGGCTTATCGGGACGAAACTCTATGGTTTGGGCATCAACCCAATAAGCCTTACCGTCGATGGATGGCGAAAAACTAAACAAATGCTCTTTTACCGCATCTCCGGCTGTTGTAAACGAAGTTGCCGGCTGAGCAAATCGAAAAGTAATTTTAGAATTTGCAGGAATAAGCCCCGACGTATATGCCGAAATATACTGTCCAAAAGTAGGGTCTATCTCGGTTATTATCTCCTTTTTTTTCTTATGACATGCCGTAAATAACAGCAATAAACTTAACATTACAAGCAAAAAATTGCTTGCAGACTTTAGGTTTTGGCGTTTTTTCATAGCAGGGTTATTTTGTGTTTTTTATTCCCGATTGGTGTTAATCAAAGATAGCAAAGATTTAAAAAAGGTAAAAATACCTTTTCAAAAACCAACTGTTGCATTACAGTTACTGGAACATACATCTCCTAAATTAGCATAAAACAACTTATTTTGGATAGTTGAAAATTGTTTTCCATCCAGCCCTCATTAAAACAAAAAACCGCCCACAGTTGGACGGTTACCATTTCTTCTAAACATTATTTAATTATTCATTATTCATAAATCCCTGCTGTTCCAAAACCTTTAACAGCACTTTAGAAAAAGCAACGTTATCCTTTTTTGTATAACGATTATCGGTAAATACCTGCGCTAAGGTTTCCTTATTATTCTCCTTTAATAGTTGCTCGGTAAGCGGAAGGGCTTCTTTATGCTGATAAATTTGATCGATATCGCCTTCGGAATAATCCATATATACTTCGTTGTGCACTACACCTGCAAGAGGAAGCCTATCGGACATTTCGGGTTTTTCGTCGGGATAACCCATTGTTACGGTTGTTATAGGAACAACTCCCTTAGGCAAATTTAGCACTTCTACTATTTTATCGGCAGTATAGGTGGTGGTTCCCAAATAGCAAATACCCAACCCTTGTTCTTCGGCAGCAACGCAAACATTTTGTGCTACAAGTAAAGCATCGATAGCTGCAGTAAAAAACGACAGAAAATTATCGTAACCCGGATTAGCTTTACGCTGCAAACACCACTTATTAAAACGATTAAAATCGGCACAGAATGTTAACACAACCGGCGCTTGTATAATCATCTGCTGGTTAAAATGAAGTGGAAGCAACTTCTTCTTCACCTCCTCGCTTCGAGTTACAATTATACTATAAACCTGCATATTACCAGTAGTTGACGCGCGTGTTCCTGCAGTAAGTATATCGTTTAACAGCGACTCATCGATTGGATCGCTTTTATACTTCCTGATGGAACGATGATTGAGTAAAACTTTCATGACGAATATTATTATATGCACAAATAAAACACATTTGGTGCTAACATGCACCAGAACATATTATGTTTTTGAGCAAGATTTGATAAAAAAGGGCAGCGATTAACCTATTTCTTTCTCAATCAGATACTGGTTTCTATCGGCTGAACTTCGCGAAATAAGTTCTCCCAAAAAACCGGCAGTAAAAAGTTGAACACCAATAATAGCCACTACCAAGGCAACATAAAACAGAGGTTGATCCGTTACCGGACGGAATTTTAACTGATGAGCCTGAGCCCATAGTTTACTGCTAACAAGCCACACTGCAATAACTCCACCGGATAAAAACATGAGCGTTCCCAGAGTCCCAAAAAAGTGCATGGGTTTCTTTCCAAACTTCGAAACAAAAATAACCGAAAGTAAATCGAGGAAACCATTTATAAATCGCGACCATCCGAATTTCGAAACGCCATATTTTCGTTCCTGATGAACAACCACACGTTCGCCAATGCGTTTAAATCCTGCTTGCTTAGCAAGCACGGGAATGTAGCGGTGCATTTCGCCATAAACCTCAATACTTTTTACCACGTTGTGGCGATACGCCTTAAGCCCACAATTCATATCGTGCAATTTAATGCCACTGGCCATGCGAACCGTAGCATTGTAGAGCTTGCTGGGTATTCGCTTTGTTAATAAGGGATCGTAGCGTTTGCGCTTCCACCCCGACACTAAATCGTACCCCTCGTTCTTTATCATTTGGTAAAGAGCGGGAATTTCATCGGGACTGTCCTGCAAATCAGCATCCATAGTAATTACCACATTTCCTTTGGAAGCGGTAAAGCCAACCTGCAGGGCAGCCGATTTGCCGTAGTTTCGCCTAAACTTGATTCCCCTTAAAGCAGGGAAGTTGGATTTTAGCTCCTCAACTACCTGCCAACTATTATCGCTACTACCATCGTCAACCATAATAACCTCGTAACTATAACCGTTGGCGTCCATAACTCGGGCAATCCAATTCATCAACTCGGGTAACGACTCTTCCTCGTTATAAAGCGGAACTACGACACTAATATCCATAATTTACTCTTCGTTCGTGTTTTGTTCGGTAAACATTGGCTCTTGCCTTTTAATAAAGGCTGATGTAATAAGCGAAAAGATGGTACCCATTACTACGAATCCAAACATTGTGCTTAATGCCGTAAATATTGGAGTTGTAAACTTACGAGCCATTTCCATTGCCATTTGAATTTGATCCTCGGGCATTCCCTTCTGGTAATACAACTCCTCAACAACTTCCAACATCTTATCCATGTACGAAGGATCGATAAACTTGGTTAAAATGATGAAATAGAAGGCATAAATTATCGAAGAAAAAAGTGCAACCAAAATTCCTGTACCTAACGACTTCCCATAGGTAATATAACCACCCTGCAAATCATTTCTGGTTTTAAGCTGTGCCATAACCATGGCACCGATAATTACCGCATAGTTTAATATGCCTAGCCACGAGGGACTTTTATAAACACCCATAAGATAGGTAATTAAATGCAAAACAATAAGGACAAGGCCTAAAAACAAACCCCATGTCATTGTTAGGTTTAAGTTTGATTTATTTTCTTCCATTTGATTTTAGAATTTAGTTCAAGCAAATATAATGAGAAATGTAATATAAAAGTGCATACTTATTGGGATGTGAAAAAGTTTAACTATATTTGTAGCGGGTAAGTCTTATACGACCAGCTCCTGCTGAACTCCCCCAGGACCGGAAGGTAGC
>ERZ795053.6502-NODE-6502-length-11620-cov-6.555037_pt1 | contig 11620 bp, 11 predicted proteins | sample MGYA00375137_ERZ795053 | MGnify/ENA primary metagenome ERZ795053 (study PRJEB30182, sample SAMN05720284) | activated sludge metagenome | isolation source: Anaerobic digester | place: Hong Kong | collected 2014-12-17 ... | reverse complement strand
TCATGGTTCAGCCCATCCTCGTCAGTGCAACGTTCGTCGACCGGAGTCTATCCGACCCCCGAGACCGGAACCAGTGCGTCGAGTGACGCGGCGGTGCGGTTCAGCCCGGCTCGCGCCACTGGACGACGGCAGCGGCCGCGATGGCGTAGACGACGTGGCCGACCAGCGCCACCCAGGTGATGCCGATGAAGCCCAGGAAGGCCGGCTGGCCGGCGACCAGGTGGGCCATGATGAAGAGGGCGAAGATCCAGAGCCCGACGCCGTAGATCGCCGAGGTCAGCCACCAGGGCCAGGTCGGGGTCAGCCGTAGGGCGATCGGGCGGGCGATCAGCATCCAGCCGAGCGGATAGCCGACGAGCCCGGCCAGATAGTGGAGCGCGTGGGCGCCGGGCGCCCAGGGTGCCCCGAGCAGCACCTGGATGACGTTGTTGGCGAGCGGCACCGGCGCCAGGTTGGCGAAGCCGAGGCCCGGGCTCAGGCTCTGCCCGAAGAGGTCGAAGGCGGCGGTGGCGACGGCACCGGCGAGCAGCATGGTGAGGAGACGGTCGGCGCCGAAGAGCGGGCGATCGGTGGCAGCCATGGTCGGACCCTCCGGCTGTTGCGCATGCCCGGGCGGTATGCCGCCATCGCTCCGCTCGCGACAACTCACGAGGTGGATAGCGAGCCGTGAGCCGGCGCCTATGCCGTGAAGCGGTGCACCACCCGGCCGTCGACCATGGTCAGCAGCACCCGGCCCTGGACCAGACGACCCTCGAAGGCGGTGTTCTTGGCGAGGCTGGAGAGCCCGGCCTCGGTGATCTTCCAGGGGCGCTCGGCATCGAAGAGAGTGAGATCGGCCGCGGCACCCTGGGCCAGCCGGCCGGCCTCGAGGCCGAGCAGGTCTGCCGGCGCCACCGTCAGCTTGCGCAGGAGATCGAGCAGGCTCATCTGGCCCTCGTGCACCAGGCGCAGGCTCACCGGCAGCATGGTCTCGACCCCGATCACGCCGAACTCGGCCTGGGCCATGGGCAGCCGCTTGCTGTCCTGGTCCTGGGGCGAGTGGTCGCTGGCGATGACGTCGATGGTGCCGTCGACCAGCCCCTCGACCACGGCCTCCCGGTCCGCCTCGGCGCGCAAGGGCGGGCTGACCTTGGCGAAGGTGCGGTAGCCCTCGACCTCGAGCTCGTTCAGCGCCAGGTGATGCGGCGTGGTCTCGCAGGTGACGCGCAGGCCCTCCGCCTTGGCCCGGCGGACGGCGTCGATCGCCGCCCTGGTCGAGATGTGGGCGACGTGGTAGCGCGCACCGGTCGCGCGCACGAGATGCAGGTCGCGCTCGACCATCATGACCTCGGCGATCGCCGGGATGCCCCGCAGGCCGAGGCGAACGGCGATGGCCCCTTCGTTGACGACGCCCCCCGATGCGAGGCTCGGCTCCTCGGGGTGCTGCACGACGAGGAGATCGAGAGCGCTCGCATAGGCCAGCGCCCGCTGCATGACCCGGGCATCGGCGAGCGCCTGCTCGGCATCGGTGAAGGCCACGGCACCGGCTTCCTTGAGCAGCGCCAGCTCCGCGAGCTCCCGTCCCTCGAGCCCCTTGGTCAGCGCGGCGTAGGGGTAGACCTTGACCGACTTGAGCTGGCGCGCCCGGCGGGCGACGAACTCGAGCATCGCCGGGTCGTCGATCGGCGGCCGCGTGTTCGGCAGGACGGCGACCGACGTGACGCCGCCCGCGGCCGCGGCCCGGATGCCAGAGGCGAGCCGCTCCTTGTGCTCGGTGCCGGGCTCGCCGAAATGCACCCGCATGTCGACGAGGCCCGGACAGAGGCAAGCCCCCTCGCCGGCCACGATCTCCACCCCGTCCGGGCGGTCGACGCTCGGCCCGAATGCGGCGATCCTGCCCTGCTGGACCAGCAGCTCGCCCGGCGCATCGAGCCCGGTCGCCGGATCGAGCAGGCGGACAGCGGTGAAGAGCAACGGCCTCATGCGGCCGCTCGCCAGTCGCGGGTGAGCAGGTCGAGGCAGGCCATGCGCACCGCCACGCCCATCTCGACCTGGTCGAGGATCGCGCTCCGGTCGATGTCGTCGGCGATGACCCCGTCGATCTCGACGCCGCGGTTCATCGGCCCGGGATGCATGATGAGCGCGTCGGGCGCGGCGTGCGCCAGCTTCTCCCGGGTCAGGCCGTAGAGATGGAAATACTCGCGCACCGAAGGCACGTAGCTGCCCTGCATCCGCTCGTTCTGCAGGCGCAGCATCATGACGATGTCGCAGCCCTGGAGCCCCTTCGCCATGTCGGTGAAGAGCTCGCAGCCGAAGGTCGAGAAGGCCCTCGGCAGCAGCGTCGGCGGCCCGATCAGTCGGACGCTGGCCCCCATGGCCAGCAGCAGGAGGATGTTGGAGCGCGCCACCCGGCTGTGGCGGACATCGCCGCAGATGGCGACGGTGAGCCCCTCGAGCCGCCCCTTGCGACGGCGAATGGTGAGGGCATCCAGCAGCGCCTGGGTCGGATGCTCGTGGCTGCCGTCGCCGGCATTGATCACCGAGCAGTTGACGTGGCGGGCGAGGAGCGACACCGCACCGCTGTCCTGGTGGCGGACGACCAGCACGTCCGGGCGCATGGCGTTGAGCGTCATCGCCGTGTCGATCAGCGTCTCGCCCTTCTTTATCGACGAGCCCTGGACCGCCATGTTGACGACGTCGGCGCCCAGTCGCTTGCCGGCCAGCTCGAACGAGGTCAGCGTGCGGGTCGAGCTCTCGAAGAAGAGGTTGATCTGGGTCAGCCCGTCGAGCAGCTGCAGCTTCTTCGCCGGGCGCCGGTTGAGATCGACATAGCGATCGGCGCAATCGAGCAGATCGGCGATCTCCCAGGGCTGCAGCCCCTCGATCCCGAGCAGATGCTTCTGGCGGAACGTCAGGTCGATCATGGCGCGGTTATGCGCGCCCGGCGGCGGCCCGACAAGCACCCGCTCGCACAGAACTGCTAGTAGATCAGGCCGAGCTCGAGCTGTGCCTCCTCGGTCATCATCGAGGGGTGCCAGGTCGGCTCCCAGACGATCCGCACCTCGCAGCCCTCGATCCCCTCGACCTGCTCGACCTTGTGCTGGACCTCCATGGGCAGCGATTCCGCGACCGGGCAGTTGGGCGAGGTCAGGGTCATGTCGACCGTCACCGTGTTGCCGTCGTGGACGTCGATCTTGTAGATCAGCCCGAGCTCGTAGATGTTCACCGGGATCTCGGGGTCGAAGATCGTCATGAGCTGGGCGATGATCGCCTCGCCCAGGCGGTCCACCTCGGCCATGCGCTCGGGCGAGGCCGCAGCCGGCTCCTCGCCGCCGGCGGCACCGAGGAACGCCTCGGCCCGGTCGAGCCCCTGGTCGGCGCCCCGGTCCGCGCCGCGGCCGACTCCATTGTCGTCCATCGCTTCCCCCACTCTCACTGGAACATCTCCGCGACCCGCCCGAGGCTCCGGACGAGGGCGTCGATATCCGCCTCGTTGTTGTAGACGCCGATCGAGGCGCGGGCGCTGGCGCTCATCCCCAGGCGCTCGTGCAGCGGCATGGCGCAATGGTGCCCGGTGCGGATGGCGATGCCGTCGAGATCGAGCAGCATGCCGATATCCTGCGGATGGGCGCCCGCGAGCTCGAAGGCGAGGACACTGGCCTTGTCGCGTGCCGTGCCGATCAGGCGCAGGCCCGGCACCTGCTGCAGCGCCCGCGTGGCGTAGGCGAGCAGCGCCGCCTCGTGCGCGGCGATCGCCTCGATGCCGAGACCCTCGATGAAGTCGACGGCGGCACCGAGCGCGATGATCCCGGCGATGTCGGGCGTGCCGGCCTCGAACTTGAACGGGGTCTCGTTCCAGGTGGTGCCCTGGAAGCTCACCCGCTCGATCATGTCGCCGCCGCCCTGGTAGGGCGGCATGGCGTCGAGATGTGCGGCCTTGCCCCAGAGCACGCCGACACCCGAGGGCCCGTACATCTTGTGCCCCGAGAAGGCGAGGAAATCGGCGTCGAGCGCCGCCACGTCGACGCTCGTGTGCTGCACCGCCTGGGCCGCGTCGATCAGGATCGGCACGCCATGCCGGCGGGCCATCGCCACGAGCTCCGCAACCGGGTTGACCGTGCCCAGCACGTTCGAGATCCAGGCCACGGCGATCATCCGCGTCCGCTCGCCGATCAGCCCCTCGAAGGCGTCGAGGTCGAGCTCGCCCGCGTCCGTCACCGGTGCCGCCACCACCCGGGCACCCCGGGGCTCGGCCACCATCTGCCAGGGCACGATGTTGGCGTGGTGCTCCATCTCGGTCACCAGGATCTCGTCGCCCGGGCCGAGCAGCGGTGCCGTGAAGCATTGGGCCACGAGGTTGATCGCCTCGGTGGCGTTCCGCGTGAAGACGATCTCGCGCCAGTCGGCGGCCCCGATGAAGCGCTGCAGCTTGCGCCTCGCCTCGTCGTGCCGCGCCGAGGCGACCTGGCTCAGCTCGTAGACGCCGCGGTGGATGTTGGCGTAGCCGGCGCTGTAGACCTCGGTCAGCGTGTCGATCACAAGGCGCGGCTTCTGGGCGCTCGCACCACTGTCGAGATAGACGAGCGGCTGCCCCTGCATGGTCGTGCCGAGGATCGGGAACTCGGCGCGCACCGCCTCGATGTCGAGGGCCGCGTGTGGCGCCGGGCGGGTGGCGAGCGCGTTCACAGCAGATCCGAGAGGCCGGCGCCGCCCGGCGTGCGCGCCACCAGGCACTCGCGGGCGAGCTTGCGGACGGCGGGATCGACGAAGCGCTCGATCACCTCGGCGGCGAAGGCGAAGGTGAGGATGCTTTCGGCCTGCGCCCGGTCGAGGCCGCGGCTGCGCAGATAGAAGAGCGCTGTCCGGTCGAGCTCGCCGCAGGTCGCCCCATGGCTGCACTTGACGTCGTCGGCATAGATCTCGAGCTCCGGCTTGCTCGAGATCTCCGCATCGTCCGAGAGCAGGAGATTGTCGTTGCGCTGGAAGGCGTTGGTCCGCTGCGCGTCCTGGTGGACGATGATCTTGCCGGCGAAGGCGGCATGCGCGCGGTCGTCCATCACGCCTTTGTAGAACTGGTCCGAGTGGCCGTCGGGGGCTTCGTGATGAATCCGAATGACGTTGTCGACATGCTCCTCGCCGATCGGCATGTAGACACCGTTGAGCTGGGCCTCGACGAAGCTGCCGACGAGATGCAGGTCGGTCTCGTTGCGCACCAGCGCCCCGCCGAGCGTGGCGAGGGTCTGCTTGAGCTCGGCGCGCTCGGCCAGACGTTGCCGGTTGAGCCCGACGAAGCTGGTCCCAGCACTGCCGAGCTGCAGCCGGTCGTGGGTCAGACGCGCCTTCTCGCCGAGCTCGTAGTGGCCGACGAGATTGGTCAGGCAGTGGCCCGGGGCGAGGCCGATATGGGTCTCGATCAGGTGCAGCCGCGCCTCCTTGCCGAGCCGGACGACGATCCGCGGATGCGCCATCACCGCCGCCGGCTGACCGACCGTGAGGAAGAGGAGCTGCAGGGGATGCTCCAGCACGGCCCCGTCGCCGAGCTCGATCCAGGCGCCGGATTGCAGGAAGGCCGCGTTCAGATCGGCGAAGCTGTGCGGCTCCGCCGGCCCGCCGAGCGCTCTCGCACTCCACTCGGGCTCGTCCTGCAGGAGCTTGCCCAGGCTCTCGACCCGGACGCCCTGGGGCAGGCCGCGCACATGGCTGAGCTCGCTCGCGAGGTGCCCGTTGACGAAGATCAGCCGGCGGGCCAAGGGGCCGCCGGTGAAATAGCGCTGGACGTCGCCGAGCCCGACATTCGGCCGGGTCGCCAGCGCCATCGGCACGTTCGCGGCCCTGGCGATGTTGGTGTATTTCCACTGCTCGACCCGGGGCGTCGGCAGGCCGGTCTCAAGGAAGCGGTCGAAATGAAGCTGCCGCCAGTCCTGGATCGCCGGCGCTTCCTTGCCGGGCAGGCTGGACCGTGCCGCCGTGAAGGCGTCGGCGAAGGCAGGGATCGGCGCCACATAGCGGGACCGGATGGCCCGTGCAGGAGCATTCATGGCCGTCACGCCGCCTCGCCGAGCAGGTGCTCGTAGCCCTGCTCCTCGAGCGCCAGCGCCAGCTCCTTGCCGCCGGTCTTGCGGATCCGGCCGTCGGCCAGGATGTGGACGAAGTCCGGCACGATATAGTCGAGCAGGCGCTGGTAGTGGGTGATGACGATCATCCCCCGATCGGGGCTGCGCAGCGAGTTGACGCCGTCGGCCACGGTCTTGAGCGCGTCGATGTCGAGCCCGCTGTCGGTCTCGTCGAGCACACAGAGCTTCGGCTCGAGCATCACCATCTGCAGGATCTCGTTGCGCTTCTTTTCGCCGCCCGAGAACCCGGCATTGACGTCGCGCTTGAGCAGCTCGGGATCGACGCCCACCCGTTCGGCCACCGCCTTGAGCTTCTTGATGAACTCGGCGGCGCTGACCTCCGGCTCGCCGCGCGCCCGGCGCAGCGCGTTGAGCGACTGGCGGAGGAAATAGTTGTTCGCGACACCCGGAATCTCGACCGGATACTGCATGGCGAGGAAGATGCCGGCGGCCGCCCGCTCCTCGGGCTCCAGCTCCAGCAGATCCGCATCCTGAAAGCGCACCGAGCCGCCCGTCACCGCGTAGCCGTCGCGACCGGCGAGCACATAGGAGAGCGTGCTCTTGCCCGAGCCGTTCGGTCCCATGATGGCATGCACCTCGCCCGGCTTCACCTCGAGCGTGAGGCCCTTGAGGACCGGCTTCGAGCCGCCATCGACGGCGACGTGCAGGTCAGTGATCTTCAACATCGAAACAACCCTCGAACCGTCTGAATCCGATACGTTTTTCTTGGCCATCAGCCGACGCTACCCTCGAGCGAGATGCCGAGCAGCTTGCGCGCCTCCACGGCGAACTCCATGGGCAGCTCGTTCATCACCTCGCGACAGAAGCCGTTGACGATGAGGGCGACGGCGTCCTCCTCGGCGATGCCGCGGCTGCGGCAGTAGAAGAGCTGGTCGTCGCTGATCTTGCTGGTCGTCGCCTCGTGCTCGGCCTGCGCCGTGCGGTTCTTGATCTCGATGTACGGCACCGTGTGGGCGCCGCACTTGTCGCCGATCAGCATCGAATCGCACTGCGTGTGGTTCCTGGCACCCTCGGCCCCCTTCTGCATCCGCACCAGGCCTCGATAGGTCTGGTCGGCGCGGCCGGCGGAGATGCCCTTGCTGACGATTCGCGAGCGCGTGCGCTTGCCGATGTGGATCATCTTGGTGCCGGTGTCGGCCTGCTGGGCATTGTTGGTCACCGCGACCGAGTAGAACTCGCCGACCGAATCGTCGCCCTGAAGGATGCAGGACGGGTATTTCCAGGTGATCGCCGAGCCGGTCTCGACCTGCGTCCATGAGATCTTCGAGCGCTTGCCGCGGCAGGCGCCGCGCTTGGTCACGAAGTTGTAGATGCCGCCCTTGCCCTCGGCATTGCCGGGGTACCAGTTCTGCACCGTCGAGTACTTGATCTCGGCGTCATCGTGGGCGATCAGCTCGACCACCGCCGCATGGAGCTGGTTCTCGTCGCGCTGCGGCGCCGTGCAGCCCTCGAGGTAGGACACGTAGGACCCCTCGTCGGCGATGATCAGCGTCCGCTCGAACTGGCCGGTGTTCATCTCGTTGATGCGGAAATAGGTCGAGAGCTCCATCGGGCAGCGCACGCCCTTGGGCACGTAGACGAAGCTGCCGTCGGTGAAGACTGCCGCATTCAGCGCGGCGAAGAAGTTGTCGCCCGCCGGCACCACCGAGCCCAGGTACTTCCTCACCAGCTCCGGATGGTCGTGCACCGCCTCCGAGATCGAGCAGAAGATGATGCCGAGCTCATGCAGCTTGGCGCGAAAGGTGGTCGCCACTGAGACGCTGTCCCAGACATAGTCGACGGCGACCCCGGCCAGGATCTCCTGCTCCTTGATCGGAATGCCGAGCTTGTCGTAGGTCGAGCGGATCTCGGGATCGATCTCGTCGAGGCTCTTCGGCCGCTCCTTGATCTTCGGCGCGGCGTAGTAGTGCACGTCCTGGTAGTCGATCGGCGGGTAGTGCACCTTCTGCCAGGTCGGCTCCTCCATGGTGAGCCAGCGGCGAAAGGCCTCGAGCCGCCACTCGGCGAGCCACTCGGGATCGTTCTTCTTGGCCGAGATCAGGCGGACGATGTCCTCGTTCAGGCCCTTCGGCGCCATGTCGGACTCGATCGCCGTTGAAAAGCCGTACTTGTAGGCCTTCGCCGCATAGTCCTGAACCGTCTCGAGTGCCGTCGCCATTCGTCAAAGCTCCAAGAAAAACTGTCTCGCCCGGCCCACGGGGCCCGGCGCTTCCGTGGCCGCCCGAAAACCTAGGGACCAGCCAGGGCCCGGCGCGGCGCCTCGCCCCGGCCCTGCTCCTCGAGGGTGAGGAAGGCCGTCGGGATGGCGCTCGCCATCTCGTCGAGCGATACGCTGTCGAGCGCTCCCCGGATCGCCGTGTTGATGCGGTCCCAGTTGGTGCGCGCCGGGCAGAGCGCCTCGATCGTGCAGTCGCCATGCGCGCCGTCGACGCAGTCGGTGAGTGCGATCGGCCCGTCAAGGGCCTCGATGATCTCGGCCATGGAGACAGCACCCGGCAGCCGGGCCAGCTCGTAGCCGCCCTTGACCCCGCGCTGCGATCGCAGCAGGCCGGCGCGCGCCAGCGACTTCAGGATCTTGCTCGCCATCGCCGACGGCACCTGGGTCGCCAGCGCGATCTCCTGCGCACTCTCCTGCACGCGGCCCGGGCGCGCCAGATGCGTCATGATGACAATGCCATAGTCCGCGAGCTTGCTCAGTCTGATCAAGGCCGACCACCCGTCCCCATATCCAGCAGGCCCCGAGGCCAGCCGACCCGCTTCCACCGGGCCGCTACGCGAGGCTGTGAACGAACCGGGACCATATCGGTCCACATTCCGCAATTTGGCCCATTGGCTCCCACTGTCAAGGCGGCATCGCCTCTCATGAGGGTTAACCGGACGGTAACCACCGGTGCGTAGGGTCCGGGCGAGCCCCGCGAACGGTCGTGGGCGGCATGGACGGAGCGGCGGCCGATGGCGCGAAGCATACCCGACAGCAGATGGGCAACGGCCAAGAGCCCCGTCGCGACGGCTCCGGCCGGCGGTGGCGCCCGCGTCCTCGAGCGGCTGGTCCTCGTCCTGCCGATCCTCCTGCTGCCCCATGTCGGCACGCCGGACGACATCCTGCGGGTCGGTTGCCTCGTCGCCGCCGTGCTGGCCATCGACCTGGGCCTCGACACGGGCTGGCCCGCCACGCCCGCAGCGCTGGGCATCGCCATCGGCGCCGGGCTCGGCCTCGCCGTCGGCCCGGGCGCCGCCTGGCCGCTGGCGCTCTTCGCCGCTGTCGCCATGCTCGAGCGCACCGCCCGTGCCGACCAGGACTGGCTGGCGCGCATCGGCCTGCGCGCCCTCGCCGCCGCCCTGCTCGTCGACTTGGCGCTCGTCGTCCTCGATCTCGAGCGGAGCCTCGACTGGCTGGCGCTCGGTGCCGGTATCAGCCTCGCCCTCGCCGCCGCCGAGCGGCTGCGGGTCGAGGCTGCCGCAGCCGCCACGAGAGACGCGGCAGCGGACGACCGCCGGCTCGGCGCCCTGGAGACGGCCCTTGCAGTGGGCCTGGTCGTTGCCATCGGCGCCCACGCGGCGCTGCTCGCCGGCGACCCGGCGCTGGCTCCCCTGGCCCGCGCCGGCGGCTACCTGGTCCTGCCGTTCTTCGCCCTCGGCCTCCTGCGCTTCGGCTGGCTGGCGCTGGCACGCCGGGAAGGGTCCGATCCGCTCGGCGGTGCCCTCCTGGCCGGCTGGGCTCTGGCGGCGAGCCTCCTCTTGGAGCCCTGAGCCGGCACGGCTCGCCCTTGCCGCACCGGTGCCGGCCGGGCTACCTCCTGCGCAGCCGTTCCGGGAGGTAGCCATGCCGTCAGCGCTCGCCGATATCCGCATTCTCGACCTGACCCGAATTCTCGCCGGTCCGACCTGCACCCAGCTCCTCGGCGACCTCGGCTGCGACGTGCTCAAGATCGAGAAGCCGGGTGCGGGCGACGACACGCGCAAATGGGGCCCGCCCTATGCCCCGGCCAAAGGCGGCGGCGATACCAACGAGAGCGCCTACTATCTCGCCGCCAACCGCAACAAGCGCTCGGTGGCGATCGACATCGCGACCGCCGAGGGCCAGGCGCTCATCCGCTCGCTGCTCGCCAGCTCCGACGTGCTGGTGCAGAACTTCAAGGCGGGCACGCTCGCCCGCTACGGGCTCGACCACGACTCGCTGAAGGGCCAGTTCCCGGGCCTCGTCTACTGCTCGATCAGCGGCTTCGGCCAGACCGGCCCCTACGCCGACCGGGCCGGCTACGACTACCTGGCCCAGGGCTATGGCGGGATCATGAGCCTGACCGGCGCTCCCGACGGCGAGCCGATGAAGGTCGGCGTCGGCATCGCCGACATCATGTGCGGCATGTATGCGTCGAGCGCCATCCTCGCCGCCCTGCACCACAAGGCGCGGACCGGCGAGGGCCAGCATATCGACCTCGCCCTGCTCGACACCCAGGTGGCCTGGCTCGCCAACGAGGGGGTGAACTACCTGCTCTCCGGCAAGGTGCCGCAAAGGCTCGGCAACGAGCACCCGAACATCGTCCCCTACAAGCGGTTCGACACCGCCGACGGCGAGGTGGTGCTGGCCGCCGGCAACGACGCCCAGTTCCGCCGCTTCTGCCGCTTCGCCGGGGCCGAGGAGCTGGCCCATGACCCGCGCTTCTCGGGCAATCCCGACCGCGTGCGCAACCGCACCGCCCTTTATGCCCTGCTCGTGCCGATCTTCCGGCAGAAGACGACGTCCGTATGGGTAGAGGGCCTGACGGCACTCGGCGTGCCCTGCGGCCCGGTCAACGACCTGGCACAGGTCTTCGCCGACCCGCAGGTCCAGCACCGCGAGATGCAGATCGACATGCCGCATCCGCTGACCAGTTCGGGCACCGTGCCGCTGCTCGGCAATCCCATCAAGATGTCGGCGACGCCGCCGGCCTATGCCAAGCCGCCGCCCTTTCTCGGCCAGCATACCGACGAGGTGCTGCGCGAGCTTCTGGGCCTCGACGACGCCGAGCTCGACCGGCTGCGCCGACAGGGGGTGATTGGCTGATCGGACCCGAACTGGACGGCAACGGGATGACGCTCTAGAATCAACTTCATACGGTCCGGAAACCGGTTGCACCAACTACCTTCGGTAGTAGGGGAACGTGATGGGCTGGAGCTCCTTCTGGCCGGCACTGGCCACGGTGGCCATCGCCTGCGGCGCGCAGGGCGCCGAGCTGCGGCTCGCCGCGCTCGACACGCCCGAGCTTCGCGCCATCCAGGACCTCTCGGGCGAATGGGAGGATGCTACCGGGCATCGACTGGCCTGGACCTTCCTCGACGCGCAGGCGATCGGCGAACGGGTGCGCCAGCAGGCCCTCGTGCCGGCGGCCGACGGTGCTGCTGCCGACCGGCTCGATATCGCCACCCTCGGCCCGCTGCAGCTCGACATCTGGGCCGAGCAGGGCTGGCTGGCACCGCTACCGGTCGGCGGCAGCTTCGGAGCTCCGCTGGTCACCGAGACCGCCCTC
>ERZ795053.6501-NODE-6501-length-11622-cov-4.384196_pt1 | contig 11622 bp, 9 predicted proteins | sample MGYA00375137_ERZ795053 | MGnify/ENA primary metagenome ERZ795053 (study PRJEB30182, sample SAMN05720284) | activated sludge metagenome | isolation source: Anaerobic digester | place: Hong Kong | collected 2014-12-17 ... | reverse complement strand
GTTTGGTGGAGCCGGTGTAGGTAAAACAGTTTTGATCCAGGAGTTAATTAATAACATTGCACTTGCTCACAGCGGGCTTTCAGTTTTTGCCGGGGTAGGAGAGCGTACCCGCGAAGGAAATGACCTTCTGCGCGAGATGATTGAAGCCAACATTGTTGATTACGGCGAAGAATTTAAACATTCGATGGAGCAGGGAAACTGGGATCTTTCGAAAGTGGATAAAGAAAAAGTAAAGAACTCGAAATTGGCGATGGTTTTTGGGCAAATGAACGAACCGCCCGGAGCCCGCGCCCGCGTTGCACTTTCAGGATTAACTATAGCCGAAAGTTTACGTGACGGCGACAGTTCATCAGAAAGCGGCCGCGACATTCTGTTCTTTGTTGACAATGTTTTCCGTTTTACACAAGCTGGTTCCGAAGTTTCGGCACTTCTCGGAAGGATGCCGTCAGCGGTGGGTTATCAACCAACTTTGGCTTCTGAAATGGGATTTATGCAAGAGCGGATTGCCTCAACAAAACGGGGGTCAATTACTTCGGTTCAGGCAGTTTATGTACCTGCTGATGACCTTACCGACCCAGCACCTGCTACAACTTTCTCGCATCTTGATGCCAAAACGGTACTTAGCCGCAAAATATCGGAGTTGGGTATTTATCCTGCTGTTGATCCTCTGGATTCGACTTCAAGGATTTTAACACCTGAAATCGTTGGCGACGAACATTACAATTGCGCACAGGATGTAATTATGTTGCTGCAACGGTATATTGAATTACAGGACATTATTGCAATACTCGGTATGGACGAGCTTTCCGAAGAAGACAAATTGGTTGTACACCGGGCACGCCGTGTGCAGCGTTTCTTGTCGCAACCGTTTTTTGTAGCATCACAATTTACAGGGCTTGAAGGGAAATTGGTTTCAATTGAAGATACAATCAAAGGGTTCAGGATGATTATGAACGGCGAAGTTGACCAATATCCTGAGGCTGCATTTAACCTTGTGGGTACCATTGAAGAAGCAATTGCAAAAGGCGAAAAAATGTTGTCTGAAAATTAGTAAAGTATTCAAATTCAATGTATTTAGAGATAATCACACCCGATAGTAAAATTTTTGAAGGAGAAGTAAGTTTGGTTCAGGTTCCAGGGAGCAAAGGTATGTTTACAATTCTTAAAAATCATGCGCCCATAATTTCTACCCTCGAAAAGGGGACAATTAAAGTTGAAGATATTTCAGGGAAGGAATACGAATTTAATGTTGGGGGCGGTGTAATCGAAAATTCAGCGAACAAGGTAATCGTTCTTGTAGAATCGGTTTAGAAAAAATATTTACCTCGAAATAACCCTCGAAGATTTATCTCTTCGGGGTTTTTAATTTATACATGAAGGTTAAAATACTGATAATAAGATTAAGTTCAATTGGAGATATCGTGTTGACATCACTGGTTGTTCGCTGTCTGAAAAGTCAGCTTGAAAATGCCGAAATTCATTTTGTAACCAAACAGCAATTTGTATGTATTTTAAAATCAAATCCTTATATAGATAAAATACATGTGTTCGAAGACAATCTCGGTGACCTTATTAATGAGCTTGCCCCCGAAAAATTTAATTTTATTATCGATCTGCACCATAACTTCAGAAGTGGGCGGATAAAACGAAATATTAAAGCAAAAGCATTTTCTGTTAATAAACTGAACTTGCAGAAAATGCTGCTCATCAACTTTAAAATCCACCGGCTTCCCAACAAACACATTGTTGACAGGTATCTTGAAACTGTTGCTCCGCTTCAGATTAAAAATGATGGTAAAGGCCTTGATTTTTTTATTCCTGAAAAAGAACAGTTTGTTATCAATGATTTGCCTGGACCATTCCAAAAAGGTTATGTGGCTTTTGTAATTGCCGGAACTTATGCCACAAAAAAGTTACCGGTTGAAAAGATTTCTGAAATTTGCCGGAAAACCAACTATCCTGTTATTCTGCTTGGCGGAAAAAAGGAGTTTGACGAAGGTGAAAAAGTACTTTCGCAATCAAAAGGGAACGTGCTGAATTATGCCGGTAAAATAAGCTTAAACAAATCGGCTTCTCTTGTTCGCGATGCAAAAGTTGTTTTAACAAATGATACCGGATTGATGCACATTGCTGCGGCTTTTCAAAAAAAGATACTTTCGTTTTGGGGAAATACAGTCGCCGATTTTGGAATGGAACCTTACCAACCTCACCCCGCTTCTATGCGCCTCGAAGTGGAAAACCTGAAATGCCGCCCCTGCTCAAAGCTCGGCTTTCAGAAATGCCCGAAGAAACATTTTAAGTGCATGAATGAAATTCGGATTGAAGATGCCGTGAAATGGATAGATAAGAATTGGTAACACGGGGTCGGAAGTTTCCAACTTCCCAATGAAACTGTGGTTAAAAACTGTATTACCCAAAAGCTTTTCCAAGCCTTTCAAGCGCTTCGGCCAAAACACTTCGCGGACAACCAATATTAATGCGCAGCCAGCCATCGCCACCGGTTCCAAATCGCCCTCCATCATTTAACCCAACTTTTGCCTTTTCAATGGTGAATTTCATCAATTCTGCATTTTTCATTCCGTATTCCCTGAAATCGAGCCAGATTAAGTAAGTGGCTTCGGGGTTCATTACCTTTACTTTCGGAAGTTTGGTTTTGAAAAAGTTTTCCAGCAACTTATAGTTTTCCTGCAAATAAACCATCATCTGGTTCAGCCATTCATCACCGTGGGTGTATGCAGCTTCCATGGCAACGGATCCGAAAATATTTCCCATGTATAAATGAGCTACTCCAATTGCCCTTTCGTAACGCGCAAATTTTGTTTTGTTCGGAATGATAACTATTGATGATGCGAAGCCGGCAACATTAAAAGTTTTGCTGGGTGCCATTGATACCATGCAGTTTTGCGCGATTTCGTCAGAAAGGCTTGCAAATGGAATATGTTTGTGTCCATTAAAAATTAAATCAGAATGAATTTCATCTGAAATAATCATGATTTTATTTTCAAGACAGATGTGTGCAAGTTCAGTTAATTCTTCTTTTGAAAACACTGTTCCTCCCGGATTCTGAGGATTGCACAAAAGCAACAGTTTTGTTTTTTTGTCGATTTTTGCCTTTAAATCTTCAAAATCAAAAGTATAACGGCCATTTTCAATTTTCAGCGGGTTTTCAATCAATTTCCGTTTTGTTCCTTTCACACAGTCAAAAAACGGAAAGTAAACCGGTGGCTGAACAATAACACTGTCTCCGGGTTTTGAGAATGCTTCAATACCAAAGGTCAATCCGGCCACAACACCCGGACTGAAAGAAATCCACTCTTTCTGAATATCCCAGTTGTGACGGCGTTTCATCCATCCAATTATCGAATTGTAGTATGAATCACCCCGAAAAGTGTAACCATAAATTTCATGTTCAGCACGCTTTTTTACAGCATCAACTATAAAATCAGGGGTTTTAAAATCCATGTCGGCAACCCATAATGGCAAAACATCTTTACTGCCAAAAAACCTTTCAAGTGCATCGTATTTAATACTGTTGGTCCCTTCACGAAGAACTATTTCATCGAAGTTATATTTTTTCATTTGTTGTTACTGATTTTTATTAATTGTCATTCCGAACCTTGCTTTTATTGTTGGGAAATTTGGTTTTGTGCGATTTTGGTTGAACCTTGTTTTAAATGGCACATTTTTGTTTACATTTCAATTTTCCGAAGATAATTCAAATTTCCTTCCTGTTCGACTTTTAAAATGAAACTGAAACGATTCAGATTCAGACAAAGTTCAAAATCTGTTTGCGGAGACCAGCTTTGTTTTTCAGCTTCAAAAAATCGTGCACCCGAACCTTTGCGAATTATTTCAACCATTTCATCAAAATCATTTGGCTTGTTTTCCAACTCATTTTTAATCCATTCGGCACATAAAGTATCTTCGTCGGTTGGATATTCGCAGGCATAACCCATACACACAAGAGAAACAGTTTTCGGTTGTTTTTGCCTGATATATTTTACTATTGCACCTGCATTTACAAAGCTTCCTGTAATAATTTCACCTGCATTTTTTGCGTTGGCAATTCCCTGTGTGCCCGAACTTGTGGTGTGCACAATCGTTTTTCCTGTTAAATCACCACTTAACAAATGCGATGGGGAATTGCCAAAATCAAATCCGGGTGGTTTTTGTTCGTTTCGTTCTCCAATCAACACATAATCAGGGTTTTTATGCTTAATCTCATAAGCTTGCTGTATGTCTCCAATAGGAAAAATTTTTAATGTACCACAACCAAAAGCATAACATGCAGTTGAAAATGCCCTGAAAACATCAATAATTACAGTTAAGCCACTTGCATCTTTCGCTCCATCAAGTAATTGCAGAATTCGTATTTCCATAAAAAAAGTTTGTGCAAAGTAAAAAAAAATAACTTAACATATAGAATAGTATTTTGGCACTATATTTGTAAATCAAAATTTATTATTTGTAACACACAGTAAATAAGCAACATACAATCATTCGGTCGTGATAAGTTTAACGTTCACGTAAACTTTACAATTACTTTATAAATTATTAACACATGTTATACAGCATAAAAATTAAAAACAATTTATGTTTGTACTGTCATTTTAGTTAAACCTTAAAAATATTTAAAATGAAAACAATTAAATTGTTATTAACAGTAACAGCAGTAGCGATTGCAGCAATTGTAACTGCAGTAGAAAAGCCGAAAATGAATGTAATCCTGCTAAATGCCGATCAGGCAATTGTGTCGGTTACAAATGAAAAACCAGCTCTTTTCGAAATGAGCATTGAAACAAACAAAGGTGATTTGATTTATTACAAACAAACCACCAAAGCTTCAACAGAATATAAAAAGACCTATGATTTTGCCAATCTTCAGAACGGTTTGTATGTTTTAAAACTGAAAGTTAATGATACAAGTGTATTGCGGGAATTCGAAGTAAGCAACAATAAAATTTATGTTGGAGATTCAAAAATGAAGTATGATCCTTACTTTTCTTTCAAAGACGACATTTTAAAATTTTCGTACCTGAATTTTGATCAGGAGAGTTTCAATATGTCAATTTATAATGAAGATGAACTTTTAGTAAATAAAAGAATAGGGAAGGATTTTGCAATTCAGAAAGGTTTTAATCTTTCGAAACTTGAAAAAGGAAATTACAAAGTTGTTTTAAGCAGCTTAAATAACGAGTATGTTTATAGCTTGGAAAAATAGATTAGAAAAAGGTAAAATGACAAAAAGCTCTGCAAATGCAGGGCTTTTTTTGTATAGCATAACCAGTGAATAAGAAATTGGAACTTATTTATAAAATATAGTTGTTCATGCCAATTTCCAGTATTGGATATGGTTTCCGGCAAATATAATTCACATTAAACCATTTTGGCTTTAAACTATTTAAACGATATATTGTCAAAGGCACTGTTTTTAAACAAATACAATATTTTCAACAGTGCAAATAAAAATCGAAAATCTCAACAAAGTTTACAAAGGAGGCAGTTACGCCATAAAAAACCTAAACCTTGAGATTCCAAACGGAATGTTTGGTTTGCTTGGTCCAAACGGCGCCGGAAAGTCAACTTTAATGCGCATACTCGTAACGCTTATGAAACCAAGCAGCGGCAGGGTTTTGGTAAACGATTTGGATCTGGCAAAAAACAGGCGCGAGATCCGCTCAATGCTGGGTTACTTACCACAGGATTTCAGTTTTTTTTCGAAATTGAAAACCTACGAATTTTTAGATTACGCAGCACGTTTGGCCGGAATGAAAAATTCTGCGAAACGCCGCACGGCAGTGGAACAAATGCTCGAAGAAGTTGGTTTATTCGAAGCCCGCGACCGGAATGCAAATAAACTTTCGGGTGGTATGAAAAGGAGGTTGGGAATTGCGCAGGCATTAATTAACGACCCAAAAATAATCATCGTTGACGAACCCACTACCGGACTTGATCCGGAGGAACGTATCCGTTTCAGGAATCTGCTTTCAACCATCAGCACCCGTGACGTAATTATCATCCTCTCAACTCATATTGTTGGTGACATATCAAGTACCTGCGACAACATGGCGCTTTTAAATACGGGAAAACTTGCATTTGCCGGCTCGCCCGAACAACTGGTTAAAGAAGCCGAAGGTTTTGTTTGGCTGATTAAGGCTACTGAAAAGGAATATCTCGAAATAAATGAAAAATACCCTGTGATTTCAACAATACCGATTGACGGAGGATGGGAAGTGCAGGTAGTTACTGCCGATATTAATGGATATTACGGAGAACAGATTGCTCCTAATCTTGAACATGCTTATGTTCATTTTATGGAGAATAAACTAAATCAATGGTCAAAAGTTTAACTCAATTATAAATCGAAAATGATTTCAATTCATAATATAATTTCCATTTCGAAGTATGAGCGTAAAACGCTTTTACGAAGCTGGTTTTTTAGAATTTTCAGCATCTTGTCGTTATTCGTTCTTTTTGGGATGAATTTTGGGATGGTTATTGAAGGCGGCGGTGGCGACGGTTGGGCAATCAAAGCTATCCCAAGTGCAATCCCATATTTTAATCTGTTGATATTGAACGTGGCGCAGGCAATAATTGCTGTTTTTCTTGCATCCGACTTTTTAAAACGCGACAAAAAGCTCGATACAACCGAGGTAATTTATATGCGTTCGATGACCAATGGCGAGTACGTAATTGGTAAAACCTGGGGAAACCTTCAGGTTTTTCTGGTTCTCAATGTAATGGTTGTAATTCTTGCACTTATTTTTAATTTACTGGCAAAAGGTACTTCTGTGAGTTGGGTGTCATATGGTATTTATTTGCTTGCCATTAGTGTCCCAACTCTGATTTTTATTATGGGTTTGTCGTTTTTGATGATGAGTGTAATCCGTAACCAGGCAATTACATTTGTTTTGATTTTAGGTTATATCGGGATCACGCTTTTTCTTCTGCAGGCAAAATTCTATTATATTTTTGATTACATGGCTTTCAATATTCCAATGCTCAACTCCGATATTGTTGGGTTCGGAAATCTTGAAACCATATTGATACACCGCGGAATTTACCTTTCGCTTGGACTTGGTTTTATTTTTGCCACCATTTTCCTGCTGAAAAGGTTGCCGCAATCAGAATCTACAACCTGGATTTCACTATTTCTAAGCATAGTTTTTGTTGCCGCCGGAGGTTATCTTGCTTACAACCACATAAATAAATTCAAGCTGAAAGAAAGATTCAGGACAGAAGTTGTTGAATTGAACAATAAATATGTTGGGATAAAAACACCTTCAACAATATCTCAATCAATATCAGTTGAACACAAACCGGAATCAATTGAAGTCACTTCGGCAATGACATTAAAAAATGAAACGGCCAATCCGCTGCAGCAATTGATTTTCAGTTTGAATGATGGTTTACAGATTTCAAGTTTCAAACTAAACGGAACTGAAACACCATTTTTGCGCGAGAAACACCTTGTAATCGTTTCAGATAAAGTGGAATTAAAACCGGGAGAAGAGATAAAAGCAGAATTTAGCTACGCCGGAAAAATAAATGAAGCGCTTTGTTATCTCGATATCGATGAGGAAGTTATGCAGGAAAAGTATGGTAAATTTGTCCTCAATGTCGATAAAAGATTTGCATTCATCACACCTGATTATTTGCTCTTAACTCCCGAGGCCAACTGGTATCCAAAAACCGGGGTTACATTTAGTACCGAAAACATTGGCTGGTACCAGCCCCAGTTTATTAATTTTAACCTCGAAGTAAAAACCACCAAAGGATTACAGGCCGTCTCCCAGGGAAATGTAAAGGAAATTTCGGAAGGCCGGTTTACTTTTGAAAACAGTCACGCTTTAACGCAGATAACACTGGCAGTTGGAAAATACAAACAAAAAACAATTAAGGGCAAAAACACCGAATTTGGACTTTGGTACATTGACGGGCACGACTATTTTACAGAATCTTTTAAAGAAATAAACGATACGCTTGCAAATGTTGTTAGCGAACAATTTGAAGATTTCAAACGGACGTACAAACTCAATTATGCCAGCGACAAACTTTCGCTTGTAGAAGTCCCCGCGCAATTCAAAACCTTTAAACGCAGTTGGGCATCAACGCAGGAATATGTTCAACCCGAACAGGTTCTTATTCCTGAAAAAGGTTTTATGATAAGAAATGCCGATTTTGAAGCGCAAAAGAAAAATCAGCAACGCTGGAACCGCGATGATAATTTAACGCCACAGGATTTGGAATTACGCGTTTTGAACGATTTTTTAAGAACGTTCACTTCGGAACAGGAACGTGACTGGCGCGGCGGGCCGGGCGGTGGAACGCAGGTTGTTACCTTAAACCCGTATTTTATTTTCCCGTTGTTATACAATTTTCAAAATAATATTCAATCCGATCAGTGGCCGATTACAAACCGCATTTTTGAAGCTTATCTCAAAAACCAGGTAACCGATATGCGTTCTGTTTTCATGAGCAATATGCAGGGCCAAAGCCCGGATGAGCTTGCAAATATTGCGCTTCAGGACAGCACTTTTCAGGAAATACTGGCTGACCCAAATCAAAAGGGAATTATCGATAACGTTATAAAACTTAAAGGCGACGTGCTTTTTTCGATGATTGAATGGAAAGCAGGACAGGAAGAATTTCAGGCTTTTTTGAGGGGTTTGCTTAACGATTACACGCACAGGAATATCAGTTTCGAAGATTTTTCACAAAAAATATACGACAGGTTTAACCTTGAACTTATTCCGCTTATGGACGAATGGTTTAAAGCCAAAACATTACCGGGCTACCTGTTTTCGGGAATAAAAGCTGTAAAAGTAAAATCGGAAGATAAAATGCAAACAATGGTAACTTTTAAAGTAACCAACTTTTCCGATACCGAAGGGCTTGTGAAAGTATCTTTCAGGCTTGGCGGTGGCGGCGGCCCGGGTCGCGGGCGCGGCGGTGGCATGGGTGGCAGCGATATGATAAATAAGCTTGTTTATCTCGAACCGCATCAAAGCAAAGATTTAAGTTATTTGCTTAACGTCGATCCGAGAATGATAATATTGAATACCCTGACTTCCAAAAATATTCCGCAAACAATGATGACATTTTTCAGGGATATTGAAGAAGACACAAAAGCAACTCCGGTTGAAAGTGAAACAATTTCGGAAACCCCGGTACTGATGGCATTGCCAAACGAAATTATTGTTGACAATGAAGATCCGCAATTCAGCATAACAGAAATTGAAAATGTTAGTTTACTCGAAAAATGGATTTTGAAAGAAAAGCCAAATGCCAGCAGATACTCAGGAATGAATACATGGCGGCCACCATCAAGCTGGACATTGATTACCAACACCGATTTTTACGGAGAATATGTGCGTTCGGCGTATTACATAAAAGGTGGCACCGGCGATTTAAAAGCTGTTTGGAATGTTCCTTTGAAAAAGCCCGGTTATTATGACGTTTATTACCACATCTACAAAGCCCGCAGTTGGGGAAGAGGAGGTGACAATAACGATATTAACGGTGATTACAATTTTACCATTCACGGTGATGAGGGTGCCCAGGAATCAACACTCGATGGCAAAAATGCCGAGCCAGGCTGGAATCATCTGGGAACTTATTATTTTACTACTGATACAGCTTTGATTGAACTTTCAAATAAATCGGATGCAAAAAAACTGCTTTTTGCCGATGCAGTTAAATTGGTTGAACAATAAAATTCATACATAAATAATCTTATAAAAAATCGATAAAAAATGCAAAGAATTGTAATATTGGGAATGTTAATATTTCTTGGCATTTCGGGGTTACAGGCACAAGAAGTCTTAACCCTTGAAAAAGCCCTGAAAATTTCGGAAACAGGTAGCCCCGATCTTCAACAGTCACTACTAAATCTTGAACGGTCGCAAAAAAATCTTGAGGCTCAGCGGGCAGCTTTAAAATCACGTCTTTCACTTGACGTTACTCCGGTGAATTACAGCAATCAAAGAAGGTTTGATACACGAACTTCCGAATGGTACACAAACGAAAGCTGGACATCGAATGCCAGGTTTCTTATTTCACAGCCCATTTTGCCAACCGATGGAACAATCTCGTTGTCAAATGATTTTGGATGGCAAAACAGTACCTCTGATGCGAATGATGTAACTTCAAAAAGATTCTATAACAATTTGTACTTAAACTTAAACCAACCTTTGTTTACCTACAACCGTTTAAAAATTCAATTGAAGGAACTTGAACTGAACCTTGAAAACGCAAATATCAGTTATGCTTTGCAGCGCCTGAACCTCGAAAAAAACGTAACCCAGTTTTTTTACAATGTTTTTATGGCACAGAAAAATTTGGAAATTGCCAGGGAAGAACTGGCAAATACCCAAAAAAGTTATGACATAATTAAAAATAAAGTAGATGCCGGTTTAGCTGCAAAAGAAGAATTTTACCAGGCTGAACTGAACCTTGCAACTTCAAAATCGACTTTGCAGAACAGTGAAGTAAATTTTGAAAATACAAAAGACCAGCTAAAACTTTATCTTGGAATGGATTTGTATGAAGATATAATTGTGCTTGCCGATATTGAAGCAAACCCTGTACAGGTAGATCTTGACAAAGCTATTGAAAACGGATTGGATTCAAGAATGGAACTGCGCCAAAGGGAAATTGACATTGAAACAAGCCAGTTTGCTATGATAGAAACCAAATCACTCAATGAATTCCGTGGCGACATGAATTTACGCTTTGGATTTTCGGGAGATAATGAAAATATTGGACAGGTGTACAAATCACCAACACGAAGCCCCTCTGTTAATATCGGATTTAATATTCCAATTTTCGACTGGGGCGAAAAGAAAGCACGAATTGCAGCACAGGAAGCTACAATTAAATCGCAGGAACTAAATTTATCGGAAGAGAAAAAGCAAATTATTATTGGCATCAGGCAGGTTTACCGTAACTTAAGAAACCAGCTAAACCAAATTGAAATTGCCAAGCAGAGTGATACAAATGCACAGTTAACCTACGAAATTAACCTCGAAAGATACCAAAACGGCGATCTCACCAGCATGGATTTAAACCTGTTTCAAACGCAGCTTTCGTCAAAAAAACTTGAGCTGGCGCAATCGCTGATTAACTACAAAATCGAACTTTTAAATTTGAAAATTCAGTCACTTTACGATTTTGAAACAGGTACACCAATATTACCTGCCGAGTTATATTTGAATAAAAACAACACAACTGATAAATAATTAAAAAATGAAGAATATTAAACTACTATTAATGATGGCAGCCATTGGAGTGGCTGCAATTTCCTGCAACAACCAACCGCAGTCTGAATCAACAGAACTGGCTGTTCCGGTTTCTATTGAAAATGTGAAAAAAAGCAGTATCAGCCAGTATATTAACACAACCGGCACTGCAATGGCAATTTATGAAACGGCTTTAACTTCTGAAGTTACAGGTGAGTATAATTTGCAAACAAACCCGGCAACCGGAAAACCGTTTAAATTGGGCGACAGGGTAAAAGAAGGTCAGGTTATTATTCGTTTTGAAGATAAAGAATAATAACCTGACCTTCTTTTACCCTGTCGCCCAATTTAAACGGTTTAAATTGGGCGACAGGGTAAAAGA
>ERZ795053.6500-NODE-6500-length-11623-cov-11.334544_pt1 | contig 11623 bp, 8 predicted proteins | sample MGYA00375137_ERZ795053 | MGnify/ENA primary metagenome ERZ795053 (study PRJEB30182, sample SAMN05720284) | activated sludge metagenome | isolation source: Anaerobic digester | place: Hong Kong | collected 2014-12-17 ... | reverse complement strand
TCAATCATTTCCAACTGCTTTTTGCTTCCGCCTGTCTCAAATCTGGCCACAGACAGAATCATTTTCTCTTTCTCACCAAGGTCACTTGTATCATTGAACATGTTGACTGGTGGATACAGGCGCAATGTGCAGTCAAGTCCCCATTTTTGTTTTAACCAATGAGTGGTATAGCTGCTATTTGTTATCACATAATCATATTTATCTACGTTGAAAAACTTACCTTTATCTTTATCTGGAAAGTGGCATATAAATGCAGATAGGACGGATAAAGGTCTTACTTTTGTAAGCATATTTGCGTTTATAAATATATCATAATTAATACTTTCTTTTTTTATAACGTCGAAAGGATTTTCGTCTTGATGAACTATCATGCCTTCATCTATGCTGTAGATATCTCTTTCCTCGTAAAAGGGTATTTTTATTATCTTTAGCTTGCATTTGGATAGGTCAATGTCGAACCATTCGCGGTACTTTTCCAGACTGATATCTTTATTGACGATGTATGTAATATCATATCTATCTTGGAGTATCTGTGCGAGCTCTGCGACGTATCTCTGGCCCCCTCCTGCAAAATGAAACGCGTGGTCATAGATTCCTACCCTAATTTTCCTCAAATCCAATGCAACTTCGAGCTGGGAAAAAAAGTTCAGAGCTTTTTGCGCTCCAAAAATCTCTGGTATAACATCAGCTAACTCCTTTAGGGTTCGATTGACTGTTTTGGTGTCGTTATTTTCTGCTAACTTCTTTACCGCCTGAATCGATGAGCGATATAGACTCTCATGCTCTCTTTTAATATAAAAATGAGATGTCTCGATACTTTCTGCCAATTTTTGTGGAAAATGTTTGCTTATAAGGAGCAATCTGTTTCTCGATCGGAGATATTTGCATTTGGCGGATGACGTAATGCTATGGTATTTACAGTAAACCACGCTATTCGGAGAATAAAATATTTTCCATCCCAAATCTTTGCATCTAATACTATAATCTACGTCCTCCATATACATTAAAAAATCCTCATCGAACTTCCCCACTTCGTCCATGCATTTTCTCTTTAGTAAGATGGAATCGCGGGCAAAATAGTCAAGCTCTCGTATTTCACTATATTTGCCCACATCCCTCTCGCCAAACCCAATATCGCTGAAATAAAAATCCTCTATCTCTTCAACGCCTGCGCTTTTAATCATCTCTTCATCTGAAAAAAGCATTTTGCTCTGTACAACCCCAATCTTTTCATCTTGGTCTATTATATCCATGAGCCCTTTCAGCCAATTATTCTCAACGACGGTATTACTATTCAGGATAGCAATGTATTGTCCCTTTGCATTCTTGATGCCATGGTTTATTGCCTTCGCATAATTTTTTATTTTATTCTCAATAACTTTTATCTTTGGATAGTTTGTTTCCAAAAAATTCACAGAATCATCTTTAGATGAATTATCTACGATAATAATCTCACAAGTAAAATCATCCATGTTTGTATTTAATATAGAATTACAAAAATCTTCCAGATAATCTTTCCCATTATAATTGACTGCAATTATCGATACAAGCTTTTCCATATCAGATCTCAGCATTTAACATTTTTATTATATTTTCTAATTCGGTCTTCACAGAATTCTTATCTGCTCTGATTTCTGCGTTTTTTAAAAGGATATACTTTTTTAAATTATATTCGTTTTGTCCGTTTCTCTCCTTAAGCAAATAGGCCTCTTTTCCTAAATGCTCCGAATTAAAACCGCTCTCCATACTACGAGGATTAATGAAACTCCTGTAAAAGGCTCTCCAGCCCTTATTGAACAGAATCCTTCCACCTTCTTGGGCAAAATCGTACTTTTCTCTCCTCCCTGTGCCACGTGGTAACATCCTCTCTACAAAGCCAGATTGATATCTATTTAATAGCTGCCATAAAAGGCTTTGTTGCATGTCGACTATCATGCGTTCCAGTTCATCTGCCCTCTCGTTTGAACTTCTGAGCAGATCCTCGAGCTCACTGATGCGTTTGTCTCTTTCTTTAATGCATCGCCTAAACGTGTCTGCACGAACCGTAAGCGAATATAATTGTTTGCCATAACGCGTTCCAGCACCAATCATATCAGACTTTGCGAATTGAGGATCCTTCTTCGCTTCCTGCTTGGGTATCTTCTCTTCGCTTCCTGCTTCTGGTGAATACATTTTTGACCACTTTTTCGATTCATTTCCTGGATTAGTGTACCATATTTTTCTTCATACTCGCCTTGCACCATATCATTACTTGTTCTACATTTCTTCCATTGATAAATACCTTTTATATAAACCAGCCGGAGAGGAATGCCTTACAGCCCCTACCATAATCTTAGCTTTGACTCAAATCAAACTACAGCTGGGTGAGCCGCCAGGATAAATCAAATTCAAGAAGATTCATTCGCTTAAACATTTCGGTTCATCGCTAATAGCATCCATCCCAGTCTTCCGTGTCGGTGGCGAGATGAAGCACCAGTCAGCTGAACACATACCAAAGGTTTAATATGCACGAAGCGAAACGAGGGCTTCGAGCTAATGCCTTGCAGACGCCCCATGGCCAGCAGAAAGCCAATTATAGCGGCAACGAATGATGCATTAAGGAGACAATCCGGCGAGGCTGAATGGGCCTGCTAATGTATACGGAAAGGGCAGGCTAGGTGTTACGGCGAAAATGATATCTAGTAACTCAGGGACATACAAAGAGGCTTTGGATATAGATTATTGCAGGGATTCACATTGCTGACTTCGAGCCATATTCGTGAACTATGGATGTACAGGGAATTGATACTTCGGCTTGCCTGGAGTGACTTCAAGCTGAGATACAAGAACTCAGCATTGGGTTTCTTCTGGTCTCTCTTGGAGCCTCTTTTGATGCTTGTTATCCTCTATATTGTGTTTAGCAACTTGATGCGCATACAAGTTGAACACTACCAGCTCTTTCTGCTTCTGGGAATCATTCTCTGGAACTTTCTGGACAGGGGGACATCAATGAGCATCTGGGGGATAGTTGGAAAGCCAAGCCTTGTGCAGAAGGTTTACTTCCCCCGGGATATTCTCGTATTATCCACTTGCATTACTGCGCTAATGATGACTGCATTAGAGTTCACAGTATTCATAACCTTCATGGCCATCTTTAGAGTTATGCCGGAGATATCCATAGTTTACTTCCCAATTCTATTTATATTTGAGTTTCTAATAATTGTGGGCCTATCGGCAGCACTATCAGCGCTCAATGTTTATTTTAGAGACGTGCAGTTTATATGGCGGCTCATAGTTCAAGTAGGATTCTTCGCTACGCCAATTTTATATCCCATAACTATATTTCCTGAAAATGTACGATGGATAGTGATGCTTAATCCCATGGCACAGATCTTAACTTTAACGCGAGACTGCACCTTGTACGGGATTCCTCCTGAACCGCTAAACTTGACATATATAGCCCTGTCCACTTTATTTGTGCTTCTTCTCGGCTACTTTATATTTGATCGGTTGGAACCAAAGTTCGCGGAGGCTATCTAATGGTGATAGAGGTGGAGCACCTCTGGAAGTCATTCCAGATACCTCATGAGCGACGGACAACACTATTCGAGAATATAGTGGGTATGATTAGGCCGAACCATTATGAGACTTACACGGTACTAAAGGATATCAGCTTTGAGGTGGATGAGGGCGAATGCATCGGGATAATAGGTGATAACGGCTCAGGAAAAAGCACACTGCTCAAAATAATAGCCAATATTCTTCGACCAACTAAGGGCAACGTAAGAATAACGGGAAAGATGACTCCGTTCCTGGAGCTGGGCGTGGGCTTTCAGTCGGACCTAACTGTCCAGGAGAACGTAGGAGTATACGCTGCCATCATGGGGATATCTAAAAGGGAGATCAAGAATAGTATAGATGAGGTAATCGATTTTGCAGGGCTTACCAATTTTAGGGATACCAAGCTAAAGAACCTCTCGTCAGGTATGCAGGTAAGACTTGCCTTTTCTACAGCGATACAGACAGATCCAGATGTGCTTCTAGTGGACGAAGTCCTTGCCGTTGGGGATAAAGAATTCCAACAGAAGTGCTTCGAGACCTTCAGCAAGTACAAGAGAGAAGGAGTTACGATACTCTTAGTATCTCATGATCTTGGAGCTGTGAGGAGATTTTGCGATAAAACTTTGCTTTTACGAAATGGGGAGAAGGAAATTTTCAGTGATACAAATAGTGTGATTGATGAATATATTTACCGGCCAGATGAAGCAAGAGATCAGCCAACAGGCAAGAGCGATACAAGATGGGGTAACAAGGACATAGAAATTACCGATGTGAAGTTTATTGATAAAAATAAAAAATACAATGATAACTTCATCTCCTCCGATCCCTTGACGGTAAGGATATTCTATGAGTCCCATGAGAAGATTAATTCACCGGTCTTTGGGATAATATTTTATTACCAGGACACTTACTGTTATGGCACAACTACTGAATTTAAGGGATGTGATACCGGGCTAGTCTATGGTAGGGGTTATGTGGATTTCATCGTGGAAAAGCTGCCATTGATAGCAGGGGAGTTCGAAGTAACTGTTGCTGTGGCATCCTCTGATTATAAAACGCAGTATGATTGGCATAATCGTCTCTACTCCTTCAACGTCCATAATCAAATGAGAGATCTGGGCATTTTCTCGGTAGATGGCAGCTGGATGGTAGTTCAGCAATGAGTGAACTCTCACAGATAGTCTGCTGCCCGCGATGCCAAGGAAATATGGCTGCAAGAGGAAAAGATATTTGCTGCGGCTGCGGTTACTCCTTGAGGTACAAAGATGGTTTCTTCAGTATAGGAAATGGCGCAGATACAGATTATGCCAGATTTTATACTAAGGATTACTATAATTCATCCCTTTATGACTACACTAGCTATCGACTGGGCAGAATCTTAGGGCTCGTACAGCCGAGAAAAAATAAGAGGGTTCTGGATCTCGGTTGTGGCCCTGGCGAAATCGCTGCAAGGTGTGCAAAGCAGGGTGCTGAGGTTTTCGGGGTAGATGTATCTAAGGATGCTCTTCAACTCAGTGCTGAAAGATGCAAAAAGGAAGAGGTGACAGTCAACCTCTTTGAATTCGATGGCGAAAGGCTGCCCTTTAAGGATGCCACCTTCGATTCCATCATCCTTTCCGATGTGGTAGAACATGTGAATGATAAAACTCTCAGTACCCTTGTAAAAGATTGTGCAAGGTTATTGTCCCCAGACGGTTGGCTGGTAATCCATACTTCGCCCACGCAGAATATTCTTGCTCTCACTCAGCTTATGAAAATGGCTACCTTCGGATTGGTGGATCATCATGCCCAGCTTGTGAATCCGGATTACGAATACCTTCACGTGAGATACCACTCACCAGGAAGCCTGAGAAAGATCTTGGAGAGATTCAATCTCCAACCAGTTATCTGGGGAGAGTTCAAATACTTATCGGGAACTGCAATATCCAGATGGGCAGAAACCCTCCGCTTAAGGAATTTTCTAGCAGATCAACTTTGGTGTATAGCTTTCGCGGATCCAAAGACTGCGAAGACAATTCGCCAGGATAGGCCTTATCTTGATATGATAAATGCATCATCCACTATAGACCTGGGAATATACGATGGGCTCTGCATAAACGATGGATTTTATGAGCCGGAGCTTAATAGCTATCGCTGGACAGGTCAGACCGCAAGCCTCTTTATAGAGGTTCCTCAAGGTTACAGCCAGATAAAAATAAAATTAAACGCAATGAATCCTGATATAGCTAGCAGGCCAGTTAAAGTTGGGCTCTACCTTGCAGGCCGCCATGTGATGGAACTTCATCTCCAAGATCAAGCGGTAACCGAGGTCTCAGGCAAGATTGAAGAACGATTGAAGCCAGGACTCACTGAACTCAAGTTGGTTGTGGATAGGACTTTTGTCCCAAAAGATCAAGGAATGAATGAGGATGCGAGAGAGCTAGGGATTGCAGTTTATAGGATAGAGATATCATGAGGCATTTGGAATGGCTAGAGTATTGTTTATAAATCCAAGTACTAGACACCATGGAACAGCACTCACCGTCTTTCCACCATTGGGTATTCTCTCCATATGCGCCATTTTGCGAAATGCTGGACACGAGGTTAGGTTTATAGATGCCGACATAGATGAGATCAGACCGGAGAACGTCCAGCAAACAATTAAAACATTAGCCCCACAAGTAGTGGGCATAACCATGAGCACGCTCCAATTTAGATCGGCAATTGAGACCGCGGAGATGATAAAGAGGGTAGCTGAGGGAACTGTGATCGTGGTGGGGGGGCCCCATCCTTCAGCCCTCAAAGATGAAATCTTAAAGAGTTGCAGCTCGATCGATGTCGTGGTGTATGGAGAGGGCGAAATCACAACCGTGGAGCTGGTGAGGGCAATTGAGGATGAGCGTAGCCTGAAAGGAATTAAAGGGCTGTGTTTCAGGGAGGGTATGAATGTGATAGTCAACCCTCCGAGGGAGCCAATCGAAGATCTCGACTCTTTGCCCAATCCCGCCCTAGATCTGGCGATGCCGATACGGAGATACCCAGGGGCATATCCGGTAGGGGCCAGGCCCAGCATACAGTTCTTAGCATCCAGGGGTTGTCCCTTTCACTGCACTTTCTGCAGCAATTCTGTATGGGGAAGAAGGTTGAGACTTAGAAGTCCCGAGTCGGTCCTAGATGAAGTTGAAGGGCTATGGAACGATTTCAGGGTTCGAGAGGTTTTTTTCCAAGACGATACGTTCAATGTAAAGAGAGACTGGTTCGAGGCCATCTGCAATGGTATTTTAGAGAGGGGCTTGCAGCAGAAGATGGTCTTCAAAGCTCCTTTCCGTGCCAATGAGAGATTGCTGGACTTAGAGATGTTGAAGCTTGCCAAGAAGGCAGGTTTTTGGATGATTTTCTATGGAGTCGAGAGCGGAAGCCAGGAGATCTTGAACTCAGTAAAGAAGGACCTGAAACGTGAAGAGATCGAAAGAGCCTTTAAGCTGACAAAAAGGGCAGGCATAAAGACCTATGCCTCTTTCATGATTGGAAACCTGGGGGAGAACAGAAGAATGGTGCAAGAGACCATAGACTTCGCCATTCGGCTGGATCCTGACTTTTATGGATTTGCAGTAGCCACACCATATCCAGGAAGCGAACTCTACGAGGTCGCCAAAGAGAGGGGGCTTATAAATTCCGGTTTCGATGGATACGGCTTGAGCAGATACGTTATAGGTGGAGGGGATATCTCCCCACAGGATATGGCGGGGATGGTGAGCGAAGCATATCAGGCCATGGAGGCCCGAAGAAATACGTGGCACTATAAGCTCAAGAGGCGCTGGCTCAACAGCGGTCATGTCCCGCCTGAGAAGCACCTGGATCACTATCCGGTGAAGGAACCGGACCGGGATCTTCTGGGGGAGGAGATCCTCATGGGAGATAGCGATTGGGACGTCTTGGGCACGGGATGGTATGCCCTAGAAAACGGTCCTCCTCGATTTAGATGGACAGAAAGGAAAGCTACTGCTTATATGAGAGGGCATGAAGGGGCCGCCAAGCTGCTCATTAGGAGCTTGACAAGACTCGACGGCTTGGGACTGAGTGTCTCGGTCAACCGTGTTGCTTCAAGGAAATTCATAGTCGGAACAAATTGGACTGTACTCGAGGTACCTCTAAAAGGTGTAACCAGCGACATCTTGAGGGCGGATCTAGTGGCAGAGAGATCATGGGTTCCGGATGAGCTACTAGGAAACGGAGATCTAAGGCAGCTGGGAGTGGCCATTGAAAGAATGTGGATAGAATGAAATATTAGTTTTGAAAAGAGGACTCTATGTAAAAAAGGATGCAAGAGTATTACCCTTACATTCCTGCAACTCTTATTAGCCAGTTCACGGGTATGGTCTGGTTATTCTTTGTTTGCACCACGCCTTCGAAGAGCTGATGTGTAATCTTATCATAGAGATATGAGCCGCCTGTTGAATTCTGCAGTTCTGCTGCAAGAGCAATAGATCTGTAGCCGTAGAAGCTGACAAAGAAATCTCCCTCGATGGGTATATCAGGAATTTCCACATCTGCCATCCGGATCCCTGTTGCATTAGTGAAGTATGGAAACTGAGCATCTGCGAAATGATATAGGACACTCAAGTTCGCATCGCGAATTTCGACAGCGAATGGCAATGACTTCGGCAACTCGTTTCTGCTCTCATTCCAGCCGTCTGTAGCTACTATCAACACATACTTCAACTTCCAGCCTGGGTTCGGAGCAGTGAACTTCACCGTCTGTGCCGAACCGAAGGTGGGTGAAACAACAAAAGAGAGGTTCATCTTAGATAGGTCTGTCCCGCTATCTTGTTTCAAAACAGTGATATTTCCTTGTGATGCCGTTGCAGATGTAGCAGTTTCAGCCTTCGGATCTTCAGCCAGGCAGCTGAAACAGAGGGTTGTATAACATAGCAGCGCTGTAATTAAAATCAATTTCCTCAATTGATCACCCGGCCGCTAATTGGATCTTGCCTATAAATAGGTAATGCTATAGCCCTTTATTCATCGAATACCTTTTGCCTGTTGAAGATATTGCAGTGTATGCAGCTCTCGTTTATCGTCTGATTCAAATCCAAAGTCTCTTTATTGGATAACCTTCTGTTCAATGCGAAAGTGCCCCGGTATTCCTCGAAAATCTCCGATCTATTTCCAGATCCAATCTTTGAATTAAAGCTCGATGTACCGTTATATACTGCCCCAAGATTATATATAAATGAGTTATTATATAACGATTGATTATAAAACTCTTTGTAGTCTTCAGGCGAATAGGAATAACTCAATTTGCTAAAATAATTGGACTCCTTAGAGATTCCGGCGACATCAAATGCGTTTGCAATGCGATCCGAACCGCTATTAAAGTTTTCAGTATCTCTGTAGCTCATGCCTGAGAATTTAACTACATCTCGAGAAATAACAATTGTGGATTTGTTTGATCGAGATAGAGTCGAAGTGAGTTCAACCTCGTTAGACAAAAGGAGTCTATTATCTGAATCGAGGGCACCATTTTCGCCGTTTGATTTCTGCTTTGCCATTACTCCATCCAACTCGCCGAGCGATCTCCAGACGGAGAAGTTACCCGTACCATTTACAGTACTTATTGAAGCAAATAGGAATGGAGAAATTGCCATGGATGTACTTATGTCCGTTTGAGTTTGATTATCTGAAGTTGGCTTCGTATAATTATACTTGCCTGGACTGCTGTATCTGCTGGGGTCGTTATACACACCTGAAGGAGTTCGGACGAGATCCAATTCAGGTGCAGGTCCCCCTGATGAGTTCTGACCTATCCCTATCACCACAACATGCGGCCCGCCTGAGATCTCCTTGGCACATGCAAGACAGCATATGGAAAAAATCAATAGCGAGAAGGCCAAAACCCCTATGATCTTCATGCAAATATCTGATTAAGGGAATGGAATTTAAATATTGCGCCCAGATCTCTTGTGAAAAGAAAAAGGCTAATGGGCCTGGAAATAGGACCCATCAGTTCTAGACCAGGCCACATTGGGATCTTCAAGGTTGTCAATTTTGTATGGCTGGTACAGCATCTCAGAGCCACTTGGATTAGATGAGACATATGCACGAGTCAATATGGCGTGTGTTTCCACCCATGGAAGGGGCGTTCTTCCAGCGTCCACCAATGAGTAGTGGTTAAGACCTCCTGTAAATCCTGCTGCATTCTGCATAAATTCGTCGCTTGAGGAGAGGGTTCCGTCGCCATCAGGTCCCATCAGAGTCCCTGCAATAGCAATCTTGCCATTAGTCGCCTCCGCATAAGTATCCAGGCTCATATTGCCAAGCGAGGATACCTGGTCGGTCTGGAACAGGTAATCTGTTGTCATCAGGATCTTTCCAAAAGAGAGTGCATTGGATCCTGCTTCATAAGTGTGTGCTCCAGACCCAAGATCGCTCAGATTGCCCCATTCTATGGCCATCTGGTCATTGTTGGTCCTGGCTACAGAGCCCCATATAGAGTTCTGGACCCAGGTCTCTGCGTAGGTCCTGGTGGCGTCTGATGATTGGGTGACTGCTGCATAGCTTGCGGGGCCACCAGAGACGAGCATGCCGGTACTATCATTTATGGCCTCGGCCTGCAGGATGGCTGATACATGAGAAGCATCCAAATGGCCGTTTGCCTCTGCATAACCCGTCAGCTCCCCGGTAACCGAGCTTGCAGTATTCTCATTTAAGAGCCTCTGATTGATGTTGTCGAAGCTCGAATCCCAAGCGCCACCCTGTGCAGTTCCTGAGGAGGTCACATTAGCCTTGCCCTCATTGATGACTGAAGCTTCAGCATATATCCAACTATTGCTAGCTGAGCTTATCTTTCCTTTTATATTATTCACACTTCTTGACTCGGTATGCAGGCCATTTAGCTGCCCAGTGCTGACGAGAGAATTCGATGAGAGGCCCACTATATTGAGGGAGCTCATTCCAGATACACTTCCCCAGACCTCTGAGGGAGTGCCCATGGCTTTCACATTGTACTCGGCCATTCCATCGGCCGATGCTCGACCTGTGCCACTCCCGCTGAGGTATCCCTCTGTCGTTATATCTGCATAACCCAAAAGGTCATAGCTGCCTTCTCCAGTAGAGACTCCTGAGGCAGTAGATCCTATTTTGGACGTCACTGAGCCAGATCCTGAGCTAGTTAGGGTAAGGCTTGAGCTCACGGTGCCGTCATAGGCCACAGAGAGCTCGTATCCTCCCAGGGGAAGCTGCAGACTCTGGGAGCCTGTTTTCTGGTCGAAGACGCTCCCGGTGCCGTAAAGAGAAGAGGTCGAGGTTATGCCCAGGGTGACGAAGGGATCACCAAAACAACTGGACACGGTGCTCTCACCCAGGCTTGTGCCTTCTCCGTTAGCCGCAGCGCTCCAGCCGCCTGTTATCTCAGTTAAAGCACAGCTCTGGCTGATGAGAGCAGCGTACACGAGAAGTATTATCTGAAATATGTATCGCATAATGCCTCCATGAACTAATTCAAAAGGCTATGATGGAAAGACTGACTATAAAACACTTATGTTAAAAAAAAAAATAAAAAGCCCTCTCTATTGGATTCCGCCATGTTCAGTGGCAGAAAGCCAGAGAGAGTTACGTCCGGTCGGGGTCTCAAAGTAGACCGGTATGTCGGCCTTTCCAGAAACCTGGACTAACGATCCCGCGATATTATCCTCGAATACAGATTGGTAATTCGTGCCGTACCATCTGGGGTTGAAATCGCTGCCCTCTGTCCAAGAAATAAAATTGAGAGGCCCATTGGTCGTTCGGAAGTGCGCAGAGTTGGGGGTAGTTCCCTTGCTGGACTCCATTAGTCCTTTATCGAAATTAATCAAGGAGCCAGCATCATCCCATCTGTCGCCATCTGCTGTCGGACCAGCGGTTACTGCTCCATAGATCCCTACATTGGCATGAAGCTCTGGTGAGGCAATTGGTGTGCCCCAAGCCTGCCCTGCCCCTTGAATACCAAGACCGAGAGAGCTGACTGTATCGACATGGCTTCTCAGGTGGGCTCCTGAGCCCATATTGAGGTTTTCCTGGGAGGCTAAGACAGATCTATCGCCCATTCTAGCTACCGCATTGGTAT
>ERZ795053.6497-NODE-6497-length-11627-cov-9.173868_pt1 | contig 11627 bp, 11 predicted proteins | sample MGYA00375137_ERZ795053 | MGnify/ENA primary metagenome ERZ795053 (study PRJEB30182, sample SAMN05720284) | activated sludge metagenome | isolation source: Anaerobic digester | place: Hong Kong | collected 2014-12-17 ... | reverse complement strand
AAGGAGTTCGTCGCCTGGTTGCCCACGCTGCTGGGGCTGGGGCCCTCCGATGTCGTCGCCTCACCGGAAATCGCGTATCCGACGTACGAAGTGGGGGCCCTGATCGCCGGGTGCCGGACCGCTCCGGTGGGCGCCGAGGCGGCGCTGACCTGGCTGAACTCGCCTGCGAATCCCACCGGCCGGGTCATGAGCGTCGATGAGCTTCGCGAGGTGGTGGCTTTCGGTCGGCGCACCGGCTCGCTGGTGGTCAGTGACGAGTGCTACATCGAGAAGGGCTGGGACGTCGAACCGGTTTCGATCCTGCATCCGTCGGTCAGCGACGGTGACCACACCGGACTGCTGGCACTGCACTCGTTGTCCAAGCGCTCGAACCTCGCCGGCTATCGGTTCGGCTTCGTCGCCGGGGATCCGGCCGTGGTCGCACGATTGCTCGAGGTGCGCAAGCATGCGGGGATGATGGTGCCGCTTCCGGTCCAGGCGGCAGCGGTTGCCGCGTGGTCCGACGATGAGCATGTCCGGGTGCAGCGCGAGCGCTACACCCGCCGACGTGGAGTCCTTCGATCGGCGTTGTCCGCGGCAGGGTTCCGGATCGACCATTCGCAGGCGGGACTCTACCTGTGGGCCACCCGCGGTGAGCCGTGCTGGGACACGGTCAACGCCCTGGCGGACCGGGGGATCCTGGTGGCCCCGGGTGATTTCTACGGGCCGGGGGGCAACCAGCACGTCAGAGTGGCGCTGACCGCCTCAGATGCTGCGGTGGAACTGGCGGCCCAGCGTCTCGCGTGAAGGCGTGTCCGGCTCCGTGGTGAGCCGTCGTCACGTCCGATGGCCGAATCCGGTACGGCGGATCAGGCTGCCGGCGGATCGTCTCTCAACCCGGGCACCCACGCCGCGCGCAACCCTACTAGCGTGATAGGCGTGAGCGAATACGTCCTGAACGGGCCCGACATCAGTATGGAGATGCCGGTCGTACCCGCCACTGACGGCGAGTCCGGCATCGACTCCTCGAAACTGCTGGCCACGACCGGCCACGTGGCGCTCGACGGCGGTTTCGTCAACACCGCCGCGTGCACCTCGGCGATCACCTATATCGACGGCAACCGCGGGATCCTCCGGTACCGCGGTTATCCGATCGAGCAACTGGCCAGTCAGTCCACGTATCTCGAGACGTCGTACCTGCTCATCTACGGCGAGCTGCCCACAGCGGACCAACTCGCGGAGTTCGACCGTCGGCTGCGCATGCACACGATCCTGCATGAGGATCTGCGCCGGTTCTTCGACGGTTTCCCGCGCGATGCCCACCCGATGCCGGTGCTCTCCAGCGCCGTGAGTGCGCTGTCCACCTTCTACCAGGACAGTCTCGACCCGTTCGACGACGATGAAGTCGAGATCTCGACCTACCGGCTGTTGGCGAAGCTGCCGACGATCGCTGCCTACGCCTACCGCAAGTCGCTGGGGCAGCCGCTGCTCTATCCGGACAACTCCCTGAACCTGGTCGAGGGCTTCCTACGCATGACGTTCGGGTGGCCCGCGGAGCCGTACGTCACCGACCCGGTCATCACACGTGCGATGGATCTGCTGCTGCTTCTGCATGCAGATCATGAGCAGAACTGCTCCACGTCGACCGTCCGGCTCGTCGGCTCATCGCATGCCAACCTCTTCGCGTCCGTGTCGGCCGGAGTCAACGCACTGTTCGGTCCCCTGCACGGCGGGGCCAATCAGGCAGTGCTCGAGATGCTTGAGCAGATTCGCGACTCCGATGGATCCGTCGACGACTTCATCGTGCGGGTGAAAAACCGTGAGCCCGGCGTCAAACTGATGGGTTTCGGGCATCGTGTGTACAAGAACTACGACCCGCGGGCGGCCATCGTGCGCAAGACCGCCGCGGAGGTCTTCGAGCAGCTCAACGTCAGCGATCCGCTGTTCGACATCGCGCTGCGCCTCGAGGAGGTTGCGCTGGCCGATGACTTCTTCGTCTCTCGCAAGCTCTACCCGAACGTCGACTTCTACACGGGGCTGATCTACCGGGCCATGGGCTTCCCGACGAAGATGTTCACCGTTCTGTTCGCCCTGGGCCGGCTTCCCGGTTGGATCGCGCAGTGGCGCGAGATGATCAACGACCCGGCCACGAAGATCGGTAGGCCGCGGCAGGTGTATGTCGGGTCGCCGGAGCGGGAGTATCTGCCCATGGAGAAGCGCTGATGGCGGTCGACTTCGCCATGAACGGAATGCTGCACCGCGCCTTTCTGCGGGAACTGGACCGGGTGCAGGAACGAGTGGAGGCCGGTGATCCCGCGGGTGCGCGCAGGCACTACGCGTTGTTCTCGCAACTGCTGCACCAGCATCACGAAGGCGAGGACACCTACCTGTTCCCGTTGGTGGTGCAGCGGTCCACCGATGAGCAGGAGACAGCCACGATCGCCGCGTTGGAGGCCGAGCACGAGCAGTTGCAGGCCGCCCTGGCCGCCTGCGATGACGATTTCGCAGGCTCAGGACCTTTGCCCGAGGGCACCGTTGCGGACTTGACAGCCCTGCGCATGGTCCTGGCCGCTCATTGCGCCCATGAGGAGGCGGACGGCGAGCCGCTGCTGGCGAAGTACATCTCCAAGGCGGACATGAAGGAATTCAACGACTTCAACCGGCAGGGTGACCTGTCGATGCTGGTGTTCCCGTGGATCGCCGATGGTGGTTCCGCGGCCGACCAGAAGGTGTATGACGTGCTCCCTGGTCCTGTGCGCTTGTTCCTCAAACCCGTGATGCAGCGCAAGTACCGCGCGTACTTCCGCTGACTCGAGGGTGCTCGTCAGCCCGGCCGACGTGGGTTCGTCGGGCGGTGAACCCCATCGGTTTACCTGAACCCCATCGGACGGCGTGTTGGGTGGCGTTCGTGCAGCGCGGTGGGGTTCGTCGGGCGCTGAACCCCATCGGTCTACCTGAACCCCATCTTTCGTCGGGCCCGTGATCTGACCCCGGCCGTTTGGCGGTTCGTCGGTGCACTAGTTCTTGTGCAACTCCGCGTTCAGTTCGCCCCAGGACCCTGAGCGCCGAACCGCTTCCAGCGCCCCGCTCACCGAGTTGCGCCGGAACAGCCAGCCGGGCTGACCGGACAGCTCCCGCGCCTTGATGACCTCGCCGTCGGGCAGGGTGAGCTTCGAGCCCGCTGTGACGTAGCAGCCGGCTTCGACGATGCAACCGTCACCGAGCGATATCCCGACGCCGGCGTTCGCGCCGATCAGACACCCTTGTCCGATGGAGATCACTTCGCTGCCGCCCCCGGACAGCGTGCCCATGATCGACGCGCCGCCACCCACGTCCGAGCCGTCGCCCACGACGACGCCGGCGGAGATCCGGCCCTCGACCATAGAGGCGCCCAGCGTGCCTGCGTTGAAGTTGCAGAATCCCTCCTGCATGACAGTCGTCCCGTCGGCCAGATGGGCGCCGAGCCGCACCCGATCCGCGTCGGCGATCCGCACTCCCGCGGGAACCACGTAGTCGACCATCCGTGGGAACTTGTCCACGCTGAGCACTGTGATGTGGGAACTGCGCGCGCGGGCGCGGATGCGCGCCGCATCCAATTCCTCGAGGGCGACAGGTCCCGCAGTCGTCCAGGCCACGTTCGGCAACAGCCCGAACACGCCCTCCAGATTGATGGTCCGCGGTTGCACAAGGCGGTGTGACAGAAGGTGCAGTCGCAGGTACACGTCTGCAGTGTCGGCCGGGGGTTGCGAAAGATCGGGGATCACGGTGACCACCGTCTCGACGCGCACCCCACGCACCTGATCGCGGTCGATGGCCCCGGCGACATCCGGGGCGTCTATCGGTTGCGCGGTGAGACTCGGTCGGGGATACCAGACGTCCAGTACGGTGTCGCCGGACATCGAGGCCAGACCGATCCCGCTGGCAGCAGACGTGATGAACATGGACATAGCCTGCCACTACCACCGAGCGGGTCCGGCCAGTGGCGCGCAGATCCGGCCTCAGCGTCAAGAGCCGCCAGATGCGGCGGATCCCGGCGAGCACGACGAGTTGTACTGTGGAGCGATGCTTGACATCTCGGCGGACATCGTCAATCTGACGGCGGCTCTCGTGGACATCCCCAGCGAGTCCCGCCAGGAGCAGCGCATCGCTGACGCGGTGGAGAGCGCCTTGCGCCAACTCGATCATGTGCAGGTCACGCGGTTCGAGAACTCGGTCGTCGCGCGCACCGAACTCGGTCGGGACGAGCGCGTCGTGATCGCCGGTCACCTCGACACCGTGCCCGCTGCGGACAACCTTCCCCACCGCATCGACGGGGACAGACTCTACGGCCTGGGATCCAACGACATGAAGGGCGGCGTTGCCGTCGGACTGCGGTGTGCCCACGAGATCCGTGAGCCGCGCCGCGACGTGACATACGTCTTCTACGAGTGCGAGGAGATCGACGACGAGGCGAACGGTCTGCGCAGACTCGTCGAGGCACACCCGGATCTACTGTCCGCGGACTTCGCGGTCCTGATGGAGCCGAGCGACGCGGGTGTCGAGGCGGGCTGTCAGGGCACGCTTCGTGCCCACATCAGGACCTCGGGGGAACGGGCCCATTCGGCGCGTTCCTGGCTCGGCCGCAATGCGATCCACGCGGCCGGCGACATCCTGCACCGCCTCGAGCAATACGCCCCCCGCACCCCGACCATCGACGGGCTGACCTACCGCGAGGGGATGAACGCTGTGGGTATCGAAGGCGGGGTGGCGACCAACGTGATCCCCGACGCCTGCGTTGTGACCGTCAACTACCGCTATGCCCCCGATCGCAGCCCGGAGGAAGCAGAGGCGTACATGCGCGAGTTCTTCGACGGGTATCCGTTGGAGATCGTCGACAACGCGCAGGGGGCGCTGCCGGGCTTGTCCCATCCGGCGGCGCAGGCGTTTCTGGAGGCCACCGGGTCGGTGCCCCGGCCGAAGTTCGGCTGGACTGACGTGTCCCGCTTCTCGGCTCTCGGCGTGCCGGCGGTGAACTTCGGGCCCGGTGATCCCGCGCTGGCCCACACCCGCGGCGAGTACGTCCCCATCGAGCACCTCCACCGGTGCGAGCAACAGATGCTGGAGTGGTTGCGATGAAGAAGGCCCTGCTCGCTCTCGGCGCCGGGGGTCTGTGTGGTGCGGTCGCGGTGGCCGGTGTACAGCCGGTGATCGGCGCCAAGCCCAAGCCTAAAGCCAGGTCTTGGGCCCATCAGGGCCTCAAGGACATCCGAGGCGTGGACGTGTCCCGCTGGCAGCACATCGGCCCAGGTGTGCTCGACTTCCGCAAACTGCAGAAACGTGGTGTGCGTTTCGTCGTGATCAAGTCCGGCGACACGTCCGGTTCGGCGCACGCGGAGGCCGGCTACTGGTACTCCCGTGACAAGGCAGCGGCGCGCAAGGCCGGCCTGCTGGTCGGGGCCTACTACTACGCCGTCCCGACCAGCAAGAAGCGTCGGGTGGTGGCCGACGCGAAGGCCCAGGCTCGCAAGGCAGCGGCGAGAGTGGGTGGTCGGCTTCCCGCCGGGCACCTGCCGCTGGCGCTGGATCTCGAGACCGAGGCGACCCGTCTGGGCCGCGGTGACCTCACTCGCTGGGTGCTGACTTGGCTGCGCGTCGTGGAGAAGCGGACCGGCCGCACACCCTGGTTCTACTCCTACACCCGCTACATGGAACGCCGCCTTGTGGCCCATGAGCGGTTGCATTCCTATCCGCTGTGGCACGCGAACTGGGGTCTGTTCCTGAAGGACCGCCCGATGCAGATCCGTGGCTGGCCCGCCGATCACGCACGGATCTGGCAGTTCACCGACTCCGGACGGTTGCCCGGCTCCGGCTCCCGGACCCTGGATCTGAACGTCTACCGGGGCACTGGCGAGCAGTTGCTGGCGGAAGCCGGTCTCGGGCCCGAGGCGGCGCAACGGTATGACCTGCCGCTCGGGCGTCCGGGCGAGAAGCCGACCCCCTCGGCGAGCCCGAGTGCCTCGCCCAGCGAGACCGAGGCATCGCCACAGCCCTCGTCGAGCTGAGGTTCCGACACCGGTCACGGCGACGTCGGCGGCTGTTCACCGATCCGCCCGTACCGTTGCCCCATGAACAATGCATCGGAGAACTGGTACTCGCCGCCGCGCCCACAGCGCCACAAAGGGCCGGTCGTGCTGCGTGGACGGCAGGCACGCGGATCAACCACGGACCAGAGGTTGCTCGACAGTCGGGCGTCCGGGGACTGGGTACACACCGACCCGTGGCGGGTGCTTCGGATCCAGGCCGAGTTCGTGGAAGGATTCGGCGCCATGGCCAACGTGGGGCCGGCCATCTCAGTGTTCGGAAGTGCGCGCACATCGCGCGACCACGCCGAGTACTCCGCAGCCGAGGAGGTCGGACGACTCCTGGTGGGTGCCGGCTACGCCGTGATCACCGGCGGTGGTCCGGGGATCATGGAGGCGGCCAACAAGGGCGCGTTCGAGGCCGGTGGAACCAGCATCGGGCTGGGGATCGAGTTGCCGTTCGAGCAGGGGATCAACGACTGGGTGGAGATAGGAGTGAACTTCCGCTACTTCTTCGCCCGCAAGACCTGCTTCGTGAAGTACAGCCGTGGCTTCGTGGTGTTCCCCGGCGGGTTCGGCACCCTCGACGAGTTGTTCGAGGCCCTGACCCTGGTGCAGACCAAGAAGGTCACCCGGTTCCCCATAGTGCTGGTCGGCACGGCCTATTGGTCCGGTCTGGTGGACTGGATCCGCATGACGCTGGCCAGCGAGGAGAAGATCGGGCCGGACGACCACGGACTGCTGCACGTGACCGATGACCCCGACGACGTGATCCGTGCGATCCAGCGGGTCGATCAGGGAGTCTGAGCGGGCGATTCGGCCAGGCCAAGCCGGCCAGCGCCTGTGGCTGCGGTCGGGCCCACCGACATACGGCCAGCGGCAAGACGGCCGCCGCTACGCCAAGCCTCGCCGGTTCACCGCTGGTTGCCTGGTTCCCTCGATGGCTTGGACCATGTGCAGCACGTCGAAGGTCTGCTCGACCTCGTGTACCCGGTACACGCGGGCCCCGAGCCAGGCGGACACTGCCGTGGTCGCCAGCGTCCCGACCAATCGCTGGCCCACGGGCCTGTCCAGCGTCTCCCCGACGAAGTCCTTGTTGCTCAGTGACACCAGCACCGGCCATCCGGTGCTCACCATCTCCGGCAGCCGACGGGTGCATTCCAGTGAATGCCGGGTGTTCTTCCCGAAGTCGTGGCCGGGGTCGATCAGAATGCTCGAGCGAGGCACCCCGACTTCGGCGGCACGTTCGGCCTGAGCGATGACGCTGGTGAGGACTGCGGCCATCACGTCCGGGTACTGCACCCGGTGCGGACGGGTCCGCGGTGCCAGACCACCGGTGTGCGTGCACACCAGGCCCACGCCATGGGCCGCAGCAACCTCGGCGAGGTGCGGGTCATGCCCACCCCAGGCATCGTTGAGCAGTGTCGCCCCCTCGGCGCACACGGCCTCACCGACATCTGCCCGCCACGTGTCCACAGAGATGACCACCTCGGGGTGCCTGGCCGCCACCTCTGCGACGAACGAGACCACGCGGCGCTTCTCCTCGTCGGCGTCCACGACCTGTCCGGGCCCTGCTTTCACTCCGCCGATGTCCACGATCTGCGCGCCCTCGGCCACAACCTGGTCGACGCGGTCCAGGGCGGCGTCGTGGGCGTACGTGGCGCCCCTGTCGTAGAAGGAGTCGGGGGTGCGGTTGATGATGGCCATCACGAGCATCTCGTCGTCATCGAACCGGCGGGGTCCGAATGTCAGCACTGGTGCTCCTCCCTGGCAATGCCAGACTGTCACCTAACACGACGAGGTGCGAGAGGAGACCCACCATGCTGTGGCTTTTCATGCTGTTGGCGCTGGTGCTGATCGTGGCTTTCGCTCTGGTCCTGGCCGGCCGGTTGCCAGTGGTCCCGCAGCCGACCCGCGAACGATATGTAGCTGTCCTGCCCGACCAGCCCAGTGCCGCCGACGTGGACCAACTGCGATTGCCCGTGGCGTTCCGCGGCTACCGCATGGACGACGTGGACGCGGCGCTCGCGGTACTGCGCAACCGCATCGCCGTGCTGGAGGCGGCCTCGGTGAGTGGATCGGTCCCGTCGGCGTTCGAACCCCCGCTCGCCGAGGACGACTGAGCGCACTTCGCTGCCGCCTCGCTGTGGATGCCGCAGCCGATCCTGAGACGGTCTATCGCCGCGATGACCGACCGGGACCGGCAGCACGAGTGGATGCTCGGCACGATGTGCAGGCTCAGGCCCGCGGCCCGTTCGGATTCTGGAACAACCCCGAGTGGTGAAGGTGGATCACACAGGCGCCCTCGTGCGTGGGCTCGGTGTGTTCCGGGTGGGCCGTCGGCTGCGGGAAGTCGCTTCCTGTGGCGCAAAGACGTGTAAGCACCTTGGGACGAATCGGTGAGGTGGGCTGATATCTGGTCAGGCCGCTCATGTCCGCAGGAGTGGCTTTATCCCTGCTGCGGTTCGCACGGTTCGCCGGGCAGCCCTGAAGTTTCCGGCTACGCCCGAAGAAAACGACACGTTGCCGATAGACTGTCGGCAGCGTGGAAGGTGAGAGCGTGTGCGCACGCTAGTCACGCGCCCAAGGCAGTTACGTGAGCGACGGAAGGGGACCGATATGGCGGCCATGAAGCCGCGGACGGGCGATGGCCCGATGGAGGTCACCAAAGAGGGACGCGGCTACGTCATGCGGGTTCCTCTCGAGGGTGGTGGCCGACTCGTGGTGGAGATCTCCCGCGAGGAGGCTGAAGAACTCGGCGGTCTTCTGCAGAGCATCGAGTAGCAGTACACGCGCCTGGCGGGTTCCGTTTCGACGGGGCCCGCTTCGGTGTCTCCGGCGCCCGGTTAGGTTGATCGTGTGCATTTCGTGCAGGACTCCGGAACGCCTGACGGTCTGATCAGGCTGGTTGGTGTTGACGATGTGGTGCTTCCAAAGGCGCTGATGCCGAAGCCGGGAGACGTCGTGCTCACCGGTGACGGCCCTGATCACTGGAGTCTTATCTCGACCACGCCACAGGACTGGACCGCATTCGGCGCCGAAGTCGTCCGCAAGGTGCCGGAGGGTTCGGTGGTGGGCTTCGCATCCGTTCCGTCGGCGCGGCATCTGCGGGACTTCGTGGTGGGCTGGCGGCTGGGTGGCTACCGATTCCCCACCCGGGACGCCGGCCCGCAACTGTTGCTTCCTCCGCAGGTTGATGTCGGCGAGGCCGTGCTGCGCGCACAGGCCACTTGCGCCGCGCGTGACCTCGTCAACACCCCGTCGAACACGAAGAATCCCCAGTGGCTGGTTGGCCAGGCGCGGACGGTCGCACGCGACACCGGCTCATCGATAGAGGTGCTGGGGGTGCCGCAACTGCGCGCCGGGGGGTTCGGCGGTGTGCTGGCGGTGGGATCCGGGTCCGCGACGCCGCCGAGGGTCGTGATCCTGAGGAGGCAGGCCAGCGGCCCCCGAGTCGTCCTCGTGGGCAAGGGGATCACCTTCGATTCCGGCGGTCTCTCGTTGAAGCCGCGCGAGTCCATGATGCTCATGAAATCCGATATGGCCGGGGTCGCTGCGGTGTTGTCCTCGCTGCGACTGGCACCGGAGGGGCTGGATGTCACAGTCCTGCTCGGCCTGGCCGAGAACGCCATCGGCGGCGGGTCCTATCGGCCCGGGGACGTCATCACGCATGTGGGTGGGATGACCACGGAGGTCCGCAACACCGACGCCGAGGGCAGGCTGGTTCTCGCCGATCTGCTGGCCTTCGCCCGGGCTGAAATGGCGCCGGACGTGATCGTCGACGTAGCCACCCTCACCGGCGCCGCCACGCTGGCGCTGTCTCGCGAGATGGGCGCGATTCTCAGCCCCCGGCCACGGCTGGTGCGGGCCCTGCAGGCGGCCGGCGAGGACGTGGGTGAGCATCTGTGGCCCCTGCCGCTCGTGGAGTCCTACCGCACGTCGTTGCGCTCGGACATCGCCGACCAGTGCCACATTCCGACCGTCGACGGTGTCGGGGCCGGCGCCATCACCGCGGCGCTGTTCCTGCAGGCCTTCGTCGGTGATGTCCCGTGGGCGCACCTGGATATCGCCGGACCGGCGCGGGCGACGTCCGCGAGTGGGGTGCGCACTGTCGGCGGGACCGGGTTCGGGGCGGCGTTGCTCGGGCGCTGGATGGCAGCCGGGGCCCGCTTCTAGTCGGCGGCCCGGTACCCGGCCAGTGGACGGTTCGTGCGAAGGCATGGCAGGGTCGGTTGGGATCTGTCTGCACATTCTGGTTAGAGATCGGCAGGTTGGTTAGTCGGCGGCAGGTTGGTTAGAGTCCCACGGCCGTATAGGGCTAACCGGAGTGCCGTGTCTCTAACCAGGATGCCGATCTCTAACGAACATGCCGATCTCTAACCGGAGTGCGACACGCACCGCCCGGCGCGCACCGGGCCGAAGCCGCCGCTCACGCGACCACCCTGTCTGGAGACAACAGTTGGTGTACGCGGCCGCACAGGACCTAAGGGGATTCCGTTCTATCGCCGAGCTCCAACGGTGGCGGCTAGTCCTGCGGACGGAGGACCGCCACCAGGACACCATCGGCCAGTGGCAGCAACGTGGTCAGCCACTTCTCGTCGTTCTGCATGACCTCGGTGAATGCGCGGACTGCGAGTTGGTCCGGTTCCCGACGCGCGGGGTCTGCAGCGTCGGCCACGTCGAGGAACACAGCGATCCCGCCGGGCCGCAGCAGTCGCGCCGACTGCTCGGCGAAGGCCATGTGGTCAGCTGGCCGACCCGCCGAGAGGAAGAGGTCGTAGTGGCCGTCGGTGAGTCGGCTCAGTACGTCATGTGGATCCGCGGCGATGAGGCGGGTGCGGGCGTGCCCGATCTCAGCAGCGGAGAAGGCCTCTTTGGCCACTCGCAATCGCTCCGGGTCCGGCTCCACCGATGTCAGCACACCTTCGGACGCCATCCCCTCGAACAGCGCGAGGCCGGTCGTACCGCCGTGTGACCCGACCTCGACCGCTGCGTGGGCATCGGTTAGTGCTGCGCACAGGGACAGCAGTCGCAGCACACTGGCATTGACGGTGCTCGGTGCCTGCTCCCCGGTGAGGATGGCGGTGTTCCAGTTCTCGCAGAAGGCCAGCAGATCCTTCGGTGGCACGGCGGAGGAGGGGGTCGCATCCATGGGTTCGACAGTACCGTTCGCCGCCGCTGATGTGGCGCCCGCCATCGGAATATGGGGCGTTCCCTGGGGCATTACACCCTGTTGACAGAACCCGAACGGCCACCCGCTTTCGGCAGCGCGGCCCGGACCGCATCCTGAGACCAGGATCGGACAGCCGTGAGGGAGAGGGTTACCGTGAGTTCAGTCGTGGACCATGAGGAGTCGAAGATGTCGCATGATGGTGTGCCGCCGGGCGACCCGGGTGCCCCGCAGGAGGCTGTGGAGCCTACTCCCGCGTCCGAATCCGCCGACGCCTCGCCGACTCCCGATCCCACCGCGTGGCCGGCGCCGGACCAGAGCACCCAGGTGCTGGACCCGGACGCGCAGCAGACGGCCGCCTACCCCTACCCGCAGCAGGGTGACGCCTACCCGCAGCAGGGTGACGCCTACCCGCAGCA
>ERZ795053.6496-NODE-6496-length-11628-cov-4.890089_pt1 | contig 11628 bp, 8 predicted proteins | sample MGYA00375137_ERZ795053 | MGnify/ENA primary metagenome ERZ795053 (study PRJEB30182, sample SAMN05720284) | activated sludge metagenome | isolation source: Anaerobic digester | place: Hong Kong | collected 2014-12-17 ... | reverse complement strand
TATCGCCTGCGCCTGGTTGTCGCTGCTATCACTCTCCACTATGCCTGGTGGTGGGGTCACCGTGGCATTGATCGTGCCGTAGCCGTCGCCTTCGTAGTTTGGTTGGAGCACCAATGTCACGGTAATTGTGTCGGTTGGGCTGGCCTTGACGCCGAGGGGGGGCAATGTGTATGTCGCTCCGGCAACCGTCAACTGGCCGCCTGATACCTCCGTCCCCCCTGCGTTCTCTACCCAGAGTGTGTACGTCACCGGCCGACCCTCTTGAGCCAGGGGTGGCCCTGCCAACGCTAGACGCAGGTTTGGTCTGGGATCGCCCAAGATAGCGTTCCAGGAGGCACTGTTATTGAGTTGGATGCCCTCGTCCGCTGCGCCGTCCACCGCGGCGACAACGGTTACAGATGCGCCCACAGTATCTGGCATGATCACGTCGGCTGTAACGGTGACGACACCTGTGCTCGGTGTGAGTGTTTCCAGCGCCCAGAGCACGGGACCACCCGGGGATTGTCCTACCGGAGCCAGGTCGCTACCGGCGAGTAGGCTGCCGGCGGGAAGCGTGAATGCCAGGGTTGGCTGCACCCATCGCTCGCCGACATTCTTGACCACCATCGTGTAGTTGACGCGACGCCCGGCAAATGCCTGGCGCGGCCCCGACAGTGCTACCGACAAGTCCTGAGGACGTTCAATGGCCTGCTCTAGGATTCCTACGCGTTCATAGTCAATATTTCGGGTGTACCACAGGTAAGGACTTCCATATGTACTCACAGAACATCCATCTTCATCAGATAAGTTGGGTATGTTGACAGTCGAAACCTTCCATGTATTGGAATTCGGCTGCCGACGGCTCACACGTCCGTCACAATCTGCCAATACCCAGACATCCCCATTCTTCCCCACCAGTAGGTCCCTGATGTTACCGGTCAATCCGAGTTGTTCGATGGAGTATTGCACGGGAGGCGATACATCAGTTCCGATTCGCACAACGGTCGTCAATCCATTGTGTATCCATAGGTTCTCGTCGCTGTCAAATGCATCCATTCGATATAATTGAGAACGAAGTACATACTGTTCCGCAGGGCCAGATGGCCACAATTGAGAACTCGGGAAATGTCGAACATCCGCTAGCTGGGAGCCATTGATTCGCACAAGCGCCTGAGAATCGCTCACCCATGCGTTGCCTTTCGAGTCGATTCCGAACCCCTCAATAGTCGGCAACGCGAGTTCAGCCGAAGTGTATGTCCTTGGCGTCAGTGAATTAGCATCGATCCGACTTATGGAAGCATCTGCCAAAACCCACAAGTTGCCGTCGCCATCCACCTCCACTGAACGGATTTCGGAATCTAGGTTCAACACTGGCAACGGCAGCGTTGTGAGTGTGAGTGCACTACTGACATGAACAATGCCCAAGTTCATTTCGATCCAGATACTACTATCTGTACCGAGAAGAATGTTCTCGAAACTCGATCCCGTGCAAAGTGCTACTGATGTATTGGTTGAAACGGAAGAACATCCTGAGTAGACAGAGCGTACCTCCATCGATGGAGAAATCCGGCTAACAACGCTCCCCAGCCCGTCCTTTGCCTGGACACTCATGATCCATAGCGTGTCGTTGGGAGATAATACAGATTGAAAATAGGGAAAGAAGTTTCTGAAACCATCATTTGACGCGATACCAACTCCTTCTGCAGTAAGCGTCTGCACTGGTGGTTCTTGCAAACGCTCAATATGACTGACACCACCAATTGTTGCTAGCCACAGATTCCCCTTGCTGTCAAGGTGAATCTGTGGTCTTTCTCCACGAGCCACCCCATCTGTCATTGTTGTGTATGAACGCACTGTGACCGAAAGAGTAGATGTCGCATCATTTATGGTCGGCAAGACATAGGAGACTCCTTCTCCCGAAAAGCCAGTAATCCATGCTCCTCCGTTGTTGTCAAAAATGAGTTGATCAGTCCAACCTGACGGCAAGTCCCGACCAGATGTCAGTGTCTTCCAGGCATTGGGGGTGGTCTGTGCAGTAGGCTCTCGAGAGCGCGGATCCAACCATGGGGCGTAAATCGATATGTCGCTTCCTTGGAACCACAAAAGGCGAGTTTGCTCTTGTAGGGTGACAACATCGCCATATGTAGGGATACCGTGTTCGCTAGTATATGTCAAAGTGGCCGGGGTGTCCGTTGCGGAGTTGCCGCTAGGGGAAAAACGAATCGCCATATCGGCTCTAACGACCCAAAGAAAGGGATCGATCCATCTAGCGCGGAAGCCCGTCCCCTTGTTGATGTCACCAAATCCCTTAGCAGTCACGAACTGGAGGTCGATGCGCTGAGACGGCGCCTCGCTCAAGGTTTCAGTGACGCTACGCGTAAAGCCACCCTGCGCAACGTCGATTCGCATGGGCCGGCCAATCAGGCCGTTGGCGTCGGGTATGCGAATGGCGTATTTCGGCGCCGTCTCACCCTTGCCAGTTGCTGTGACACCCTGATGTAGTACGCCGTCTGCTGTCGTAACGTAGACATCCACACCTGCGCTCGGTTCGCCGTCCACGGCTACGACGCCCCAGATACATGAGTCATCAGGCAGGCCAAAACCGCTGCCTCCAGAGCGAGGCAGGCCAAAACCGCTGCCTCCAGAGCGAGGCAGGACATCGCTGCCGTCACAGGGCCAGCCGACAAGCAGATTCACCTGCTGGACACCAGCCGGCTCCACCATGACCGACCTGCTGACGGTCATACCCGAATACTCAACTGTCAGCGTTATCTCCGTCGTATCAGTCGTGGCAGCCGTAATGCCAAGGGCATCCCGGCCAAACGCAAATACAGGATTGGGATCAAAGGGGACAATGGGTTTCGACGTCGTCACTGTTGGCGTAGACACGCCGGCGCTTGTGGCGGTGACAACGGCGCCCTCGGCAATCTGGCCTGACGTGTAATCATAGACGTATCCGAAGATCTTGAGGTTAGCCGGCTGTTGTGACGGCAAGCGCAGGTCGAACCGCTGATTATGAGTGCTCCAATCAGGCAGCGCCGGCATCTCGCGCACTGCGATGGAACTGCCATCGGTCGCCGTGACGATTACGGCTTCAAGAAAGGTGGGGTAGAGGCCGCTGATATCAAGGCCATAGCTCGGGCTGGCATACCGCTGGCCAGGGTGAACATTGGTTCTGCCGCTGACGCTGCCTCCCTCCGTCGCAACAGTGATGGTTACGCCGTCGCGTGGTCGTCCGTTCGCGTCCAAGATTGCCCCGTGGACGCAGTATGCTGAAGGCGAAAGACGCTCGGTGCGGCCACAGGGTTCGCCAATAGGGAAAGGTGTTGGAGTAGCTGGTGTCTGTTGGCCAGGCATGGCCTGGGGAGAGGCAGCGGAATGGCCGGACATGCTGCCGACCAGTGCGAGTAGCAGAACAAGGCTGATGCCGCAGGCGAGCACCGGCAACCGTATCCGCGTGCGCCGAGAGTGCGCAGTACCGGACTGAGCAGTCGTCGAGGGCATATCAAACTCCTCTTGTACCTACTAAAGCAACGAAAGCAGCGAATCCGTAACCTGGCCCGCCCCAAACAGCGGCACGGGATATGAGACCCACTCCGTTGAAACGACTCCGACCCTTCTTCGCTTGACAGGTGGCCCATTTACTTCGATAAAGGCTACGCGATTTCCAGTTCTGAGGCCCGGTAATCCTGACCTGCAAGCGACCATTGCAGCGCGTATACGCCCGGAGCGATGCCCGTGAAGGTGGCATCTCCGACTTCATTCAGGAGCTGATCCTGGACAATCTTGCCGTCTTCCTCATTGACCAACTGTATCGGCGCCGAATCGAGTGCAGCCTCCAACTTGGCACTCATCGTCTCCACGATGCAGTCGAGCCGGCGCGTGTGCGGGCTAGCTGGCTCCGCTTTCAGAATAAGCGTCAAGGTTACCTCGCCACCTTCCATTGCCGCCGTGACCGGTCTGTCGCCGAGCTGCCTGCCACGCACCAGGGCCGGCTGCATAGGAGGGGTCAGCGCATCGGAGAGCCAGTTCGCGATGCGCCTGACTGTCGTCATCAGTCCGCTTTCGTCCACGTCTGTCGACTGCCTGTCGGCGAGCCGGCGTTCAGATGTCTGCACTGCTGCCGGCGCCTCGTAGGCAGGCAGGGGCGGTATCTGGACAGGACGCAGTACAAGCCCGGCCGCCTCCTGGCGGACGAAGTCCATCACCATGGCATACTCGTTAGCACACTCCTCGCAGTATCGGAAGTGGTGATACATCGCCGGGTGCCGCTCGCGTGCTTCATCGTCTGTGAGTCTGCGATCTGCGCACTGAACAATCTCGTCTGCCACTTGATCACACTGGATCTCATCAGGCCGTGTAGCGAAAATGTCGTTCAGCAACTTGATGACCACATCACTGCCGGTACTGCCTGACGCACGGTTCGTGCCAGTTGAAGTATTCTTGTTTGACATCTGGTTCTCCATGTCCCGCTCGATGGGTTCCGCCATCCAGGGCTCAATGGCCTGTGAGGCGCCTGCGCCATCATCATTGAGGTCGCTAACAATCTAGACTTGCTGCGGGCACCAACCATTACAAATCGCTCGCGTTTTCCAGAACTGCATCGGCGCTATCAAAACCGCGTTGCTCAAAACAGCGCTTCAGCTTCACGCGTGCGTCAAAAGCCGCCTTGTTCACGGCATTGCGCGTAACCTCTCGCTCCTGCGCAGCTGAGAGCAGGTCGGCCGCCTCACCTGGGGTACGTTCCTCTGGTTCCTCTTCGCCAACCAACCAGGGGTGCAGAGTCTGAAACACGTCGCGCTCGCGCTGCGTAAGCCGCTCCAGGCATGGCTGGAGCAGTTGGCGCACTTTCGTGCGATCCACACGCGGTTCAGGGAGTTCGGAACGAAGCAATTTATCCATCGTCAACCTCATCCGGCAAAGCGACTTCGTGTTCACCGCGGCCGAATATCTTGCGCAACAAGTCGTTGAGACAGTGAGCTGCAATCCGATAGCACCAGTGGAGAAACTGCCCCTCACCGCGAAAGCTGCCCTTTTCGCCAGGCGGCTTATCGATGGCACGGCGAATGCGGAGATACGCGCAGGTCGCAGCGTCCTGTGCCACCTGTTCATCTTGGCCATATCCGGCTGCACGGTTGACACAAAAAGTGAAGAGTTGCTCCCACAGGCAGACAATCGCTGAGTCAACGGCCGACTTCTCTTTTTGCGTCGAAAAGTCAGTGCGTGAACGTAGCAGCACCACCCACTCAGTATTTGAATATTGACATGTATTCACGGAACTGGATATCATGGGCCGAAAGTGTACAAGAAAAGAATATGTCTGTAAAACACCTGAAAATTGAGCCAACTGAGGTAGGGCACATGTCTGTAATGGTCGAAAACGCGAACGGTCGGGGCAGAATCTGTAATTGCCTCTGACTTTTGCCGGTTATCTAGCATAGAGGGCGAAATTGCTCGCTCCACCAGCGAAGTGGCAATTTTCAAAGGAGCCAACTATGCTTATCTCTGCGCGCTACCTGGACCCAGAACCGCCGCCGCGCCGTGACCCGATCCCTCCCGTTCGCTAGTCTTCTCAACCCCTGGCGCCTCATGGTCATGTGAGGCGCCAGGCACATTACAGACTACCAGCACCACGTTCACCCATTTTCCAGGGACGCAAGAAAATCGATGACCTTCCGTCGAAGAGGGAGCGGAACCAATTTCGCTTCTCCCTTGTTCAGGCAGTCGAGCGCATCGTGCAGCGACTGTCGTGCTCGTTCAGAGAGTCCTTGTTCACGAAATAGCAGTCCCAACTCATAATGTGCATTCGCCTCTCGATGAACATCACCCAGATATCGCCAGCGATCTACTGAGGCCAACAACCGCTGTTCGGCTTCTGCGTATGCACCCAATTGGCGTTTGGCAATGCCGGAATTCACATCAAGCAGTGCGAGCGATAATGCTTCGTCAGCCTTGGCAAGAATGGGCTCTGCTTTGGCGAATTCTTCCAGCGCTTTGTGCGGCTCATTGCTTACGAGCCAAGTCACGCCCACACCCACATACATCAGGGCCGACTGCACAATGTCTTCCGCGGCGACGGACAAAGCGAGTGCCTCCTCATAGTACTTCCGAGCCTGCTCCAGTTCCCCTTTGCTGTATAGTGCAGTACCCATGACACCCAGTTGTTTTGCGAGAAGGCGCCTGTCCCCTTGTCGCTGACAGATGCCCAACGAGCGGCTGAACCATTCTTCTGCTGTCTGCAGATCATTGTCATTGAGCGCAATCAGCCCTTCAAGATAGTACACATACTCACGTCGTGGATCGTCTTCACGCAATAGGTCGAACACCTGCTGCATGATGGGTCTTGCCTCACTGTGACGACGCTGGAGACAATACATGTGGGCACGCTGCGTCAGGGCATTTGCCAGGCTGCCTTCGTCCCTCAATATCGCATATTTGGATGCACATACCTCAAGTGCACTATGGGCAGCCTCATAATCCCCGGTGCGCTGCAGCAACAGGGCGAGATGTGCCTGGAGCATGGCTTCACCTTGCAGATCCGAGCGTATCTGACTTACTGCGATACCCTGCTCAACAAAGGGAAGCCAGTCGGCAGAGAAACCCGAGAGTTCAAACTTGGATCCCAATCCCAATAACAGGGTTCGTGTCTCAGGCCATACAGTGGCTTTGCGCTCGGCCAGGTTCAGCGCATGCGTCAAAATGTGCAGTGCCTGCTCGCGTTCTTCTTCACGTAACACTGGCCCGGTATGGTTCATTTCCTGGGCAGCGAAACTGAGCGATCGTTCGATGTACTCTTCGAACGCTGGCAATCCTGATGTCTGATCTGGCTCCAGCACCTGTTCATAGAGAAAAGTGCGAGTCAGATTGTGGATCCGAAAGAGGATGTTCGCCCCGTTCCCTCTGCTCTCTACCAGGCTGAGCGCTATCAATTGATTCAGGGCCTTGAGGAGTTCGCCCTTGCCGATCTGTGTGATCTTCGACAGTAATGCGTACTCGCCACCTGAAGGACAAAGAAGCGCCATGGCAGACAGTACAGAGCGCGAAGTAGCGTCAAGATTCTCCCAGCTACGCTTATACAAGTAATCAAAGAGATCTTCATTAACAATACTGCCAACCGTCCCCAGGTAGTCAAGTGTTGTATGCAGTCCCAGTGTCTCCACCTGTCCGGCGATGATTCCGATTGCCAACGGATTCCCCCCTACGGCGGAATAGAGTCGCTGCAGGTCAAGGAACTGCATTTCTTGTAACCGGGTCAGGTGATTGTTGCGTGCCGCTTCTCGCATCAGGAGAATCGCATCTTGCTCACTCAGTTCGGTCAATTCTACGGTTGCAGGCGAGATAGAGTAGCCACGAACTGTCTCTCGCGTTGTCAGAATAACCTTGCTGGGGTTCATCAAGCGTTCAAGTGTTGGCAGCAACGCATCAATGTCAGTTGCCATCTCGGCACTGTCGATGCAGATACAGCATGGACACTCTTTCAAGTGCGATTCCAATCTATTCAAGGCTGATTCGTGGACAAATGGGTCGGGCATTTGTTGATGCGGGAACAACTGCTCATACAGGCGTTCGATCAGAGATGCACGCGTGAGTTCATCCTGTGCAAGCTCGCGCAGCCGGCCACCTATCGTTAGCCTCTTTTGTTGTGCGCTAATCCACACAACTTGGTCCCAGGTATCCTCGTTAATCAGGTCACGCAGGAGCTTGTCGACATGTGTACTCTTGCCAATCCCACCGATTCCCTTAACAGTTATCAAGAATGGTGGTCCAAATTGCTGCACAAGTGCCTTTAGCTGCTGCAGCGTTGCATCTGCTCCGACGAGCATGTGATGGGTTGGCGCCCCGAGCCTTTGCATTTGATTGACGCGATGCTCCACGCGTGCCGTTGCCTCCAACTGATAGACTATCTCTGCAAGCCTTCTTCTGGCCTTCTTGAGTCGTTTGGTAAGCCCCGGCATGCTGATATTGTCCTGCGCACATAGAACATCAAGCGTGATACCTTCTCTATAGTGCCTGTCTAGCCAATCAGCATCTTCCATCGCCGTCACTGCGGCGTTTGGCCTGCTCTGGGCGCCATCACGGATTCCTCTCAATACACTGAGCGCTTCAGCAATGATGGTATCTGTTGCTGAATTCGACCTATGGCCCGACTGCCTGAGATTCCGATAGAGTCGCAAATATCCTATCCGACTGCCATCGCCATCACGGCTGTCCCCACTGCGCAAGACCTCATACAGGTCCGTCTCAAGTTCATCGATCGAAATGTGAATCAGTGGTCTCACGCATTCAGTAACCAAGTGGCAAACCTCCAAACCGCGGCATGGCTCATCCGAACATCCGTCCAAATTCGGAGATGAGTGTAATACAGAAAGTACTGCGGATTCAATAGGTGCGCAGAATACGCATAGAGGAAGTAGAGAGCGCAGATAGAGTGCAGGCACAGATCGGTTTCCATCGTGGCCCAAGTGATAGAGCATGGCGAGAACGCTTGCAGCACTACTCCTGTAATCTGGTGCCGACTACATTCTATTGAGACAACAATAGTCAGACACTGTGCATCAGATTCGACCTGGAGTGACCTATGTATCGCGAAAAAATGCCAATAAACTATCTACTCGAACAACTGGCTGCCATGGTGACGCGCGGCGGGCCAGAGCCAGATGAATATGACTGGCTGGCAGAGTCGTTCCGCCTTCTCCAGGGCGAAGGCATTCTGCCTCAACAGATCGCTGCCGTCTACGCGCCAACCATGTGCCTCAACTGCCTCCACGGTCGAGCCTTTCTGAAGCCTCGTGGATATGCCGGTGACTTTGAGCTGATTGATCACATCTACACAGGCTGGCTAAGTTCAGATACCTCACTGGTGCGTCATGACCGGTTTTTCCATTCGCAGCCAGCACCTAGAGCAGTGCGAAACAGGAAAGCTTATCTCAGAACCGTGCTGCTTTCGTTGGCCAATTCTGCAAAGCAACGCCCCTTGCGCGTCCTGAATATCGGCAGCGGACCAGCGCGCGACGTTTTCGAGTTTTTCCGCGAATTTCCGGACGCCCCCCTGTTTGTGCATTGCGTGGACATAGACCGCGCCGCCATCGAATATGGCGCCGACCTGTGTTCGGACTACAAGCGGAAAGTCAGCTTTGAGAAACGCAATGCGCTACGCCTTCAGCCAACACAAACCTACGACCTGATCTGGTCGGCTGGCCTCTTCGATTACCTGTCGGACCGAGCATTCATCATGCTGGCACGACGGCTGTTCTCGTTTGTAGCCAATGGAGGCGAGTTGATCATCGGCAACTTTGCACCCAGTAATCCAACGCGCGCACCAATGGAACTACTTTGCCAATGGTTCCTGGAGTACCGCTCTGCGGATCAACTATGTCACCTGGTCGCCGCTGCCGGCATTACGAAAGCGACGGTGAACGTGGATCGGGAACCGGAAGGGATCAATCTGTTTCTGCGGGTTGGACAGGACGGAGATGCTCTTATCTCATGATTTCACTGAAGCTGCCTCAATGGCTGGTGGTACACGACGAAACGGTAGGCTCCGCATGTCTCGAAGACTCTCAAGTTCATCTCCATCCAGCAACCACGGGTTCGTGGATGACTGGTATTGAAGCAGGCGCGTCCAGAACGTTGTAATCACCGCGCTGCTTGGCAGGTCATTGTGTGTAGATGCCAAGTATGGCCGGCGAACTGAAGAGGCACATGTTTCCGCAAGGATTCGAACACGCTAACACCAAGGAGGTATCCATGGATTACGAAACAGTCCAGATCGTGCAGATCGCAGCTGACATGTGGCACGCCATTGGCGAGTTACTCAGTTCGGCCGCAGTAGGGTTGTGGCACCGCGACGAGCTTCTCTTTGTCGCAGTTGTTGCGATTCTCATCCAGACATGCTGGATTCTATCGCTGCGCTTCCGCCTGCGCCGCCTGCGCAAGAAGCTGGGCAAGCACCAAGACCAGGTTGGCAAGGAGGAAGGAAAACGGGTCAAAAAAAAGGAGCACAAACGCGTTCCGATGTGGACCATGCTCGTCCGCGGTGCCCAGTCCAAAGCGCCAGAAGCCAGCGACTAGAGTCCGTATTGCCTGGACGACAGTATTGTTCCACGCAATGACAACGAGCCGACATCGAATTGCAGTGCCAACTCAACTCTTGGCAAGAGACCACATGCCAGTGGATACCTCCGAAAACTGGATAGAGAGGGGAGAGAGCAGGAATAGAAATGGACGAGATACTCACGTGCAGAAGAGAGCAGCGACAAGAATCCGACGAGCAAGGCCAAACAGGATAGGCGGCGTCTAGAACTGAGAAGACGACTATTCTGTATCTTTTTCTCAATCGGCTGACAACCGTCGGAAGAAAAGCTCACGAGCCGCCGGCAAGGAGAGATGGATTGTGGATGAGTCCAGAGATCGTCAACTTGTGCTTCAGCAGCAGTTGGACATGGCCCTGCAGGAACTTGAGTGTGGGCGTCTGGAGGAAGCCATAACCTGCTTTCAAATGCTCCTGCAAGAGAGCCGAGCGATCATGGAAACGCAGTACGAGGGTGAAGCCCTCTATTACCTGCATATCCTTGATGGGGGGCTGACACTTCGCAAGCTCAGGCAAAACGCCGATGCAGAGTAGATCGTGGCTGCGATCAGGAGAAGCTGTAATTGTAGCGACGAGATCACGGTCATACCGAGTAGACCGTACAACCCGTCACGAGACCAACGTTCACAACCAACCCATTTGCATGAGGAGGAGTTTCGCTATGAATAACATCACCATCAACGATGCTTCGACCATTGAGATCGAGCGACTTCCATCGATCTCAATGAGTACATCGATTGCCACCAAAGGATTCTGGCCGCGCGCTGCCAGCTATTTTGTTGACGAAGTAATCTCATTCCAGTTTTTCCTGCTGGCTGGTATCAATGCTGGCCTGATCCTCGGGATGATGGACATCGTGTTTGGTACGCAGATTACGCAGTTCGAAGCCGCTCCTTTGCTGGATACCGCCGTCGGACTTGGATTCTTCGTCATCTACTATTCGATCTTCGAGTGGCTCTTCGGCGCCACACCAGGCAAAGCTCTTCTACGCATGCGAGTTGTGGGAATCAACGGTAACCGCGCTTCTGCAGGGAGCAGCTTCGTGCGCGGCACTGCCCGGTTGATTGACGGGCTCTTCTTTGGCCTCGTTGCCGCAATAAACATGCGGGGGACGCTCAAGCAGCGCTGGGGTGACAAGCTAGCCAAGACCATTGTCGTCAGTGCAAGCGACCCAGTCATTCGGGTACGTCGGTCGTGGTGGTGGTTCCTGGCGGCGTTTGGTTTGAACTGGCTTGCGACCTCCTGCCTGCTAATCGCCGCCTACACAATTGCTTATCTGCTTGGCTAGACAGCATCGGCAAGCACACTCCGGTCTGGCTGTAAGGACTCGCAAATGCCTCCACAAGCAGAGGTGAGTCAACTGCTGAGCCATCACATGCTTTCCGTCGAGACTTGAATCCTGAACGATCCAACAAAGGAGTACTCAATGCGCACTTCGATCCATCTTGCAACTTTGACTTCCATGGCTCTGTTTCTTTTCGTAGCCTTCGCTGCGCTGCGTCCCCAGCCGGCACAGGCCCAGACGGGTATCCTGCGCAGCCAGTGTGCAGGTGACGTAA
>ERZ795053.6493-NODE-6493-length-11630-cov-5.518790_pt1 | contig 11630 bp, 7 predicted proteins | sample MGYA00375137_ERZ795053 | MGnify/ENA primary metagenome ERZ795053 (study PRJEB30182, sample SAMN05720284) | activated sludge metagenome | isolation source: Anaerobic digester | place: Hong Kong | collected 2014-12-17 ... | reverse complement strand
GCGGTGGCCGAAATGGCAAAATCAACCCCCGGGCAAATAATCGTCGGATCAGTTGAAACAACCACATTTGAAGGTAAAGGGTTTACAGTAATGGTTACAGTTCCGTTATAAATGGGCATCGAATATCCATTGGCATCGTGCACACTGACCAGATGATAGGTTGTGGTAACGGACGGAGTCACGCTAATAGGATCACCACCATAATCCGGAGTTTCAGGGTCGCAATTACTCTCATAATTGTTTATCGTATAATTGTTGGTCCCATCTGAATAAACAACAGTCCACGGTGATTCACCAGCACATATTATCACCTGAATGGTTGTAGTACCCCCTTCACAAATAGTGGTTTCACCCAAATCAGTGATAAACGATTCACCCGGATCCTGTGCAACGGTTACCCCTGGTATGCCAAGGAAAATCATGGCGATCATTAAACTCAAAAAAGCATGGTTGAATCCGGACTGTATGGATTCCCGTGAGAAATAGTAATTATTTTTCATCGTTCCTTTTGGTTATTTAAGAAATTATTAATATTGTTGGTCTTATCAGGCAATTGATTGTTTATCAGGACTATTTGAGATAAATCCGGGCTGTAAAGCTGAATTCCCGGATTAAAATGTGTTCCCTGTTCTGCATTGGGCAGAGGTAAGCATCCCCTTCTCGCCGGTTGTAAAAAAAACACCTTCTGTGTAAAAAAATGGAGGAGACGCTCAAAGCCTGAGAATCTCATTCCCGGTGGTGTATAAACACTGAAATGCAATAAAAAAGAATTTACAAATGTAAAAAAATTTCTCAAAATAATTAAAATATAATTGATTAATTCGAAATATTTTCTAATATTTAAACAGATATTTTATCCAGCGTAAAATAATTTATCAACAAGGAATGGCCTGTTATTTCAAATAATTTACGAAGTTGATCTGACTCAGGTTTTTTATCATATATTTCATCTTTATTTCCTGTATTTGCGATGATTTCATCAAATTCCGAAACTCGGAGAGACTCCCGGTACCGGGAGAGACTCCGTAATTCCGGCAGGCCGTCAAAAACAATCCTAACGGCTTTTCTTTTAACTAACTGTAAAGCTAACAAGCAGATAGTGAACCAATTTTGTCTGCAGCAATTCATTTATTTGGCTTAAAATTATTCCGGTTTGGAGCTTACAAAAATAGGGTAGCGTTGTGGCGGGGCAAAATAAAATCCCTCAGTAAAAACTTCGTATTTAAGGATCGGACAAAAAAACAGAAGAAATTTACCTCAGTAAAAATTCAGTATACTAGTATTTTTGGTGCACAGTAGTGGTTTTTCTTTCCCTTAAATATTTGTTTTTGTGGCTGTTATTTAAAAACTCTACTTCTGCTTGAAGGATTTCCCCAAAAATTGTTTTAATGCAAGGTGAACCGCTTTTGATCCTGAAGGATATCTGACCTTTTATTTTTGATGCATAAAGGGAGGCTGATCAAAAACACATTTTGCACAGTTAAAAAAATAAAAATGGCTGAAAAGATTTAAGGCGTTCACACAAACAGGGAAAAGACTCAGATTTTGAGCAAATAATTTACCAGATTCTCTCCTGAATTCAAACCGATCTTTTTTCGGATTTTGAATCGGCTCTGTTCAATGGTGCGTAAAGATCGCTGGGTAAGTTTTGATATTTCCTTACTTGGAATTTGCAGACGAAGCATAGCACACAAGCGTATTTCCGCAGGCGAAAGATCAGGATGTTTTGTGGTTAACTTTGCAATGAAACCGTTGTTAAGTTCGTTGAAGCGATTTTCAAAATCTTTCCAGAGCTCTTTGCTTTTATCTTCAGTCTTAAGTGTATTCATTACAGGCTGAAGCTGATGCAACCCATCATCATCAAGCTGATCCACGTATGCTTTCATTTCGTCCTGAAGTTTTTTTAACAACCGCTCAGAATTCATCAATGCCATTGCTTTTCCGGTTAACTCCTGACGATTACTCTCAAACTGAATTTTCAGTTTCGAATGCTCTAATTCTTCTAAGGTGCAGTTTTTTTCAGCAATTTTTTTACGCTTATCTGAATAAAAAATCCAGAAGCTCAATAAAATAAAAATAGTAAATCCTGCAATCAGCAATAAAATAAACCTGAGTTTAAAATAGCGGTTTTCACTTTCAAGCAAAGAGAGGGTTTGTTCATACCTGGCAATGTCGTAAAAAGCCTGTACCTCGGCGATGCTTGCAATCTTCTTCAGTGTGAACATGCTGTCGCGGATAGCAGCACTTCGCTGAAAATTATTTAAGGCATCTTTGAAGTTACCATTGATACTATCAACAGAAGCCATCAGGCAGTATGTGTCTGCCAGTCTGCCCGCTTCCCCGACATTTTGCTCAATACTGAGTGTCTGATGTAAATAATCATCTGCAAGCTCAATCTGCCCGGTTTTGAATAAATGTGAGGAATAAAAAAATAAAAAATCTGCTTTTATTACAGGATTTTCTACCTGTTCAAGGTATTTCAATCCTCTGCTGTAAAATGACGATGCTTTTTCATACTTCATAACAGCATCATAGGCCCTTCCCATATTTCCATATAGTGCAACAAGATTTTCAGGGTCTTGATTTTTTTCAGCCAAAAAAATACCTTGTTGAAAATATGACAAAACAAAAGGCAAAGAATCCGGTTGTGCAGCCGCTAATGCTATCAAGTTATTGATATACGTGATTTTATGATTATTCATCTCTTTTCTTTCAGCTATCGTCAGTCCTTTTTTGTAATAATAAGCTGCACGTTCAATTGAATCCAGTGAAACATAAACATTACCCAGGACATTATAGGATAAAACCAATCCAGCAGTATCAGCTACTTCCTCCTGATACCTGACAGTTTCCATTATGTACTTCATGGCAAGATGATACTGGCTGCTCCGATCATATAAAACTGCCAGATCGTATTTTGTTTTTGCAATGCCCGGCTGATAATTACGATGAATATCAATGTCGAGTGCCTGATGAAGAAATATTTTTGCACTATCGATTTTCCCGTGCATGCTAAAAAGTGTACCTGCGTTGTTGGCTGCCATTGCCCTGTCCTTCATTGTTAAAGAATGCTCCGGCAGACTAAGCGTTTTTTTAAAAAACAGAATGGCTTCTTCACTGTTTCCGGCATACCAGTGATATAACCCTCTGTTATTGTAATAATTGGCAATCTGTTTCACTGACCCGTTTTGTAGTAATGGAGCAGCCTCGTTGAGCAATAAATCAGCTTTTTCCATGCTGTCAGGCATCAATTCAGCGGCAAGAAGGCACTTTGCATGTAAACGGTCAGATTCAGTCTCCCCGTTCAAAATTGCATTTCGCAAACTGTCAACACGTTCTGCAAAAACAATTTCGGATAAAAAACAAAAAACAACAATCAAAAAATGCCGGTTAAAAAGTTTTCCGAACATTGATATCTGATCCATTTGATGAACAAATTATTAGGCTTACAGTTCATGAAAATTCCCCCACAGATCAACCTCACAGTTAATTATATCAGGGATAAACAATTGTTGCAAATTTAATATTTTAGTTCAAACAAACCCTTTACATAATTAAATTAATGATAAAAAATTAATCAAAACTTATCAGATACTTTGTGGCTGGGTCACTTATCAAGAAAAAACAAAATTTCAAAACCCATCAGGGCTGCAGCTTATTCAATTGGTTTACAGTTATTTTCCTGAAATGTTTACATTGGCTGATTTCAGCAAATTCGGTAATCATAACCCCTTCTGTTGGTCATTATTTTAAATTATCCATTGTCAACTAACAGCAAAAAAATATCAGGAAAAAGCAATAAAAGACCACTCCTGCTAATTTCGTTACGCTGCACCCAAGTTCAACTATGGCTGAAAATTTCAGCAAATAGTAGTATAATTCTGCACCTGAATCCAAAATCACCAAATGACAAAGCTTTGATAAACTGAAGAACGGCACTGAATTTTCTTAAAAGTCACACCCAAATTTTAACATGCCAAATAAATGACTGTCAGTGCTCAGTTCCGTTTCAAGATTTTCGCGGTCGCTATTTAAAAGCATTTTATTTAAGAGGTTTCTGTGGTTTACTAATCGCCTTTTTATAGTTTTGCAGCCAGATTTATTAATGATTAAAGCGAAAAGGATGAATAAAAAAATTGGAATCCGACACGAGGATAAGTATTTGATGGAGAGAAGAACTGCTCTGCCTCCACGTTTTGTGAAACAGTTAACTGAGCAGGGGTTTAAAGTGTATGTGGAAGACTCACCTAAACGTATTTTCAGTGCTACTGAATTCAGGCGTGCCGGAGCAATTATCACCGACAATCTGACCGAAGTACCTGTAATATTTGGTGTGAAGGAGATTCCTACAACCTGGTTTGAAGAAGGGAAAACCTATGTTTTTTTCTCGCATGTCATCAAGGGGCAACCTTATAACATGCCGATGCTGGCAGCAATGATGGAGAAAAAGTGCAACCTCATTGAGTACGAAAAAATCACCGACGATCAGGGGAAACGACTGATTTTCTTTGGCAGGTATGCCGGCCTTGCCGGAATGATCAACTCTTTATGGTCATACGGTCAGCGGATGAAAGTTCAAGGAGAAAAAACACACTTCAGCAGAATCAGACAGTCACACAAATACAACTCACTTGCCGATGCTGAGCAAGCTGTGAAAGAGGTTGGAGAACTTATTCGCGCGCATGGCATCAATCCGGAAATGGCTCCGCTGACAATCGGTTTTACAGGAAACGGAAATGTGAGCAAGGGAGCTCAGCATATTGCCAACCTTCTTCCGGCTGTAGAAATAACACCCGAAGAATTACTCATTCTGAAATCCAAAAGCAACTACAGCAACAAACTGGTTTATAAAGTCATTTTTAACGAACAGGATTTGGTTGAACCAAAAGTAGCAGGTCAAAAGTTTGATCTTCATGACTATTATAATCATCCGGAGAAATATCAGAGCTGTTTCGAAAAATACCTCCCTCACCTGACGATCCTGATGAATTGTATGTACTGGGACAACCGCTACCCGCGTATTGTTACCAAAGATGCTGCTGAAAATCTTTTCAAACAAGGAAACATGAAACTGAAGGTAATCGGAGATGTAACCTGCGATCCCAATGGATCAATAGAATTTACCCACAAAGGAACCAAAATCGAAGACCCTGTTTTTGTCTATCACCCAATCGAACGTAAACCTACTATGGGATTTGACGGAGAGGGGATTCTGGTAATGGCCGTTGACATTTTACCCAGTGAGCTGCCGCGCGAGTCTTCCGAAGCCTTTGGCGAAGCGCTCATCGAATTTGTTCCGGCCATAGCAGAAGCCGATTATTCTGTCGATTTTGAAAAACTTAAACTTCCCCCGGAAATCAAAAGAGCCATGATTTTGCACAAAGGAAAACTTACACCAGACTTCACATACCTGGAGGCTCATCTGAATAAGAACAAATCTGTTTAATCATCACATATTAATTCTTTAAAAATGAAAAAAGTACTGATTTTAGGTGCAGGACTTGTTGTAAAGCCCATAGTCACCTATCTGCTTAAACATGGATACCATGTAACTGTTGCTACCAGAACAAAATCAAAAGCTGACGCCATAATTGGCGGCCACCCAAACGGACAAGCTATTGCATGGACAGTGGATGACGAACCTGCCCTCCATGAAATGGTGAAAAATCATGATCTTACAGTAAGCCTGTTACCATGGGCGCATCATGTGATGGTGGCAAAAATTTGCATTGCCCACAAAAAGAACATGGTTACGACTTCTTATGTGAAACCTCCTATGCAGGCACTCGATGAACAGGCAAAAGCAGCCGGTATTATTATCCTCAATGAACTCGGGCTTGATCCCGGAATTGACCACATGTCGGCCATGCGTATCATTGACCATGTACACAACAAACAGGGTAAAATTGAAGAGTTCTATTCCCTGTGTGGTGCTCTGCCAGCTCCGGATTCCTGCGACAATCCGTTCAATTACAAATTCTCATGGAGTCCCAAGGGCGTAGTGATGGCCGGCAATAACGACGGTCATTTCCTGAAAAAAGGAAAAGAATACTACATCGACCCGGCCGATCTTTTCAAAAACCCTTTTAGCATTGATTTCCCAGAAGTCGGACGTCTGGAGGTTTATCCCAACCGCGATTCATTACCCTACACAGCCCTTTATGGCATTCCCGAAACAAAAACCATGTTCAGGGGAACTCTTCGTTTTCCGGGCTGGTGCGAAACTATGGATGCCATGAAACATATCGGTTTGATTACCAGCGACGAAAAAGACTTTACCGGAAAAACGTATGCCGGTTTTATTGCTATGCTGATCGGTGAAAAAAATGCTGCAGATATTAAGAAAAAAACAGCAGAATTTCTCCACATTCCGCCCGACAGTTATGCCATTAATGCCATGGAATGGCTGGGACTTTTCGAAGATAAACCCATGGGACGCGGGAAAGATACGCCCTATGAAATCACTTCCGACCTTATGATCAGTAAAATGATGCTTGAGAACAATGAACGTGATATGGTTGTCATGCAACACACTTTTCTTGCCTCCTACCCCGACGGGTCAAAAGAAGTTATCAAATCGCGAATGCTCGACTTTGGTACTCCGGCCACCGATACCGCCATTGCCAGAACTGTGGCTTTACCCGCCGCTGTTGGCGTGGAAATGATTCTCGAAAATAAAATCAGCGCCCGTGGTGTACACATTCCTGTGATCCCCGAAATCTATCATCCGATTCTCGATCGTCTTGAAGATATGAACATCCGAATGATTGAAGAGTACGGTCTGCCGGAAAGCGAAAATATCAAATAATCACCTGAACAAATTCTTACACGCTAAAAACCCCATCAACTCTCTAATAGCAGATGGGGTTTGATTTTTATTCAGACTTGTATTTCAAACATCTGCCGGTAATTATTATAGTTAAATTTTCCCTGATGCTTTGTGGTTTGCTCCCAAAGTTCTTTTTTTGCAAAACAATTTATTAAAAGACCTCAGGCCATGAAATTTGAAAGAAGCAGTGGAATATTATTGCACCCCACCTCATTACCCGGTAAATATGGAATCGGTTCTTTAGGCAAACAGGCACTGGCATTTGTGGATTTCCTTGAAAAAGCAGGACAAAAACTCTGGCAGGTACTTCCAATGGGACATACAGGTTATGGTGACTCACCCTACCAGTGTTTTTCCATCTATGCCGGCAATCCTATCCTGATTGACCTCGATCAGCTTGTTGATGACGGCCTGTTGTCGAAAAAAGATTTTTCGGCCATCCCGGATTTTCCTGAAGACAAAGTTGACTATGGCAGTGTGATTGATTTTAAACGCAAAATGCTAAAGATTGCCCATAAAAACTTCTTTGAAAAATCAACAGACGGGCAGGTGGAATATTATGCTTTCATCACAGAAAATAACCAATGGTTAAAGGACTATGCCACCTTTGTTTCTTTAAAGGAGCTGTTTGGTGGAAAACCCTGGTGGGAATGGCCGGAGGAATTCAAATTAAGAAACAATGAAGCGCTGGCAATCTATCACAGCCATTCACAGTTTGAAATCAGTTTTCACCAGTTTGTTCAATGGTTATTTTTTCGTCAGTGGAAACAAGTGAGAAAATATGCCAATGAGAAAAAAATCAGGATTATCGGCGATATTCCGCTTTATGTAGCACACGATAGTGCTGATGTCTGGAGCAATCATCAATTGTTTCAGTTTGATGAAAAACGTAACCCTCTCAGCGTGGCCGGTGTGCCCCCCGACTATTTCAGCAAAACCGGACAACTTTGGGGTAATCCTCTATACAACTGGGAAGTGATGCAAAAAAACGGATTTAAATGGTGGCTTGGAAGAATAAAAGCTTCCTTCGACCTCTACGATTATGTGCGCATTGACCATTTCAGAGGGTTTGAAGCATACTGGGCTGTGCCTTTTGGCGAAAAAACAGCCATCAACGGAGAGTGGATAAAAGCTCCCGGTGACGAACTTTTCGAAACCATTCGCAAAGAACTGGGCACTTTATCAATTATTGCCGAAGACCTGGGAATCATCACACCTGAAGTGGATGCACTGAGAATGAAATACGAGTTCCCCGGTATGAAAATTCTTCAGTTTGCTTTTGATTCAGATGATGAAATAAAATATCTTCCACATAATTACACCGACAACTTCATAGTCTATACCGGCACACATGATAATGACACGCTTGCCGGCTGGTTCAGCAGCCTGAACCGTGAAATCCGCAAAAAAGTACTCTTCTATGCCGATGCCGACAACCAAACCATCATAAGAAAAATGATCCGTCTGGCCTGGAGCTCAGTGGCACGACTGGCTGTAATCCCGCTACAGGACCTGCTGGAACTCGACAGCAGTGCAAGGATGAACACTCCGGGCACAGCTTCCGGCAACTGGCAATGGCGTTTCACAAAAAATCAGCTTACCCGCACTCATGCCGAATGGCTGTCAAAAATTACAAAAATTTACCATCGCTAAGCCATGAATAAAAAAATTTCCATTTATCAAACCCTGCCAAGGCTTTTTGGAAACAGCAACTCCAACCCGAAAATTAATGGCACGATCAGCGAAAACGGAACTGGTAAATTTGATGATTATTCTTCAAGGGCTTTGCAGGAAATACGTGACTTAGGGATCACTCATATCTGGTACACCGGAATTATCCGGCATGCGACCATGACCGATTACAGCCAATACGGAATCAGTCATGATCACCCGGCACTGATCAAAGGCAGAGCAGGTTCACCTTATGCTATAAATGATTATTACGACGTTGATCCCGACCTGGCAAACAATGTGAATAAACGCATGGAAGAATTCGAAGGCCTTATAAACCGTACTCATCATGCCGGACTCGGAGTGATTATTGATCTTGTGGCCAACCACCTCTTCAGACAGTATCATTCCATCAAAAAACCTGACGGCATTGAGGATTTCGGAGCAAACGACAATCCCGACAAAGCTTTCGATCCCGGAAACAATTTCTACTATCTCCCCGGCCTGGAATTCAAACTACCCGAAGATATTGCATGGCTGCAACAAATAAAAAATGAGCTTCCGGAACAACCATACACCGAAAAACCTTCCAAAGCTACCGGCAACGATATTTTTACCCCAACACCATCAGCCGACGACTGGTATGAAACCATAAAACTGAATTACGGCGTGGATTTGAATGGGGATGGAAGCAGATATTTTTCCCCAATTCCCGACACATGGCATAAAATGCTTGAAATCATTCTCTTTTGGGCGGGAAAAAACATTGACGGCTTTCGTTGCGACATGGCCGAAATGGTGCCACCAGAATTCTGGGCATGGGCGATCAGAGCTGCAAAAAAGAAATTCCCGCAGCTTATTTTCATCGCTGAAATATACAACCCCACCGAATACCACAATTATGTGAAATATAGCGGATTCGATTATTTGTACGACAAAGTCGGATTATACGATACCCTGAAAAATATCCTCATTCACGGCACATCCACAATAAACCTTTCAAATTGCTGGAAGGTACTTGAAGGACTGGATGCACACATGCTGCGATTTCTCGAAAATCATGATGAAGTCAGACTGGCATCTGAAGCATTCGCCGGTGATGCGTTTGCAGCTATACCAGCTATGACACTCAGTGCCACCATGCATAGGGGTCCGATAATGATTTATTCCGGACAGGAAGTTGGCGAACCGGCTGCCGGTGAAAGCGGATTCAGCGGAAACGACAGTAAAACAACCATTTACGATTACTGGATCATCCCTGAACTTCAAAAGTGGACCAACAACGGACGTTTTGACGGCGCACTCCTCAGCCCCGACCAAATAAAACTAAGGCAGTTCTATCAAAAAATTCTCAATTTCAGCATAAGACATGACGCGATTGTCAACGGCGGGTTTTATGACCTGATGTGGGCTAACCCCTACGAATCTTTGCCACAAAGAGATAAAATATTCATCTGGCTGAGACATTCGCCCAAACAAAAATTACTGTTCGTCGCAAATTTTGACCGAAATAATGCCCACCGCATCAAAGTCAGAATTTCAGACCACGCATTTAACGAAATGGGCTGGAACAGATGCAGCGATTTTGAAGCCATCGAACTGTTGTGGAACAGACAAAAATTTGGGTTTAGCCGTTCCGATGCTATCAATCCTGGCCTTTATACCGAACTGAAACCAAATGATGTACTCATTTTTGAGATTACCTCACCGGGTTGTAATTACGGTTTTTAAAACCCGAAGCTTAAGGTTTATTCATTTTTTGTCTTACGGTAACTCAGGATTAAAAAAGCAGCAGGTGAGTCATCAAAAACTGCTTTTGCATAAAACCAGTTGAAAACTCATTCCATCCGATTTCCTGTCATTTATCCAAAAAGTAGTAATTTTATTTTTTCTAAACATGATTCATTAATCGCAAGAAGTAAAGTAAATCCATGTAAAATAATTCTATATCATCTTTTCGTTTCAACTTTCGGGCTGAACTTTCAACCGGAACAGCTTAATGTTTTTAAATCAGACAATTCATGAAATCAGCACTATATCAGGAATCTCTTCAGCGTTATCAGTTAAAATGCACGCTTTGTCCGCACTACTGCATTATCGGAGACGGAAAAGCAGGCCGGTGCCACGTAAGAGAAAACATAAAGGGAGACCTTTTTCTTAAAACATACGGCATTGTTTCATCCATGAATTTTGATCCCATAGAGAAAAAACCGCTTTATCACTTTTTCCCCGGTAAATACATCTTTTCAATTGGCAGCTATGGTTGTAATCTCAAGTGCCGGTTTTGCCAGAACTGGGAAATTTCACAATCGGTTCCTGAAAATTTACATCAGTTGAAACACTATTCACCGGAAGAATTGGTAGCAGTAGCTACCCAACGGAGGGATAATATCGGCATAGCCTACACTTACAATGAGCCAATAGTTTGGTTCGAATACATGGCCGATATTGCCAGACTGGCCAAAAAGAAAAATTTAAAAAATGTGATGATTACCAACGGGTTTATCAATCCGGAACCTTTGTCGGAACTGCTCGGGCTGATGGACGCTTTCAATGTTGACCTCAAAGCATTTACAGAAGATTTTTACAGAACACAAACGCTTTCGACCCTCGAGCCGGTAAAAAACACATTGCTGCAGATCCGACAAAGCGGTAAGCACCTCGAAATAACCAACCTTATTATTCCCGGGCTAAACGACCAGAAAAACACTTTTTCGGAGATGGTGAAATGGATAGCCGGTAAACTGGGGCAGGATACCATATTGCATCTCTCACGCTATTTCCCCAATTACAGGTTGAACCAATCTGCCACACCTTATGAAAAACTCACTGAATTCTATGAAATAGCCAAACAACACCTCAACTACGTGTATCTTGGGAATGTGGGAGCCGAAAATGAAGCAGATACCAGATGCCCCACATGTGGTAATTTACTTATCAGTCGCACCCGATATGACGCACACCTTGCAGGAATCGACAAGCATAATTCCTGTATGAAATGCGGAACAAAAATACCCGGAGACTTCCGGTTATAGACTGATACAAGTAATGTTGTCTGCAATAGATCAATTGACGTTAACCGATTTTGCAGCAATCGCCCTCCGAGATGTTAAAAATAATTAAAAGGCAG
>ERZ795053.6491-NODE-6491-length-11636-cov-23.104741_pt1 | contig 11636 bp, 13 predicted proteins | sample MGYA00375137_ERZ795053 | MGnify/ENA primary metagenome ERZ795053 (study PRJEB30182, sample SAMN05720284) | activated sludge metagenome | isolation source: Anaerobic digester | place: Hong Kong | collected 2014-12-17 ... | reverse complement strand
CCGAGGCGCTGCAGTTCCTGCACGTGCATGAAGCGGTTCTCGAAGATGGTCTCGGTGATCACGCCGACGCCGTCAGCAACAATATTGAGCGCGGCGAACTGCGCCTGCATGTCGGTGGGGAACGCGGGGTACGGCGCGGTGGTCAGGCTGACCGATTTCGGCCGGCGGCCCTGCATGTCCAGTTCGATGCTGTTGTCGGTGACGTTGATGTGCGCGCCGGCTTCTTCGAGCTTGACCAGCACGGCGTCCAGCACGTCGGCGCGGGTGTTGCGACAGAGCACACGACCACCGGTGATGGCGCCGGCGATCAGGAAGGTGCCGGTTTCGATGCGGTCTGGCAGCACGTCGTAGGAACAGCCGCCAAGGCGGTCCACGCCCTCGATGGTCATGGTGTTGCTGCCGGCGCCGCTGATCCGCGCGCCCATGGCGTTGAGGCAGTTGGCGAGGTCGACGACTTCCGGTTCCTGCGCGGCGTTTTCGATCACCGAGGTGCCTTTGGCCAGCGCCGCGGCCATCATGATGTTCTCGGTGCCGGTGACGGTGACCATGTCCATGACGATGCGCGCGCCACGCAGCTGCTTCGCCTTGGCGCGGATGTAGCCATTCTCGACGATAACCTCGGCGCCAAGCGCGCGCAGGCCACGGATGTGCTGGTCGACCGGCCGCGATCCGATGGCGCAGCCGCCGGGCAGCGACACCTCGGCCTCGCCGAAGCGCGCCAGCAGCGGGCCCAGCACCAGGATCGAGGCGCGCATGGTCCTGACCAGCTCGTAGGGCGCGACGTGGCTGTCCACGCCGCGGGCGTCGATCTGCACCTTCATCTTTTCGTCCAGCACCAGCTGCACGCCCATCTGGCCGAGCAGTTCCATGGTGGTGGTGACGTCGTGCAGGTGCGGGACGTTGCCGATTTCCATCGGCTCCTCGGCCAGCAGGCCGGCCGCCATGATCGGCAGCACGGCATTCTTCGCGCCGGAAATCTGCACCTCGCCGTTCAGCGCGGTGCCACCGTTGATCTGGATCTTCGCCATCAGCCGGCCGCCTCGTCCGGGGTCAGGGTCTTCAGCGACAGGGCGTGGATCTCGCCGCCCATGCGATCACCGAGCGTGGCGTAGACCATACGGTGGCGGGCCAGCGGCAGCTTGCCGGCAAAGTCGGCACAGACGACTTCGGCCTCGAAATGCACGCCGTCGTCGCCGCGCACGGCGGCGCGGGCGCCGGGCAGGCCGGCCTCGATCAGCTGCTGGATGGTGACTGCGTTCATCAATCAGGTTCCGGAAGAGGCGCCCCGCCGCGGAACGGCGTGGTCGCTGAAAAGGTTCGGGTTCCGCGCCAGCCTCTGGCGGGTCCAGCACGGAGCGTCGCTGGTAGCGGCCAGCGGAAGCTGAACACCGCGCGATCCGCCATGCGCATCCCCCGCTGCCGGGGGCGTCGCTGCGCTAGAATGGGCCGAGAATCTTAGCAGAGCCGGCGCTTTTCGGCGGTTTCCGGGGCCTTTCGAGGCGAAACCGGGGCCGGTCACGTCAGCCAGCCGGCCACCCAATACCCGGATACTTCGCGAATGAATGCCCGCATCCAGCCCCTGCATCCCGCCCGCGACAGCGTGACCGACCTCAACGCCTCGGCCCTGAAAGCCAGCGCGCTGAGCGTGATCGATACCGAGGCGAAGGCTCTGGAAGCGCTGAAATCGCAGATCGATGAAGCCTTCGTCGATGCCTGCCGGGTGATCTTCGCCGGGCAGGGCCGCGTGGTCACCATTGGCATGGGCAAGTCCGGCCACATCGCCCGCAAGATCGCGGCGACGTTCGCTTCGACCGGCACACCGGCGTTCTACGTCCACCCGGGTGAAGCCAGCCACGGCGATCTCGGCATGATCACCGACGCCGACGTGGTGCTGGCACTGTCCAATTCCGGCGAGACCGACGAGCTGCTGACCATCGTTCCGGTGCTGCGTCGCCAGGGCAATGTGCTGATTGCCGCCACCGGCCGCCCGCAATCGACCCTGGCGCGACTGGCCGACATCCATCTCGACGTGAGCGTGCCGGCAGAAGCCTGCCCGCTGGGCCTGGCGCCAACGTCCAGCACTACCGCCGCGCTGGTGATGGGCGATGCGCTGGCGATCGCACTGCTGGAGGCTCGTGGGTTTACCGACGAAGACTTCGCCCGCTCGCATCCGGCCGGCAGCCTCGGCCGCCGCCTGCTGCTGCGCATCAGCGACATCATGCACAACAACGGTGATGTGCCGCGTGTCGGCCCCGACGCATCACTCAGCGATGCCGTGGTGGAGATGAGCCGCAAGCGCCTCGGCATGACCGCCATCGTCGATGCCGAAGACCGCTTGCTCGGCGTGTTCACCGACGGCGACCTGCGCCGTGCGCTGGACGAGTCGGCCGTCGATCTGCGCGCCACGCCGGTTACCGAAGCCATGACCCGGGAGCCGAAAACCATCGGCCCGGACCGGCTGGCGGTGGAAGCGGCGCGACTGATGGAAGCGCATCAGATCAACGGCCTGGTGGTGATCGACGACGAGCGCCACGTGGTCGGCGCACTCAATATCCACGACCTGCTGCGCGCCCGCGTGGTCTGATTTTCCGGAAATCCAACAGGGGGAAACCGGCATGAGTTACCTGCACGCTTCCGAGATTCCCGATGAACTGCGCGCCCGCGCGGCGCGGGTTCGGCTGGTCGCCTTCGATGTCGACGGCACGCTGAGCGATGGCCGCCTCTGGTACGGCGACAAGATGGAGATCAAGTCCTTCCACGTCCTTGACGGGCTGGGCATGAAACTCCTGCGTGACTATGACATCGAGGTGGCGCTGATCACCGCACGCGAGAGCCCCGTGGTGCAGGCACGTGCCCGCGAACTGGGGCTGCGCCACCTCTACCAGGGCAGCCGCGACAAGGTGGATGCGCTGGAGCACCTGACCCGCAGCCTGCAGATCTCGGATGAGCAGGTCGCCTACATGGGCGACGACCTGCCCGACCTGCCGATCTTGCAGCGCGTTGGCCTGTCGGCAGCGCCCGCCAATGCCCACCCGTGGATCCGCGAGCGCGTCTACTGGTGCAGTTCGGCACGGGGCGGCGAAGGCGCGGCCCGCGAACTCTGCGATATCGTCCTCGCGGCACAAGGGCATGCCAAGACCATCCTGCATCGATTCCTGCCCGGTGGGGGCGAATGACGCCCGCACAGCGCGGCTGGCTGTTCCTGCTGCTTGTCGTCGCCGCCGTCAGCGGCTGGTGGCTGTGGTCACTCAACCGTGACGACGACACGCCTCCGCTGACAGGACCACCGCGATCCGACTACAGCCTGGAGAACTTCCAGCTGATCGCCATGGACGAACAGGGACGCGAGTCCTTCTCGGTTCGCGGCCCACGGCTGTCGCGGCATCCCTTCCTCGGCACCATGGATCTGGACAGCCCGCGCTTCGAGTTTCCTGATGCCGACGGCGGCCGTTGGCAGGCCGAATCCGGCCATGCCTGGGTGGCAGCCGACGGCAAGCTGTTGCGTCTGTACGACGACTACGTGATCGACGGCCCGCCCACGAAAAACGGCAAACCCATCACCCCGGTGCGGATCAACGGCCCGGATATCCGCTTCCTGCCGGACGACAACGTCGCCGAAACCGACAGCGATGTGACCATCCTCGACGGCAGCTCTATACTGCGCGGCCACGGCATGCGGGCGGAGCTGGATGATCGCCACGTCGTGCTGTCGCAATTTGATGGTCGCTTCCAGACCGCCGCCCCGAAGTCACCGTGAAGCCATCCATGAACCGTCATCACGCTCCCGCTATCGCCCACGTCGCCATCCTGCTGGCCCTGTCCCTGCTGCCGCTGGCAGCTTCCGCCAGGAGCAGTGATCGCGACAAACCCATGGACGTCAGCGCCGACCACACGGACACCACGCTGCAGCAGGACGGAACCGCCAAGCTGTCCGGCGACGTCCGCATCAGTCAGGGCACGCTGGACGTGCGTGCCGACAATGCACTGGTGAAGATGGCCAGTGGCGAAATCTCGCATGTCACCCTCACCGGCGCGCCGGCCACGATGCGCCAGGAAAAGGATGACGGTGGCATCACTACCGCCCGCGCCCAGCGCATCGAGTACGACCTCTCCGGCGACCGCATCGACCTGTATGGCAGCGTGACCGTCGACGAACCCGGCGGGAGCCTCAGCGGCGAGCATCTGAGCTACGACCTTGGCAGCGGTCGCATCGAAGGTGGTGGCGAAGGCAACGGCCGCGTCAACCTGCGCATCCTGCCGAACAACGGCAAGAACGACAGCACGCCCTGATGCTGGTCGCCCGCGCCCTGCGCAAGCGCTACCGCGCGCGTGACGTGGTGCGCGACTTCAGTTTCTCGCTCGACGCCGGCGAAGTGGTTGGCCTGCTCGGCCCCAACGGCGCCGGCAAGACGACCTGCTTCTACATGGTGGTGGGACTGATCGCCGCCGATGGTGGCGAGATCCTCTTCGACGGCGAGGACATTTCCGGCCTGCCCATGCACGCCCGCGCGCGCCGCGGCCTCGGCTACCTGCCGCAGGAGCCGTCCGTGTTCCGCCAGCTCAGTGTCAACGACAACATCCTGGCTATCCTCGAGCTCCGCGCCGACCTCGACGCCGATGGCCGCCGTCGCGAACTGGAAGAACTGCTCGACGAGCTGCAGATCGGCCACGTGGCGGACCAACTGGGCGCCAGCCTGTCCGGCGGCGAGCGCCGTCGCGTCGAGATCGCCCGCGCGCTGGCCGGCAAACCGCGGATGATGCTGCTCGACGAACCCTTCGCCGGCGTCGACCCGATTTCCGTCGGCGAAATCCAGAAAATCGTGCGCCACCTCAAGCAACGCGGCATTGGCGTGCTGATTACCGACCACAACGTGCGCGAAACCCTTGGCATTTGCGACCGGGCGTATATCCTCAACGAAGGCCGTGTACTGACGCAGGGTGCGCCGGAAGCGGTGATGGCCAACCCGGAAGTTCGCCGCGTCTACCTGGGCGACAGTTTCCGGCTCTAGCCTGGCAAGGACGGTCGGGAGAATTTCGCGGGTGAAACCGGCGCTGCAACTCAGACTGGGTCAGCAACTCAAGCTGACGCCGCAACTGCGGCAGGCCATTCGCCTGCTGCAGTTGTCGCAGCTCGAGCTGGAAACCGAGCTGACGATGGCGCTTGAGTCCAACCCCATGCTCGAAAGCACCGACGAGCGCCAGGAGCCCGAGCCACCCGAAGCCAGCGGCGAAGGCGATGATCGCCGCGAGCAGGATTCCGACCGCAGCGATGCCGACGCCGAAGTCGAAGCGGTGGCGGAGCCCACGCTCGACATGGATACCGGCTGGGAAGACGAATTCTCGCCGCGAAGTGGCAGCGGCAGCGACGACCGCGAACCGCAGGAGGCCGCCGGCAGCGTCACCGACAGCCTGCACGACCACCTGATGTGGCAGCTGAACCTGACGCCGATGAGCGACCGCGATCGCGCCATTGGTACGGCACTTATCGACGCCATTGATGACGACGGCCACCTGTCCGAGCCACTGGATGCGATCCGCCAGGCGCTGCAGCCAGACATCGAGGCCGACGACGACGAACTGGAGGCCGTGCTTCACCGCATCCAGCGCTTTGACCCGATCGGCGTCGGCGCGCGTTGCCTTAGCGAATGCTTGGGCGTGCAGTTGTCGGCACTGGACGACGACACCGATGCGCTGCCCATGGCGCAGCGCATCGCGCGTGAGCATCTGGAAGACCTCGCCAAACTCGGCCCGGAGAAGCTGGCAAAGCTGATGGTGGCCGACGCCGACGAAGTGGCGAAGGCCGTCGAACTGCTGCGCGGCCTCGACCCGCGACCGGGTGCGCAGGTCAGCGCGCAGACCATCGAATACGTGACGCCGGATGCCTACGTGTCGCGGCAGGACGGCGTCTGGCGAGTCCATCTGGCCGCCGGCGCGCGGCCACGGCTTGGCATCAACCGCCTGTACGAGGGCCTGATCGGCGAAGCCAGTCGCGACGACGCCAACTACCTGCGTGGACAGCTGCAGGAGGCGCGCTGGCTGATCCGCAGCCTGGAAACCCGCGCCGACACCGTGCTGCGCGTCGCCACCGCCATCGTCCGCCGCCAGGTGGGTTTCCTGGAGCACGGACCGGAGGCCATGCGCCCATTGACGCTACGCGAGATCGCCGACGAACTGGACCTGCACGAGTCGACCATTTCCCGCGTCACCACCCGCAAATACCTGCACACTCCGCGCGGAACCTTTGAATTCAAACACTTTTTCTCATCGAGTCTCAGCACGGAGGGCGGTGGAAGCGCGTCCAGCACGGCGATCCAGGCCATGATCAAGCGCCTGATCGACGCCGAGAACCCGGCCAAACCGCTGTCCGACTCGAAACTCGCGGCCACTCTCAAGACGGACGGCATCACGGTCGCCCGCCGAACCGTGGCAAAATACCGGGAAGCAATGAATATCCCCTCGTCCAACGAGCGCCAGCGACACGGTTAGGGACTGATGATCGGATCAGCACCCACCATGGCCGCCCGGCAGGGGCACCCGTCTCCCGGTGCCTGTGCTGCTTCGGGCCTGTGCCGGTCGCAACGGCAGCACCCCGACAGGATTTTTGGCGCCCGGTGCCCAGGCACCGGGTTGATGTGGTTGTCACACTGACAAGGAGATCCAGACATGCGGATCGAGATTACCGGTCACCAGATTGATGTCACCCCGGCGCTGCGCGACTACGTGCAGAACAAGTTCGAACGGCTGCAGCGACATTTCGACAACCTTCTGGACATCCACGCGATCCTCACTGTCGAGAAGCTTCACCACAAGGCCGAAGCCACCATCCAGGTTTCTGGCCGCACCATCTTTGCCGACGTCGAGGCGGAAAACATGTACGCCGCCATCGACCTGCTGGCCGACAAGCTGGACCGCCAGGTGATCAAGCACAAGGAAAAGATCACCGACCACCATCGCGGCGAGAATGCCGCCCGCAACGCCAGTTTTGGCTGAAGTCACGGCATCACCATGCACCTGATCGACCTGCTGGCCCCGTCGCGCGTCCGCGTCGGGGTCAGCGTTACCAGCAAGAAACGACTGCTCGAAACGCTGGCCAGGCTGCTGGCCGACGGGCACGACGAGGCCTTCGAGCGGCAGGTTTTCGACAGCCTGTGCGCGAGAGAGAAACTCGGCTCCACCGGACTCGGACAAGGCATCGCCATTCCGCATGGCCGCACAGCCGGGTTGAGCACCGCCATCGGCGCCGTGGTTCGACTGGCCGAGCCAGTCGACTTCGGGGCCAGCGATGGCCAGCCGGTCGATCTGCTGTTCGCGCTGGCGGTGCCCGAGCATTTCACGGACCAGCACCTGCAGCTGCTGTCGCAGCTTGCCGAGATGTTCAGTGACAGCGACTTCACCGACCGCCTGCGCGGCGCCGCCAGCAATGACGAACTGCTGGCCCTGCTGTCGGACTGGCGACTGACCCACGCTGCCGCCTGAGACCCGGTGAGTTGACGGTGAACATGCGCATCACCGCCCGCGAACTGTTCGACCAGATCAACGAGCGACTGGAGCTGCGCTGGGTTGCCGGCAGCAAGGGCGAGGGTCGCGTGCTGGAATCTGGCGAGCACTTGTCACGCCGGCCATCGCTGGCGGGCTACCTCAACACCATCTACCCGAACAAGGTGCAGATCCTCGGCACCGAGGAACTCAAGTACCTCGACAGCCTGGATCCACGCCATCGCTGGGAGGCACTGGCCAAGATCACCGCATCGCGACCACTGGCGCTGCTGATCAGCAAGGACCAGGCCGCGCCCAGCGACCTGCGCGATGCCTGCGAGGAGTTCGACACGCCACTGTGGGTCTCGCCCAAGCGCGGCCACGAGCTGCTGACCTACGTCCAGTACCACCTGGCGCGCGCGCTGGCTAACCGCATCACCCTGCACGGCGTGTTCATGGAGGTCTACTCCATCGGCGTGCTGATCACCGGCGAATCCGGCAGCGGCAAGAGCGAGCTGGCGCTGGAACTGGTCAGCCGTGGCCATCGACTGGTGGCGGACGACGCGCCGGAATTCACCCAGATCGCACCAGATGTGCTCGATGGCACCTGCCCGGACATGCTGCAGGACCTGCTCGAGGTACGCGGCCTCGGCATCCTCGACATCCGCGCCATGTTCGGCGACACCGCAGTCAAACCCAACAAGTACCTGCGCCTGATCGTCCACCTGAAGCCGGTTGATCCCAGCGAACCGATCGATGCTGGTGATCGCCTGCATGGCGACATCAGCAAACGGCCGGTGCTCGACATCGAGATCCCGCAGATCACACTGCCGGTCGCGCCGGGTCGCAACCTCGCCGTGCTGCTTGAGGCGGCGGTGCGTTCGCATATCCTGAAGACCAAGGGCATTGATGCCGCGCAGACCTTCATGGATCGCCAGGCCCACCAGATGCGACGCTTCGACCCATGGTGACCAGCAACGACAACGCCACGCCGCTGATCGTGGTCAGCGGCCTCTCCGGTTCCGGCAAGACAGTGGTGCTGCGGACGCTGGAAGACCTCGACTACTACTGCGTCGACAACCTGCCGGCGGAACTGCTGCCGGCGTTCGTGCGCAGCGTCAGCGGCGACGACGGCCATCCACCGCGCATGGCGGTGGGCATCGACGTACGCAATCGCAGCCGCGACCTGGATCACCTGCCGGCGTCGCTGTCGGCGGTCGGAGCCCTGGGCATCGACTACCAGCTGATCTTCCTCGACACCCGCGACGAGGTGCTGATCAAACGCTACAGCGACACGCGCCGGCGCCATCCGCTGAGTCAGGGCGGCCTGCCACTGGCGCGCGCGATTGCCGAGGAACGCCAGCGCCTGGGTCCGCTGAAGGCACTCGCCGCGCAAGTGATCGACTCCAGCGACATGAACGTGCACCAGCTGCGTCGCTGGGTGGTCACCGACCTCGCCGCTGGCGCCAGCGACGGCCTGTCGCTGCTGATCGAATCCTTCGCCTACCGGCGCGGCGTGCCGGCCGACGCTGATTTCGTGTTCGATGCGCGCTGCCTGCCCAATCCGCACTGGGAACCCAGCCTGCGACCGCTGTCCGGGCGAGACGCCGGCGTGCGCGACTGGCTGCGCGGACAGGAGCGCGTCGTCGAGTATGTCGATGGCGTTACCACCTTCCTCGATACCTGGCTGCCGCGTTTCGCCGCCGAAACGCGCAGCTACCTGACCGTGGCGTTCGGCTGTACCGGCGGCCGCCACCGCTCCGTATTCCTTGCCGAGACCCTCGCCGAACACTGCCGCGCCCGCGAGTATGGCGCCGTGGTCAGCTTCCACCGCGAGCTGGAATAGGCGCGAAGCCGTCGGCGGCTGGCGGTGAACCCGCCGGCAGGTAAGATGCTGGCATGAGCGTCGGCATCCTTCTCGTCACCCATCCCGGCATTGGCCCGGCCATCAAGGCCAGCGCGGAGCGCATGCTCGGCCGCCTGCCGCTGGCAGTGGTTTGCTTCGAACTCGCCTTCGAGCAACAGCCCGAGGCGCGCCTTCCAGCGGCCAGTGGCGCGCTTCGCGAAGCCGACAGCGGCGACGGCGTGCTGATCCTTAGCGACCTCTACGGCGCATCGCCCAGCAACCTCGCCTCCCGGCTGTCACAGCTGGGCACGCCGACCGAGCGTGTCAGCGGCCTCAACCTGTCGATGCTGCTGCGCACGCTCAACTATGCTGAGCAGTCACTGGGCGAACTCGCCCGGACCGCCGCCAGTGGCGGCAGGAATGGCGTGGTGGAAGGCCATGCGTGAGGAGGTGATCGACGTCGTGAACCGCCTCGGCCTGCACGCCCGCGCCGCCAGCAAACTGGTGCAGCTGTTGGGCAGTTTCCAGTCAAAGGCATGGCTGATCCGCGGCAGCCGCGAGGTCAACGCCAAGAGCATCATGGGCGTGATGCTGCTGGCCGCCGCCAAGGGCACGACGGTCACCCTGCGTCTCGACGGCCCCGACGAGGATGCGGCTATGAGCGCGGCCATCGACCTGTTCCAGCGCCGCTTCGACGAGGCCGACTGATGCGTCGCCTGATCACCGGACAGGCTGCCGCGAAGGGTCTCGCCCTCGGTCGCGCACGGGTATGCGAAGCGCACGGCCTGGATATCAGCGAAGAGCGCATCGAAGAGGATCGCATCGATGACGAACTGGCGCGCCTGCACCTGGCCATTGACCGCGCACGCGATGAACTCGCCAAACTGCGCGACCGCCTTCACGGTGCGATCGCCCAGGAGATCGGCGAGTTCCTCGACCTGCACGCCATGCTGCTGGACGATCCCGAACTGCTGGCCGGTTTCGACCGCCTGATACGCGACGAAGGCTACAGCGCCGCCTATGCGCTGAAGCTGCAGCGTGATCGCCTGGTTGCGGTATTCGACGGCATGGACGACCCCTACCTGCGTTCGCGCCGCGAGGACATCGACCACGTCATCGGCCGCGTCCACGCCGGACTCCAGCGCCGCGACAGCGATGCCATGGAAGGTCTCGCCGGCGACGTGCTCATCTGCGACAGCGTGGCGCCATCGGAAATCGCCCAGCTGGCCGAACGCGGCGTGGTCGCCATCGTCACCGCGCAGGGCAGCCCGCTGTCGCACAGCGCCATTCTCGCGCGCAGCCTGCACGTGCCACTGGTGGTCGGCGCGCACGATGCCCTGGGCCAGGTCAACGATGGCGACGCGATGATGGTCGATGGCCGCAGTGGCGAGGTCATCGTGGAGCCAAGCGCGGCTGACCTGCGCCGCTTCCGCCAGCGCAAGCGCGAAAGCCAGCGCGAGCAGGAACGCCTCGCCCTGCTGAAGAAAAAGGCGACGCGCACCAAGGATGGCGTCGACATCCGCCTGTTCGCCAATGCGGAGTCACGCGAGGATGTCGCCCAGGCGCATGACCTCGGCGCCGCCGGCATTGGCCTCTACCGCACCGAATTCCTGTTCCTGCAGCGCAGCGAACTGCCCGACGAGGAAGAGCAGTTCCGCGTCTATCGTGACGTGGTGCTGGGCATGCGCGGACGACCGGTAACCATCCGCAGCCTTGATCTCGGCGCCGACAAGGCCGACAAGACCGGCCTCGCCCTGGCCAGCGAACCCAACCCGGCGCTGGGACTGCGCGGCGTGCGGCTGTCTTTGCGCCACGTCGACGCCATGCGCACGCAGCTGCGCGCCGTCCTGCGAGCTTCCGGTTACGGGCCGATCCGCCTGCTGGTGCCGATGATCAGCAGTCGCGACGAAATACGCCGCGTGCGGCGGGAGTTCCTCGATTGCGCGCGTGACCTGCGCACCGAAGGCTACGAGATCGCCGACAACCTGGAACTCGGCGCCATGATCGAGGTGCCCGCCGCCGCGCTGGCGCTGCCACGGATGATCGGCGACGTGGAGTTCCTCTCGATCGGCACCAACGACCTCGTGCAGTACCTGCTCGCCGTGGATCGCAACAACGACGCGCTGGGCGACCTCTACTCGCCGCTGCACCCGGCCGTGCTGCGCCTGCTGCACGACGTGATCAAGCTCGGCCAGAAGCACGCCAAGCGCGTCCTGGTCTGCGGCGAGATGGCCGCCGACCCGGCGCAGACGCGCCTATTGCTGGCGCTGGGCCTCACCGACTTCAGCCTGCATCCCGGATCGATGCTGGAAGT
>ERZ795053.6490-NODE-6490-length-11638-cov-3.495640_pt1 | contig 11638 bp, 12 predicted proteins | sample MGYA00375137_ERZ795053 | MGnify/ENA primary metagenome ERZ795053 (study PRJEB30182, sample SAMN05720284) | activated sludge metagenome | isolation source: Anaerobic digester | place: Hong Kong | collected 2014-12-17 ... | reverse complement strand
AAAAAAGGAAGTATCTGCTGATGTTGTCTTTATCATTAAGAGTTTTTGAGAATAAAACTTTACTGTTTATTATGTATTTATGATACATAGTAAAGTTGTAGCCACAAAACCTCTAGATTATCAAGGAAATTTAATCGAAGACTTCTGGCTTGAGTTTAAAGACGGAAAAGTTATAAACTATGATGCCAAGAAAGAAAAATCTACTCTTAAAAATCTAATAGAATTTGATGAAGGAAGTTCATACTTAGGTGAAGTTGCGCTAATCAGTCATAACTCACCAATTTCTATGGCTAATATTTTATTCTTCAATACCCTATTTGATGAAAATGCATCTTGCCATTTAGCATTAGGAAGAGCGTATCCAATGAATATCAAGGGTGGAACAAAAATGGAAGTTAAGGATTTAGAAAAGTTAGGTTATAATAACTCCATGTCTCATTCTGATTTTATGTTCGGAAGCGAAGATATGGATATAGTTGGTATTACAAAAGATGGTAAGAAAATTCAAATATTTAAAGATGGAAACTTTGTAATTTAATTCTTATTTGCTAGAAGATCGCTTAAAAAAAGCGATCTTTTTTATTTATTAGAAAATCCTCTTACATGTACATTTTAGGAGGACACTCTGAAAGATATTAATTTATAAAGATTAAGTTATCGTTTTTAAAGAGTAATTATAGATTAATATTTCCTTGTTTACAAATACACGATTTTGACATTTGAAAATGTTTTATTGACATTTTTTAGTTTTTTCTTTATAATTGCATAGTAAGAGGGTTAAGAATGAAACTGGAAAAATTTGCTTACAACATTTATTATATGACCAATATCTCGCTTACTATCTACAATGAAGATGTGAAGATTTATGAAACTAATCAGTTAATACTACCTGATCAGTTAATAAAAGATATTGATAGTCAAAAACAAGCGATTATAGAAAGTCATAAAGATAATCGTGTAATTAGAGTCCAAAATAAATTTGGTCTAACTTTCTTGTGTATTTTTTCAAATCCGAAAAATGTTTTAATAGGCCCATTTTTAATTAACGATGACTATGAAAAATATATAAATACTCTTATATTGCAGTATCGTCTTATCAATAACGATTCTGAAATGCTAGAAAGTTTTTATAACTCTCTTAAAATATTGTCAGATTTCCAACAAAATATAATCGTCAATATACTAAACAAATAAAATTTCCTTAAAGAAGACCTCCAAACATATTAAATGTAAAATTAAGTCAACTAGACTTAACTCCTTCCAATGTAACTAAAGATAACGACTATACTCAGAAACAAATAGAAAAAAGTATAGAAATTGAAGACATGTTGATAAACATTGTTAAGAATGGCGATGTTGATACGGCACAGAAATTTGATTTTCAAAATATCTCTACTCAACATTTAGTATATCGAAATAATTCTTTTACAAACATGAAAACAAATTTGATGATTTTTGATGCTTTATGTAATCGTGAAGCTATAAAAGCCGGAGTAGATTTAGTTTTGGCTAATAAAATATCTGTAAACCTTAAGTTCCACATTAATAAAATAAGTTTATCTAGTGAAATTAGAACAATTGCTCAAAAGATTTTAATCACTTATGCAAAAGCAGTAAGAGATTACACTTTACTTAAATATAGTACTAATATACGAAAGATTATTTTATATATTCGTAAAAATTTAACTAGTAAAATTTCTTTAGAAGATATTGCTAAAGATTTATATATAACCAAAGAACACCTTTCAAGACTATTTAAGAAAGAAATGGGAATAACCATTTCTGAGTACATAATCCAAACAAAAATTGAAGAAGCAAAAACACTTCTTAATGAAACAGACTATAATATTCTTGATATAGCTGTTCTTCTCAATTTTGCCAACAGTTCACACTTCTCAAATTCTTTCAAGAAAGTAACAGGGCTATCACCTAGCGACTATAGAAAAAAACCCATTGAGTAAAAATCAATGGGTTTTACATTTATGTTTATTGTGATAAAATAACTGTAGCAAAATATTAGGAGGAAAATTAATGAAAAAGAAAATCAGTGTTTTAGGATTCGTATTAATCATTATAGGATTTGGAATATACTATCTTATAGGTCCGGAACGTATAAACAGTATATTAGATCAACAAGCTCCAGTCATCAATATTGATGAACTTCCTAGTTTTTACAGATTAGGAACGGACTTTGACTACTCTATAATCAAATGCGAAGATAACATTGATAAAACTTGTACGGTCGAGAGATCTAGTGACTTTAACATAAATTTAGAAGGGCTTCAAACTATAACTTTGACCGCTATTGATAACGCAGGAAATAAAGCTGTCTATAGTTATACAATCGAAATAGTTGAAAGTTTTGATGGCTCAATGTTTATTCCTAAAGGTTATTATGATTCTATCGAAGGCCTACAGGGTGAAGAGCTTAAATCAAAACTCAATGATATAATCACAGGTCATATTGAATTTCCTTATACTGATGATGAAACTGATGTTTGGGATATACTAAAAGAAGCTGATGAAGATCCAGATAATCCAAATAACGTAATTTTATTTTACACAGGGTTATCTTGGTATAAAGATTGTCAAGACACAACTTATCCACCGGATTTTTGCGAAATGGAAATTGAAAGTGAAGTCGAAATAATAGAATGGAATAGAGAGCACATATGGTCTAAATCAAGAGGAGATTTTGAAATAAAGGAAGGAACTACTTCTGTTTTAGATATGGGCGCTCATACAGACTTACATCATCTTGTAGCCGCCGAAAGGACTATGAACTCAATTAAGAATAATCGAATGTTCGAAGATTGTAACTCTGAAACTGATCAAAATGTGACAGATGTCGGCTATGGTAACTACACCTGTAATGAATGGAGTTTTGAACCAAGGGACGAAGTTAAAGGTGATGTCGCTAGAATGCTGTTCTATATGGCAGTTCGTTATGAAGGTGAAGAGGGAGACATGGTTGATTTAGAACTCACTAATGACTTAATAGTAGACAAATCATCCAAACTACCTTTTTATGGGTATTTAGAAGATTTACTGAAATGGCATATTCAAGATCCTGTATCAGAAAAAGAAGTTTTGAGAAACCAAGTAATATATTCTTATCAAAGAAATCGTAATCCATTCATTGATAGGCCAGAACTAGTTGAATTAATTTGGGGCTCATCAAATTAAAAAATGCTAGCAAATTTTTTTATAATTTGCTAGCATTTTTATTACTCTTCAGTTTTCTCTGTTATTACTTCAACATCCATAGGATCGATTTCTTCTTTTTCTTCTTGTTCATCTTCGTTTACATATTTTGTTTCACTAACATTTACGATCAAATTTTCTCCTGATTCAAGAATATTAATCCCTTCAGGAATAGCCAAATCTTCAATTTTAATTGAATCTCCAACTTTTAAATTAGAAACGTCTACATCTATGTGAGCGATACCTTCTCCTACTTCATATTCTACTTCTATAGAGTCAGTTAATAATTGAACAATTACTCCTGGTTTCTCTATTTTTTCCCTGCCTATAATATTAATTGGTAAATTAGCTTTAATCATGTCTCCTTCCATAACCTTTAAAAATTTTACATTTAAAAATTCGTTATGGTTAACGTGATGTCTTTGAACTTCTTTTATATAGACTTTATGTTTTTTTCTGCCCAATTTAACATCAAATGTTTGAGTTAACCCAAATTCCTTTAGAGCGCTATTAAACTCTTTTTCTTCTACTTGAATAGATTCAGGCTCGATAGTCTTTCCAAAAAGTACTCCCGGTATCATATGAGAAGCTCTAACATTCTTTAAATTTTCAGTTCTCTTTTCTAATTTCATAATTTTCCTCCTATAAAAAAATTTCTTAACATTAATATTATAACATAAAATACGTTATTTTTCACGTTCTAGGCATTTTTGCTATAAAACTCTCATAAAAAGTTAGTTTAACCATACACAAAGATTGATTAAAATGCTATAATTACAATAAGAAAAGGATGTGAAATAAATGAGTGTTGAAGCGCTAATTATGATGGGTACTGCAATAATATTGGTTTACATCATATTTATAGAAATTTTTACTATTATATTTAGATTGACTGGATTGACTAATGATAAAGCGAGATTCCAAGTTATCTCATTATTCACAAACAGTGGTTTCACCACTCAAGAAGCTGAACTAATTGTTAATTCCCGAGTAAGAAGAAGAATAGCAAATGTAACTATGTTATCAGGTTTCATTCTAAATGTAACTGTTATATCAGTTTTAGTAAATGTATTTATTACTTTAGGTTCAGCTAAATCATCTGATGTGCTATTATTTTTCCTTTTCATTGGTGGATTTTTTATAATTGTATTTTTATTAAAGAAGTTAAGAGTATTTGAGTTTTTACTAAGAGGATTTGTTGAAAGAATAACTAATAGAGTAATTTATGGTGGAGGAAGTAATATTATTGAAATTTTAGATAATGTTGGAGCTAATACCATAGCACAAGTTAAAGTAATAAATGTTCCTGAACCCTTAAAGGATAAAACTCTTGAGATTAGTAATATAAGAAAAGATTATATGATTAATGTTTTAGCGATTATTACAGGGAGAGAAACCAATGCTAATGTAACAAAAGATGATATAATTAAAAAAGATGATAAAGTAATTGTATACGGAAAAGTTGTAAATATTAAAAAACTATTTTTGAAAACACAAGAGTAGAAAAGGAACTTTTAATTAAGAAGTTCCTTTTTTTTATTATAATTATACCAAATCTTTAGATCATTTAGTTCTTCATTTGAAATGCTATGTCCACTATTATATTTATACAATGATACTAATGCACCATTTTTAACAAAAAGACTATTTAATTTTAAAACATCTTGATGATTAACCATCGAATCATTAATACCGTATGAAATAAATATTTTTTGATTAACTAAGTTTTTTGATTCTGTGTTTTCAAACGGAAACATAGGATGTAATAATATTGAGCCTTGAAAATCAGAACCGAAAAGCTTTAGAAAAGAAGCTAAAATATTTGCGCCATTTGAATATCCCAAAATAAAAATTTTTGGTTTTTCTTCTAACTTTTCTAGAAACTCGTCTATAAATATCTTTAGATTTATAGTTTCTTCTTTGAGACTATTAAAATCTAAAACACCTGGCTTAAGTCGTTTAAAAAATCTATTCATTCCATTCTCGATTATATTTCCTCTAAGCGCTAAAACAGAAGCTTTTTTATCAATATACTCTGAGATACCCAGTAAACTACGTTCATCTCCGCCTGTGCCGTGCAACAATATAATTAAATTACTAGATTTTTTATCTAAATATAAATGTTTCATTGCTTTACTATCTTACTCGTTTTACCAATTTTAATAAGTGCTTTTTGTAAAACTTCTTCTTCTTTTTCATCTAACACATCAAGAATACTTCGCATATTTTTCTTATGAATCGGGAAAATCCTATCCATAATACTTTTTCCAACATCAGTTAATTGTAGATAGAATGATCGTTTATCGATATCAGATTTGTTTTTACTAATATAATTTTTTTTAACTAGATTCTCTATTACATATGACATAGAACTATTTGGAACCAAAACTTTATCAATTACACCTTTTACACTTAATTTTTCTTTATGGTATAATGCTTCAAGAACTGAAAACTCAGAAACATTTAAACCATATTGAAAAACATCATCACGTATTATTTTTTCTAAAGAATTATAAGCCCTAAATAGAACTGTTATTGTTTTTAAATTATTCATTTAAATACTCCTTTTCAATTTTCAAGTTACTTCTTACTGTGTTAATAGGCTTAATTACTGATTCTATATATTTTCTTTTATCTTTTAGTTTTGGCGGTAGAGCCAGAGTTTCACCAAGAATTTCGTAATCCTCATCTTCATCAATAAAACCTGGGCCTTCTGTTGCGAATTCAAATAAAATATTTGGATATAGCCTAGTATAAAGAGATTTGAAATAAAATCTATCAACGTAGCCTGAGTGTAAAGCGCCTAACTTATTCAAGTGGTTAATCCACTCAAATAATTCATCTTTATCTTCTATAATAAAAGCTATATGGTGTACTCCACCATAGCCTTGTATTCCACGATAACCTTTTAGATGTTCTACAATTAAACTTGAACCGTTGCCGCCTTCGCCCATCTCAAATAGTGATAAATTATCATTATTATCTGTAATTCTCATACCTAAATAATTAACAAGTACATCTTTCATTCTTGATAAGTCTTGAACTTTTAAAAAAGTAGGTCCTAAACCAATAATAGCGTAATCGTCTGGAACAGGACCTTTTTTCCATGGAATCCCGGAATTAGATTGATGCCCATGTTCATCTGAATATATTGAATATTCTTGATTGTCAAAATCTTCAAAAAATATTGCTTTTTTATTAAAAATATCTTTTCTTTGAAATTTAACTCCATAATGATTTAATCTTCTAATCCAATAATCTAAAGCTTCATCATTATTTACTCTAAATCCAATCCTTCCTATTTCATCAGTACCTGCCTGATGTTTTTCAACTCCTTTGAAATCGAAAAAAGTAATATCAGTTCCAGGAGAGCCGATATCATCAGAGAAAAATAAATGATATGTGTTAATATCATCTTGGTTTACTGTCTTCTTAACCAATCTAAGACCTAAAACATAAGTAAAAAAATTATAAATTTTTTCTGCACTACTAGTTATTGCTGTTATATGGTGAATACCTTTTAATCTAAGCATAATAATCACTCCTTTTGCATTAATTATATTTCGAATTCGAAATATTTACAAGTGAAATGCTCAATAATAATATTAAACTTACGTGTTATATTCACAAGTTTATATATAAGTATTCACAAAGTAATTTTTAAAAAAATAAACCGTTTTAAAAACGGTTTATTGTCTATAATATTATGTTTTAAGTTAGTTTAAAAAATTAATTTTTTTAATTTTCGAGACAATTATTGACGGTTTGATAACTATTTATGTCCTTCTTTTGGGACTATACAAATGAACTTAAAAACACTCTCCGAATCATTCTTAAACTGATGTAAACTATCACTCGGTACGTATGCATATGATCCAGCTTCTACATGATTATCCTTGCCATCTATCATTAATATTCCTTTACCTTCGATTATATAGTTTATGTGTGGCCATGGATGTGAGTGTTTTGGTGTAAAACCTTCTTGTTCGACTTCCACTACTCTCATAACATAATCATTCCAACCATTTTCAGGAGATACTAATACTTTCATTTTAGAGTTTTTCGCTTCAGGACTATCTATATTTTTTGCTTTTAAATTATTAAAATTTCCTACAACCATTTTCCTACCTCCAATAAAATTATAACATTTTACAATATGTATTAAAACATTAATTATATTATAACATGCTTTTAACTATTAATTGTATTCATTTGCTTTGTTAGTTAGCGCTTGCTAACTTTTAAAGCATATGACTTCTTAAGTCTTAAAAATTAAACTATAATATAATTGTAACTATCAATAAACTTAAGGAGGAATTAACTATATGTTATTCGACAATTATGATCCACTAAAGGAACAAATGTTACAAATATTGGATCACAATGGTAAAATCGTTAACGATAAATTAGAACCTAATATCAAAAAAGAAACATTAATAAAAATGTATGAAACTATGATATTAGGTAGAACATCTGATGAAAAGGCATTGCAGTTTCAAAGACAAGGACGTATGTTAACATACGCACCTAATATTGGGCAAGAAGCTGCTCAAGTTGGACCTATGGCTGCTCTTGAACCACAGGACTGGCTTGTACTTGCATTTAGAGAGTTTAATGCTATGCTCTATAAAGGTGTAACTTTAGAACAAGCTTTCTTATACTGGTATGGTAATGAAAGAGGTTCGAAATATGATGATGATGTCAAAGTTTTACCTATTAATGTACCAATCGGTTCACAAATTAATCACGCGGCGGGAGTCGCTTATGCAAGTAAATTGAAAAAACTAGATGAGGTTTCAATAGTATTTATAGGTGATGGAGGCACATCACATGGAGAGTTTCATGAAGGAATGAATTTCGCAGCTACTTTTGAATTACCTATGATAACGGTAATCCAAAATAATCACTATGCCATCTCTACTCCTAGAAGAAAAGCAACAAAGGCAAAAACACTTGCTCAAAAAGCAATTGCTTATGGAATTCCTGGTATTCAAGTAGATGGAAATGACCCTCTTGCAATGTACCTTGTTGTCAAAGAATCTGGAGAGCGTGCTATTAAGGGTCTAGGCCCTACATTAATCGAAGCTGTCACTTATAGAATCGGACCACATACAACCTCTGATAATCCAAAACTATATAGAGAAGACTCTGAAGTTGAAGAGTGGATTAAAAAAGATCCTATAATTAGATTTAAAAAATATTTGATTGCTAAGAAAATATGGACAGAGAAAAAGGATGAGGAGCTTCATGAAAAAACTAAGAAATTTGTTTTAGATACATTTAAACATGTGGAAGAATCAGGCGATGTTGAATTAGAAGAGATATTTAATTATACATATGAAAAAATGACTCCTAATCTTATAGAACAAATGAATAATTATAAAGACTATCTTGCTAAAGAAGGTGAAAATAATGGCGAATAAAACAATACTACAAGCTATCAACGAAGCTCTAGATCAGACTATGGAAAACGATGAGAACATTATCGTTTACGGTGAAGATGTAGGTTATGAAGGCGGTGTATTTCGAACAACTGCTGGACTCCAACAAAAATATGGAGAAGAAAGAGTGTTTGATACACCTATAGCGGAAGCTGCTATAGTAGGTAGTGCTGTAGGAATGGCTGTCAATGGTTTAAAACCTGTAGTTGAAATGCAGTTCTCAGGATTTAGTTTACCAGCTTATAACCAAATTGTTACTCATGTAGCTAGATTTAGAAATCGTTCAAGAGGTAAATATCATCTGCCTATGGTTATTAGAATGCCTTATGGTGGGGGAGTAAAAGCTTTGGAGCATCATTCAGAAAGTTTAGAGACACTATACGCTCATATTCCTGGTTTAAAGTTAGTTATACCTTCTACACCATATGATGCAAAAGGATTAATGATAGCTGCTATTAATGATCCTGATCCAGTTGTTTTTATGGAACCAAAAAGAATCTACAGAGCTTTCAAACAAGAGGTTCCTGATGAAATGTATGAAGTTCCTATTGGAAAAGCTCGCGTTGTAAAAAAAGGCAATGATATAACTATTATAGCTTGGGGAGCTTTAGTTAGAGAAGTTGAAAAAGCACTCGAAATCACACCTGAAGTAGATGCTGAAGTCATCGATTTAAGGACTATTTCACCAATTGATTATGAAACAATAATTAATTCAGTTAAGAAAACAGGTAGAGTCTTAATAGTTCATGAAGCTGTTAAATCTTTTGGTCCCGGAGCTGAAATTATTTCTATAATAAATGAAAAAGCATTTTTATATTTAGAAGCTGCGCCTAGAAGATTAACTGGTTTTGATATCACAGTTCCATTACCTAAAGGCGAACCATATTTTATAATAGAGCCAAAACAAATAGCCAATGAAGTAAAGAATATCATGGCTTTTAAAGCTTAGGAGGTATATATATGTATGAGTTTAAATTCGCTGATATTGGCGAAGGTATTCATGAAGGAAAGATTCTTGAATACAATTTTAATGTAGGCGATAAAATCGAAGAAGGAGAAACTCTTGTAGTAATAGAAACTGATAAGGTCAATGCTGAAATTCCGGTTCCAGTTGACGGCATAATCAAAAAACTTGGCCAAAAAGTCGGTGAGATAGTTCATGTAGGAGAGATTTTAGCTGTCATTGACGATAATAGTGAAAAAGACACCACTATGAAAGACTTTGAAGAAAAAGACAGTAAAGATAGTGATAAGAGTGACGAAGCAGGTGTTGTCGGAAAGTTAGAGGTATCCGATGAAGTAATTGCTTCTTCAAACGAGACTTACAATGAACAAACTCCAAGTAAGAGAGTTTTAGCAACGCCAGTAGCTAGAAAATTAGCTAATGATAAAGGACTTAACATCAATGATATCAAGGGTTCTGGAGAACATGGGAGAGTTCTTAAAACTGATATTGAGAATTACAGTAGTGTTTCAAATAATGAGAATATTAGTATAAATAAATATGAAATTCCTAAAGTGGATGCGAAAAACAACGACAGAAGAGAAAAAATTTCCCAGTTAAGAAAATCTGTTGTTAAAGCTATGACCATATCAAAAAGCATTATACCTCACACAACTTTAATTGACGAACTAGATGTTACAGATTTGGTAAACTTTAGAAATTCTCATAAAGAAATGGCCAAAACGGAAGGTGTTAAATTAACTTATATGCCTTTTATAGTAAAAGCTTTAGTCAGATCTATAAAAGACTATCCTATTTTTAATAGTTCTTTTGATCACGAAAATGAAGAAATTATCTATAGAAGTAATATAAATATAGGAATTGCGGTAGATACTCCTGAAGGCTTAATTGTACCAAACGTTAAAAACGCTGACCAATTAAGTTTATTTGGTATCGCAGAATCAATCGAAACATTAGCGAAATTAGCTAAAGAGAGAAAAATTCAAATTAGTGATTTGCAAAACGGAACCATTACTATTACTAACTTTGGTGCTTTTGATGCCATATCTGGAACTCCTGTAATAAAACATCCTGAAGTAGCGATACTTGGCATCGGGAAAATCATGAAAAAACCAGTGGTTATAAATAATGAAATCGTAATTAGAGATATAGCTCCTCTTTCATTAACCTTTGATCATAGAATAATTGATGGAGCTGATGGCGGAAGGTTTATGATAGCGTTTAAAAAGTATCTAAAAGATCCTTTGCTATTATTAATGAGTTAGGAATGATAATATGAAAAAGTATGACTTAATAATTATTGGCGCCGGTCCCGGAGGTTATGTCGCAGCTATCAAAGCTGCTCAAAACAACTTAAAAGTAGGTATTATAGAAAAGGAAGCCATTGGAGGAGTATGTTTAAATTGGGGATGTATTCCAACTAAAGCATTGCTAAAAAGCGCCAAAATATATACCGAAATACTAAATGCTAAAGACTATGGTATCAAAATATCTGATAATTCTGTAATTGAAGCTGATTGGACAAACATTATAAAAAGGAAGGACAGAACAGTTAGAAGACTTACAGGCGGAGTTAAAATGCTTCTACAAAAAAACAATGTTGATATCATAATTGGAGATGCGACTGTCTTGAATAAAAACGAGGTTCAAGTTAATGATGATACTTATAATACTAAAAATATAATTATTTCAACCGGAGCTTCTCCTATAATTCCCCCTATAAAAGGACTAGAAGGAGGAATCAATTCTGGTTTAGTTAAAACTAGTAAAGAACTCCTATCAATAGATCAATTACCGAGTGAATTAGTAATCATCGGAGGCGGAGTAATTGGAATTGAATTCGCTACAATATTTAGTAGCTTCGGTTCGAAAGTAACCATTATAGAACGAGAAGAAAACATACTTCTCAATATCGATGACGAAGCTAGAGAACTGATATTGAAAACACTAAAAAAGGCCAAAATAAAAGCATTAACCGAGTCTACTGTTACTGATATTACGAATGATAGTGTTATATATAAAACTAAAG
>ERZ795053.6489-NODE-6489-length-11638-cov-7.734266_pt1 | contig 11638 bp, 13 predicted proteins | sample MGYA00375137_ERZ795053 | MGnify/ENA primary metagenome ERZ795053 (study PRJEB30182, sample SAMN05720284) | activated sludge metagenome | isolation source: Anaerobic digester | place: Hong Kong | collected 2014-12-17 ... | reverse complement strand
CTTCTCGCAGTCGAGCTCGGCCTTCGGCACGGAAGCGCCGTAGCCGACCGAGACGGCGAAGAGGAAGGCCCGGTTGGAGCCCGTGTCCTGGAGGATGTGGTCGAAGAGCTGGCGCGTCATGTCGCGGTGGGCGGCCTGGGCCGCGTCGCCCTCGGCGCAGACATAGGTGTTGCCGACGGCGAGGGCGATCTCGCGGATGCCGGTCTCGAGGGCGGCATCGGCGTCCTGGGCCGCGGCCGTGCGGGGTGGCAGGGTGGCGAGGCTGGCGGCGGCCGCGAGGGCGAGGCCCGCCAGGCCGAATCGTGTGCTTGGTTGCATGGTCGTCTCTCCCTGTCGCGCCGTGCCGGCGAGTGCACCGCCGTGGTCAGGATGACGCAAGCCCGGCCGGTCGTCCAGCGTTGCCGGTCGGGTTGGCGGCTGCTAAAAAGGCATTTCGAATACCTATTCATGGCGGGAGCCGGGGCCGGGATGGAGCAGGCGGGCGAGCGGGCGGCGGTGGTGGCGGAGATCATCGAGCGGACGGGCATCGACGAGGCGATGATCGACCGGCTGGTGCGCGCGTTCTATGCGAAGGTGCGCGAGGATCCCCTGCTGGCGCCGGTGTTCGAGGCGCGGATCGCGGACTGGGAGCCGCATCTCCGGCGCATGGTCGCCTTCTGGTCGTCGGTGGCGCTCATGAGCGGCGCCTATCACGGCCAGCCGATGGAGCGCCATGCGCGGCTGCCGGTGGATCATCGCCATTTCGACCGCTGGCTGGCGCTGTTCAAGGCGACGGCCCGCGAGGTCTGCCCGCCGGCGGCGGCGGCGCATTTCGTCGAGCGGGCGGAGCGCATCGCCATGAGCCTGGAGCTCGGCATCGCCACGACCTGCGGGCGGCTGCCACGGCGGGGCGAGCGCCTGCGGCGGCCGGACGCGGAGGTGATGCTGCCGTGAGCGGCGACGACGAGGAGGCGCCCCGCTTTGCCTCGCCGCCCTGCTTCATGCACGAGCTGGACCCGGCTTACCTGATGCCGCCCGCCGGCTCGAAGCCGTCGGGGGACCCGGCGCAGGAGGCCGATGTGCGGCGCTGGCGGAAGGCGGAGCGCGAGCGGCTGACGGGGCTGCGCATGGCGCTTCGGGCAGCGTGCCGGCAGGCGCATGACGCGCGGGTCATCGACCGTCTGGAGGCGGCGATCGGCCCGGTTCGGGGGCGCGTGGTCAGCGCCTATTGGCCGTTCAAGGCGGAGCCGGATCTCCGGCCGCTGATGAAGGCGATCGTCGGGGCCGGCGGGCGCTGCGCCTTGCCGGTGGTGGTGGCGAAGGGGCAGCCGCTCGTCTTTCGCGCCTGGGCGCCGGGGGAGAAGCTGGTGCCGGGGGTGTGGAAGATCCCGGTGCCGCTGGCGACGGCCGAGGCGGTGGTGCCGGATGTGGTGATCGCCCCGGTGATCGGCTTCGATGCGGCGTGCTATCGGCTGGGCTATGGCGGCGGGTTCTTCGACCGGACGCTGGCTTCGCTGGCGGCGAAGCGGCCGCTCGTGCTGGGGGTGGGCTATGCGCTGGCGGCGATCCCCACCATCTACCCGCAGTGGCACGACATCCCGATGGATCTCGTGGTCACCGAGGCGGGCGTGGTGCGGCCGGCGGGGCGATGAATTCGGGCGTGCCCGGGGCGGGGTTTGCCTGTAGCTTCCGCGCGGCGGCCAGGAGGGGACGGGCATGCAGGGCAGCGACGAGACGAACCTGATCGAGGCGGAGGAGGGCGGCGTGGCCCGGCTGACGCTGAACCGGCCGAAGGCCTTCAACAGCCTGGATATGGCGCTGCTCGACGCGCTGCACGAGGCGCTCGACCGGATCGCCCGGTCGCCGACGGCGCGGGTGGTGGTGCTGGCGGGGCACGGCAAGGCGTTCTCGGCCGGGCATGATCTGAAGGAGATCGGGCGGGACCGGCGGCACGCGGCGATCCATCGCCTGTTCAGCCGCTGCTCGGCGATGATGCTGAAGCTCAAGGACCTGCCGCAGCCGGTGATCGCCGAGGTGGACGGCATCGCCACGGCGGCGGGCTGCCAGCTCGTCGCCGCCTGCGACCTCGCGGTCTGCAGCGCGGAGAGCCGGTTCGCCACCTCGGGCGTGAAGTACGGGCTCTTCTGCTCGACGCCGATGGTGGCGCTGTCGCGGAACGTGCCGCGCAAGGCGGCGATGGAGATGCTGCTGACGGGCGATTTCATCGACGCGGCGGAGGCCTTGCGGCTCGGTCTCGTCAACGCCGTGGTGCCGAAGGCGGAGCTGGCGGCGGCGACGGCGGGTCTCTGCGCCCGGCTGCTCGACAAGCCGAAGGACGTGCTGGCCCTGGGCAAGCGGGCCTTCTACCGGCAGATCGAGCTGCCGATCGCCGAGGCCTATGACCTGACCACCGACGTGATCGTCGAGAATGCGCTCGGCGACGCCTTCGGTGCCGGTCTCGATGCCTTCGTCAGCAAGCGGCCGCCAGTCTGGCCCGGCCAGGAAAACGGATGATCCAGGACATGACCAAGACCACGGGACGCTTCTCGAACATCGTTCATCCGACCGACCTCGGCGAGGCGGGGCGGGCCGCCTTCGCGCACGGCCTCAGGCTCGCCGTGGCGGCCAGGGGTCGCTTCGCGGTGGTCCACAATGCCGGGCGCGAGCTCGACGACGCAGCGGCGCTCGAGGCCTTTCCGGGCGTGCGCGACACGCTGGCGAGCTGGGGCCTGCTCGACCTGGGCGCGCCCACCCGGAGCGTCGAGGAGGTGCTCGGCATCAGGGTGAGCAAGGCCGATCTCGGCGGCGGCGGCACGGTCGAGACCCTCGTCGACTATATCGACCGGCATGGCTGCGACCTCGTGGTGCTGGCCACCCATGCGAGGGACGGCCTGCCGCGCTGGCTCAGGGGCTCGGTGGCCGCGGCGATCGCGCGGCGTGCCGCCGTGCCGACGCTCTTCCTGCCCCATGACGCGCGCGGCTTCGTCGAGCCGAGGACCGGCGCTCTCAGGCTCGCCAACATCCTGATGCCGATCGACAGCAAGCCCGACCCGGCGCCGGCCATCGCCGCGGTGACCCGGCTGGTCGAGATGCTCGATGCGCAGGCCGCGAGGCTGCATCTGCTGCATGTCGGCCCGGCTGCGACGGCACCCGAGCCGGCGGTGGCGGGCTGGCTGGCGCAGCGGCTCGAGCGCCATCACCGCGAGGGGCCGGTGGTGGACGCGATCACCGCCGAGGCCGATGCGACGGACGCCGATCTCGTGGTGATGACGACCGAGGGCCGGCACGGCTTCCTCGATGCGCTCAGGGGCTCGACCACCGAGGCGGTGCTGCGGCGGGCCAACCGGCCGCTGCTCGCGGTGCCGGCTTGAGGGCCGCATGCTGATGGACGAGCCGCTGGTCTACGACGACGCCCTGATCCGCCGCATCCTGAAGGAGGTGAATCGGATCGCCATGGTCGGCGCCTCGGCGAGCGAGATGCGGCCGTCATACTTCGCCATGCTCTATCTCCTGAACAAGGGCTACGAGATCGACCCGGTGAACCCGCATCATGCCGGCCAGACGATCCAGGGGCGGGCGGTCTATCCCGATCTCCTGAGCCTGCCGGAGCGGCCGGACATGGTGCAGATCTTCCGCCGCTCCGAGGAGGTGCCGCCCTTGGTCGAGGCGGCGATCGGGATCGGGGCCAGGGTGATCTGGATGCAGCTCGGCGTGCGCCACGAGGCGGCGGCGGCGCAGGCGCGCGCGGCGGGGCTCGACGTGATCATGGATCGCTGCCCGAAGATCGAGCACGGGCGGCTCTTCGGCGAGATCGGCTGGCTCGGCGTGAACCGGGGCGTGCTCTCGGCGAAGCGCGGCGTCGCCCGGCAGCTCAGCACGACCAAGGGCCGGCTGCTCTGAGCGGCCGGCTGGCCCGGGAGCTCAGTCGGTCGGAACGAACACCTCGAGCGTGCCGCGCACCGGCAGGGGCCGGTAGTTGCTGAAATCCTGCAGCTGCCAGTCGGTCCCCGGCGGGCTGCCGAGCCGTTCGATCAGCGCCATCGCCGCGGGGCGGTCCGCCGCATGGTAGTAGCGCACGCGGTGGCTGCCGATGGCGTAAGGCACGTCGCGCAGCACGACCGTCGCGTAGGCGGCGGCCTCGGCGAGCCGGGCATAGAGGGCCGCGGCAGCGGCGCTGGCGCTGGCGGCGTCGGCATCATAGTGGATGAAGACCCGGGCCGCCTCCTCCCCGGGTACGGCCGGAGCGGCGGTCGGCCCGGCGGCCGGCTCCGGCGCCTGGTCGAGCCCGAGGGCGAGCCGCGTGCCATTGGCCGGCACCCCGTTCGGCTGGTCGGCGGCGACGTCGGGCGATTGGAGCTCGAGCGCCTCGAGCGATGCCGGCGGGCTCTCCTCGGCCGGGGGGGCCTCGGCGGTCGTCGATGCGGGCGACGACCCGGGCCACTCCCAGTCCCTCGAGACCTGCGGCAGATCGGCCAGCACCACCAGCCAGGCGGCCCCGGCGACGGCGGCGACCCCGGCGAGGCCAATGAGGACACGGCGGCGGCGGCGCGAGGCCGCCTCGATGCCGTAGAGGTCGTCGACGATCTCGACCTGCAAGGGCGGCGGCTCGCGGTGGTGCGACGGATGCGGTGCCAAAGGCGCGAGCGGCGCGGACTCCTCCCGTGGCGGCGCCGGGCGTGGCCGCATCCGCGGCTGCGGCGCGGCCGGCCGCGAAGCGGCGGCGGGCACGGCTGAACCTGCCGGATGCCGCGGCGGCTCGGGCCCGGCCGGCTCGGGCGGAAGGGAGTCGAGCGCCCCGGGCCCGGGTGCGGCGGCCGGGGTCTCGTCGACCTCGGGCAAGGGCGGGTCGACCTCGGGCAAGGGGGGGCCGAAGAATTCGGCCGGCCCGGGCACCCTGGCCTCGGGCTCGGCCCCGGGGGCCACGATGGTCGGGATGAAGGTGCGGGGCGGCTCGAGCTGGGGAATCGTCGCCGCCGGGGGCACGGCCAGTGAGCGCGGGGCGGCGGCATCCGACGGCACGGCCTGCTGCGGCCGGGTCGGCGCCCAGGGCGGGGATGCGGGCCGGCCCGGCGCAGGAGACGGGTCCGACGCCGGCGATGGGGCCGGCGCCGGTGACGGGGCTGCCGCAGGAGCAGCGGTCGGCATGGGCGGATGGGCCGGCAAGGCGGCATTGGCGGGCCGGGCGGTGGCGGCTGAGGCGACACCGGGCAGCCGATCGCGGACCGCCCATCTGACGCGACCGAACAGCCGGTCGACCGCCTGCAGCCGCTCGGCCGGCGAGGGTGCCTCGACGGCGGCGGCGGCGAGATCCGGATGCTCGGCCAGCACCTGGTCGACGAGGTCCCTGGCCGCCCGGCCGTCACCGAGATGGTGCACGGCGAGCGCCACCAGCTCGTCGAGGATCACACGCGGCATCACGTCGGACATCAAGGCCTACCTGTCACCCCCAGAAGCCCCGGCCGGGCATCGCCGATACGGCGCGGCCGGCCCGGCATCTTGCTGACACACCAAGTCTAGCACAGCTCACGGCGGCATGACTGCCGGCCGCGTGCGGGAGCGGCCTGCCTGCACGCCATCTGGTACGCGGGGAAGCGCGCCATCCGCAAGACCTTCGGCCGGGCTCCTCGCGAGGTATGTCGAGTCCGCCTCGGATCAACCGCAGCAGCCAGAGGGCGGATGAAGGGCCTAATGGCGCTCGTCCGATTGCCGAGGGCGACGCTGCCGGCAGGCCGCCGAGGGATGCACCCTGAAAACGTCCCGGACTGCCTTACGGGCGCATTCATGATCGCTCGATGCGCCCTCTTCCGGGCGCCTTCTTCTGGCCGCATGCCTGCAACGGGCATGGCCGCCACGCCGTTTCAGCGGTCGGGTGGAAACCGGCGATGTGACGAATGTCGCTTGGCGCTGTCGCCGACCCGGCTATACGAGGGGGCCAATGGCCGTGCCAATGGAGAGGGAACGCGACAATGACCGACAAACCCAAATATGGTTTCGAGACCCTGGCGGTGCATGCCGGCGCGGCGCCGGACCCGACGACCGGTGCGCGGGCTACGCCGATCTACCAGACGACGTCCTTCGTCTTCGACGATGTCGACCACGCCGCCTCGCTGTTCAACCTGCAGCAGTTCGGCAATATCTATTCGAGGCTCACGAACCCCACGGTCTCGGTGCTCGAGGAGCGGGTCGCGGCACTCGAGGGCGGCAGCGCTGCCTGCGCCACCGCGTCGGGCCATTCGGCGCAGTTTTTGACCTTCCTCAACCTGATGAGCCCGGGCGACAACATCGTCTCGTCGTCCAAGCTCTATGGCGGCTCGATCAGCCAGATGAACCAGACGTTCCCGCAGTTCGGCTGGAAGGTCGCTTATGTCGATCCGCGCGAGCCCGAGAATTTCCGGGCGGCGATCGACGACAGGACGAAGGCCCTCTTCATCGAGAGCGCCTCCAATCCGGACGGCATCGTCCCCGACATCGAGGCGATCGCCAGGATCGCGCATGCGGCCGGCATCCCCCTGGTCGTCGACAACACCTGCCCGACCCCGTATTTCTGCCGGCCGTTCGAATGGGGGGCGGATGTCGTCGTCCATTCGCTGACCAAGTATATCGGCGGGCAGGGCAACTCGATCGGCGGGATGATCGTCGAGGGTGGCAAGTTCGACTGGGCCGCTTCTGGCAAGTTCCCGCTCCTGACCGAGCCGTGCGCCGCCTATCACGGCCTGCGGTTCTACGAGAACTTCGGCGCCTTCGCGATGACCGTGCGCAACAAGGCGATCGGACTGCGCGACATGGGCCCGTGCCTGTCGCCGATGAACGCGTTTTTGATCCTGCAGGGGGTCGAGACGCTGCCGCTCAGGATGGAGCGGCATGTCGCCAATGCCGACAAGGTGGCGGCCTGGCTCGCCGATCACCCGCAGGTCACCTGGGTCTCCTATGCGCGGCTGCCGCAGAACCGCACGCCCCTGGTCGACAAGTATTGCCCCAACGGGCTGGGTGCCCTCTTCACCTTCGGCGTCAAGGGCGGCTACGACATGGGGGTCAAGGTGGTGAACGGCTGCCAGATGATCAGCCACGTCGCCAATATCGGCGACACGCGCTCCCTGATCATCCATCCGTCCTCGACGACGCACCGTCAGCTCACGCCCGAGCAGCAGACCGCGGCGGGCGCCGGGCCCGATGTCATTCGCCTCTCGGTCGGCATCGAGACGGTCGACGACATCATCGCCGACCTCGACCAGGCGCTCGCGAACGCGGCCTGAGCGAGGCGTTCTTGTCGTTGGAACGGGGCCTGCGGGCCCCGTTCTTTCTCGTTGGCAGGCATGCAATTCCGCCGTGCCTGCAGGGCTTCGCGCGCGCTCCCCCAACTATCTGACAAACAACAGGAAAATTTGCGTCGGCGGGCGGTGTCGCGGCGACGCCAGAAGGCTTCTCTTTTGCGCCATTGCGGCGGTCACGGGCGCGCCCATATCCGCGGCGCTACGTCACTCGCTCCAGGGCCAACTCCCATGTCGCTCGACTTCGCCGCCCGTCTCGGCAACACCTTCGTCGGCGCCTTCGGCCCGTCACGGCGGACGCTCGCCGCGGGTCCGGCCCTGCCCCATGGCGGCCTCGCCCGTCGCGCGGTGCTGGCGCTCTTCCGCCTGCCGGCCCGCTTCGTCGCCGCGCTCGACCGGCGCCAGCGCGAGCGTGACGCGCTGCTGCGCTACGCCATGGCGGAAGGCCGCGGGCTCGGCCTCGGCCGGCAGCATGTCGAGCGGGCGGTGCTGCTAACCGGCCGTGCCGACATGCTCTTCCCGTCCTATTTCGTGAACGCCGACCGGCGCTGATCGTCCCGCGGCTCAGGCGGCGGCGATGGCCGGCGGGTCGGCTTTCCTGGTCGTGGCGTCGGGATTGGCCCAGGCGTGGGCCTGGGCCACCGCACGCTCCTCGCTGCCGACGATGAAGAGGAGCGGCTGGCCGGAGTCGGGCCGTTCGTTCCAGATCGCCCAGAGATGGGCGACGCCGTGGCGGCCGAGGCGATACGATCGTCCCTCGGCGGCCCAGAGATCGTTGAGCTCGAGGGCAAGCTTGGGGGTGCTCATGGCAGGATGCCTCTCGCAAGCGTCCCGAGCGGGCCCGGGAAGCCCGCTCCGGCGGAGGCTTCGACCTACGTCAGGTCGCCGCGAATTTCAACCCTTAGGTTAGCCCCGAACGCGACATCGCGCGACGGGCGATCGCTCAGCCGGCCATCTCGGCGAACAGCCCGGTCATCGGCTCTGCAGCGCGCGCCCCGTACTGGCCGATGATGGCGGCGGCCGCGGCCGAGCCGAGCCGGCCGCAGGTGGCGAGATCGCGGCCGGCGGTGAGCCCGCGCAGGAAGCCGGCGGCGTAGAGGTCCCCGGCACCTGTGGTGTCGACCAGCCGCGCCGGCGGGACGGCGTCGATGACGTGCACCTCGTCGCCCCGGACCACGACCGAGCCCTTGGCCCCGCGGGTCAGCGCGGCGAAGCCGACATGCCGGCGGACCTGCTGGAGCGCCTCATCGAAGCTCGCGACCTCGTAGAGGCTCTTGATCTCGCTCTCGTTGGCGAAAAGGATGTCGACGCGCCCCTCGACCAGCTCCTTGAGCTCGGCGCGCCAGCGCTCGACGCAGAAGGAATCGCTGAGCGTCAACGCCAGCTTGTTGCCGGCGGCGTGGCAGATGTCGGCAGCCTTCTGGCAGGCGGCCTTGGCGGCCGGCTTGTCGTAGAGATAGCCCTCGAAATAGGTGACCTCGGCGCGGCGGACGAGCTCCTCGTCGACGTCCTCGGGGCCGAGATCGACGCAGGCGCCGAGATAGGTCTGCATGGTGCGCTGGGCGTCGTCGGTGACGAAGATCAGGCAGCGCGCCGTGGCGGGGCCGTCCGGCTGCGGCGCGGCGTCGAAGCGCACGCCTGCGGCGCGGATGTCGTGGGCGAAGATCCGCCCGAGCGCGTCGTCGCGCACCCGCCCGATATAGGCGCCGCTGCCGCCCATGGACGCGATGGCGGCGATGGTGTTGGCGCAGCTGCCGCCCGAGACCTCGCGGCCCGGGCCCATGCGGCGATAGAGGAACTCCGAGCGCTCCTCGTCGACGAGCGTCATCGCCCCCTTCTCGAGCCCGAGCTCGGTGAGCAGCTCGTCGTCGCTGTGGCTCAGCACGTCGACGATGGCGTTGCCGATGCCGAGGACATCGAGCTTCTGGCCGGTTGCGGCAGCCACCTGCATGCGCCTGGATTCCCCGTTTGTCGATCCGCCGCTCGTTTAGAGCCTGTTCGAGAGGTTCGTCCAGTGCGGGTGCGTGACGGGAAGTCATCAACCCATCCCAGAACGATTGAAAGGACCGGTGTCGCGACAATCGGCGGTTCCTTTCGGTTTGACTTCCCGAGCCGGCAGGGTCTAATCCTCGCGATCCGCCGAGGAACAGTTTCGGTTGAAGCTTTCCAGAACGGGCTCTACTTCGCGGCCTTCCGCCCGCCACGGCATCGGGCGACTTCCAGAACCGCAGCACGCAGGAACCATCGATGTTTCGCAGAAAAGACAACGAGACGACTCCGGGCGGCGAGACACGGGCCGAGGCGCCGCTGGCGCGGCCCGTGGCCGAAACCAAGCCGATGCCGCAGCCGTCCGAGGCGCCGCGCCGTGGTGTCGAGCCCGCGCCGGCTGCCGCGCCGACGCCGGCCGCGAGCGCCGATGCCGGCGGCAAGCGGCTCATGGTCGGCCAGGGGATCAGCCTCTCGGGCGAGATCACGTCCTGCGACCGGCTGATCGTCGAGGGCGACGTGCAGGTCACGCTGAACGAGACCCGGGCCATCGAGATCGCCGAGAGCGGCCGCTTCACGAACGGCAAGGCGTCCGTCGAGGAGGCCGAGATCAGCGGCGTCTACGAGGGCGAGCTGACGGTGCGCAACCGTCTGCTGATCCGTGCCACCGGCCGCGTCAAGGGCACGGTGCGCTACGGCGAGCTGGAGCTCGAGCGTGGTGGCCGCATTTCCGGCACCATCTCGATGATCGACGACCGGTAGCGGCGATGGCTCGATCGGTGCGGCGCGCCGCCGGCATGTTTTCCCTGGGCTTCGCCATGGTGGCGCTCGCGGGTTGCAGCGGCGGGCCGGAGTCCTTGCCGATCGACGCCTATCTCGCCCCGCCGCCGCTCTGGCGCGGCCTGCCGCCACCCGCGCCGGTGCCGGACCTCGCGCGCAATGTCGAGCTCGTCGGCATGGACTCCGGCGATCTGCGCAGCGTCTTCGGCGAGCCGGCGCTGGTGCGCGTCGAGGGCAATGTGCAGTACTGGCGCTATGCCTTCGCCGGCTGCAGCCTCGATCTCTTCGTCGACGCGCGGCCCGACCGGCAGGCCGAGGTCGTCCACTACGACCTGCGCCCCGAGCCGCTCTACGGCAACGGCAAGGCCGCTGCCGGCTGCGAGCGCCTGGCGCGCCAGCTCGACCAGGGCCAGAAGCGCGCGGCACCGCAGCGCGAGCTGCCGCGCGTCGAGAGCTTCTGAGCCTTTCGGCTAAGCCTTTTTCGCCTTGCCCTGCAGCACCTCGAGCGGCACGCCGAGGGCCTTGGCGAGGCTGACCTCGCCCGAGCCGCGGCGGAGCGGCCTGGGCTGGCTGGCGTGCGGCTTCCAGCCGGTCATGGTGACGATGTCGAAGCTCGCCCGCACCTTGCCGTCCGGATCGGCGAAGCGCTCCCGCAGGATGGCGTCGAGCCGGCCGAGCACCGGACGGTGGAGGGACCCCCGGGCGCCCTCGCCCAGCGCCTGGGCCTCGCCCATGGCGCGCAGGTCCATGAGCAGGCGAAGCGGCTCGGCATAGCGCACGGTGAGACGCTCGACGTCTGCCACCGGCAAGGCGAAGCCGGCGCGCTGCAGGAGGGCGCCGGCATCGCGCACGTCGATCATCGGCGAGAGGCGGAGCCCCGCACCACCGGTGACGTCGAGCTCGGCCGCCAGCAGGGCCTGGCGCAGCTCGTGCAGGGTCTCGCCGCCGGGAAAGGCCGCGAGCAGCAGGCCGTCGGCGGCGAGGCAGTGGCGGACCTGGGCGAGGAGCCCGGGCAGGTCGTTGACCCAGTGCAGGCTCATGGCGCTCAGCACGGTGGAGAAGGCGCCTTCGCGGAAGGGCAGCAGCTCCTCGTCGAGCAGGACATCGGCCGGGGCCAGCTCGTCGGCGGTGACGACCGCATCGACGCCGGGTCGGCCGCGGATGGCGTCGGCGAGGCCGCCGTCCTGGGCACCGAGCACCAGCACCCGGCCGAGGGGCGTGCGGATGTCGTCGAGGCGGTCGAGCAGCCGCTCCTCGATGGCCCTTCGCAGGAAGTCGGGGCCGCCGGCGAAGCGGCGCCGATGCTGGCGTCGCCGGGCGCGGTCGAAGGGGGCTTTCGGGGTGCTCATGGCGGCGAAGGTGGGGCGGCAGGCCGACGGCGGCAAGCCCGGAGACTCAGCCGGCCGCGGTCTGGCGCATCTGCTCGGGCAGCCAGGTGGCGAGCCCGGGGAAGGCCACGAGCAGGCCGACCATGACGACGAGGAGGAGGAAGAACGGCAGGGCGGTGCGGGCGACGTAGAGGATGTTGTGGCCGGTGATGCCCTGCATGACGAAGAGGTTGAAGCCGACGGGCGGGGTGATCTGCGCCATCTCGACGACGACGACGATGAAGATGCCGAACCAGA
>ERZ795053.6488-NODE-6488-length-11638-cov-18.846845_pt1 | contig 11638 bp, 6 predicted proteins | sample MGYA00375137_ERZ795053 | MGnify/ENA primary metagenome ERZ795053 (study PRJEB30182, sample SAMN05720284) | activated sludge metagenome | isolation source: Anaerobic digester | place: Hong Kong | collected 2014-12-17 ... | reverse complement strand
TGACTTTTGAGGTCACCCCTTCTCCTGACAGCGGGCCAGGTGGCAACATCATTGTATTACCCTCCAACGGCACACCGCCTTACACCATCACGTGGAATGATGCTTTCTTGAGTGGAGACACTATCATCGGCACCTGGCCTGGCACCTACATCCTGACCGTTACAGATGCCAACGGGTGCAGTGTGGTGGATACGGTAGTTGTGCCAATTGGTACAGAGATCTCAGCTGATCAATCAGACATTCTGGTTTTTCCTATCCCGTTTTCTAACTTGCTGCAGGTAAGCAGTACGGATCTGGTGTGGAAGATCCGGGTCTATACAGCTGATGGGAAACTCCTGTATCAGCAACTGCCCGATCAGAATTTCATTTCCATCAAAACCGGAAGCTGGCCACCGGGGTTTTATGTCATGGAGATCCATACCATCAGTACGACCCTGGTGACGTATGTGACTAAGTGGTGAATTGGGTTTCACTGAGCACTAGTTCTTCCAATTGAGTGAAACTTATTTCTATGGTGTATTTATTTACAACCCTCCCATTGGTATTGGTTTAAACCCGCACCGATGAGAGAGCCAGTCAACCCAACAACCTTTCCAGTCCCATCTTCCTGCTGCCCTTGAGCAGGATGTAGCGTTGTTGTATAGGATGTTCCCGTATGTATTCTAACAAGGCTTCTGTGGTATCAAAATGATCCGGGCTGGCACCTCGTGCAGCACCGAAGAATGTTCCCACAGTAATGATCCGTTGAAAATCTGATCGCAAAGCCTGTTGCAGGATCGCTGCATGTTCTGCTGCCGCCTCCTCACCCAGTTCCATCATGTCGCCGATGATGAGCACCTTGGGTTGTACCGGCATGGAGGCAAAATGCGCAATGGCTGCCGACATGCTGCTGGGATTCGCATTATAGGCATCACTGATATAATGATTTCCATTGTGTTCCAGCCACTGGCTTCGGTTGTTGTCAGGCAAGTATGCGGCAATAGCCGAAGCCATAGCTTCCAGTGAACAACCGAAGTGATCACCAATGCATAATGCCGCCAGTATGTTCTGTCCGTTGAAACTGCCCACCAGACTGGAGGCGATCTCAGTGTCCCCAACTTTTATCCGGGCGAAATCGCCGGGTAATATCTCGCCCGAAAAACCATCGGCCGTACCGATGCCGAAACGGATCACTTTATCATAACCTGCTACTACATCTTCCAGCACCTCATTGGCATTGTTGAAAAAGATGGTTCCGCTGTTGGCCATCAGAAAACGATACAGTTCACTTTTACCTTTTTTCACACCAGCCAGTCCGCCGAAACCTTCCAGGTGTGCCTTACCGATGTTGGTGATGAAACCATATTCCGGTCTGGCGATCTCACTCAGCATGGCGATCTCTCCCTGGTGGTTGGCCCCCATTTCTATGATGGCGAACTCCGCATCCTTCGGAACTGACAGCAAGGTCAATGGCACCCCGATGTGGTTGTTGTAATTGCCCTTCGTGGCATATGTGCGATACTTTGTAGAAAGTGCCGCATATAAAAGCTCCTTCGTAGTGGTCTTGCCGTTAGAACCGGTCAGAGCCAGCACCGGAAAAGAGAATGTCTTTCTGTAAGCGGTGGCCAGTTGCTGCAGGGCTGCCAGGGCATCTTCCGCCCAGACCATGCCCGGTTGGTCTTTCAGAGCCGGATCATCTACCAGGGCAGCTATTGCTCCGGCATCCAGGGCTTTTTGCGCAAACTTGTTGCCATCTGCCTGTTCGCCTTTCAGCGCTACGAACAGATTACCGGGTTTCACTTTCCGGCTGTCTATTTCGACACCGGAACACCGGCTGTGGATCTCCAGTAGTTGTGTTACAGACATGGCCTCAAAAATAAAAAAGCCCGCCATTGAAAGGGCGGGCTTTTATGTTCATTTCAAGTCGTTTTACCGACGTGTATTCTTTCTGTATTTCTCGTTGATCTTCTTCTGGCGGTCGGTGCTCTTGAAGATGTTACCACTTCTGGTGTAGTTGTCCACGTCGCCACCCAGGCGGATCATAGCACAACGGAAACCGATGGTAGCAGTTGACTGGTCTTCTTCGAGGTAACGACGGCTACCGGGGCTCAGCCAAAATGCTTCATCGGCCCAGGAACCACCTTTGTACACACGAGCACGGTCGCTCACCAGGGTGCTGTGACCATAATCGTAGTATGCCAGAGATGCGGTATCACCATCTTCATAGTTCTTCACGTCACCCTTTTTGTAGTTCCGGCGGTTAACCACTTCTTCGTCGGTTTGCGGACGATAGCGCACACGACCCATGCTGTCAAGTTCGGCGATGTTGCCATCCTCATCCAGTTCTTTGGTCATGTACTTGTTACCACGGAAGGGGTTGAGGTCTTCCATATCATAATAGGTAAGCGGACGATAGACGTCGAACACCCATTCGTTCACGTTACCGGCCATATTGTACAGACCGTAATCGTTCGGCTGATAGGAGTAGATATTAGCAGTAACGATGGCGTTGTCGTTCAGCTTACCGGCCAGACCGGCATAGTCACCGCGACCACGCTTGTAGTTGGCCAGCATCTTACCCTGCGACCAGCGTTCTTTGGAAGAGGGCTCCCGCATGGTATTGCCATCCCAGGGATAGAGACGACGGTCGGTGAGCATTTCATTACCTTCTACCTGATTACCGATCAGACCGAGGGAAGCGTATTCCCATTCAGCTTCAGTGGGAAGGCGATAGTCAGGCAGCAGGATACCGTCTTCCATTTTGATGGTACGGCCCAGCTTGGAATCGCCGGCTTCGGGGCTATAGTCTTTCACCCCTTTCTTCACACCGGTGGTATAAACACCGGCATAATAAGATTGGGTGGTGAAGTTGTCTTCGTTGTAAGAGTTGATGTTGATGTCCATATAGCCTTTGTCGGCCATGATGGCTTCGTTCACGCGGTCACTTCTCCAGCGGCAGAACTCGTTGGCCTGCAGCCAGGAGATACCCACCACAGGATACTCATCATAGGAAGGATAGCGGAAGTAGTATTCCACATAAGGCTCGTTGTAAGCAAGTTCTTCCCGCCATACCAGTGTATCGGGTAAGGCGTTGTCGATGATCTCGGGGAAGTCGATACCGAAGGTGCGTGTGGTCCAGTAGAGGTACTCGCGGTAGTGGAGGTTGGACACCTCGGTCTCATCCATATAGAAGGAAGAGACGGTCACCCTGCGGGGCACGTTGTGGAACTCATAGGTAACATCCTGTTCGGTCATACCCATGGTAAATGTTCCACCCTGGATAAGCACCAGGTTCGGACCTGTGGCCTGACCGCGGTAGTCAATGTTTTCGAAACCTCCCCACTTGGTATCGTTGTACTTGAAGCCGGTTACCGCCGACCGGTCAGCGCAGGAGGTAAACACAGTACCCGCCAGGAAAACACCCAGTACCGGGACAATGATTCTTTTCATACCGTGCATAATTTGGCAATAAACGCAAATCTAACTATAAAATTACCGAAATTAAAAAACCGAAGGACGGGGCAAAACACTGTAGTATTTGCCTTTGGAATGCTTTCCGGCCTGATCTAACCGGAATATCAGGCCCACTTCATGTGACCCGCCCGTTTCGCCGGAAAGTCCGCCCACCGTGACATCATAGCTATACGTGAACAGGATCCAGTCCTTTTTCAAGCCGGCAAGGATACTAACGTCGCTCATGCCGGAGAAATTGTTTTTCAGAAAGAAGCCTCCCATGACAAAGCTTTTAGCAAAATAGGACCCCAGCTGCAACTGACTGAATCCGCCCTGTGAGATCAGCTGAACTGTAGGTTCAGCCATAAAAGGATCCCGTTTCCGGTGTTTCTGCTTCAGGAAAAGCCCGCCCTGCCAGCTGATGGCCATGGGCAGGCGGTCTTCTTCATAATCATAGAAGGTATTGGGAGGCTGGTTCACATGCAGAAAAGAAATGCCTGTGTAGGCCTTTTCTGTGACAAATGCAGCGCCTAATCCAAGGTCCAGTACCGTGGTGCTGAGGTCGGCGGGCTGAGGTTCGTTGGTGGGGTTTGGAATACCCTGGGCATTATTGAATCCGTACACCGGATTGATCTGATCATAAAACTGCAGTTGGTTCCAGTTCAGTTTGCGCTGTACCATACCGATCTGTGCACCGAAATTGAATGCAGCAGAAGAGCTTACCTTAGCCTGGTACATATACTGAAAACCCAGGTTCAGATTCTTCAAAACCTGATCTCCCAGGTCATCCTGCAGCATATAAATACCAAAACCGCTGTTCACATCACTGATAGGCTGATCATAGCAGATCCTGTAACTCAGATAGGTTTGTGGCATATCAGGCCACTGGCTTCTGAAATTGGCTGTAAAGCGGCCTCCGGCACCGGCACCGGCAAATGCAGGATTGAGCACCATATCGCTGGCATGCCATTGGGTAAAGCGCAGATCCTGCGCCTGTACAAAGGTGGCAGAAAAATGACCGAGCGCCAGAAACCAAAGCAGGCTTAGTACCTTTGGTTCAAAGGAGCTGACAGCCTTCCTGCAACAGGCAATAAGCATATGCAGATGCCGTTTTGGGGTGGCCTTTATTATTTGAACCTTGACTGTAGTATGAGTTGGATGCATCGGACCTCCGTTTCCCGGATCCTGGGTTTCGCAATGTTAACGCTTTTTCACTGGTCGGCTGTATATGCCGCCGGCGAAGAATACCGCATTAGCCTGTCACTCAACTGGCATACATCACCTCTCTCTGTAACAGCTGAAGACGGCTTCTCCGCCCGTTACTATGCAGGTTTTGAAGGCGCTTCTTACGAGGCTCTGGGAGCGTCCATTGTACCGGTTTACAGTGCCAACCTGCCGGTATCTGTTAAAGGAACTGTGACAGTAACTTTACAGGAAGCCGTATGGGAAAGCATCCGCTGGCCGGGCAGAGCCATCCCTGAACTGGCGGAAGCTCCGGCATTCCGCACCTTCATCGGCCTGGAAAAAGGCCGCCCGATGCTGCACTGCAGTTTCGTTCCGCTGCGGAAAAATCCATCCACCGGACAACTGGAAAAACTGGTAAGCGGGAGGCTGGAATTGTCCATCCTGCCATCGGCCACTAGAATGGATGAAACCGAACACGACTATGCAGATCATTCCAGGCTGCAAACCGGCACCTGGGTGCGCATCAGTGTCACTTCCAATGGTATCTATAAAATAGACCGTGCCCTGCTGGAGAGTGCAGGCATCTCTACAGCTACGCTGAATCCTGCTACTCTGGGAGTGTTCGGTTATGGGGGTGGGATGCTGCCCGAAGCAAACGATGACCATAATCCGGACGATGTGGTGGAGCTTCCATTATATAAGGTAGGTCTGGATGACGGTTCGTTCGACGACGGTGACTATGTACTCTTTTATGGTGAGTCGCCCAACCAGTGGACCTACAACGAAACCACCGATGCATACAGACAATACAACCACCTGTATGCCAACCGCACCAGCTATTTCATCAGCCCGGACAGAGGTACGAATCTGACCCTGAGCACCCGAAACAATTCGGCTGCATCGCCCACCTACACTACCAGTTCTTATGACTACCTGCAGGCATGGAACAATGATGTGGTCAACCTCATCAGTTCAGGCCGGCAGTTCTTTGACGAGAATTTCACCAATTTCAGCAACAGCAGGAATTATTCGGCTACCATCCCCAATATCATCGCAGGCGAAACAGGCCGCATACGCTACTTCGTGGCAGCCAAAAGCGCCTCCGGTTCATCTCAGTTCACCCTGAGCGGAAATGGCATCAACAGTACCACTACCCTCCCGGCACAACCGGAAAGCACGGAGAACGATTATGCTTCGCATTTGCAGTTTGAATCGGTGTTCACACAAACATCATCATCTGCTGTAAACATCAATGTGAATTACAGCGGACCATCTGGCGGAAACGGATGGCTGGACAATATTGAACTGGTGTTCAGGTGCAACCTTAATGCGGGCAGCGGACAGTTCCGTTTCCGCGACAGCCGGGCAGTGGGCGAAACAGCGCAGTACACCATCACAGGTGCCGGCAGTAATCTGCTGTGGGATGTGACCGATCCGAGACATCCCCTCATCCAGGAATACAGCGGCAGCGGAACCATCAGCTTTACAGTAGAAGCAGACAGCCTGCTTGATTTTATCCTGTTCAATACAGCAGATGCCTTCCCCTCTGATCAGATCCAGGTGGATGGTACTATTGCCAATCAGGACATTCACAATGTTTCGCTGCATCCCGACTTTGTGATCGTATCAGATGCAGCCTATATGGCCGAAGCCCGCAGACTGGCAGGCTGGCACCACGATGTCAATGACCTCGATACACTGGTAGTGAGCGTCAGCCAGGTGTATAATGAATTCAGTTCCGGCACACCTGATATCACCGCTATCAGAAATATGATGCGCATGTTCTATGACCGGGCTGCCGGAGTAGAAGATCTGCAACCAAAATATCTGCTGTTCATGGGCGATGCCAGTTTCGATTACAAGAGCATCCAGACCTCATCAGAAGATAATACCAACCGCGTTCCCACCTATCAGAGTTATGAAAGTATTCACCAGGTACAGACCTTCCCTACTGACGATTATTATGTTTGTCTGGATCCGGGCGAAGGTGCAGATATGAGCGAATCTGTCAACCTGCTGGATCTTGCCTGCGGCAGGTTTCCGGTCAACAGCGTAACCGAAGCCAATGAGATGGTGGATAAGATGATCCATTACAAATCGACCACCACATTCGGCAACTGGCGCAACACCGTCTGTTTTGTGGCCGATGATGAAGATGGCAACACCCATATTGACGACGCCAATGACATAGCCGACTGGGTAACAACCAATCATCCGCTCTACAACCTCAACAAGATCTATCTGGATGCTTACCAGCAGATTCCGGGTGCAGGGGGTGAACGCTATCCGGATGTGAACCGCGACCTCAACAACCAGATCTTTTCCGGTGCACTGATATTGAACTGGACCGGTCATGGAAACGAACAGAACTGGGCCCAGGAAAGGATACTGGGTGTGGATGATATCAACTCCTGGACCAACTACGACAAGCTGCCCCTGTTCATCACAGCAACCTGCTCTTTCAGTAGGTTTGATAATCCTGAACGCACCTCTGCAGGCGAACTTATTCTGCTCAACGCAGGTGGCGGAGGTATAGGGCTGGTCACCACGGTGCGCATCGTGTATTCTTACCAGAATTACGTGCTCAACAGCAACTTCTTCTATAAGATCTTCGAACCGGTAGGTGGCGTCATGCCTACTATTGGCGAAGCACTGATGGCAGGAAAGAACACCGCCAGCGATGGGTTCAGCGCTGTGAACAACCGGAAATTCCTGTTACTGGGCGATCCTGCGCTGACCCTCAATTATGCCAAATATGATGTGGTGACCACCAAGGTCAACGATACCCCCATTTCAGATGGAACAGACACCCTCAAGGCACTTGCCAGGGTAACCATTGAAGGTGAGATACGCAGCGGCGGCAGCTTACTCAGTGGATTCAACGGAGTGGTCTATCCTACGGTCTATGACAAGCCTGTTTCAGTCACTACGCTGGAAAATGATCCGGAAGGCAGCAACCCCTATACCTTTTCTCAGCAGAAAAGTCTGATCTATAAAGGAAAGGCCAGTGTGGTGAACGGTGCCTTCAGTTTTGAGTTCATAGTACCGAAAGACATCAGTTACACCTTTGGAAATGGTAAGCTCAGCTACTATGCAGACAATGGCCTGGAAGATGCCGCAGGATACGAATTCAATGTGGTAGTGGGCGGGGCCGCCGATGGTGCCCTGGAAGATGCCGAAGGACCCGATGTGGAAGTGTATATGAACGACGAAAGCTTTGTATTTGGCGGGATGACCGATGAGAATCCGGTGCTCTACCTGAAACTGCTGGATGAGAGTGGCATCAATACCGTGGGTAATGGTATCGGGCATGACATAACGGCAACGGTGAATGAATCTTCAGAAGAATATCGTTTGAACGATTATTATGAGGCCGATCTCGATTCCTATCAGAGCGGCACGGTTCGCTATCCGTTATATGATCTTCCGGCAGGACGCCATGCGGTGAATGTGAAGGCCTGGGATGTATATAACAATTCCGGCGATGGCTATACGGAATTTGTGGTAGCAGAATCTGCTGAACTGGCGTTGGACCATGTGCTCAATTACCCGAATCCTTTCACCACTTATACAGAGTTCTGGTTTGAACACAATCGTCCCGGCGACCTCCTGGATGTAAAAGTGGAGATCTTCACCGTGAGCGGAAAACTGGTCAAGACCATCATGACCCAGATGGCCACTGATGGCTACCGGGTGGACGGAATAGGCTGGGACGGGCTGGACAATTTCGGCGATCCTATCGGAAAAGGAGTTTATGTGTATAAGCTCACGGTGCAGGCTGCCAGCGACCGTTCGCGGGTGTCAGCCTTTGAAAAACTGGTCATTTTAAGGTAAAACCATTAAATATTAACTTTGCAATCCAATTATCTTTCATGAAGAATGCTCTGAAATGCTTGCCCGTTGTGGCTTTACTGATCCTGGCCGGCAACCTGCAGGCTCAAGTGACCGTACCAACAAGTGCTGACGGTGAGGATTATCTCAACACCGTGACCACTGCCGTACCTTTTCTGCGCATCGCCCCTGACGCCAGAGGTGGCAGTATGGGCGACGTTGGTATTGCCACTTCACCCGATGGTGCATCCATTTTCTGGAACAATGCCAAGTTCGCTTTTCACGAAGAGAACTCGGGGCTGGCCATTACCTATACACCCTGGCTGAGCAACCTGGTGAACGATATTTTCCTGGCCTATCTGAACGGATTCTGGCGCACTGATGAATTATCGGTAGTAAGTGGCTCCCTGCGATATTTTTCTCTGGGTAATATCACCTTCACCGACCAGAACGGACAAGTGCTGCAGGATTTTCGTCCGAATGAATTTGCCCTTGACTTCGGCTATGCCAGAAAGCTGAGCGATAATTTCTCTACCGGACTGGTACTGAAATACATTTATTCCAATCTGGCATCCGGTCAGTTCGTGAACGGTATTCCTATCAAACCGGCAAACGGTGTAGCTGCAGATATCTCTGTGTTCTATACAGGAGAGGTGGAAATGGGCAGTAAAGACGCTTTCATCAATGCCGGAGCCAACATTGCCAACCTGGGCAACAAGGTCACCTATACTTCCAGCACAGAGCGTGATTTCATTCCAACCAATCTGGGTGTTGGTGCAAGCATCGGTGTGAACTTTGATGAGTACAACAAACTGGCATGGAGCATAGACTTCAATAAGCTTCTGGTACCTACACCAGACACCACAGATATTGACCCTGCCAACGGAATACCTGATTACAAGGAACTCAGCCCTGTAAGTGGTGTATTCAGCTCCTTCAGCGATGCACCTAATGGTTTCAGTGAAGAACTCAATGAGATCACCATCGGCACCGGACTGGAATACTGGTACAACAACCAGTTCGCTGTTCGTGGCGGTTTCTTCTTTGAAGACCCCACCAAAGGTGGCCGCCAGTTCTTTACCCTGGGACTTGGTTTGAAATACAACGTGTTCGGACTGGACTTCAGCTACCTGATTCCCAGCAGCAACCAGCAGAACCCGCTTGACAACACCCTGAGATTTACCCTGAGCTTCGACTTTGAAGCACTGGCCAGCGATGCAGAGCCGGCAGAATAAAAAAGATCATACTATTCTTTTGGAAAGGCAGCCTGTTGGCTGCCTTTTTTTTGCTTGTACTCATAAGTCTTTTCTGCTCCATTCATAAAGCAGCCATCCAAAAGAAAGAACAAAAAGCGATCGTTGCCAGATACCTGCCAGTTGCGGAAAACGAAATATCAGTATAGAGAATAAACAAGCCAGAATGGCAATGGACAACGCAAGGATCATATGCATTCTTCCTGTCTGAAGAAAAGCAGTGCATATTGCCAGTAAAATGAAACTGATACCTGTGGTTGTGGCGAACAGACTGTGCAGGTCATCCTGATGTTTATTGAACGGTGTCAAAGCATCTATAGGTGCATGATGAAAGTATGCCACCAGGATCAATGAAATACCAAACACCAGCAAACAAATTCGATGAAACCAATAACCCTGAAAATAATCCCAGCCTGCCAGGATCGAAGAGAAGCCCATAAGTATAAATGTCAGATTCATGATCCATGCATTGGGTGTGTGCTGAGCCCCGAGCTGACTGGTAGTATGTTTCACTACAGAGTAACCTGATGCAGAATAAAAAGGCAGCAGGAACATGACCAACACCAACATTATGTATGCCGCTGTGTAAAGTATCAATCGCAGTGTCATAAATGCAAATTACAAATACCATCTGCCCGTTATGGTTGCACAAATGCCCGGTTAATATGACTTATCTCATGACATTCTCAACAACTGTTTATGAGCACCTTCATACCAAAACTGCAGTTAACAGCGGCACTTCGTAACTTTACATACCAATCTTTGTTCTAATATTCAGGTATGCAGGAAGTTACCCCTTACAACCCGATCCATAAGGTACGCATAGTGACCGCGGCCAGCCTGTTCGACGGGCATGACGCTGCCATCAATATCATGCGGCGCATCATCCAGGCCACCGGGGTGGAAGTGATCCACCTGGGTCACGACCGCAGTGTGGAAGAGGTGGTGAATTGTGCCATCCAGGAAGACGCCAACGCTATTGCCATGACCTCCTACCAGGGCGGGCATGTGGAGTACTTCAAATACATGCACGACCTGCTCAAGGAAAAAGGGGCCGGTCACATCAAGATTTTTGGTGGTGGTGGCGGTACCATTCTGCCAGAAGAGATCAGCGAGCTGCACGATTACGGCATCACCCGTATCTACAGTCCTGACGACGGCAGATCGCTCGGCCTGCAGGGTATGATCAACGACCTGGTACAGCAAAGTGACTATGCTGTGGGGGTACACCTCAACGGAGAGGTAGATCACCTGGATACACAACATCCCGGTGCTCTGGCCCGCATCATCAGTGCAGCAGAGAATTATCCGGAAGCCTCTGCACCGGCCCTGGAACAGGTGCGCAAACTGGCTGCTAAAAGCACCGCTCCCATCCTGGGTATCACCGGAACAGGCGGAGCTGGAAAATCAAGTCTGGTAGATGAGATGGTTCGCCGTTATCTGATGCAGTTTCCCGACAAGACCATCGGCATCATTTCGGTGGATCCCTCCAAAAGAAAAACCGGAGGAGCATTGCTGGGCGACCGTATCCGCATGAACAGCATCAACAACCCAAGGGTCTATATGCGTTCGCTGGCTACCCGTCAGGCCAACCTGGCACTGAGTCAGTATGTGGGTGATGCAGTTTCTGTGCTGAAAGCCGCCGGTTACGATCTCATCATCCTGGAAACATCCGGCATCGGACAGAGCGATACAGAGATCATTGACCACAGCGATGTGAGCCTGTATGTGATGACCCCGGAATACGGAGCAGCATCGCAGCTGGAGAAGATCGATATGCTGGACTTCGCAGACATCATCGCCCTGAATAAATTCGACAAGCGGGGTGCTATGGATGCCCTGCGTGATGTGCGCAAGCAATACCAGCGCAACCATAAATTATTTGACAAGCAGGTGGACAGCATGCCGGTGTTCGGCACCATCGCCAGTCAGTTCAA
>ERZ795053.6487-NODE-6487-length-11639-cov-23.465988_pt1 | contig 11639 bp, 6 predicted proteins | sample MGYA00375137_ERZ795053 | MGnify/ENA primary metagenome ERZ795053 (study PRJEB30182, sample SAMN05720284) | activated sludge metagenome | isolation source: Anaerobic digester | place: Hong Kong | collected 2014-12-17 ... | reverse complement strand
GATGACCAGGGTGGCCAGCGCGATGGCGAGCGTGACGAAGTCCACCCGCCTCGCGTCGTCGGCATTTGGACTGCCAGGCTGTCCGGTGTCGCCGGCCGCCGTCGAAGTGCCGGCATCTGCAGTCGCTCCGTTCGATTGGGCGGCCGGCCCAGGGGGCTGAATCACGACCACTGCAATCTCATCGCCGGTGCTGGCCTGCCCGGCGCGTGCTGAAACGCGCAAGATGCCGCCGCGATCCGGCGTCACTTCACGCGCGGCCATCCCACCGCGTGTCAGTGCAGGTTCCATCATCAGCGCCACTTCCTCGCCCTCGTAGCGCAGGTCGAATGCGACGACCGTCCCGTCGGGCACCTGGTGGCCGTTGTGATCCAGGATCGGACCGACGCGCAGGCGCAGCAGGGTGCCCGTGTCGATCTCCGCCCGATCTTCGGCGGGCGTGGCGGTCGTGTTGGACGCAATGGCCGCACCGTCGCTGCTTTCGAGCGAAAGCGGAATTGTTACGTCAGGGTTCGGCAGCAGGCGTTCGGACAGGCTCGCAAAGCGCGTGCCGGGCACGTCCACGGGGGGCGCACCGATTGGCGAGTAGCGCCGGAAGAGTGCGTGCACGGCGCTTTCAAGGAAGGGCGTCGTTTTGCTATAGACCCCGAAGTAGGTGGTCAGCTTGCTCATCTCGGTAGCATCGAGATAGTACGGCGCCTGAAGTGCAAAGACAACCAGACGCTGGTCTTCTATCAACGTGATGTGATCGCTCAGGAGACGCTTGACCGCCGCGCTGTAGGGCGATGTCTGCGGCGCAACGTCGAGCATGACGAAGATGATCCAGTCGGCTTCCTGGATGGCGGCCAGGGTCTTGTCATTCGCTACGTCGGTTGTTTCGTCCGAAGGTGCGGTGACGCCCTGCGGAGTCGGCACCGTTGGTGGTACGACCACTGGCGTGATGGCCGCAGTGGCGGTCGGCGTCGGGAACAGCAAGGTCGTCGTTGCCGCGACGGTGGCGGTGAGAGTTGCCGTTGCGGTCAACGCTTCGCTACTCCCGGGTGCCGGCGCTCCGGTCGCTGCATCGAGGCTATCCAACAGGCCCGACAATTCAACGAAGGTCTTGCTCTTGACGTTCTCCGGATCGATGCTGCCACTCGACTGCAACCCGTAGAGATTTGCAATGATCCCCATCACTTCGTCCGGCCCAAGCGATGGCTCCTGATCGCAGGTGACACACTCGCGTTGCGGTCGAAAGTCGGTGAAGACGAGGATCTTGTCGTCGGCCTCAAACTGTGGCGGCACCGGAGTCGTCTGCGTGGACGGGTCGGGATAGAGGATCGTCACGGCGGAGCGTGCGAGCTGGCCCATCTGCTGGATTGCCATGTCGCGCGCTTCCCCTTCCAGGCTCAGCAGGTCCGTATCCGTGACGAGAAGCTTCGAGAGCGGAATGACCGGCTCGGGTTTCCCCAGCAATGCCTCCAGGTCTGTCCCTGGCTCCAGCCCGATTGCATCGCGGTAGAGACCAAGTTTCAGCCGCACGATGCGCCGGACCGAGATGTCGACGAGTGCTGCAAAATCTGGGTCGCGTTCGTAGCGTTCCTGAAAGGCGCTGATCGTCTCCACGGTGTTGGCAATCTGGCTCTCCCAGGAGTCATCAAGGCCGAAATTTGAGAGAAAGAGCAGATCGTTGCCGGCCACGAATGCATCGAGGGCGAGGCGGGGTTTGAAATTCTCTTCGCCGATCCCCTCGAAGTAGCGGCGGATAGCCTGGACGCCCAGTGGGCCTGACATGACCACGCCGCCCAGGTTTTGCCACTCCTCAAAGCCTTCCTGGCGCAGGATGGTGCGCAGTTCGGGCGCCAGGCTCAAGGGGGCGATGCGGCCGGCGCCGCCCTGCAGCCCGGAGAAGCGCATGTGGCTCGTGACCAGCACATCGGTGGCCCCCGGATCCCCCTCGGGGTCGATGACCGTAGAGGGCTGCCGGGTGACGCCAATGAACGGCTGGAGCGCGCCCTGGCGCAGTTCTGCCTGGCTGCTCTGGATGGTGGCGACTTCCTCCGACGGGATGCGGTCGCTGCTGCCCTGTCCGGGGAAGTTGCCGGCCGACGTTGCGACGCGTCCGCCCCCCCCTTCATGGACGCCTTCGATGTAGGCGCGGCCCAGTTGGGTGACCCAGTACGGGTTGCCGCCGAACGAGTAGAGGCCAAGCTGGCTGACGCGGTCAACCCCTTTCTGGTTGAAGACATCCAACGCCGGCCCAAGGAGCAGGTTGAAGCCCACGGTGCGGATTTCACGACCGACGACCGAACCGACTGCCTTGACCTGCTCGCGGTTCCACGAAGCGCCCATGGCCATCGGTGACGGCAGCGGTGTGAAGCCGCGCCGCAGCGCCGTTGCAGGCAGCCCGTCACCAGTCTGGTTCACGCCGATCAGCAGCGGCAGGTTGCTGGGCGAAGGCCCGCCGACATCGGGGAAGTAGGTAAAGCCTTCCGGTGGCCAAGGCATGAGCGGCACAGGTGCAAGCGCGCTGTCGGCGGTCAGATCCAGACCATAGGCTGCCGCCTGTAGCTGGTTGGTAAGCAGCGCCACCTGGCGCGGCGTATCGATCCCGCGTTCGTTGGAGAAGTTGCCGTTACGCGGGCTCAGCACGACGCCGCCCACATGATATTCGTAGACCAGGTCGACGATGTCGCTGCCGTACTGGACGTCATTACCCGGAAAGGTGACGACAAAGAGCTGGCCGACGCGCTCGGCGGGCGACATGCGATCGACCAACATGTCCGCGAGTTCATCCAACTGGCTGGCTTCGGCAGAAAGGGCGGGTGTGGCTGTGGCAGCCGGCGACGGCACTGGCGACGGCATCGGCGTTGGGGTTTGCGCCAGGAGCGGGGCGATCTGCGCCAGAATGACGAGCAGCCCGAGCAGGAGCGCAAACACCCGCCGGACGCCAGGCGTCAGCGCAGCACGATATGGTTTCTGAGCGGTAGTGTGTGCGATCACCCGCCGGTCGTGGCGATGATCCTGGGGCCTGGTCGGCTTCATTGCGTGCATCTTAGCATGGCACCGGTGCGAGGGCTAACTCGCCATCGCCATCGCGGCGTCAGGGCGGCCAGGAGTGTGGCGCCCTGGTCAGTCGCACAGCGGCGCGGAACGGAGAGGCAGGTGCCGCGCTCCAGAAGTCTGACTTGCTCGTTTCCAGGCTCCACTCCTAGACAAGAAGGCGTCGAATCAGTATACTTTCGTCAGATGGCGCCGGCGCTTGCCGGCTTGACTGGTATGGTTTGCGTCGCGTAGCTATGGAAGAACAGCAAAATCTGGTCGAACTCGATGTGCAAGGGATCGAGCCGGGCGAGCCGGAAGTGACGCCCTGGCAGGCAGCACGGCAGGCACTTGCCGAAGCCGCTCAAGTCGTGATTCCCGCCCTTATCCTTGCCCTTATCGTGCATCTCTTTCTGGCCCAGGCAACGGTCGTCTTTGGCCAGAGCATGGAACCAAACCTGCATCCTCATCAGCGTCTGATTGTCGACAAGATCAGCTATCGCCTGCACGCTCCTCAACGCAACGACATTGTCGTCATCCGCCTGCCCGATATGGATGAGTTGCTCGTCAAGCGGATCGTGGCGCTCCCCGGCGAACTCGTCGAAATCCGCAGCGGGATCATCTATGTCAACGGCGAGGCTGTGGCCGAGCCATTTCCGCATGACATGACGCCCTATGACATGAAGCCGCTCATCCTGGGGCCCCTCTCCTATTTCGTGTTGGGCGACAACCGCAGCAACAGCAACGACAGCCGCGCATTCGGCCCGGTGACGCTGGACGAGATTCTTGGCCGCGTCTGGCTGCGCTATTGGCCGCTCGACGAGTTGGCACGCTTCTAGCGCGTCGCCCTTTTTCCCGCTCCCCCTTTTACTGATAGCCAGGTTTGGTATTTCATCCGTGACGCATGACTCGTGACGCATGAGTCGTGAAGGTGGCAATAGCAGCAGCCAATCCAGCGATCTGGCGTAATGACGTGTTCGACCTGAAGCGTCCGGCTTTCGGCGCTGGAATGCGATCGCACGCACCGATCCGGCGCAGCGGCTGTGTCAAACTGCATGGACTGGCCGGCTGGATTGAAAGCTATGGAAAGCTGTGCTAGAGTGCGGAAGATGATTCAATCCTGAGATGCGTCTTTTATGAACACACGTCGCGTTATTCAACTCTCACTCGTGCATGTGGGAGTTTCGCTCACGGTAGTTCCCATTACGGGGACGCTGAACCGCATCATGATTGCCGACATGGGCATGCCGGCCGTGCTGGTTGGAATGCTGGTCGCGCTGCCCTATCTCCTGTCGCCGCTCCAGGTCTTCGTTGGGAACTGGTCGGATCGCCATCCTGTGTGGGGGCTGCATCGCTCCCCGTGGATTCTGGCCGGCGGCCTCATGGCTTCCTTCGGCAGCTATATGGCTGCGCACGCCGCTTATCTGCTCGATCAAAACTTCTGGCCCGGTCTGATAGCCTCGATGGCGATCTTTTCACTGTGGGGGGTGGGCGTCAATGTGGCGTCCGTGAGCTACCTCTCCCTGGCCAGCGAACTGACGGAGAACGCACGCAAAGGGTGGCGGACGGCAACCGTCGGCGCCATGTGGACGGCCATGATCCTGTCGACCATCGTTGCCAGCATCGGGCTGTCCCGCGCATTGGCGGGCGACGAATCGGAGTCCGGCATCTACACGGCGTTCGGCGCGATCTGGCTTGTGGCGACCGTGTTGATCCTGATTGGTGCGGCGGGCATCGAACCGGGCCCAGATCCGGCGCGCGTCGCTCGTAACACGGCCGACAACCCCGTCACGGCGCTACGCGCGCTGGGCGGCAACCCAACCGCCCGGCGCTTCTTCCTCTATCTGCTACTCGTGCTCATCGGCATCCGCGCACAGGATGTGCTGCTCGAGCCCTTTGCGGCTGACGCGCTCAACCTGTCCATCAGCGCCACCACGCGCCTGGAGGCGATTTGGGGCGTTGGCGTCTTCATCACGCTGCTGGGCGGGCTGGGCCTGGTCTATCGGTTCGGCAAGCGCGCCAATGCCAATGCCGGCGCTGTGGTCGCAATTCTCGGTTTTGTCGGCATCATAGCGGCGGGCGCGCTGCACAACGCCCCATTCTTCTACGCGGCCGTCTTTGTGCTGGGCCTGGGCAGCGGGTTGATGACCGTCAGCAACCTCAGCTTCATGCTCGACATGACCGTCCCCCAGTCCGTCGGCCTCTACATGGGCGCATGGGGCGTGGCCAATTTCCTCGCCCAGTCGCTTGGCACGATCGGCGGCGCGCTCTTCCGCGACATCGCCTATCTGCTCACCGGCAATGTGGTGCTTGGCTACATGACCGTGTTCGGGATCGAGATCGTCGGCCTGATTGCGGCAATCATCCTCTTTCGCACGATTTCAGTCGAGCAATTCCAGCGCGAGGCGCGGGTGGAACTCGTCGATGTGCTGGCGCTGGCCGGCGATTGACCTTACCCTCCTCCGCATCCCTTCGCCGTGAAAACGCCGTATGCGAGACCGGAATTTGTCTTGCATCCATCGACCTTCTCTATGATAGACTGAAGAGAGCAAATGATTCGGCGGCCGGCGTTCGCCTGGCGCGAAGCACCGCCGATAAGCGATAGGAAGGTTGTCATGGTCAAGGTTTTGATCAGCTACGATATGCAGCAAGGTAAGGAACAGGAGTGCCAGGAGTACCTGGTCAACAAACTGGCGCCGGGGCTGGCGCGCATGGGCTTTCAGTTCTCCGATGTCTGGTACACAGTCTGGGGCAGCTCGCCTGAGATTCTCGGCGGCGGCGAAGTCGACACGATGGAAAAAGCTCGTACGATCTTTCTCTCCAACAACTGGGAGAAACTGGCCGAGGGCATCCAGCCGCTGACCGAGAACTTCAAGGTGCGGATCGTCCATCCGCGCGACGAGCAGTAGCCCTTGGCGGCAACTGCCTTGACCGGTGCGAAGCCGGTCGCTCTCGTCGTTTTCCTCGAAAATGTCGGTCACATCCAGGGACTGTCGCTGCCCGGCTGGGCGATGGCGGCGGTCGACTGGGTGACCGAGGAGTATGCCAAGGTGCTGCTGCACCTCTACGGCGCCCATCGTCGCTACGATCGGGTCATCATCCTCGAAGATGCCGACACCACCGGGCCGAACCTGGCTCGAACGCTACTCTCCGCAAGCAGAACTCACACGCTGGACCTATTGCTGCTCGTGCATGGCGAAAATGGCGTCCTGGTCGGCTATCGCGGCAAAGAATTTGTCGGTGCGGAGACCTTTGACGCGCTGCGCACCGTCTATCGCGACGACCCGTCGAGCCTGGACCTGCGCGCCGTCTACGGGCTGAACTGTTATGGCCTGTCGCTGGCGTGGAACTGGATGTCGTTGGGCGCGCAAGTGGCGAACGGCGCGGCGGGTGTCAACTGGTTTCCGGAGCCCAGCCTCTCCGTCTTTCTGCGCAATTGGCTGCGCGGCGAGCCTTACAGCAAGGCCGTGCAGTGCAGCAACGAGAGCGCCAACCGCTGGTGGCGGCGCATCCTGCCGCGCCGTGCCGAGGCTGATCACCCCTGGATCACCAGCAGCCGGCAGGTGGTCGTCGGGCAGCGCGACGTGACGATTCACGGCTGATACCCTGGAACTCGCCAATCAAAAAGGGGCCGTCACGTACGACGACCCCTTTTGTATCTCAGCACATCCTGCTTATTTCGTAGCTTTCTGATAAAGCAGGTAGTACGCAACGTGGATGCCTTTGAAGCGGTTGGCAACGTCGCCCATGCCGGCGCCGCTCAGAACGTCGCTGGGCAGGCCTTCCACCTTCACATTGTAGGCATAGCCTGACGCGTACATCTGGTAGTTGAAGCCATAGTCGGGGGCGGGCTTGTCCTCGAGTGCGGCCGTGTAGTTGCCGTCACCCCAGTAGACGGTCACCGGCTGGCCCTGGACGCGGTTGCCGTTCTCGTCGAGCACATCGACATAGATGTGATGCTTGCCGCCGGCTTGCTGTTCATCTTCCCAACGCACTTCGATCAGCCGCCAGTACTGCTGTCCCGGCGCAACTTCGGCATCCTGGATGTTGATACCAAGCTGGCCCAAGCGCGAATCGAGATTGCGCGGCGCGGCGGCCGCAGCGGCAACGACCGCTTCCTCGGCTGGTGCCTCGGCAGCGGCGACTTCTTCCACCGGTGCCGCAGCAAACGCTTCGACCGGGGCCGCGGCGGCAACGTCGGAGAATGCCTGCACGATGATCTCCGGCGTGGGCGTGGGCAGCGGCGTGCTTGTCGGCTGTGGCGTCGATGTGGGCAGCGGCGTGGGCGTCGGGAAAGGCGTGTACGTCGGCGTCGGCGGCACGAGCGAATCGGCCTGGCGCAGCGCTTCGGCAACGCCCTGGTCGGCAGAAGCAACTTCAAAGCTGCCCTTGGCGTAGACCTCATCCAGCGCACTGTTCAGCGAACTGGCCGCGGCGCGGCTGGCCGACCCAAAGAGACCGGCGATGCTGGCTGCCGTCAGCGGGATCGTGATGCAAAGGAAGACGACCAGTAGCAGCATGAGCAGGATGAAGCGCAGTCTGGCGCCTCCCGACAAGTTGCCATACCACTCGCCGAAACCCTGGCGCCGGCGGCGCGGTGCTTCGGCTTCGGTGGCATAGGCTGCCTGCTGGCGCCGCCGCGAGGGCACGCTCTCCATGGGCGGCGGCGGGAGATTAGCGGGCGCAGGCGCGCCGGCTGGAGCAGCGGCTGCCTCGCTCATGCGCTGGCTGATGATGCGCGTGATGCTGATGGCGATCCCAGGGTAGCGGTTCATCAGCATGTCGAGATCGGACTTGTTCAGCGTCCACACGTCGACGTCGGATTCGGCGCTGGCCGTGGTGTTGTGCGGCTGCTCGGTAATCAGCGCCCGCTCGCCAAACGACTCGCCGGCGCCGAGCAGATAGGCGCCGCCGTTGAGCGCCTGCACGCGCACGTTGCCCTTGTCGATCAAGTAGAGCTTGTCGGCCGGTGCGCTCGTGCGGAAGATGATTTCGCCGCTGCGATAGCGCATGGGACGCAACAGCGCGGCGACCTGCTTCAACTCCGACGGGTTGATGTCCGCAAAGAGGGCGAACTGGCGCAGCGCCTGCTCGTCCGATGCGCCGGCCGTCGCAAGCCGTGTGGCGACGCCCTGACTCAGCGCCTTGCCCACAGCCGGGTTCTGCGCCGATAGCGCGTCCAGGTCGCTCTTGTTGAGAATCCAGAGATTGGTGTTGCGCGTGGCGGTGGCATCTTCGACGCGAATCTGGCCGGTCAGCAGGCTCAGTTCACCGAAGAAGCCGTCTGAGCCGATGCGCCCGATCTCCTCGACGATGCCGACCGCATTCTCGGCGGTCAATTCGATCTCGCCGGACTCGACCAGGTACATGGCATCGCCCACCTCGCCGATGCGGTAGACGCGCTCGCCGGCGGGGACATGCTGCAAGACCATACGCTGTGCCATGGCCTGCACGGCCTGGGGCGGCAACTGCGCAAAGATCGGCATCTGCGACAGGCGCATGACGGCCTGCATCTGGTCGGCGCGGCTGAGACGGGCGCGCACATTGCGGCCCAGACTGCGGCGCAGACCCGGCTGGCGGCTGGCCAGCGTCTGGAAGTCGTCAGCGGAGAGCGCCCACAGCAGCGTCTCCTCGCGGGCGACGGCGGTGGACGTGTGCGGCTTGGCCGTCAGCAGCGCCAGCGCGCCGAGCAATTGACCCGGGCCGGCTTCCAGCTTGTCGCCGTCCGCGCCGTCACCCTGCACGTCGATGCAGCCGCTCTCGATGAGGAAGATGCCGCCGGCATAGTCGCCGGAGCGAAAGAGATATTGCCCGGCCGAGACCTTGCGCGGCTCCAGTTGCTCGGCCATGGCCTGCAACGTATGGCGGGGCAGCCCGTTGATCTCCGGCGTCTTGGCGAGTTGCTGGATCAGGTAATCCTGCATCTGCGCGATGAGGCTGCCGAAGTTCTGGCTCAGCTTGAGGCCGATGGACGGCTGCGCCACGATGATGGCGCGCAGATCCTTGTCGCTCAACTTCCAGTATTCGAGTTCGGAGGCGGCATGGGCGCTCACATCATAGGGGAGCGAGCGGTAGAGGCTGTCCTCGCCCAGCACGCTGCCGGGACCCAGGGTCGCCAGGTTGCTGCCGCCGGCCGTAAAGAGGCGAACAAAGCCCTTGCCCAACAGAAAGAGGCCGTCGGCCGTATCGCCAACCTGGAACAGCACATCCCCGCTGGCGGCCTTGGCCTGTACAAAGCGTTCGTCAAGGATATTTTGTTCTTCGGGCGCCAACCCCGCAAAGAGCGGCGCGAATTGAATAAACTCTTGTTTCAAAACCCCTTCCCTCCAGTGTTGGAAAGGTTTGGGACACCATGCTGCTCCTACCGGTCCGTTCTGCGATTATCGCACCGGACAGGCAGGTCTGCAAAGCATCAATACTTGCGTTGGAAGGTGACCGTCCAGCTATAGTGGCCCTTGCAGGGCGGATAGGGTGAGTTCACCCAGGTATTGCACTGTGCCTGGTCGGTGCAGTATTGCGCTGCGATCAAGGTGTCGATCGGAATCTCGCGCGGGTCGGTGGTGAGACCGTACGCGGTGTCGCTGGTCACTTCGCGGCCGTCGGCATCCTTGGCAACCGCCAGATACTGCCCGCCGCCAAGGACGAACTCAGCCTGGCCGTCGCCCTTGCCCTGCGAGCCGGTGACGATCGTCTCCTGTGCGCCGAGCAAGCCCTTGACGGCCACGCCGTTGATCGGGCTGCCATTGGCGTCGAGCACGACGGCGACCAATTGGCGTTTCTCGCCACAGGTGACCGTCGGACCGTCGAGAAAGCCGCCATTCTCAAAGACATCCCACAATCGGATGTTGGTCACACGGAAATCCGGCCCGTCGGCCACAGGTGCCGGTTGTTCGGCCGGCTGCTCTGCCGGCGCTTCGGCAACCGGCGCCTCTGTCGCAACCTCTGCCGGTGCTTCAGCGGCGGGTGCCGCGGGCGGTGGCGTCGGGATGTCGCTGGCAACGGCCACGCTGCTCACGTCGCCGCTCGTCTGTAACAACTGGCCAAAGACCCAGCCGGTGGCGCCGCTGGAAACGGTCACCTGCCACCAGTCGCCTGCCGGATTCTTGCCGACGATGTCGACTGCCTCGTCCGGGTTGAGCGCCGCCACGGTGCCGAACTCGGTGCCGGGGCCGCTGCGTACGTTGATCAGGCCGGTGGACTTGCCCTGCGGCGATGTGGGCGCAACCGGCTCCGGTGTCGCGGTCGGCAGCGCGGCCAGCGTCACAGCGGTGGGCGTCGCCGTAGGAGCGGGCGCGCTTTCCGGCGTCGCTGCGGCTTCTGCCGGCGCCGCCTGTGATGACTGCGCACTTTCGCCCTGGACGACCACCGGCTCGACCGGCGCCAGTTCGAAGGTCGGCGTCGGTTCGGCCAGCCCCTGCTGTTGTGCGTAGGAGCGGATCGCGGCCGACTGGATATCGAGCGCCTCCGTCAATTCCACCAGCGCAGCGGCCAACGCCGGATCAGCGCCGCTGGCAATCAAGTCCTCGGTCTGGAGCATGAGCCACTGGCGCGGGTTGGCGACGTCGAGCCCGTCAAGCGCCGCGCGTGCGGCGGAGGCATCCTGATCGGCCTGGAATTGCTGGGCAATACGCGCCGTCTCTGCCCGAACCTGCTCGTCGTTGCTGGCCGCCTGGGCCGGGCCGCATGCAGCCAACAGCATCAGCGTTGCAGCGAGCAACAGAAGCATGGCTGCCAGGCGGAGCGTGCGTTGGTTGCGGGAGGGGTGAAACGGAAAACGAGTAGAACGGGGCGAATATGGGATATTTGAACGGATAGCTCTATCCATCGTACTCTGTCACAGTGTCGGGCCATCTACCAAAACAAATGCCACGTACGAAACGAAGCTGCCGGACGGTAACCTCGTAAGTGCGTGGCCCGTTGGATGATAGCTGCCAGGTGCATCGTCGGCGGCCGGAATCGAAAAACATCATCACTCCAGTCTACCGCTGCACTTTGCCGCGTGCTGGACGATTCTCCGGCACTTGTCCTCCGCCAATCTGTTTCCGAAACGCTGCCCGGCCTGCTATAATGGCCGGGCAGATGTGCCGGAAACCGTACTCTGTGCCGAAGGTGGGAGTCGAACCCACACGGGTTTCCCCACACGATTTTGAGTCGTGCGCGTCTGCCTGTTCCGCCACTCCGGCTAACGCAAAAGCATCCGTCAGTATACTAAGCGGGGTCACAATCGTCAAATGGATGCGCTGGAAACACCCACAATCATTGGCGAGCCCGCTGCAACGATGAGGTCCGCGTTCTGAGCGCAACAGCCGTCGGCGAAGAGGCCGTCATCGCCCGCGCGGTGAAGGGTGACCTCGATGCCTTCAATCAACTGGTCGTTACCTATCAGAACCTGGCCTACAGCGTCGCCTATCGTACGCTGCAGGATGACGCAGCCGCGGCCGACGCCGTACAGGACAGCTTCATCAAGGCCTATCGTGCCATCGATGGCTTCCAGGGCGGCAGCTTCAAGAGCTGGATTATCCGCATCGTGGCCAATACCTGCTACGACCAGCTCCGCAGCCGCCAGCGCCGCTTCACCGACAGTCTCGACGACATGGCCGAGACCGAGGAGTATGTGCCGG
>ERZ795053.6486-NODE-6486-length-11640-cov-7.142598_pt1 | contig 11640 bp, 10 predicted proteins | sample MGYA00375137_ERZ795053 | MGnify/ENA primary metagenome ERZ795053 (study PRJEB30182, sample SAMN05720284) | activated sludge metagenome | isolation source: Anaerobic digester | place: Hong Kong | collected 2014-12-17 ... | reverse complement strand
TATACTTTTCACAAACGTTTGATACTTTAAGCCTTCTTTGTCAGCCAGTTCCTTTATCTTGATTAATTCATAAGGATTAATGCGTATATTCATTTTCGTTTCTTTATTGGCAAAATTGCGAGCACTTTTTTGTAGTTGTTTTTGCTTTTCTACTGAAGGCTTCTGAATGGTATCAATATCAATAGAATTTAAGGCCTCTTCAAGTTCTTTTTCTTCTTCATCAATGTATTTCATGTTATTTATCTCCAGGTAATAAATTCATGAACTTTCGACTTGGAAAAATTGTTTTTAAGAAAAAGATTTCATTGTTTATCACATAAGGAACACAATAAGTATACTTATTGCACTCTACAATCAAGATACGCTGGTTTGGATATTTTCCAGTATTAGGATGAGGAAAATCCAGCAAAATTCCTTTATCAGCAATACTTTCAATAATCTGATAAAATGAAACGCCGCGTTCTCGAATAAGTATCTCGTTTTTTTCCAGGCTAAAGTCAAAGTTCATTGGTAGAATATAGCTGTGCGTGCGCACTTTGTCAACACTAATGTTGAATAATGATTAAAAGCTATGTTTATTAGTTTCAGAGATTAATTTATTATTTATGGGAATATACAATACTTGGGTTCTAAAATCACATATTGCACGGGAATAAAACTATACATGCGGCTGTTATCTAATGTACGAGAGTTGACGACGTTGCGGCGGCCTCATCGCCGCAATGTGCCGAAGGCCAAGCGAGTCTTTTCGCGAGCGCAGCATAAACACCCAGTTGTCTGCTGTTATTTGCCGTGATTATACCCAGTTTTCTATGATTAATTTCTTAACTTTTGAAAATTCCTTTAAATTGTTTGAGACTAAAATTAAATCTAATGATATTGCTTGTGCAGCTAATAAATAATCCATTGCTCCGATCGGTTGACCAATTTTTTCTAAGTCAGATCTAATAATTCCATATTCCTTTGCTGCTTTTGAATCATAATCAATCAGTTTAAAAGGTAATAAGAATTCAATTAAAGCAATTCGGCTATTATCAGGATTGGTGCTTTTATTAATGCCATATTCGAGTTCCGAAATTGATATTGATGAAATAGCAATATCATCTATTTCATAATTCGATAATCGCTTTAAAACTGAAATGGGTCTTTTATTGATAATATAAATACATATATTTGTATCCAGAAGGTACTTCATTTAAACTTTTCTCTAGTTTCAATTTCTGGTTGAATTCGATCAGACATGAAATTATCTGGAAACTTCTCTAGACTTTTTGAAAAATTATCCCATACCTTTTCTTTTGGAATAAGAATAACCATATCATCAATTTTTTTGACAAATACTGATTCAGTTAAAAATCTATATTCTTTGGGTAATCTAACGGCCTGACTTCGGCCAGTTGTAAATATTTTTGCTGTATTCATGATATTCGCCTTTTTTATTTGATAGGTATCATGATACCTATCTGGTTTCAAAATTTCAAGTTTTTTTTTGGATTCAATGGAGAGATAAGATTGATAAAACTGTTAGGCAAATAAGGGCCGACAACGTTCCGAGAGTATAAGAAGTTGCCGTAGCGTAGCGAAGGCAATTTGGGCGGAGAGATAGCGGAGCCGGGTACACGCTGTTAGGCGATTCACCATACAGTTTTATACTTTTAATAGTAAAAATTCATTCTCTTCTTTCTTCTTTTTATTCTTTGGATATGCTTTTATCTCGATACCAAGCCCTAAATTATCCAAATATTCAATCAAAGTTGAAATTTTCATATCTTTTCTTGACTCAAGCTTTGAAACACTTGATTGAGAAAAGGTTTTAATATCTTCTTGCTTCATTCCTCTTTTTTCTCTAATTTCTGATAAACGGATTTGTAATATTGCTTTTTCAGCTTCAGCATGTGCTTTTTTTATGCGTTTTTCGGATAGAGTTGAGGAAAGTTCGTCAATAATATTTTTATTTTTTGTTGGTTTCATCTTTGTACCTGCTTTCAAGATATTTATCGTATAGTTTATCTGCTATTGGAATCATTGATTCATAAAAATCTTTTTTTCCTCTTTTATCTCCACCAATTAATAAAACCGCCTTTCGTTTCGGATCAAAAATAAACAATATTCTATAAATTCTAAGCTTATTTTGTACTCGTAATTCCTTCATGTTTTTGTGTCGGCTTAGCTTAATTGAGTCAACATAAGGTCGGCCTAAATTTGGTCCAATTTCTTGCAAAATCAATAGATTCTTCAAGATAGCTTGACGAGCATTTTCATCAAGATTCATAATCCAATTAGCGACTTCATCTGTTCGATCAATTTGCCACATTTGATCAATTTACCATATAATCAATATGAAGTCAAGTGAATAATAATTGCTCAATAATTTGAAATTTTGCAATATTTGTTTTAGAATAAGATATTTGGTGTTTCGCCTAACGTTTGGCGGTATGAAAAGTTGCCGATTGCGGGCGATTTCCTGTCAAGTTACACAAAAGTTGAAGCGGGCTACAACCCTTGAATAACCTACTGTCCCGGCAATTTTTTATACCGCTTGTTAGGGGCTGGTGTTCTGTCTTGTCAGTATTTTTCTGATAATTCATTCGTTTCAATATCAAACCATTGGTAATAAATTTGCAGTCCTAAACTTTGTCTTAAATGTGCAAAATATTTTTTTACTTCTTCAATATCAGTATGCTTTTGGGTTACGATTATAAGTTGATTTGCTTTCATTTTATTCGGCCACATCGCATATTCCAACAATTGTCCAATAGCCTCGCGAATACTTGATTTTACAGAGTTATAGGTTTTAATCTCGTAAAAAGTCATACCCTCATTGACAGTATTAACAACAATATCAACTTTATTAGCTCCAATACCGCTGCTATGTTCTGCTTTTACATTTTTATTGCCATATTTATTTTTTAAGAACCTTGTAAGATTCTTACTTATAGCTTTATGAAGGTATGTAATTTCAATTGTTTTCGGCTCTCTGCTATGTAGCCCAATTTCGATTATAATATCATTGTTTTCAGTTTCATCGTTTTCATCACCTGAAAATGAAAATGTATCCAACTCATTGACAGTACCATCAATTGTAAAGTCTTCTTTGAAATGAGCGAATGTATAACGTGATTGTTCAACAATTGGATGATTTTCAGGCAATTCAAAATATGGGTCGTTTGCTTTTAAGTCCTCTGGTTTATAACGTACATTAAACAAATCTACACCTTGCCAATCAGAAAAACCTCGATTATTTGCACCTGAAGCAACAATTTGTTCCTCCATTTCTTTTAGCCAACCATTTTTTCGATAAATACTTTTGATTTCTTCTGCGGATTCTTGTGTAAGTACCTCAAGGTTATATATTTCTCCGACCCAATAACGCTTTTTACTAATGCCGTCAATTGTATATAACCAAACGTGAAATGATTTCTCTTTGTAAGCATCTTGTTGTTTGCGGATTGGTTCTAAAAATCCATAATGATAACCATTAATCAGCTTGCTTATATCAAACAACCATTCCTCATGTCCATAGCCATACTTTGCTTCATGCGAATCCTTATGATTGCTTTTGCCATATGGTCCTGATGGCATTATCCAACCGTTTGAGTTGTAGGCTAATCGAGAAACTCTCCTTTCAACTATATTTTGGCCAAATTGAATTTCTTCGTAGGCTGGGATAAGATAATCAAAGGTTTCAAGAATAGTATTGATTTCTTTTTCAGTGATTTCTGATATGCTTTTTTCAAAATATTTTCCGATAAATAGGAAATTGTCAGTTTGAGAAAGGGTTTCATCAATCAATTTTACATTTTCGAAATATTCCCCAAATTCATGCAAACGGTAATACCAAAAAGAAAAACCCTTAAAAAATGATTGATTGTTTTGCAGGAATTCATTGTATCTCTCAATTATTCTTTTAAAAACCTTTTCAGGTTCTTTCAATGACTGACTTTTTTCCAACGAAAATGCTATCCCAAATCGAAAAACTGTCTTATTATTTATGAAGTCCTCGCCAATATTAAATTGAATTTCTTCTCTTCCACCTGAATGAAATGCATAGTTGTCTTTTATGCTATATTCAGCAAAAGGACTCCATGTCCTTGGTTGTTTATTGAGATGTTTGAATCTAATTTCTTGAATCTTTGAAAATAGATTATCATTCTCAGAACCAAGCTCATTTATTTTATATGCTATCTCTTTAATATTCATCATGTTTGTATGTTTGTTGTGTCGCTCCTACACTTGCCCCTAACGGCGCGCGGCTGATCCGAAGTGCCTGAAAGCCAGGTCTCTGGCTGAAAGGCATTTTGGATAGCCGCTTGTTGTACGAAGTTGCGAAGCAACAAGTACAATAAGCGGCGGTAGCCGCGCGCCGTTGTTCAAAATTGCTTCGCAATTTTGAACAACGTTCCCGGCGTATGCGACGTTTTCACCGTAGCGTAGCGGAGGTGAAAATGTGGCGAAGCCCTAGCGACCGCAGGGAGCGCAGCGCATTACGCCGTGTTAAGTGCAGTTGCCCCACCCCCTCTTTTTTGAAAAGTTATAGCCCGAAGCCACGGATGACGAAGGGCTATATGCATTGAATTAATTCTTCTACATTATAAGTTTCCATAATTAATTTTTCAATTTCATCATTTATGCTATCAATAATGTTCACATATAAATTTTTATCCGATTCTAACTTTGCATTATTATATTTCGTTGTATTATTAATAATATCAATAACTGATGATGATATTTTTTCTACGATATTATTATCTATTACTAAAGGGTCTAAAATTGGTAATCGGTTAAGGTATTTAGTTTGATAACTATAATATCCACCAGATAACGTACCAGATATAGATTTAAGACAAAAATCAATTGTCTTACTATTTAACACTCCTAAAAAATAATGGTAATATTCTTTATATTTTTCATTCAGAATTATACCATAACTACCTTGGTCAATAAAAATATTTTCTTCGCCAATTGCATAACGTGCTTCAGTTGCTAAACCAGGTACAAGTATCTTTTTCATTTTTTGGCATTCAAAATTTTGTTTTCTTGAAAATTCATACCAATATGGGCTGTTTTTCCATTTTCCCTTCTCTCGTGTAATTAAGTATTCTTTTTTTTCTTCAAAGTATTGCAATGTGTATGGGAACTGCTTTTTTAACTTATTTTTATCGATTAATTTTGCATTATTTTCTTCATCATATTCATAGGGAAAAACAATATTATAATTTGTGTAGTTATATGAATATTTTTTTATATCACTGCTTTTTAATAAAGGAATAACCCTATTTTTTTCAATCTTATATATATTTTCATCTTTTTTTACAGGTTTAACAGAGTAATAATCATCATACTCTTCTTCAATTCTTACAGGGAAGACTTCGGTTGGTGTTAAAACAAAACCTTGATAGATTTTATAACAATAATTTTCAAGAGGTTGACCAGATTCAAATAATTTATTTAATAAAGAATTTAATTTATAATCTTCGAAAATCCAACCTTCTGACTTTAAAGTTGAATATTTTACTTTTTTGCGTTGTATTGAACTATGTTCGATATTGTTATTTATTAATGATGATACAATATTTTCAGATGTTTTTTTATCAGTAACTACCACATATTCAAAAGAATCGATTTTTTTTCGAGAAAATATATTAATTGCCGTATATGTTGTAATACCTTTGAATACTTGAAATTCGTTGAAATCAACTATCTTCTGTATAAAATAGTTATTACTGATTAATTCACGTATTTTATTTCCATAATCAGAATAGAAATATTTATTCTGATTAATATAACCCAGACTACCTTTATCATTTAATAAACTTAAACCTTTCTCAATAAATAAAATGTAAATGTCATATGTGCCACCAGCCGTTTTATATTTTTCTGTAAAGTATTCTCTTTGATCAGGTTCTAATAATTTTGAACGGATATAAGGAGGGTTGCCAATAATACAGTCAAAACCACCATTTTTCATTATGGATGGAAACTGTTTTTGCCAGTCAAACATGTTCACTTTTTTTTCATCAAAATTTAATCTATCATTTCTATAATCAAAACTAATTAAACTGTTACCAGATTTAATGTTGCTTTCAAGTTTTGGTAATAATTGCTCGTTGAAAAGATCTACATCTTCATAAAGTTCTTCCCTATTAGAATCATCTAGAGCTTTCATGCTTAGGCTAAATCTAGTTATTTCAACAGCATTTGCATCAATATCAACACCATGGATATTATTTAAAAGAATTTCTTTCTTTAGTTTACTTGTTAAATGAATTATATATGATTTATTTTTTTCATCGGTTATAGAATAATATTTCACTTCATTCTTAAATTTCTTTTTAATATCTGTTTCGTTTTTTGATTCATTAAGCATTTTATCGATTTGTGTTTTATAATAATTAACATGCCATTCAATAAGATAATCATATGCTCCAATAAGAAAAGAACCTGAACCGCACGCAGGGTCCAAAAATTTTAGTTTACTAACGTCATTAGGATTTTTACATTTTTTTAATTTTTCACCTAAAGTATTTTCAACAATATAGTCTACTACGTACTTTGGTGTATAATATACACCACCTGCCTTTTGCACTTCTGGTTTTTGTTCAGACGTAAGACCACGTCCTCTATGTACAATGACTTCTCCTAAAAATTGTTCATAAGCATTACCTATTATTTCAACTGGCATTGCTGATAAACTATATACCGATTTTTCAGGTCGTAAGGAGTCAATTATACCTGTAAATATTTTATTGTCTATTTGAACATAATCAAATTCTTAACGCTTTTTGAAAATATCGCCATTATATCTTTTGTCTAATTCTTCAAAAATATCACGGCAAGATTCATAAATTGAAATTTCTGCCTTTTCTTTTTTTACTTTATTTAATATTTCAGTTAAGTAATCTTTTTCAATTTCTTTATCCGTAAGCATTTTAAGAAAAATAATACGGTTAATCATAACCTGGCTTGCTGCCGTTAAAAAATCATCAGAGACATCTTTATTAGATTTATACATTGATCGTGCGAAATCTAATCTCCATTTTTTCAGGTCATCAAGAAACCTTAAATCAGGAGCTATTCTATTCTTTTTTACTTCATCATCGGAAACTTGGAATTCTGATAAGCTTCCATTAAAAACGTTATTTCTTTCAAATGCATTCCAGATGTTATCAAATTCTTTAATATAATCTTGATAATTATAGTCAAAAGGTTTAACTATATATTTGTTATATAATTTGGCATCATCTTTTGTTAAAGGATATGGGTCGAAGCAATCAAAAAGTCTAAATTCTTCAAAATCAGTTAGAAGAGAAAGTCTTGTTCTGTTGAATGAGTGGTCAGACAAACTTAGTGTGCTATGAGCATATTGATATGCTTGCCTCATATATCTTACTTCTTTTTGGAGATCATACTTCGGGTCTTTAGCTTCCATAAAAAAATGTCTTTTCATTTTATTCGTTTCTTTATCAGGTAGCCATAGTTCATAATCTGGTTCTTTAATAGATTTTTTAATTTTGTGTGATGTTTGAACACGGAATTCTTCTCTTCTACTGTTTAAGCCTTCATTATGAATGTTCCAGTTTAAATAGGAGAATAGTGGTTTTATATATTTATCTTCAACTTGCGCTTCTTTTTTTTGAGGATTTTTTTTGCCCCCAAATTCTGTATCAAATTGATTGACAAGTCGTTTTATTTCTTCTTTCGATTCTTCTTTCGAGTATTTTATATAAGCCATTTCAACCTCTTTGAGTCAACCGCCACGGATGGCGGTTGTTATTAGTATATATTTCATACCCACAAGGGGCGGGGCAATTGCACTTAACGTTCCAGGAATATGAGAAGTTGCCGTCGGGAGCTTGCGACCAGAGGCAATTTGGGTGAAGCCGAAGGCGTAACCTCATATTCCTTGTTAAGTGTAGTGCACATCTGGATTGTATAAATCTCAGAATAATACATGGATGTATTATTCTGCACTGTCCGATTCAAATCCCTTTTCAGGAATACACGCTTCAATAAATAATTTCCCGAAATCTGTAAGAACCCACTTACTGATTCTTCTTGTACCTGTTTGGTTTGCACCAGATCCTATTGATGTTTCTTTTATGACAGGCCAGCTAACAAGACTAAGGGATTCCAGATGATTATAATATAAATTGTCATTTTCGGGATAATATAAATTTTCCTTTGGAATAGTAGATTTTTCTATTCTTCGGTTAATAAACCGATTATTAACCCTATCAAGATCCATTGTGTCAGTAATCTCAAACTCTCCTTTTGACAACTCATATAACAATAATGCTTCATCATGGGATAATTGACCAATTATATGTACAAACGAAGGATGTGCTTTATCAATATCATCCTTATTTACAGCTTTCAAAATTAGTTCTTCAAACATTTTCCAGAGTGGTGAATCCTCCTCTATATATCTCATTTTTTCTAACGATGGCCCAATGATTTGAACGGGAGGTTCTATGAGTTTCTCATCGGGAATTTTGCTTACTTTTTCTTTAAGAAAGTGTGAGAATCTGTCTTGAAGTGCTGATCCTAGTTGCAATGGCGCAAGCAAAAGTCGACCGGTTTTAATTAAATCTGTGCCTAAATTACTGGCTTCAATAAGAGGCTTCGATGCTGCATCCTTATAAATTTCTTTTAATACCTCAGGGGGAATCAATTTTAATAAATCTTCTGGTTTTTCCATTTGTCATTCTCCTCTCTGAGCCATGGATGGCGAAGAAAAATAAATTCTAAGATGTGCATTACACTTAACGGCGCGCGGCTGATCCGAAGTGCCTGAAAGCCAGGTCTCTGGCTGAAAGGCATTTTGGATAGCCGCTTGTTGTACGAAGTTGCGAAGCAACAAGTACAATAAGCGGCGGTAGCCGCGCGCCGTTGTTCAAAATTGCTTCGCAATTTTGAACAACGTTACGCGCATATATGACGTTTTCACCGTAGCGATAGCGGAGGTGAAAATGTGGCTAAGCCCGGAGCGACCAACGGGAGCGGAGCATATATGCGCTGTTAGACGATGAACCGCGCCATTCTCAGAATAAGTCATTTCTTAATCCCGCCCCCTCTTCCGCCGAAGCCCAAGGACGGGCGGAGGCGGTCTTCATTTAATTGCTTTCTCTATAATTTCATCAATCTTGTTTCTTTCACTTTCAATCTTGCTTTTGATTTTTTCTTGTTTGTCTAATTCTGCTTTAATTTCATCAACTATCTTTTGTTGTTTTGAAAGTGAAATATTTGGAATTTGAAAATTTGAGATTTGTTCCCAATATAAATGAATTTGATTAGTTGCTCCTGTATAATCTCTTTCAATTTGAAAATAACCTAAAATACTTCTGAAAAAATAAGTAAAAAACAAGGTATTATAATTTTCATTTAGTCTTAAAATGTAATTATCAACCGTAGTAATAGAATCTTGTTCATAATCATAGAAATCAATTTTACCAAGTGATATTTTTCCTGTTGAACAAATAATAATATCATTTTGTTTTAATTTCTTTTTTTCATCTAAATTGTTGTAATATTCTTCTGTAATAAATTCTGGTTCAGAAAAATCTATATACCCATTTTTTAAATTTGCAATTTTTACAACTGGGATTTCGCCTTCGGGATTATATTTTGGTTGTACTCCTTTTTCATAACTTTCAACAATATCTTTCACTTGCAAGGTTTCAATACTATCCAAAAAATCCATTAACTTTTTAGTTGGAGGATTGTGAAATCTTGTAGAAAATCTTACTATTCCGCTTCTTGATAAATCTTCAAAATCAGTTTCAAAAACTTTTAATGTTCTGTTTTGTGCTATTTGAGTTCCTGCTGTCATTCCTTTGCCAAACTCATTAAAAAAGTTTTCATCGAATCCAAACTCTCTTACAAATACATTATTGATGACTTCTTGCGGTGGTGTGATTTGTGCTTTTAATTCTTTGATTTTCTTCTCAATCGGTTCTATTTGAGCAATAATTTGATCTTGTTTTGGTTTTGGGATTAAAGGAATTTTGATTTTCTTAAATTCATAAGGATTCACTCTTCTATGCGAAGGTGTCTTGCCTGATTCTAAAAAAGAATAAGCCTTCAACATCTTAGAATGCAATAGAAGATATTTAATATATAACTTATATTTTTCACTTTTGATTTTATAGGGAATAAACTCCGTTGATCCAATTACGTTTTGCCCCTTATATGTATTAAGAAATATATAGCCTCTAGGCATTCCTAACTTTGAAACAAAAATATCTGCTTCTGATAAATCATTTTTGTCTGATCCAATTTCAATTACAGATTCAACGGTTTCTAACTCACCACTTCTTTGAAGTTGATCAGAGATATTTACCAATAACATTTCTTCGACCAAATCACCTTTTTTATACTTAATAATAGGTAATTCTTCTAAAAAATCAGATAATGGTGTTTGAGGGTATTTAGAGTCAAATACTTCCCAGTTATCAATAGATGAAAACAAAGCGTACTTTTCATCAAGACGACAATGTTTACTTGTTGCTAATATATTCTGATTTATTGTAAAAGTTTTTAATCCCATAGTACATCTCTTAAATGATCTAAAGCAGTTTCTTTCACGCCGTCATCTACCAAAACATCTCCTTTATCATTCAAACGATAAAGTTCATTTGGCATTGGTTTCTCGCCTCTTTTGGTTCTTTTGTAGCCGACTTTTTCCACTTCCGCCATAAAAATTTTATAGTTTAGCTCTTTGGCGACTTCACCAAAAACCCACCAAGTATTCACAAAACCAAAAACATCTTTGGTGTCATTGTCATATTTGCAAAGGTCTTTTATCTCATCTTTGTATTTTTTTACAATTTCTATGGCGGATAATTTTTTGTCGTCTTCCTCAATGTAATCTTTAAGCATTCTTGTCAAAATTTCTTTTTCATCTTTTTCGGTTAAGGCTTTGATTGAAGGCAATTTTTTGCGGTCTTTTTCGTCAAGATAAACAGCTGATAAGTTTTCACATCTTGTTTTGAGACTGCTCCACTCATTAGAGTATTTGCTCCATAATTTGTTCCATTCTTCAATTTCTGCCTTGGTTTTCTTTTGAGCAAAAAGCAAACTTGTTTTTGTACTGGTAAATGGCTCAAAAGTAAGCTGAGGTAAAGAAACAACCGCTTTGACTTTGAAATATTTGTAAATGAAAAGTCTGATGTATTTATTTTCTGTTGTATCAAAGACACTTTCGGGTAAAACCACACCAAAACGTCCATTTGGTTTAAGAAGTTGATACCACCTTTCTACAAATAAGTTTTCAGAGTTCTTTTTATCGCCAAAAATAAATTCTTTTTTAACATTCTTTTTTGTTTCGTTGTCTAAATCAACACTAAAAGGCGGATTGGTAATAATACAATCAAATTGTCCGTTTACTTCTTTATCAAAATAAACTTTGTCTTGTTCGTATTGTTTTAGGAAGTTTGGGGCAGTTTCCTTGTCATAGAATTTGAAAGGTAAAAGTCCGTCTTTGACAAAAACATTGGTTGAGCCGTCTCCGTGTAAAATCATATTTACTTTTGTCGCAGTTCCAAGATTGAAATTGATTTCTACACCATAAATAAAATTGGAAGCCCATTTATTTTCTCTATGGTCTGGCATAAACCATTGATGAAATTTATCTTCTACATC
>ERZ795053.6484-NODE-6484-length-11643-cov-5.088454_pt1 | contig 11643 bp, 13 predicted proteins | sample MGYA00375137_ERZ795053 | MGnify/ENA primary metagenome ERZ795053 (study PRJEB30182, sample SAMN05720284) | activated sludge metagenome | isolation source: Anaerobic digester | place: Hong Kong | collected 2014-12-17 ... | reverse complement strand
TTAGGCTTCTGCAAATAATAAAACACCCCATTCTGTAGGGGCGATCCCTTGCGGGCGCCCGCAAGGGATCGCCCCTACGGAGGATTTATTTTCTTGCAATGGCCTTACTGACATAATGGTGTCAGGAGCCCCATGCTATGCTGGAGTCACGAGATGACAATACATCAAGCATCTCGCATGATAAATCTTATAGAAATGGGAGCAAACCATTATGCAGTGTAATTTTATCGGTTTACTCGTCGATGATGTGCAGAATGCAACGGCCTTTTACCGCGATCAGTTGGGATTTCCCGTGAATGAGGCAGAGAGCACTCCCGGCATCTTTACCCAATTTGCCCTTGCGGGTGAGACCACCGTTGGACTCATGGCGCGGCATATTGGACCAACAGGGCAGCAGATCGAGCCAGGGTTGCTCGTCGATGATGCCGATGCGATCTATGCCCAATGGCAGGCACAAGGAATTGAGCTGATTGAAGAGCCCAATGACCGTCCCTTTGGTCGTACATTTCTCTTTCGCACGCCGGATGGCCATATCTGGCGGGTCTACTCAGCGCCAACGGCTGTGTAAGCCATCAATAGACTGAAGGAGTTCACATGACCTACTGGATCAACACCGTTTCTCATGACCACGTACAGCATGGGATGGCCGGCGGCTTTACCCAAGCCAATCATGGCAAGTCAACCAATCTGCAACGGCTAAACAACGGCGATTGGATCGTGTTCTATTCACCGCGCGCAAGCATGAAGAATAGGGAACCGTTGCAAAAATTTACCGCACTGGCGCGTGTAGTTGACGACGCACCCTATCAAGTCGAAATGACACCGGACTTTCACCCGTGGCGGCGGCGCGTAGAGTTGTTCGCTGACAACGCAACATCGATCCGACCGCTCATCGAGCAACTCAGGTTTATTCACGACAAAGAGCGCTGGGGCTACCCGTTTCGGCGCGGGTTGTTCCCCATACCGGCAGCCGATTTTGCCCTGATCGCAGAAGCAATGGGGGCGTCAGCCGTGCTAGCGGAAGTCATGCGGGAAATGAAGAGCTAATCCCGAAAATCGGTTGTGGCTGCTTTCGTTACGCTAGTCGCAAGGATCGGCACAGAGAATTTCAGGACAGGTACAAGGAGACATCTCAATGAAACAGTTATCAAAGCAGGCTTTTCAACAAGCCGCATCCTACCTCCAGACCCACGGACGCCCTGTCGATCAGGCACGTTTTGCCTTTCACTTTGCCGCAGGGAGCGCGGCCGATATATTGGCTGCACTGGCGGTCTATCAAAATGAGGACGGCGGTTTTGGCCACGGGCTGGAACCCGATCTGCGCACGCCGGCATCTTCCGCCGTGGCCACCCAACAAGCGTTCAATCTTTTCCGAGAGGTCGGTGCAACCAGTGAGGAACCGATGGTGCAGCGGGCGGTGGGCTATCTGCTCAATACATTTGACCACGAGGAGTTGCGTTGGGAGATCGTGTCGCCTGCCGTTGAGGATGCACCCCACGCACCATGGTGGACCTATGGCGAAAGCGCCGGCAGTGACGATGGCTTTCGGTCCAATCCACGCCCTGCGCTGATTGGCTTTCTCTGTGATTACCAAACGTTGGTTCCCGCCGATCTGCTCGCCAAATTGATCGGTGTCCAACTCGGCCACCTCGCCGTCAAATTTGCCACTGGCCCCATCGACATGCATGCCTTGCCCTGTTATGTCACGCTTGCCACCTCACCGAATTTGCCGGCTGAACAGCGGGAAGCGCTCCTGACCATGTTGATGCAACGGGTTACCGGCACTGTTGCCACCGATCCCGCAACGTTTGCCGACTATCAACTGTTACCCCTCGATGTTGCGCCCATGCCCGACGCCCCTCTGGCGGCAACAGTGGAGCGCAGTGCCGTCGATGCCCACCTCGACTATCTGATCAAGACCCAACTGCCCGATGGCTCGTGGCCGTTGCCCTGGTCGTGGGCCTTTGTCGATGAAGCGGCGTGGGCGCAGGCTGAGCGGGAGTGGAAGGGGCATATTGCAGTGAATCGGCTGCGGACCTTGCAGGCGTGGCAGCGGTTGTAGAAAGCGGTGATTTGAAGAATCAACTTCCTCGTGCTATGATCGTTTCGCATCAATTGACCCATCTCGAAAGAGATTAGGACTCACGCAGCTATCCGCTTTCGCACCCAACGCCCCCCGGCCGAAAAACAAGCTATGCAACCGGCGTTCTGCGTAGGTCCTATCGATGATGAAAGAGTTGACTCTCACAGGAGATCTCATGCAACGAAAACGCCACCACTTGATCATAGGATTCATTTTGAGTATTTGTCTGCTGCTGCTGGCGGGCTGTCGTGCCATCTTGCCAACCATCGAAATTCTGTTGCAACAACAAGCACAGGCACCTTCAGAGATGGCCGCCAATCCATCGACGGTCACGCAACCCGACCTGCCTGCTGCTTGGATCGGGCGCATGGAACTGGGCGATCCGGAGGCCCCGATTGTGGTTGAAGCCTATGAAGATTTTCTCTGTCCCCACTGCCGTGATTGGACGGACACCGTTGAATCACAACTGATGGCGCAGTATATTCAAGCGGGCACGGTGCGATTGGTCTTTCACAATTTCCCCTTGCAAGGCTTTGCACCCGGTTCGCACATGGCAGCGATGGCAAGCCAGTGTGCTGCTGACCAAGGGTTGTTTTGGCCCTATCATGACTATCTCTTTGCGGCGCAGAGCAGCGGGCAAGCGGGCTTTATGCGCGAGTCGTTGTCGGACTATGCTAAGCAGGTGGGTGCCGATACCACGCTTTTTGATTCATGTTTAGCTTCCTTGGAACATCAAGAAGCCATTCAACAAAGTGTACAAGAGGGGATCGACCGCGGTGTAACCGGGACACCCGCAGTCTTCGTCAATGGGGCGCAAGTCGCGAACGGATTTGATGAGATCCAGACCGCAATTGAGGGGCTACTGGCCGAAGAACAGTAACCCTCTCTTCTCATTTGCCTCGGTGTAGCGTGCTACCATTGCAAGTAGGTGCCGTTTCATCGCTTCACGCAAAGGCGTGGGCGCGAGGATTTCCACATTCTCGCCCCACTGCAGCAGCCACCGGATAAAGGTATCCGCATCGCGCACCTGGTAGTGCATAAAGATGCCCTTGCCCTCGACCGTCTCTTCCCGCACAAAGGCAAAATATTGGGCCTCACGCACCCAACGTACACTCTCCTCGCTCACCCAAATCACTGCCGCCGTGCCGGTTTCGGTAACGCCCCGTGGTTGCACGGCACGGTCGTGGAAGAGTTCCCGGGTAACCGTGAGTTGGTCAATCCGATCCAGCCGAAAGCTGCGTTGGGCCCGTCGCAACCGACACCAGGCTGTTAGGATCCAAACGTTGTCGAGATAGGCGAGCTGGAGGGGTTCGACAGCGCGTTCCGTAATCTGGTTGTTGTGCTGTGCATGGTATTGCAGGATCACGACCCGCTGTTCTTGGATCGCTTGTTGCAGTTGGTGGAGGGTTGGGTTGTCGAGGTCAAGTTTGTGGCGGCCCAGGTTATAGAAGCCAATCACCGCTTGCAACGCTTCTACCTGAGCTAGTGTGGTTTGGGGCAGGACCACGCGCAGCTTATCCAGCGCGGCTTGCGCAGCATCCAGTGTAGGACCCGGTTCGGCTAGCCCCGTGAGCAGCGCAATCGCGAGAAAGAGCGCTTGCGCCTCCCCTGCGTTAAACATCACCGGCGGCAGGTAGTAGCCCGGCATCAGCTGATACCCCTCACCGGGCATCCCCACCAATGGCACGCCAACTTCATAGAGCGCCTCGATATCACGATAGACCGTGCGCTCGCTCACCTCAAAGCGCGTTGCCAGATCCCGCGCACGCACGAGATCGTGGCTTTGGAAAACGAGGAGATAGCCCAGGAGGCGGTCGACGCGGTTCATACGTATAGCTGATTTCCGGAATGGTTTGCAGAATGAGTGGCTTCTGGCATGTATTCCTTCCCCGTGTCGATTATACCATCAACTGCTGGTGAATGATGAAGACTCGTATGGCTATTGGATGTGAACCACGGTCTTTGGTGTCCCGGCGCGCCGATCCGTGGCGGAATCGACCGCTTATCGCGAAAAAATTGGGGCAGTAGCTGCCGATGTTGTCGTGCCGCTGGTGGCTGAGTACACACCGCCGCCTGATGATCAGTTGCTCTTTGAACATCCCTGGCTAGATCAAGTACGCCCGTGGTGGGAAGAGGCGTATCGGCAGGTGGTTACGGGCGAGGCAACAGTGGCCGAGGCGTTAGCCGCCGTGCAGCTACGGGCAACGGCCTACCGTCAATGTATCATAGATGCGAATGGCTATACTGATGAAACAAAACAGCGGATGTGTGTGCCTGTGATGGGGGAGGTGGCTAAGTAGGGAAAACAAGGAGAGAAATAACGGTAACGGGTATGATCGAGTCCGCCGCATTCACAGGTGAGGTGCAAAAACAGACGTACTGTAAATGGGAAGCGATGCCCTAATGAAAGAATAGGACAAGAGAGGCCAGTTGTTCTCAGCGACAACCGGCCTCTCTTGCTGCACCAAACACAATTTGCCGGACAACGTGTACTTCGCATCCCCTGATGCCCACTACTTGCATCAACCAAGTTACTTTGGTACTACTATCGCCTCGCTGTGCGGCAGCCCGAAGTGCGGTTACCGCTGCAAGTGACTAATGTTCCGCTGTCGGTACCAACGCAGCAAAACGCTCCAGCGAATCGACGAGCACAGCTTGTTTCAGCAACTGACGCAGTTGTTCATGATCATGGAGATCCTGGATCTGTCCGCTCAACACCGGAGAGACAGGACCAAAACGCGTTTCAAGGATATCGATGATCGAACGTTCAATGCCTTGTTCAATGCCTTGTTCAATACCTTGACGTTCCCAAGTCGTTACGTACTCCATCTGTTGTTCCTCCTCGATCTGCGCTACCTCTGCTTTGAAGCTCTCTTCCAGCTCTTGCGGTAGCACCAGAATCCAATCAATAAATCGCAGTAATTCTAACACATCTTTACGTGCATAGCCACGCGCATATAAAAATTTGACCAGAAAAATTTTCCACCGCAGGCGATCATCCCATTTTCGATGCGTTGCCTGAGCTTTCAGGTGTGCCATGACTCGGAATTCGCTTCCAGGAAAAAGAAAGCGATAAACTGCTCAAAGTAGATCTCGATGATCTCCTTCCAGGGGCTATCGTAGTCAGTGTAGATAGGCACAACAGACGCAGGATTTAGAGATGATAGCGGCATGAATTATTTTTACTCGCAATCAGCTGAAAAGGATGGTATCGTTTACAATGAATAGCATTACCTATTTTATCACTCGTACATATGTTCTGAAAAAAGTACCCACAGCATAACATTACACCCCTGACCGTCCATCTGAGTCTATCTATGCTGATCCGTGACACAATCTACGTATTCTATTACGCATTCTGCAAAGACTGGAATTATTCTCATGAATCCACAAGCGCTCCAATCTCTCGCCAACTTTCCCGTGCTCGCCGCGATCACCGGGCGCCGGTCGCGGCGCTTTGCCCTGGGCGCGTCCTTGCCCAATGGCCCCTTTGCCTACCAATCTACCCACGAGCCACAACCGCTGAGCCAGGAAGAGCAACTCCTACTGTTGACGACGATGACCGGCAACACGGGCTGGAATTACCTGATCCCCCACCATCCGTCAGTTCCTGCCCACATGCCTGCGTATCCCGCCGCGGCAGGGGGGCGAGCCCATGCGTCGGCTGCGGGGATCCACACGAGTGAACTCTTCTACACCGACGACAATGGTACCTACTTCTTTCAAACCCGAGATGAACCGGCACTCGTTGAGCCGGCTGCGGATGGTACAGTTGATATCGATGCATGGTTGGCTGCGCATCGACGTTGTATCCAGCAACTTAGTCACCAACGGCTGCATCTGCCACCCACGGCGATGGATGCCCACAACACCTGGTGTGCAAATGTGCCGGGCAGCACGCTCTTGATTCCCGTAGCTGATCTAGCGCAGCATCTGATCGGCGTGCTCTGCTTTATGGTGCAAAACGGGGGTTGTCTCTACGATAATCTCCACAACGAGCGGGTCCCCGGGCTCGACCAATTCCGCGATCTTGTCGATGTCGACAACCCCGCGCCGCTGACGCAGTTGGAACAGAACTCGCTGGTGATGGTTGTGGCCGAGCTGGCGACGGCAGCGCAAAACGGCATGTTGCTGTTGCAGGCGATGGGGCTCGGCGGCTGGCTTTTTACTGGGCTCGATATGTATGCGGTGCTTGGCGCAAGCGGTGACCCTGCCGTGCCAGGGTTGGGCTTTCACCACGTGCGCGATGGGCGTTGGCCCGTGCCCAATGTGACTGGGTTGGCCGGCGTTTATGAAGGTTTCTGTCCGCCCCATTTCCCTGACATGCGTGCTGCCGTCGATCAATATGTCGAACGCAAGTTCGGTCCCGGTGGCCCGTTCCATCCGGAAACCCCTGGCCCCTGGCGGGAAACGGCACAGATCCGCAGTGCAATCACGCCACACGATGACGAATTTAAAGCCTGCGTCGCGCTGATGGCCCAATTTGTCTACGACCGCTTCGGCAAGTTTCCTGCCACTGTACCCACTATTTTCGCCGGCCCTTACCTCCAGGCCCATCACCTGGATCTGGACTATTATGACACCTATTTTGCGCCAGGTGCGTATCTACACAGTCACGCTGTGCATATGATGCAGTGGCATAAACAAACGTAACATCCTGTTTTGGTTGTGACTTCAGGCGTTACAAAATGCTCTTGAGGACGTCATGCTATAGTGAATAGCCTTACAAAGTTCTGTAATGATGAAGTTGGCCGCATGAGAATTGTGTAAGGACTGCGCCGTGATTTCATCAAAAAGATTGGATATTCACGATGAATCAGGATCGACGTCGCCGCATTGCCCGTATTCTGCAGGAGCTACAGCGGATTTTAGAAGAAGAGGAGAATACATTGGAGCATCTATCGGAAGCCGCGCTGGAATCCGCCCGCGGCGAACGGGTCCAAGAGGCGATTGATTTTTTGGAGGAAGCGATTGAGGCGTTGGAGGATCTGTTGAATGCGTGACGCAGTGGACAGTAGGACAGTGGACAGTGAGACAGTGATTTCCGCAAGTTGCTGCTCACTGACTGACTATTCAATGTCGTAAGTTAAGAGATTATCGTGTCAAAGTAATCAGTGTTCGGTTAACAGTTTCCAGTGTGTGATTCGAGACTGACCACTGAAAACTGGGGACTGATGACTGTTAACTTAATGACATTGACTGACTATTAACCGTCCAACTGTCCTCTACTTATTGATCCAAACCGGTGATGCGAATGCCGCTGCCTTTGACCTTGTGACGCATGTTGATGCCAATTAACACGGCGGTGAGTCCTTCCAACACCGAGGCATTGGCCAGGGGACCGGCATCGATGGCGGTGAAACCGGCGGCTGCGGCGAGACTCATGGCTTCCTCTTTGGGCGCCTTCTTGTCCCCCGCCACGAGGACATCACAATCGGGTTGCCAATGGAGATCCCGTAGATGACCTGCTGAGATATTCTGAAAGGCCGCCACCACCTGCACGTCGGCGCCCAACTGGGTCTGTGCTTCCTCCGCCGCCGATCCCCCCACCGGGTGCCAGACGGTCGAAACCTTGGGCGGCTTCAGCGGTACCCCCACGGTAATCACCACTTTGCCTTGGGCCCCATCCACGATCTGCTCGATCGTTGCCTCTTGGGCAGCGTAGGGGACACTCAACACAATCAAAGCGGCCTGCTTTGCTGCTTGACTATTGGTGGCACCGCTGATCGGGGCGCTCCCGTCCGGTAAACCCTCGCTCATTTCCGTGGCTGCGCTTTCGGCTTTTTCCGCACTGCGGCTGCCGATGATAATGGGGTAGCCGGCCGCGGCCCAACGGACGGCCAATCCAGAGCCTTCCGCGCCCGTGCCACCAATCACAGCGATCGTTGGTTTCGTCATAGACTGCTCCACGTTCTATTGATTTTAGCATCTCCAAAGGAATTTCGGTCTTCGCTCATATGGGCAATGAACTGAAATGACCCGTACGGACATGATATATCAGGTCCGCACTTCAGCGAGTTAGCCACATGAGCGTCGATCTTTCAACCGACGGGTACGCAGTGCGGCGAATTGACTTGCTGGCGCTGTAGCAGATGGGTTGCGCCGCACCGCACATCCCTACGTAAATCATTGATACTTATCGAACTTGTAAAATTATTTTGCCAATGTTGCGATTTTCCGCCATCTGCTGTTGCGCCGCGTTGGCCTCGGCAATTGGATAGGTCGTTTCAATCACCGGTTTGATGGCGCCATCTGTTAGCTTGGGCCAAAACTGGTCCATGAAATTTTGCTTGATCGCCACTTTTTCGTCCAGCGACCGGCTGCGCAACACCGAGCCAATCAGCCGCAGCCGTTTGCCCATCACTAGGCGCAGATTGATCTCGGCGTCGGCCCCACTCAGCGTGGAAATCCAGACCAACCGTCCCTTGCGCTTAAGCAGTTCCAGATTCTTGGCCAAATAGTCGGCGCCCACCATGTCCATGATTACATCGACCCCTTGGTCACCGGTGAAGGCTTTCACTTCCTGGACAAAGTCCTGCTTGCGGTAGTTGATCGCCAGATCCGCACCCAAATCTCGACAGGCTCTGATTTTCTCATCGGTTCCCGCCGTCACAATTACCGGGTTGCCGCTCGCCTTGAGCAGTTGAATAGCTGCCGTGCCGACCCCGCTGGCCCCACCGTGCACGAGCGCCACTTCGCCGGATTGGATCGCCGCTTCCATGTAGAGGTTGACAAAGGCGGTGAGAAAGACCTCGGGTAGCCCAGCCGCCAACGTGAAATCCCAACCCTCGGGAATCGGCATCAACATGGCGGCCGGCACCACGACCTGCTCGGCATAACCGCCACCCCCCAACAGCGCACAGACCCGGTCGCCCACTTGCCAGTCAGTCACATCGGCACCGAGTTTGGCAACCGTACCGGCCATCTCCAAGCCTAAAATGGGAGAAGCGCCCGGCGGGACAGGGTAATTGCCCCGCCGCTGCATCAAGTCCGCTCGGTTGAGTGCGGTGGCGTGGATATCGACCAGCACGTCGGTTGCGCCCATGGGCATCAGTTCGCCCCCTTCTTGCCAGCGCAGGGTGCGTTCATCGGTGCTTTCATCTACAAAAATGGCTTTCATGATTCAATCTTTCTTGTTTTTTGGTTTGGCGCGGCGAGCACGGGCTGTGGCCGGGGAAGTGAGGGTGCGTTTTGCTTTAGATGGTTTCTCTTTGCCCTGATTGCTGCCGGCGCGCGTCGACGATTTCGGTGGTGGCGTGGACCGACGGGCAGGCTTGGCTGTTGTTTCTTGGGCCTCATACGCTGGGTTGAGCGCCTGTAACAGCGTGGCGTTGTCGGGCGTCTTGTCAATCAACTTAAGCAGTCCCCGCATGGCTGCCTGGGGTGAGCCACCCGAAAGCCAGCGGCGCAACGAGACAAGCCGGGCAATCTCGTCGGGCGTGTAGAGCAGCTCCTCTTTGCGGGTGCCACTGGCTGCAATGTTGATCGCCGGGTAGATGCGCGCCTCGGCCAACTCACGGTCGAGCACAATTTCGCTGTTGCCGGTGCTCTTGAACTCTTCATAGATGTAATCATCCATGCGGGAGCCAGTTTCGATTAAGGAGGTTGCAATCACGGTCACCGAACCGCCATTTTCAACGTTGCGCGCCAGTCCAAAGAAACGGCGCGGCATCTCCAGCGCCTTGGCATCAATACCGCCGGACATGGTGCGCCGCGCCCCGGCGCCATGCAGATTGTAGGCGCGTCCCAACCGCGTTAGGCTATCAATGAGCACGACTACATCGCGGCCACACTCCAATTCCACACAAATATGGGCCATCGTCAGTTCGGCCAGGTTAACATGGGCGTCGATGCCCTGATCATTGGAACTGGCCAGGACCTCGGCCTCGACGTTGCGCTTGAAGTGGGTGACCTCTTCGGGCCGTTCGTCAACGAGCAGCGCAACAATGCGCGTCTCCGGATTTTCGGCATGGATGGCGGCGGCGATGGCCTCCAGCAATTGTGTCTTGCCGGCTTTGGGCGGCGCTACGATCAGCCCACGGGTCCCTTTCCCGATGGGCGCCAGCAACTCAATGACGCGCATGGAAATGTCACCGTTGTTCCCCAATTGGAAGCGCTCGTTGGGATCAATGGCGGTCAGGCGCTCAAATTTGGCGCGGGCCTGGAATGCCTCTGGCGTCAGACCACAGATCGTGGTAACCGCGGCAAGCTCTTGTCCCTTTTTTCCGCGCCGTGTCGTGCCGGTTACGGTGGCGCCTTCAACGAGACCATACGTTTGGATCAGCTTGTTCGATACCCAGGGGTCATCGTCGAGGGGTTGAAAGGAAACGTCGGGGTCACGCAGAAAGCCGCCCCCCTGTTTGAGCGCCTGAAAGACGCCGGTTACTTGGTCAGTCATGGTTGGTTCGATTCGTTTAATGCTGAGTCATTGATACCGTAGCAGGGACAAGACGACAAGATGAATGGTGACTGCGGTATTGCCCACGTTGTTGTCACGTGATACCGTTGGTTAACTCGACAACGTAGCGTACCCTGAGCTTGTGAAGGGGAAGCGGCTCTGGCTTCGACAAGCTCAGCCACCGCCTCTGTGAAGTCGCCAACAGGATCATCAAGTCATCTTTTCATCTTGTCATTTCGTTTCGAAATAACACCGCAACTCTCCAAACGGTAGCTCACATCGGCCCGATCCGCTGTGGTCCTCTATCCATTGCCAACATGGATGCGTCAAAGCTGCGCTGTATTAGATCCAGCTTGATGGCCTGAGAGTCCTCATGATCCCACAGATCGTTGAATTCCCCTGGATCAGCAACCAGGTCATAGAGTTCGCCGAGCCCATGACCATGATAAACGACGAGTTTATATTGTTTGTCCCGATACATGGTGGCGTGGGTGTGGTCAGCGTGATCGAGGGCGTCGTAGTATTCGCAGCGTACGAAGTCCCGGTGCTGATCCGGGGATTGTTCGCCAGTGAGGATGGGGAGAAGAGAACGGCCCTGCATGTGATCGGGAACCGATTCACCGGCCAGTTCCATCAGCGTTGGTGCAATGTCGGTGAGTTCCACCAGGGCATCGCTGCGCACGCCGGCCGGAAAATGGCCCGGCCACGACCAGATCAGTGGCACGCGCACCAGACCTTCGTAGAAGCGACAGCCCTTTTGGATCAGCCCATGGTCACCAAGCGTTTCACCGTGGTCGCTCATGAAGATGATCACGGTGTTCTCCCGTTGGCCGGTCTCGTCCAACAGGTCAAGCAGACGGCCAAGCTGATCGTCGATCAACTTGATCATGGCATAGTAGGCGGCTTGCAAGGTCTTGGCATCACGGGCACCGCCCCCTTGTGCGTCGAGCCAGTCGGCGTTGAGCGGCGAACGGGGCACAATGGGACTTTTGATATCGAGTTCACTGGGGTCTTGGGCTTTGGATTGGAAATCAATCGCGGCGAGCTTGTTCTGATGTGCCAGGTCCCTCTTATCAAAGAGCGGACCTGGCATCAGCGCCGGATCAAACTGATCACGATACGCCTTGGGTGGGTTAAAGGGTGGGTGGGGATCATAGATGTT
>ERZ795053.6483-NODE-6483-length-11644-cov-4.033307_pt1 | contig 11644 bp, 7 predicted proteins | sample MGYA00375137_ERZ795053 | MGnify/ENA primary metagenome ERZ795053 (study PRJEB30182, sample SAMN05720284) | activated sludge metagenome | isolation source: Anaerobic digester | place: Hong Kong | collected 2014-12-17 ... | reverse complement strand
AGATCGCCCAGCATTACCTGAAGACCAAGATCACTCTTAAGTGACAACGCGCGTTGTGTCTCCAGCACTTTTTCTGATTTAAACAGCACTGACTGTCTGCGGTCGATCACCGGATAGAAAGCCTCGAGAATCCGATCCGCTTCTGGTCGCTCTAGTCCGGTCGGGTTGGAGGCATAAAGCGTTTGGTAATTTTTAGTTTGAGCAGCTTGACGATACAATTCTCTCCACTTCGCCATGACACCCATTATGGTCGATGGGTACACTCCAGGTGTTCCCGACAGCTCAGAATAAAGAGCTGAATTAGCATTGATGGTTACGCGGTCTGCCTTTTCCCCTTTTAGCAGCACAACAGCGGCTTGCCCGGGCAGCATATTACCGTGAGGTACTACCTGTGAAACTGTAAATCCTTGAGCTCGCAATGCGGTAATGTTTGCATCAGACGGGTTGATGAAATCTCTTACATCGATATGAGGATTGATGCCTGCACGCTCCGGTGGAGGGTTACCTGGGTATTTAACTTTTTCTTTTTTATCTGAACTACCTGTATTAACGCCCACGTGCGAGTATCCATCTATAAATCCGGCATAAACAAACATGGAGTCAGCTTTGATAATAATTGCATCAGCAGGAATATTGATATTTTTCCCCACTCCGATAATCAGGCCATTTTGAACTATGACAGTTCCATTTTCTATTTTTTGACCCGGCATAGGTATTATTGTGGCACCTGTGATGGCGTAGGTATCGGACACCGGAACCAGGTCCTGAGCCGGGGCTGTCAACCCCGTGACTATAGCCACGAGTACGCAACAGAAACGAAAAGAATATGCTAACATCGACCGCATAATAGGTTTGAAATTACTTCGGGCGGTGAAGGTAGTAATTTGAAGAAAAAATGGGCTCCGTCACTTACAGGAATGGTCAATGTTATCATTTGGCGGAAGCCTTAACGGTCGTGAGCAAAATAGTCCTTTTGAGCTACCTGGGTGGGATTCAATATGCAGTTCATTACAGTTTTTCAGCAGCTCACTTCAGTATGTTTGTCGAGGCTGCACCTAATTGCCAGTTTTGCGTGTATATCAGTGTAAATTGATTTCACAAATGGCTATTTCAAGGTTTTCGTATTCGTTTCTGCTGGCATCTGTCCTGATGTTCTCGGCTTATGCTCAGGACGATCAGGTCTTTGTTCAACGGGACAACAATAAAATTGTAATCCGGAACCGCTCGGGGGTATCCAGTTTTGATGTAGAGACCAGAGGCAAAATCGAGCTTACAGATGACGACCGTGATGTTAAGAGCATGTCGTTGGACGGATACCTCGAAATTAAAAAGACCGTTTTTGGAAGCAGACGTGTCATCCTGATCACCAACGAAGGTGGTACCTTAAAAAAAGAATATTACGAAGGCAGAACTAAAATAGATTTTGAACCAGATGGAAAAGCCTGGCTAGGCGAGGTATTGCCCGAGCTGGTGCGCAGCACCACCATTGCAGCAGACGGTCGTGTAGAACGGTTCTTCAAGAAAGGAGGGCCCAACGCTGTACTCAATGAAATTGACCGGTTGGAAAGCAATCACGTGAAAGCGCATTATGCAAATCTATTGATGAAGCGGCCAATCAATCAGAAAGACTATCCTCACATCATTGATGAGTTGGCTTCAACAATTGATTCCAATCATTACCTGGCTGGATTCCTCAAAGATAACCTGGATAAGTTTATCAAATCAAAAGAAGCGTTGGAGGCAGCCTTTCGTGCTACCAACAATATGGATTCGGATCACTACCGAACAGAAGTGATCAAACAGGGGCTAGAGGCACAGCCTGTGTCGTTGGATGCCGTGAAGATTATCATGAAGTCAGCTGGCGAAATGGATTCAGATCATTACAAGACAGAGGTGCTGTCTTCATTACTGCGCCAGGACAATCTCAACGATGAAATCGTACAGGAGATGATCATCACATCGCGCACAATTGATTCAGATTATTACCGAAGTGTAGTACTTAACAAGGCGCTCAGCAAAGAAGGTCTGTCAAACACATCTTTTCAGCGAGCGTTGGAGTCAATAAAAGACATTGATTCCGATCACTACAAAACTGAGGTATTAAAGTCCCTCATGAGCAAGCCTATTCCTCAAGATCTCCAACTGACATTGATTGATTTGACAGGCTCAATCGACTCTGACCATTATTGTACTGTAGTACTAGAAGAAATGATGGAAAGGCAAAAAATTGAAAATCAGGTGCTCAATCGCTTAATTTCCCGGGCTTCCTACTTAGACAGCGATCACTATTCTTCCATGGTGATGAAAGATGCACTTTCGAGAAATATCAATGATGAGGGCATAATTAGCATTCTCCAGGCAGCGGAAAGAATAGACTCTGATCATTATTTGACTGAAGTATTAACCGCTGCCGCACCCAAGGTTCGCAATGGCAGCAGCGCACTCAAAGACGCATACCGTAGCGCAGCACATAGAATTACATCGGAGACCTACTATGGCCGTGCCATGCGAGCACTAGATCCGAATTAATCTTTCAACTGCCATATTTTTTTCAATCTTAAATTGGTAGTTTAATGTTGTGCAACTCCCTCGCAATTGGATTGTTCCTATGAAAAAGCATACGATTCGATTCGCCATCGTGTCGGTGCTTGGTATTTCTATCTTTGCCTACCTGTACTACAGCGAAACCGGAACTCTCCCATCAATTGAAAATCATATTTCATTTTTTTTGTTGAGCCTTCTCATTGCAAATGGAGCTGCTCTTCTTGTTCGTATAGTTGACAAGTTGCTTGACAGGTTGATACACTGGCGTCAGCTTTTTTTCACGAGATTTTTTGTTGGCTTCATTGTCACGGTGATTACTGTCTCAATTGCTGTAGCACTCACGGGCTACTTGCTGGTCACCATGGTTTACGGCCTCGACCCAGTTGCTTACTATACGCAGTGGCACGAAGAAATTTGGAAATTGGGTATTCTCAACGTCATCATTCTTTTCATCTACGAGGTTTTTTACGGCTGGTTTTACTCGTACCGCTATTTCGCCATTACTCAAGTTGATCAACTGAGGTCAGAGCGCTGGCAAATGGAACTGCAGTTTGAGTCATTGAAAAGTCAGATTAGTCCGCATTATCTCTTTAACTGCCTTAACACGATATCATCCCTGCTATATAAAGACAGCCAGGTGGCTGAAGAATTTATCAGGCGAATGGCTGACACCTTTAAGTATGTGATGAATAATCAACAACGGAAGCTTGTGACTTTGGCTGAAGAGTTGGCGTTTGTGAAGTCTTACTATTACCTGATGCAGGTTCGCTACCAGGAGCATCTAAAAATTGACATTAATATTCCATCACGACTTCTAAATAGTTGGGTGCCTCCACTGGCGATTCAGATGCTAATAGAAAATGCAGTAAAGCACAACGAGGTTTCAAAAGCTCATCCCCTATTCATTTACATTTCTGCACAAGACAATACGTTGATCAACGTAAGTAGCACAAAAACTGTCGCAGCCCCGAATACTCAGAGTCTTCAGGTGGGACTGGCGAACATAAAAAACAGATACAAGTTTTTCACCAATGAAAAGATAGTCGTGAAAGACAACGATAAGTTTGTCGTACAGCTTCCGGTCATTAAAGCGGATTCTGCACTCGAAAGATCTTCTTCTCAACCCGTCTTTGCCTGATGCAGCGATATTTTATTCATAACGCGTTTTTCAGGTTGGGGTCGGGGTTGGTCTTTGGCGTGCTGGTTTATCTGCTAATCATCCTGATCAATAATACAGTAGAGCAGGTAACTGAACTTTTCAACAATCAGGAACTTTATGTCTGTATCTTGCTTGGATACATCTCTTTTGAATCCATGCGTTTGGTTATCATTTTGATGAACAAGCGCCTGAACAAAGAAATTAAGATTCAAGTACAGGCTTTCTATCAAATTATTCTTACACTCCTTATCTCACTTACCCTGGTTGGCGTAGCTATCTCACTCTATTTCGAAACGGTAATTGGATTCAGCATTGGCTCATCTGAGCTTAATCTTTTTTTGTTAATCTATGGCGCAGGTGGCTTGCTTTACAATACACTGTACTTTAGCCAGGTGTATCTATTCAAAGAAAATAAGATCAAAATTGAGGAAGAAAGAGTTTTGCGCGAAAATCTGGAATCAGAGTTCATGTCATTCAAAAATGAAGTGAACCCAAGTTTATTATATGAAAGTTTGGAGAGCCTCATTCTGACAATGCATAAGAATGCTGATCAAGCCGATGAGTTTATTGACAATCTTGCGGGCATTTACAGATACAGCATAGTAAATAGAAATAAAGAACTAATCGATCTGGAGGAAGAATTGAGAGCCACCAACTATCTGCTCGCTATTCAAAACATCAAGTACGGAAACCAAATCAGCCTCGAAACATCTTTGTCGGGACTAGACATGTATCTTATTCCCGGCTCTCTGGTGGTTTCAATAGACAACATCATTCGAAATACATTGATCTCGAAAGAAGTTCCGTTGCGACTGAGACTGGAAATGGAGGACGACTATCTTGTGCTTAGTCATCTAATCAATGATCGGCTTCTCATTCATGAGGACAGTCAACACTCTTTTGAGCGATTGCAACGATCATATTCGTTCTTCAGTGAGAAACCCTTTGTTCAGGTAAAAGCAAATAAGGAAAACTATATTAAATTCCCGATCGTAAAAGTGGCTGCAGAGCAGCCAATAGACGTAACCTCATGAATTCTACCCTGTCTCTAAATGTACTGATCGTTGAAGATGAGACGCCTGCAGCCGATAAGCTGGAGCGCTATCTGAAAAAGTACAGTGAGGGTATTCAAGTACTTCATCGGATAGACACGGTCAAAGAATCGGTACAGTGGTTGCGCGATCACCAAGCCAAAGTAGATCTCATTTTCATGGATGTGCAACTGAAAGATGGCATCAGCTTCAGCATTTTCCAGGAAATAAAAATCGAGAAGCCTATTATTTTTATCACTGCCTATAATGAGTTTGCCCTCGATGCATTCAAGGTGAACAGCATTGATTATCTGCTTAAGCCGATCACATTCACCGATCTTTCTGTCAGCTTAAAAAAGATGGAGTCGCTTAGCTCTCAACTTCGCTGGAACGAAGAGAAGAATAAAACGATTACACAAAATCTGTCCGGCTCTCCTGCCAAAAGCTACAAGAACCGTTTTATGGTGAAACTGGGAGAGCATATCCGATCCATCACATCTGAGGAAATCAGTTTCTTTTTTGCGGACGGACGCGATGTATATCTGATCACCAATCAGCTAAGAAAATTTATCATTGACTACACACTTGAGGGACTTGACGAAATTCTGGACCCGAAACAATTCTATCGCGTTAACCGCTCCTATATCGTAAACATCTCTTCTATTCAAGACGTGGTGGTGTATTCCAACAGTCGTCTCAAGATCACACCGATCATCAAATGGGAGAAGGAAATAATCGTAAGTCGTGACAAAGTCAACGACTTCAAACAATGGTTTGACGGAGAGCATTAGTCTCCATCAAACCAAAATTTTCTATTAAAATCCGCAATAGTCAGGGCCGATGTCGCCAATAGGTTGACCAGGAGGAGGATCAAGCAACTCATCTTGTTTAAATGACGAAGGATTTTTTTCAAATCGTTCAATCATTGAAAGTGCATACATGTAATGCGCCTTCCAATCTTCATCTAAAGTTGTCTTCTGTTTTGCAGTCAGCCAGGTTTTTAATTTATCGATTTCATAAGTGGTGATCGCATTTACCTGTACCGGGGCATCTTCGTGTGCAGCAAGCACAAGCAGATTTGTCAATAGTGCATTGTTAACTGTAATCTGAACAGCTCCTTCATATCCATTTCTAGGATTTGCTTTAAATGTGTAGCTGATTGCCTTGTCAATTACACTCTCCAGACTTGGCAACCTGGCATCTCGTGCGTGGTACTCTACCAGGCGAGCTGCTCTGGTTGGATGTAGTAACAAAGCAAAACTCATGTTTGCAGCACTCTCAGCGGCCGAAAGGGGATCAAAAGTCAATTCTGTTCGAATGGAGATCACCTCACGGTGACGATTGAATCCAAGTGGACGAGGAGGAATAATTTTGATCAAGCTTTCCGGCAGTGCAAGTGTTGAAGGATCAACTGTCTTCAACAAGGCCTCAATTGCTTTGATCTGCTGAGCTGGAGGGATGAACTCTGTAACGGGTTGTCCATCGCCACGAAGGGCATATCGGTAATTCAATCCGCCAATTACTTTGGCCGTAGCCTCAGTCTGATACCTGTGGAAAAAATACATTGGCACCAGAACTTCTTCCAGCATGGCCATCGGTGTGTTCATTTTAATATTGCGCTCACCGAAGTTTTTAAGAACAACAGCACGTACATCCAACATTCTGATCAGCTCATCGGTTACGTCTTTTCCATTGTCCCACAGATGGGTGAATGGATGGGCGCTACCAAGAGGTCGCGCATCCTGATCCGAAAGAAACGTCAAGCCCTCTTTCAATGAATTCTGGATGATGTCATTTAATGCTTTATCCTCATCAGTCCCATCGGGAAAGTCTTGATAGCCATATGCAATCGAAACCTTGTCAAACGCCCCGATCTTGGTATCGTAGGCATCTGACAAATCAATTTTTCCATTTGTGAGTTTTACCAGAGGATGCGGATAGTCCATCACCGAAGCGCGACCCTCTGCACTGGACGAGTAAGAGTGCGCCAAGCCGATAGTATGACCTACTTCATGCGCAGCAAGCTGGCGAAGACGCGCCACCGCCATTTGTTCCATTTCTTTGGAAACAGGTTTGCCTTCCTCATAAGGAGCAAGAAGCCCCTCTGCAATCAGGTAATCCTGACGAACACGCAGTGATCCCAGCGACACCTGTCCCTTGATGATCTCACCAGTACGGGGGTCAGCTACAGTTGAGCCATATGACCACCCACGAGTTGAGCGATGAATCCATTGAATGAGATTGTAGCGGATATCCATTGGGTCAGCGTCTTCAGGAAGCATTTTTACTTGAAACGCATCTTTATAGCCAGCTGCCTCGAAAGCCTGGTTCCACCACCTGGCGCCATCCAGCAAAGCAGACCTCACTGGCTCAGGTACACCTGGGTCTAAGTAATATACTATTGGTTCGACTGCCTCACTCACGGCTGCCGAAGGATCTTTTTTCTCCAGCCTGTGTCGAGTAATGAATTGCTTCTCAAGCGGTTCTCCTATTGGCGTAGCATAGTCGTAATAAGACATTTCGAAGTATCCGGCTCTCGGGTCAAACTTTCTCGGTTTGTAGTTATTATCAGGTAGCTTAATGAACGAATGATGCTGGCGAACTGTCACTTCGTTGGGTGTAGGCGTCACGCTCCTTATCAAGGCTCCTGTTGCCTGACCTGAAAAAGTAAGGGTGGCTTCAAATTCCGAGTTCTCAGGGAAATTTTTTATCCGTGGTTGATAAAGGGCGGAACGACTTTTGTCGAGAGAATAACTTCCCTGATTCATTCTCTTCAACGTCCCAATCACATCGTGCGCATCGCGAAGGAAGAAATCTGTTATATCAATCAGCGCGCGGTTTCCATCTTCTGCTTCTATCGTGAATCCTCCCAAAACTGATTGCGCAAAGGCTTGTTCTACCGCCCTCCGCTCCATTACGTTATCACTAACCGCTCTGTATTTATAGTTGGGTTGTGTGAGCAGGACTTTGGGGCCTCTTTTTTCAAATTTCACAATTCGTTCGTTACCAAGTTGTCCTCTGTCAAGACCTATGTCGTTGGAACCAACCCCAGCCGACAAAGAATTGACGTATAGAAATTCGGTATCCCACTTATCGATAACGAGATGAATTTTATCCTGCTTCTCATCGTAATAATATTCGAAGTAGCCTTCCAGCTTCTTCATGCCTGCAGTTTTCGCGGCTATCGGAGATTGTGTAGCAGCAGGTTGTGTGGTTTGCTCTTGTTTCCTGCGTTGCGCTGAAACGAGAATGCTTTGAACAAAGAAAAGAGAAAGAAGTAGTAGCGTTTTAGTCTTCATATGTAAAATGTAATGAAGCTAAAACTATAAATTATTCTACCTATTAAAAAACCAAAAGTCGTCCAGCCCTGCCCATATCAAAGGGACGGCATTATGTGACGACTAAAGGACGAAATACGTTTTAAATCAGCTTATCCTGGTTGGCTTTTGCAATCGCCTCGGACTTGCTGCGTACCTGCAACTTGGAGTATATGTTCTTGATGTGCGTCTTCGAAGTCTCTTTTGAGATGAAAAGTTCTTCGGAGATCTGAGTGTATGTCTTGCCTTCGGCAATAAGTTGCAATATTTCCGTTTCGCGTTTGGTGAGCGGGCTGTTCGGGTTCAAGTGAAAGTTGTCAATCACCATTCTAGCGATCTTGCTGCTCATGGGTGCGCCACCTTTGGTGATCTCTTCCAAAGCTGACAGCAACTCCATGTAGTTTGCACTCTTGGTAATGTATCCTGATGCACCAGACTTCAGCGCTTCGTAAACCATTTCGCTGTCTTCATACACAGTCACCATAATGATGTCTGAGTTGGGGCTTTTTTCTTTGATGATCTTTGTACCCTGAATGCCATTCATGCCGCCTGGCAACTCAACGTCCATGAGCACAATATCAGGTTTGTCTGTATGAAGGTGTTTAATTGCATCTTCGCAATTGCCATAGGAGTTTACAACGGTAAACTTTTGAGAACTATCAACAATCATCGCAAAGCTGCTTCTAATCTCCGGATCATCTTCGATAATCAGGACGCGTTTTTTAGGTTCAGAGCTCATATCTTCTCTTTATATATGTGTATAGGTAGTATTAGGCTTATTTCTGTACCAGCACCGGAACGGCTTTGAATATACAGAATACCCCCAATTCTTTCCGCCCGCGTACGCATATTTTTTAGGCCGTTCATCTTCGCAAGTTGGTCTTTACTAAACCCTTTTCCATCGTCTACCAATTTCATTTCGTAAGAGTCATCCACCTGCTTGAGCGTAAATGTAACATTTTTTGCCCCGGAGTGATTGAAGGCATTGGTCATTGCTTCTTTGAAAATGAGGTTTGCTTCTCTACTAAATCCATAGGGAATTTTTACGGGATGAGTAACATGGTTAAACGCCCTATACATCATTCCCTTCTCCTCAAATAGCTTCTCACCAAAATCTCGGATGTGCAAAAACAGCTTTGATAGCTCATCATTTCCAGGATCAATACTCCAAATAAAATCTCTGGCACCAGTGTACAAATATTTTGCCGATTCCTCCACCTTATCATAAAGTGCTACAGCATTGCCGTTCTTATTCAGTTTCATCAAACTCACATAGTTGATGATTCTGGTCAACTGATTTCCCATCTCATCATGGAAGTCACGGGCGATTTCCTTCCGCAAGCTCTCCTGCTCCTGCTGTCGTATTCTCTCCACCTCCATCATCTTATTAATCTTCTTTCTCACCCTAAGGTAAAAGACCAAAACAATCAGTCCACCCAAAAGGATAATCATGACGATTTGGAACCACGCGGTTTGATAAAAAGGAGCTTTCACCGTAAAGGCATATTTTAAAGGGGTTTTGTCCCAGCTCCCTTTATTATCTGTTGCCACCAAATTGAAAACATAGTCACCAGGTGGGAGATTACTATAAGTAGCAGAACCGATCGCTGACGGCTGCGACCACGTTTTGTCAAAATTCTCGAGATAATATTTAAATCGAACTGACTTGGGGTATCGCTTGTCTACCCGATTGAACTGGAACGTAATGTGGTTTCGGTCTGCGGGAATTTGAGGCCGATAGGGCAGACGGAAAAAGCCTGACAAACTATCAGCATAATCTCTACTGGAATACTGACCATAAAAAATCTCAATATCACGCAAATGCAGATCAAATGAGTGCCACCCTTCTCGCGGAAGGTCATTGTACTGATATACGCCATCGATGAGACCGAAATATTTCTGTCCATTTATGAAGAACGCATTTCTATTTGTCTCCACACCTTGCAGTCCATTCTCGTGTCCGTAATGAAGATTTTGTTCGATTTCAAACTGACTGTTGAGTTTGATTTTTGTGATTCCTTGCTCTGTCCCCACCCAGATGTAGTCGTCTGAGTCAGCTGCTACGAAATAAATGAAATCCGAAGGCAGGCCATTTTGTGAAGAGATGATTTTTCTCTTGAAACTCACTGGATCCAGAAACATGATTCCTCCACCACCAGAGCCAAGCATCAGCAGTGAATCTTTATAGATATTTATTGAGTTTAAGATGGTGCTGGAAAATTCTGGCAGTGGGATTTTTCGAATGACACTATCATTTTTTATCACCGACAATCCAAACTCGCTTGCAACAAACACCGATCGTAATTGCGGGAAATACTTAAGTGCCGTTACGTTACGACTATACAATCCTTCTTCAAGCGAGAAATTGCGAAACTCTTTCCCAGTGAAATACCCGGCCCCATTTGAACGTGTGCCGTACCAAACATTACCTCTGTCATCAATATCCAGGTTATTAACGTAGGTACTGGGTATGCCGTCCTCACGTGTATACCAGTTGAATCGATCTTGCTTTGCGTTGTATCGACCAAGCCCATTGAATGACGCCACCCACAGATCACCATTTTGATCTTCTCTGATGTCGTTTATCTCACTGCTGATGTCATAGTGACTTACAGCTTCGTTTTTCTCCCGCCAAATCCCGCGGTTTTGTGTTCCAATCCAAAATGAGCCATCGCGTCCTTTTTCCATAGACAACACTGAACCGACTTTATCAAAGTCAAGCTTGTCAAAATCCTGAACGTAGTACTTGAATAGTCCTGAGCCGGTTGTACCAATCCATGTATTGCCTTCAGAATCAGGAAGTATTTGGTTGATGTTTACATCACGCATAATCGTGTCAATCCGATGCCGATTCCTGGTTTGCCGTTCCATCAACAAATTATTCCCACTTCTGGTCCAGTATACATTGTTCACACTATCGTATTGGATAATGGCATTTTCAATATCCATTACGCGCTTGACGAATTTCTTTTGTTTCGTATCTATTGAAAAGTACCCCTTCTCTGTATTGATCCAAACCTCGTGTTGATAATTGAAAATGGACAGCGCAAAATCAAAATAACCGGAGTGACTGAGTGTGTACTCACCCCTCTCTGACTTGATCAAAAAGCTACTATCATTGAGGTACAAACAGATCTCACGCCCAGGCATGAGGTGTGTGTAAAGAATCAGCCTGTTTTCTTTTACCGGCTTATTCCAATAGCAGATAGAGTCATTAAATATTTTGCCGAGAGCACGCTGACTGTTAACAAAGAACACCGAATCACCAACTTCAAAGACGCGTCTGACACTGAGTTTGGAATGTGCACCTTCAGGAATAAATTTTTTGAAGTCGACACCATTAAAACGTGTGATGCCAATCGGGTTGATGATCCAGAGGTTTTGCCTTGAATCAAGCTTTAGATACTGAACAATATTACTGGATAGTCCATCGCGGGTGGTGAAGACCTTGAAGTCGTTGCCGTCAAAGCGGGCAAGTCCGCCACCGTTGGTCCCGATCCAAAGGTAGCCATCCTTGTCCTCCACCATCATGTTTACCTGAGATTGCGGAAGGCCATCCACCGCTGTGAATTGCCTCAATGAATATTGCTGCG
>ERZ795053.6482-NODE-6482-length-11645-cov-4.735375_pt1 | contig 11645 bp, 11 predicted proteins | sample MGYA00375137_ERZ795053 | MGnify/ENA primary metagenome ERZ795053 (study PRJEB30182, sample SAMN05720284) | activated sludge metagenome | isolation source: Anaerobic digester | place: Hong Kong | collected 2014-12-17 ... | reverse complement strand
ATCCGATCCCGACGTAGTCCCATTGCGCCCGCAGCATGTTCTCGTTGTGCGGCGGACTGTGGATGAACCCGTCCAGCGCATCCTCCGGCGTGCTCACTTGGTTCAGACCGTAGGCGAGGTTCTCGCCCACGTACCGGTCGCAGAAGCCAGCCGCCACCGCCCGGTCGGCTGGCCCCGTGCCGTCCGGGGCGACGTGATCGAAGAAGTCCTCGCGGTAGAGCCGTACGGCGTACTGGTCCGCGGCCTGTTCGAGCGTGCGCGAGTACCGCAGCCGGCCCACACCGTTCGCCTCCCGGTAGTCGTTGAGCAGATTGAACAGTTGCGCGTGGATGCTCGTGCGCGGGGCGCCCAGCAGCACGCAGGCGCGGGCTTGGTCGACCGTTCCGGTATCGAAGGTCGTGGGATCCGGTGGGGACGTCGTCGCGCCGTCCGGGCGGGTGGGTGTGCGCACGGTGGGCAGGGCGAGGCCGCAACCGGCGGCGGTGAGCGCCAGCAGGCTCGCAATCGACACGGTGATGGCTGCTTGGTGTTTCATCGCCTTGGGTTCGTGGGCGCCGATGAGCCCATGGCAGTATACCATCTGCGGGGAATCAGCGGTCGTCGGGCGGGTCCGGCGGCGGGGCGTCCGGGGCGGAGCGGTCCGCGACGTGGGTGCGGATACGGGCGGCATCGGCGGGAGTGATGCGGGTAAGGCGGTTCTGGACGAAGATACCCAGCTCGGCTGCGGCGGCCTGCACGACGCGGGGCTTCACGCCCAGCTCGGCAGCGAGTTCCTTCACCTTCGGGCCGTGATGCCGTGCGGCGGTCATGTGGGCGTTCCTGCGGCGGGGGCCGGGTGGCAGCGCGCATTAGTAACGGAAATGCCGAATGGGCTCACCTTGCTCCTCGATGAGCGTCATCGCTTCGATCCCGATCTGCAGGTGCATCTCCGACCACTGGTGCGTCACCCGCGCATCGCTCTCTTCCGTCTTCACGCCGTCGGGCGTGATCGGCACGTCCGAAACGAGCAGCAGCGCCCCGCGCGAGATCTCGTTGTGGTGGCCCACGATGAAGATCGTGGCGGTCTCCATGTCGATCGCGATGCAGGTCATCGCCTGCAGCCGCGCGAGGAAGGCCTGGTCGTGCTCCCACACGCGCCGGTTCGTCGTGTAGACCACGCCCGTGCGGTACTCGAGCCCGCGGTCGACGATCTTCTGCGAGACGAACTTGTGCAGCTTGAACGAGGGCAGCGCCGGAACCTCCGGCGGGAAGTAGTCCGCGGATGTTCCCTCCCCCCGGATCGCCGCGATGGGCAGGATGAAGTGCCCGATCTCGCTCGATGGCTTCAGTCCGCCGCACTTGCCCAGGAAGAGCACGCCGCGCGGCCGCCGCGCGATCAGCAGGTCCATGATGATCGCCGCGTTGGGGGATCCGATCCCGAAGTTGACGATGCTCAGCCCCGACGAACTGGTCGCCGCCTGCATCGGCCGCGTCTCGCCGTAGAGGTCGCAGTTGAACTGCTCCGCGAACATCCGCACGTAGTGCGCGAAGTTGGTCAGCAGGATGTAGTCGGCGAATTGATCCAGCGGCATCCCCGTGTAGCGGGGCAGCCAGTTGCGGGCAAGTTCGAGCTTGGAAGGCATACCGGTTATCCTCAGTCGCGGGGGGCCTCATGCACCACCGCTGCGCTGGATAACCATAAGCGAAATGACACGTCCCGTCACCCCCGGCGGGCTGCCGAAACCGTGGGCGCCACGCCCGCCGCCTAGCGCCGGCGCCGCAGCAGCGCCACGCCCGCCAGCAGCAGGGCCGCGGTTCCAGGCTCCGGAACGATGATGGTAAACTCCAGGGGAATGGCCAGCAGCGTGTCCTCCCCGCCCTCGCTGGACACGTTCTGCGTGTAGCTATCCTGCGGGTTGACGCCGAGTTCGTATACGCCGGGCGCCATGCCCGTTGTTTCAATGGTCAGCGTGCCCACGTCGAGGTTCGGTCCCGTCAGGCCCTGGTTGACGATATCACCGACCAGGAACGTGTTTTCCTCATACGGAGCCAGGTTCGGCTCGTCGTAGCTGACGGAGGAAAACCCCGACTGAAACGCCAGGTCCCACGCCGCGGATGTCACGAAGGTGATGTCGGCGACCTCCGCAACCGAACCGATGAGCAGGTTGACGGAATCGAACTGACTCGCCGCCTGCAGGTCCACGCTGACGTTGATGCTCGTGCCCGCGGTAACCGTGGTCGGCGAGATTGCCGTAAGGTTTACCGAACCTGTGCCGGCCTGCGCCATCGCGCTCGTCGCCAGCATGATCCCCGCTGCCACTCCTGCCGTACCCCGCTTCATCCTTCGCCTCCTGCGCGCAAAAAAAGAGAGAGCGCCGGCCACGCGTGGCCGACCCTCTCTCTCTCCAATTGCTCCCCGTGACGGCTCGTGCTCGCTGACGGGCCGAATCTTCGCGCCTATTGTGCCCGATAACTTCGGCGATTCAAGTTAAAAAAAGGCAGCGGGGCACCGCAGCCGCCCTTTGGGGTGGCTGCGCAAAAAAACCGGCCCGCCGATCCGCCTCAGCGGATCGACGGGCCATATTCTGCCAGTAGCTGCCGTGTGCAGCCACGGTCACTGCTTACAGCAGCCACCTCGTACATTCACCAGTAGTCACGGATCACCTCCTTTGCAATGGGCCAACCATCCCAAGCGCGATCTCTGGTCGGGACCACGTCGGGCCGTACCCATGTCGCCAGCCGTCGCCGGCAAACCCGCGGATCGGGTCGGCACGCGTATCCGGCTCAATCCGAGAAAAGGCAGTGGCTGCGATAAAGATCCTCGCCCATGTTCCTTGAGGACCGCGTCTCGCCCACCTACCCTTCCTGTGCAAAGTGTAGGACGCAGCGGCGCTGCGGGTCAAGGATTTTTTCTGGACGCGGGCTGGGCCGCCGGGCGGGTCGCCCGCACGGCCAACCATGATCGGGCATACGGGCCTTGCGGCATTCTCCGATGACAACATCTGACACCCAGACGGTCGCGATTATCGGCTGCGGCTACGTCGGCCGCGCCGTGGGAATTGCCCTACGGGCCCGCGGTTGGCGCGTCCGCGCCACCACCACCTCCGCCGAACGCCTGGCGGCGCTGGCCGCGGACGGCTTCGAGCCCCACCAGCTCGTCGGCAGCGACCGCACCGCGCTGGCGGCGCTGCTCGCCGACTGCTCGGCTGCTTACCTCACGCTCGCGCCGCAGCGCGGTGGACCATCCTATCGCGACGTCTACCAGGCGACCGCGGAGGCGCTGGTCGACGTGCTTGGCGAAACCCCGGTTCAGCGGCTCATCTACACGTCGTCCACCTCGGTCTACGCCCAGTGCGACGGCGCCTGGGTGGACGAGACCTCGCCGACCGAGCCTGCGACCGAAAACAGCCGCGTTCTGCTGGAAACCGAGCACCTGCTGCTGACCGCGTTGCCGCCGGCGGTCGACGTCAGCGTCGTACGCCTCGGCGGGATTTACGGGCCAGGCCGCCGCCTTGCCGACTTCGCCACCCGCTTCGCCGGCCGGCAGCGCGACGACGGCGATGCATTTCTCAACCTCGCCCACCTCGACGACATCGTCGTCGGACTCGTCGGACTTCTCGACACCGAGCACCACGGCGTGCTCAACCTCAGCGGCGATCAACCCACCACCCGCCGCGCCGTGTACGACCCGCTGCTCCGCCGGCTCGAACTGCCGCCGGTGCAGTGGACGAGCCCGGCGCACCCCAACCTGGGCAAGCGCGTCCGCAGCCAGCGCATCCAGCAACTGCTCGAACTGCACTGGCAGCATCCGACGTATGACCCCGAGGGTGAGGCATGATCGGCGACGAAGCCAGCTACGTGTGCAGCACCTGCGGCGAGGATATCGTCATCCCCGTCGATCCCTCCGCCGGCAGCGATCAGACGTACACCGAGGACTGCCCGGTGTGCTGCCACCCCAACATCATTCACGTGGTGTATGACCCGGACACCGGTCCGCAGATCTGGAGCGAAGGGGAGTAGCGAGGAACTCGGTGGATCGGATCGCGCTGGGCGCATAGAAATCGCGCACCCACATGGACTCGGCTCTGCCGAAACCGAGCCTTTGTGGAAATGCGCGATTTCCCGTTCGCATCCGTGCGACGGAACGTCCGGTCGTCCCTGACCAGCGATCCGGGCTTCTGAAGCGCCGGCGTTCGAAAACTCCGACGCTGCCGCCGTTCACCGAAAGCCAGGCGGGTGCCCGACACTCCGTTCGCGGCTCTATTCGGGGTTATCGGAAGGACATGAACGCGGGTTTAGTTAATTTGCGGGGAAGGGGAATATTCGCGGACGTCGCCGGAAAAGAGGGGCAACTGGCGCAATCCGGCGCGGGCCTCTCAACCGTCAGTCCTGCGGTTTCACCGATTCCCGAAGGCGCAGGAGCACGGCGTCGGCATCCATGAGTTGGTCCGCGCGCTGGGTCCGCTCCGCAAGGTCCCGAGCCCGGTTCGCGACGCGCAGTGCCAAGTCCCGCTTCCCGAGCGCCAGCCACGCGCGGGCCGCCTCCAACAGGACGCGTACGTCCGTCACGTCCGGGAGATCCGCGAGGGGGGCAAGTAAAGCAGCGGCGGCGGCGGGATCCCGCTTGGCCTCGTCCGGCCGTTGCAGCAGAAACAGGGCCAGGCGTACGCGGGGTGCGATCGCTTGTGGCGCGGCTTCGACACCTTGGCGCAGGAGCGTCTCTGCGTCGTCATAACGGTGGAGGCGCAGCAATTGCTGCGCGAGTGCCCGCCGGATTGCAAATCGCGCCGGGTGTTCGGCGAGCGCGGTCTCCAACCGATCGCGCAGCTCATCGGAACGGCCAATGCGCGGGAGCGTTTCCGCGAGTGCGTTCACGGCGTCCAGGCTGGAGGAGTCCAGTCCAAATGCGATGCGCGCGTGTGCCGCCGCTTCCTGGTAACGCTTGAGGGCCACCAGCGCTTTCGCCAGATCGCACTGCACGCCCAGCGTGCCGGATTCCTGGTCGCTCAGTTGCGTCAACAAGTCCACGGCTTCGGCGAAATCGCCCTGTTCGATCAGCCACGTGGCCAGTCGGTGCGGCGCTTCCGCGGCAGTTGGCCGCAGCGCGATGCACTCGCGCAGTGCAGCCTCTGCCTTGTCGGGCTGCTCATCCGCCCAATAGGCAAGTCCGAGGTTGTACAACGCGCTGTACGAGTCCGGGTACTTGTCGACCAACGCCTCGAGCATCTGAACGGCGGTGCGGTGCTTTCCGAGCGGCTGGTAGTAACATTGGATTTCGAAAATGCTGTTCACGAGGTCGATGCGTGCCTTGGGATCGACACGCGGCTGACCTTGCGCAGCCTCGCTTCCGCCGCCGAAGGCGTATCCCAGGCCCTGCAGCCGGGCCAATTCTTCGGGGCCGAGGGCGTGCGTTCCATCCAGAGCGGCATCACCCTGCAGTTCGCTGCCGAAGAGTCCGCTCAGTGCGTCGGTCATGGATGCGACCCGCTCTGCCTGCTGCGCCACGAGGTTTTCGCGTTCCGTCGGATCGTGGGCGAGGTCGTACATTTCCGGATCCGGCCCATGGATGAGCTTGTAGTCACCAGCATACACCGCGAGGAGGGCAGCCCAGCCGTACTCGATCCAGCCGTGGTAGGTTTCCGCGAAGAGCGGGCGGTTCGCCGGGATGGGCTGGGTCAGATCGACGCCGTCGAACGTGACTTCGGTGTTGATGCCCAAGAGGCTCAGTACGGTCGGCGCCACATCCACGAGCGATACGCGCCGATCGACGTGGGCCCCGGCGCCGAGGCGCTTTCCGCAGCGCAGGATGAGCGGCACGCGCAAGGTCACGTCGTAGAGCAGGTAGCCGTGCGTGTGTTCGTCGTGCTCGCCGAGACTCTCCCCGTGGTCGGCTGTAATCACGACCAGGGTGTTTTCCGCTAGACCGGCGGCGTCCAGATGGGCCATCAGACGTCCGATCTGTTCATCGACTGAGGCGATTTCCCCATCGTACGGATTGGATGCGTAGCGGGTCAGGTACGGCTCCGGTGGAGCATAGTTGGCGTGGGGATCGAAGTAGTGCACCCAGAGGAAAAACGGTTGGCGCGGTGCCACGCCCTCGAGCCAGCTCAGCGCCCGGTCCGTGGTAACGCGGGCGCGACGCTCCAGGCCGCCCAACTCCTGGTTGAAGCCGTCCAGCTCGACGTTGTCGTTGTAGCGATCGAAGCCCTGGCTCAGTCCGAAGCTCGAGTCCAGCACGAACGCCGAAATCACCGCGCCGGTCGCATAGCCGCGTGCGTTCAGCAGGGAGGCAAGGGTGGGATGTTCGTCGGCCAGGCGAAATCGGCCGTTGGCGCGCACGCCGTGATGAACCGGATAGAGGCCGGTGAGGATCGACGTGTGGGAAGGCAGGGTCGTGGGCGCTGGCGCCAGCGCATCTGTAAATGCCAATCCGTCATTCGCGAGTCCGTCGATTATCGGCGTGGCAATCGCGGAGTTGCCGTAACAGCCAATGCGACCTGCCCGCGTCGTGTCCAGCGTGATCAACACGAGATTCGCCCCCGCCAACGCGCCCGGTTCGACGGGAACCCGATCGACCAGACGCGACGTCGCCGGAAGGTGAATCTGCTCCTGCGGGACCCGCAGCCAGGCGAATTCGGAGGGACGTGACCACCGCCAGCCAATCGCGCCGGCAATGGCGATCAGGATGATCAGCGGGGCGAGCCAGACGAGCCGGTCACGTGCGGGCGTGGGGGTGACGGCAGGTTCTTCGGGCACGGGATTATCGTTCACGTCAGCATCGTCTCAAAGGCGGAGGCGCTCACGGCATCGATGGGATTGTACGATGCAGGCCACGGCGGGAGAAGCATTTACCCCAGCCGTCACGCGGGGTGGTGCTGGAGTTCGTCCAGGAAGGCGGCAGGATGGTTCGCCCACTTCTCCGCCTCGAGTGCCGTGATGGTGCCGTCCCGGACCAGGCGGGCCAGGCTGCGTTCGAGGGTCGTCATCCGCTCCTCCGGCACGTCCTTGGTCCGGGTCTGCAGCATGGAATAGATCTGCTCGGTTTTGGCGAGGCGAATCAGGTTGGACAGGGCATAGGTGTTGTTGAGGATTTCCATCGCCACGATCCGGCCCTTGCCGTCCGCGCGGGGGATGAGTTTCTGGGCTATGATGAAGCTCAGCCCCAGCGAGAGCTGGCTGGCGACCTCGTCCTGCTGGTTCGGCGGGAACATGTCCAGCACGCGGGTGATCGTGCCGCGCACATCGCGGGTGTGCAGGGTCGAGAAGACCAGGTGCCCGGTCTCCGCGGCGGTCAGCGTCCACGTCGTCGACTCCCGGTCGCGCATCTCGCCCACGAAGATCACGTCCGGATCCTCGCGCAGGCAGTCGCGCAGTCCGCGCTCGAAGCTGGGCACGTCGCGGCCCACCTCGCGCTGCGAGACCACGGCGACCTTGCTGCTCAGGCGGTATTCGATCGGGTCCTCGAGCGTGATGATCCGGCACGGGCGCTCCGCGGCGATGCGGTCGATCAGCGCTGCGATCGTGGTCGACTTGCCCGCCCCGGTGATGCCGGTGAGCAGCACGAGACCCTGCTGCTCGCGGATGATGTCGCGCCAGACATTATTGGGAAATCCAATGGACTCCACGGACGGAACGGTGTGCTCCAGCGCCCGAATCGCCAGCGACAGGCCGTCGTTGTCGCGGAAGCAGTTGATGCGGAACTGCATCGACGCGGAGATGAACGAGCTGTCCACCGAGCCGTCCCGCCCGAGCCGCTCGCGCTCCTTCTCGCTGAGCAGCGTGCGAGCCAGGGCCTCGATCGTCGCGGCGTCGAGCGGAGCACCCTTCATGTGCTGCAGGTCGCCGTCGATGCGGTACACCGGCGTGCACCCCACCTTGAGGTGCAGGTCGGAAACGCGCAGCGAGCCGCGCTTGCTGAAATACTCCAGCAGGTCGTGCATGCTCAGCGACCGTTTTTCGGTCGCCGCGTACACGGGCTGACGCAAGGCCTCCAGGTCGGGCATCAGGCTTCTCCCGCGCGTTGCGCCGCGGTCACCGCCGGCTTCGGCGTGCAGCGCTCCAGGTAGTGCTGCCGGCACAGGCGCGTGCCGTCGGGCAGGTGCAGCACCGCGTCGCTAGCCGCGCCGCACGCCTCGCAGATTCCACGCGAGGCGCGCGGAAGCCGCGTCCCGTCGGGCGCGTAGCGCGCCTCCCGGTACGCCGCCTGGGCGCGGCGCTCGTCACGCTTCCACCAGCAGATCTTGATTCCGGTCCACACCGCGACGATGAGTCCCACCGCGACGGCGACCGCGAGGAACAGTCCGATCAGCAGGAAGATATTCCCGGCGAACATGCTGATCTGTGAACCGACCATGCGTGCATCATCGCCACAAGCGCATCACGGCTGCCACGGCTACGATCGAAAACATCGTAACCGCCGCCATCAGCTTCATCATGCTGCCCAGGGCACGGCCGGCGGCTGAGTAGGCGCCCGAACGCGCCCCGGCGCGCAGCGTCCGGCCCTCCTGCATCTCCGCGATGAACGCCGCGCCGAAGCACCCGATGACCGCCCCGACGACCGTGCCGATGATCGGAATAGGCACGCTCAGCAGCAGCGCTCCAAGCATGCCGCCGGCCAGGCCATACCATGCTGCCCGCCGGCTCGCTCCGCCGCGCTTCGCCAGTACGGCACTGCTCGCGAACTCCACGAGTTCGGCGATCGCGGCGATGCCCGCCAGGACCAGCACGATCACCCAGGGCAACTCAGCCGGCCCCTGGATCCAGGTGTACGCACCGGCGGCGATGACGATCAGCCACGTGCCCGGAAGCTGCAGCACGGTGAGGAAGACGCCGGCCAAGCCGACGAGCACCAGTGTCAGCAGCGCCGCGAAATTGCCAATGTTCGCCCACATGAACTGAACACACCGCTACCGCGGGAACGGCGCCGGGAGCAGGCCAGCCCAACCGAGGTGGCAGCCTGCGGCGCGCACCCTTGCCGCTGCGCCCGCGCGGGCGCACGACACACTCTATTCGCACGTGAGGATGAAATCCTGCCTGGAATCCGCGCGGGTCAGCGCTGGCTCGCAACTTCTTACAAGCCGAGCGGAAAGAGCCCTAGCGCCGGTTGCGGAAGCAGTCGCGGCAGTAGACCGGCCGTCCGCTGGTCGGCTTGAACGGGACGGTCGTCGTGGCGCCGCACTCGGCACAGACCGCCTCGTACGACTCGCGCGGTCCGCGGTCGCCATATCCGCCGCCGCCACCGCCGCCGCGACGCTGGCCGTAGCCACCACCACCACCACCGCCGCCACCACCGTATCCGCCGCGGCCGCCACCGCCACCGCCACCTCCGCCGCCCTGGGCCTTGCGCTTCTCACGGCAGGTCCGGCAGCGTTTGGGTTCGTTGGTGAAACCCCGCTGGGCATAGCGCTCCTGATCTTCGGCGCTGTGCACAAACTCCTGGCCGCAATCCACACACTCGATCGTCTTGTCTTCGAACGGCATTGGTTTCCTGCTCCCTAAATGGGGGACCGCTGCCGGGACGGGTTCCCGGCCAACCAGGACGTGCGGTTCAGGTCTCGGGGGAAGGGGAGGCAGGAGAGGGGCGGTCCTGGGTTAGGAGGAACTGCCTTCTGCGCTGGCCCTTCAGGCCAGAGGGTCCGCATGTCACGAACGATGCCCCTGGCATCGCCATCAAACAGTATGCCTTACCCCGCGCCGCCGGTCAATCAGTCCCCAGCCAGCCCGCGGCGCGACGCCGGCTATGGCACGTAGCCCAGGCCGCGGAGCCGCTGCTCCTCCTCCCGGGACAGATTCGCGCCGCCGCCAGACGTCCAACGCCGGGCCAGGATCGCCATCGCCGACCGCCACTCGGCGATCTGGCCCTGCAGGTCGCCGAAGAGCTCTCCGCTGGCCGCTAGGTCGAGGGGGTGGTGTTCGCCGGGATCCGCCACGATGTCGTAGAGTTCCCACCGTTCGGAGAGGTCGACGCCGGCGCGGTCCTCCAGGGGCACGATGTGCACCAGCTTGTGGCGGCCGGCGCGGATGCCCGTCCACGCCGTGCGCTCGATCCACTTCGCGCCCGTGCTGCGGTTGTGGAACGACCAGAACGTCGCGAGCTCCAGGAACGTCGGCCGCTCGCGGTCCACCGGATCGCGCAGCGCGCGGCCGTTGAGCGGCGCATCCACGGAGCAGCCGGCCACGTCCAGGATCGTCGGGTAGAGGTCCACCAGGCTGACCATGCGGTCGTCGTGGGCCGGCGCGTCCGTCACGCTGCGCGGCCATTTGATGATCAGCGGCACGTGCACCGACTCGACGTACACGCTGTTTTTGTGGCTGTTGCGGCCGTGCTCGTAGAACTCCTCGCCGTGGTCGGCGGTCACGATCACCATCGTGTTTTCCCAAAGGCCCAGTTCGCGCAGCTCGTCGAAGAGACGCCCGACGTAACCGTCGGTGCAGCGGATTTCCCCGTCGTACTGGGCGATCAGCCACTCGAGCTGGTCGGGCATGATGTGCCGGCCGAGCTTGAACGCGGGCATGTACTGCACGTTCTTGATGGGGCGCGCGTCCGCGGGCACGAACATCGTGTCGAACGGCGGCGGGGGGATGTACTCCGAGTGCGTGTCCCAGTAGTACGCGAAAAGCAGGAAGGGGCGGCCGTCGCGCTTGCTGCGCAGGAATTTCTGCAGCGCCGCTTCCATGTCCGGGTTGGTCACGTCGGCGCTGGCGCCGTGCAGACGCGAGATCGGCGACGGGTCGAAGTAGGTAAATCCCTGCTGGAGGTTGTGCGCTTCCGCCAGGTACGGACCCGACACGATGCCGGCGGTCTGGTACCCGGCATCACGGAGCACTTCCGCCACCGTGACCGCTTCGTCCGACAGGCGGTCCTTCGGGTGGATGACGCCGTGCGCCGCGGGGTACAAGCCCGTGAACATCGAGGCGTGCGCGGTGAGCGTCCAGCTCGTGACCGAGTCCGCCTGGGTGTAGACAGTGCCCTCCCCGGCCAAGGCGTCGAGCGTCGGCGTGGTGGGGCGCTCGTAGCCGTAGCAGCCGACATGGTCGGCGCGGAGGGATTCGATGGACAACCACACGACGTTCGGAGCCGTACGTCCACCGCTTCGAGTCAGCGTGACCGGGGCGCGGACAGCGTTGGACTCCGGTTCGTCGCGGTGGCAACCCGCCAGGGCGCAGAACACAACTGACACGGCGAGCATGCCGTGCCGGGCACGGCAATATCGGACTCTTGGGCCGAATGGCGGCACGAGTCGTATCATCCTGCATGAAAGAAAGTAATATGCCCTGCGGAATTTGATCAGTCGGACGCGATGCCGGGGAGCGCAGGGCACGACCCACACACAGGCCGGATTGTACGTTTTTGTCGGGGCGGGGTACAAGCGCGGACCGAGGGCAGCCGTAGTTGCATTCGATTTGCATTTGACACATTATACCAAATGACTTAGAGTTCCAAGGAGGCCCACGTGGGTGCGCCAACGCATGAATCCTCGCTCGAGTGGTTCGAGCAGCTCTGCCGCCAGCAGGGGCTCGCCCTGACGGTGCAGCGCCGGACCATCCTGAGCGTCCTGCTCGACAGCGATGACCATCCGACCGCCGACCAGGTCTACGAAATCGTCCGTCAGCGCCTGCCCGGGCTGTCGCGCACCACGGTCTACCGGGTGCTCGACACGTTCGTG
>ERZ795053.6479-NODE-6479-length-11653-cov-3.937834_pt1 | contig 11653 bp, 11 predicted proteins | sample MGYA00375137_ERZ795053 | MGnify/ENA primary metagenome ERZ795053 (study PRJEB30182, sample SAMN05720284) | activated sludge metagenome | isolation source: Anaerobic digester | place: Hong Kong | collected 2014-12-17 ... | reverse complement strand
GGAAGACTGTGCGGCCTATTGCATTGCCATGTTCAGCGATCTGACCCGGAGTGTCACCATGCAGAACCTGTACCACGATGGAGGATTTTCCTCCATGGGCATGAGTCCGGCACTGCTGGGCTAGCCTGGTGAGGTTGTCCTGGACAATCTGACCAGCGCCCGGACTTCATAGACGGTGTAGCCCAGATACAGTGTAAAAAACAACACGAGAAAGCTCCTTCCATCCGGAAGAAGGGTTCGGGTAGAGATGAACAGGAAGATCAGGCTGAGGATCAGTTTACCCATGACCGAACCGAGGATCAGGGCCGTGAACAGATTGACGTTTGCCTGATGGACCGCCCGGTGAGCAGCCCACAGGATACCCCCAGTGAGCAATGCGAAGAAAAGCAGCTGAACAATGACCTCCATGATGGTCAGCCTGGGTTGTGCCAACCACCAGATCCCCATGGCAATGCCAAGCATGAAGGCACTAAATTGAATAAATCGTGTAAAGGGCCGTAGCATATCAACGAAGATCACGAACGACGCGGTAAATGGCCGCCAGGGTAAACAACAAGGTGCCCGTCAGCAGGAAATAAGGCTTTGGCAAGTGAAAATAGTGATCGACCTGCTTGCCCAACCAGGCCCCGACAAAGATGAGAATGCCCATTTCCATGGCCATCCCACTGAATTGCATGAATTTCTTCGTCGCCGATCGTTTCGGATTGTCCGATGTGGGGTCAGGCATTCGCCGGATTGACCTTTTTGGCGGTTTCTTCTGAACTGGTGGCGGCCTTCACTCGAGCACTCTCTCCTGAACCCATGGCGCAGGTCACATTGAACACAGCGCCCGAGTGGACGATCAGTTTATCGGTCTTGATATCGCCAACGACATGAGCGGTCTCCTTGACATTCAGTACCTCATTGACCCGCAACTTGCCTTCAAACCGGCCTTCGATGATGGCATTCGCACAAGACACCTCTCCTTTGATCGCTCCGGTGGAACCAATGATCACTTTCGCAGTACATCTCAGGTGACCATCCAGGGTGCCATCGATCCGGATATCATTGTCTGCTTCTATGTCGCCCACCACTTTGGTTCCCTGGACCAGGGTGTTCACAGAAGCTGAGGAAGCGATCTGTGCCATCGCCTTCTTGTTCTTGTCATCTGTTTTCGATCCAAACATGTCCGCTGTTTTTAACTTGACGAAAGGAGACAGAAAAAAATTGCCCCGGAAAGGTTCCGGGGCAATACAAATATAAATATTTCTATTCAATAGAATCCAGCACGTCCTAGAAGGTCGGGCAGTAGACCCCGCGACGCTCTGGGCCACAGATCTTGTAGAAAGCCGCCAATTCAAAGCCACCTTGATTGTTGGAGGCATTACTCAACGAAGAGACGTTCAGGTCATAACTGAAGCCAATGCCGAAACGGTCATAATCAAAGCGTGTGCTCAGGATGAAGGCATCCATCAGGATACCGCTATCCAGCTTGTTGGCCAGACGTACCCATGTTCCAAACATGAAGGCCTGATAGAGACGGTTGGTCCCCAGATCGAACTTGAAACTGGTCCCTGCGTTGACCTCCATGGATGGTCCCTGAAGGAAGGCTACAACACCAGGTACCAGTCCGAAGCGGTGGCCGAGGGCGAATTCACCACCGGCATGGATGGTGAACTTGCTGTACATCAATTCCTGCTTTTCGGAGTTGAAGGACACATTGGCCCGGTTGATATGATGGAAGGCCCCACCGAAGTACAGGTTGTTGTCCTCATCAAAAACAGAGAACCAGAGCAGACCGGCAGACAGGTCCGGATAGAAGAAGTTGCTGCGGTCAAATGTTTCGTAGGACGGGCGATTGGGATCCCAGCCACCATCGCCGTCATGTTGGGTGCCCCATTGCAGGGCATTGAAGTCCAGACTCCGCTGAACCAGACCGACATCTGCCCCGGCGACCAGATAATGACCGGACGTCCGGGTACCTGCCATCCGCTTGGCATAGGAGATGGACCCCTGGAACTTCAGCGTGGCAAAATTGCCCGAACCGGCACGGTCGCCCCACAGGTTCCCGCCAACACCCAGATAATCATAGCGACCGACGGGGATCCGCTGATCATAGGATACATTGTAGGTATTGTACGCGTTGGACCGCAAGATGCTGGCCCACTGGTTACGGTAATTGGCGATCACCCGATGGTTACAGTTCATCACACCTGTCAACGCAGGATTGAGGAACAGGGGCGCCATATAGAATTGAGAAAAATGGATATCCTGGGCCTGGACCGTCGACGTTGGAGCGATCATCCAGGCACTCAGAACAAGAGTCTTTGCAAGAAGAAGAATTCGTGTAGAGAGGTTCATACGCACGTGATTGGAGCTGCTTTCTGACAATGAATAGCAATATTAATAAATCTTAACGTTATGTGCTTGCCTTTCGTGAGGCATCCATGTTAAAGTTAGAGCCACAAAGCGTGAAAAACGCTGACCAGGTGGTTGTCATATTCATCACTTTTCTTCAGAAGGTCGGACAAGAGGACGGCGGTTTCGACCTCCTGAATAGCCCGATCCGGCAACAACATGGAGATCATCACCAGGTCATCCTGGATACTGAAACCATATGAATCAAGGCGTACATTCTCATATAACAGGTACTCGTACAAACCTTTCCTGTCCGTTTCGGGGCCGATCCTGACCAAATGTACATCGACGCAAAGACTGGCCTCCTCCGGGGCATATCGCAATACCATTTCCGCACTACCCAACCGCAGGATCCAGGACATCGGACCGACCCGGCATAATACCGGGTCAACGCCCATCCGATGGATGACATCCTCCAGTGTCCGGACCGTTGGGGTCGATCGGGGAAGATCCTCTAGGCCAGCTTCCATTTTCCGCGAACAAGCGGGACAGATCCGGGTTCTGTCCGATGTTGCCTCGAGAATGCCACACGGCATGCACATCCAGATATGCGCCATGGCTTCCTGATCCCATGATTGAAAAAGACCGGGTGTCAGCCAATCCGATAATCTGACACCCTGTCCTTTCGACAGGCTGTTCGGGTAAAAGGCAACCAATTCTCCCTGATCAGTGCATGTCCAGCACGGATTTGCAGATCCGGAATCCTGTATCAAGGACCACATTCCGACAGGCGGATAGGCTGGATGCATCCAGCTTCCCTGCTCGATCCCGGCAGGTGCCAATGGGGCAATTTCCTGCTGGATTTCGTCACGACACCAGGCGAGGCCAATGCCTATTTCCGGGGCATACATCAGGAGATCGAGGCGGTGTCGACCAACTGCATCTTCAATGACCAGATCCACATCATGGCTGATGATCGAACTGGGAAACACATAGATCCGCCGGTGCAATCGCCACGCCCACACGGAAGTGGCCATCGAGTGGACCAACAGGGGTTTCGGGAGGGGGTGTGCTGGTGCTGCCATCAGTTCTCCCGAATTTTCATGGTCACGATCATCTTCAGGTAGGTTCTGGCCAGGGCAACCGGATCAGACAAATCGATCTGCTCCGGATACAGGTGCTCCACCGTGATTCGATCCGCCCAGGTAGCCTGTAATTCGCGAATCGTCTGGACCAGTTTATCCTTTGCCCTGTACCTTGTCTCGCCCTCCAGGAAGGGAGGCATACCCAGGCTGAACAGCAGGCTCTCTTCCTCCATATAATAATAGAGTGCATACAGGTCCCTGATAAAACCGGGTAGCGCATAATTGAACAAACCGTATCCGATCAGAAACGAGCTGATATGAGGAACATAGCTCCTCGTATCCGCCTGGTCATAGGCATCGATCTGGGCAAGTTCTCCTTCGATCTGCGTGGTCAGTCGGTGAAAACTGATTGGTTGCACCAGGCCAAAGGTGGTGACGACTTTATAGAATTCGCCGTACAATTCCTTATCTGGTCGGGCCACCGCCGATTCCATGATGGCCAACAGTCGCTCCATACGCTCCTGCATATTGCCCGAACCAGCCTGGAAATATGTCCTGTGAGCCTGCTCGATTGCTTCGCGAAGGGGACCTTGCGGGCAAAGGAGGAATTCGATCTTGTACAGGAACGCCAGGATGGCATAGTTCATCCCACCCGGATAGCGTTGATGCAGGGAACGGTCCTGCGCATACCAGGACATCAACTGATGGACTTTCGTCCGCAGCCATTTGACGCGGATCTGGTTCTCCCCCTCCGGATATTCCTGAATATGGGGCTCGTAAACGGGTTGTACATCCTTGTTCTGCTGGATCAGCAGGTCATCGATCTTGTCCGCCTGGACAGCCAGCTCGCGCAGGGAGAAGAACAATCGGTAAGGATCTGATTCCGCTGCCGTGGCGCTCCAGCGTAGCACGATCTGACCATCCTGTTGCAGGCCATACCGACAATACTGCAGCTTGTCATTCACCTCCAGAAGCTCACGAAGCAACGACTCGCTGCAGGAACGACAGACACCGATCGTGGTGATGGCTTCACAATATGGCTGGCCCAGCGATCCGCTGATCCGGCGGGAGCCCTGAAGAAGCTCGAAGCTCAACCTACCCTTCTGGTCGGCAACCCAATGAATATTCTGTTCCACCGGATCGCGCAGGTATTGCAGAAAATGTAGAAAACTCCGGCTGTAGTTCCCTTCGGCAAAATAGGACATACTCCTTTCCCAAGCCGCCAGCTGTTCGGAAGACTTATAGGCATCTGAGTATCTCCCCAACCGCAACAACCTCGCATCCAAGGGGCGGGACTTACCCAGTCGCCACCCACTAAACCAGCTCATGGTACGCGTTCTCCATATTCGAACCGGAAAATACTATTTTTAACCAATGTCAGAATGGCCACCACCCCCGCTCAGTACGATTGTCCCGATAGAAAAAGGGCCTTTCCCTCTGGATTACAGCCACCGGATCTTCCACATGGGCAGTTGCTTCAGCCAGTCCATCGGTTCCCGCCTCATTGCTGATCAGTTCCAGGTCGTCTCCTCCCCGTTTGGGATCGTATATGATCCAACAGCTATGGCCGATCAGCTGGACCGGATCATGTCTGATCAATGGTATACCCTGGACGACCTGGTTCATGATGGGCACCTGTACCACAGTCTGGACCATCACAGCACGTACTCCGGAGGGGATGCAGGTCCCGTTCTGGAGCGCATCAACCAGTCCCTGCAAAGCTGCAGAGACGCTCTGCCGCAGTGTCGGTTGATGATCCTGACATTCGCGAATACGCGTTCCTTTCAGCATCGCGCGACCGGACGACGGGCCGCCAACTGTCATCAGCTGCCATCGTCAGAATGGACCGTTGAAGAGATGGGACTGAAGGCTTTGACGGACCGTTACGTTCCTTTGATCACCAACATGCAGGCCAGGTTCCCTTCCCTGCACATGATGGTCACCATTTCACCTGTCCGGTACCTCTATGGAGGCATGCAGCAGAACAATCGGAGCAAAGCCCGGCTGCATTTGCTGGCAGAAACCCTCGAGCCGTTGAATGTTTGGACATTTCCGGCATTCGAGATCCTGATGGATGAACTGCGAGACTATCGTTACTATGATCGGGATCTGGTTCATCCTTCCGCGCTGGCCGTGGACATCATCTATCAACGCTGGCTTGAATCGATACTGACCCTGCCGGCAAAAGAACTTCTCCAGCAGGTCAGAAGCATCCACCGGGATCTCAACCATCGCCTTCGATTTCCGGAAACAGCGCAAGCCAGGGCGTTCAGGGATACCACCATGAAGAAGATCGAGACGCTCCGAAACGAACACCCGGCCTTCCCCTGGCTGTTCAGTGATGTGATACCACCAACCGAGCCGACGTAGACGGTGTCAATCGCCAATCTTCCGGATCGACATCGATATGGACAAGCCCCGGGGCTTTTCCTTTCTCGATGCTGCCAAGCTCGCGATCAAATCCCAATGCACAGGCTCCATTCCAGGTAGCCCACCGGACCAGGGTTTCGGTGGAGAGGTAACTGTTCAGCCGCTGGATGGTCTTCATTTCCTCCAATACCGACAGCTGCCAGTTGGAGGTCAGGCTGTCGGTGCCGATCGTCATGGTGGCGTCGCATTCCACAAAAGCCTTGTAATCCGGAAGCCGGTTCTCAATATAGAGGTTGGCATTGGGGCAGGTGGCCCAATAGATATGCTCACTCCACGCCCGGGCAGCCTGGATATCCTCACGAGTCGTCTGGGTGTTGTGTACAAACAGGGTCCGATGGTCCGGATCCAGATGAGCCATGGCATAATGGATGGCTGTCTGACCCAGGGGAACAAAGTCCTGCAATGGGCGCTGGATCCCATCATAAAAGGCAGGAATCGGCCCACCACCATGCTGGAAAAGTTCATTCTCTCCGGCTGTTTCCTGGTTGTGAATACTGATGGTGGCCCGGGGCCCGGACATGACTTCTCGCAGCAGACGAAACAGGGTCGGACTGACCGAATAGGGCGCATGAGGTACCAGGCTTTTCTGACCGCCAGCAACGGGATGAAGGTGGTCAAAGGCTGGTCGAAACTCGGCCAGTGCCCTTACTGCCTCTTCATCCCGCAGAAAGTCAAAACACTCGGCAAATGTATAATAGCGCAACCGCCCCCGGTCTTTCTGCCGGATCGTATCCGGTCGGTTCGCGATATCCCCCACCGCCACGATCCCCTCGGCGTGCATTTCATCCTCTGCATCGCTGATGGCTTGCTGGATGACATCAGCTGATGCCGTATCCCGACTGGTCACCACCGTTCGGATGAACTCCAGCAAGCCCGTGCCCGTGGGGGCTACGCCTCGCATGTGGGACAGCTCGAGATGACAATGAGTATTGATCAGTCCCGGAACGATGATCCCGGAATACCGTTGCAAACCAGCCGGGTCATGCTCACTGGTATCACTGAGGTCGAGGATCCTCCCCGATGGATCCAGGATCACCACGCCGTTACGGACTGGTGGCTGGGTCACCGGAACGATCCAGTCAGCTGTGATCTTCTGCAAGGCCATGACGGTTCAGAATTCGTGCACGATGATCCCGTTTTTCATTCGTGGCTGGAACCAGGTGGATTTCGGGGGCAATACGGATCCCTCATCCGAGATGGTCATCATATCCTCCAGTGAAATGGGATAGAGGCAGAATCCCACACGAGCCTCGCTCTGATTGACCTGATGGCGGAATGCATCCAGGCCATAGACGCCTGGTGCATAATGGATCCGATCATCGGTCCGGACATCCTGGACATTCAGGATATGGGCCAGGATCTCATCGTTGAACAGGTAGGTGTCCAGGATGACAGAACGATGCTTATGCCGATCGAGTACCTCCTGTTTCCATCGCAGCAGGTACCATTCACGATGCAGGTACATGCTCATCTCATGAGGCTGACTGGGCTTGATCGGTTGTTCGGAAAACTCAATCTCCATGACCTGGGAAAGTTTGGCCATGAAGAGGGTCGGGGACATTTCCACGAAGATGTCAACGATCCGGTTGAAATCCAGGATCTCCACTTCATCTGCGGGGAAGAACGCACAAAGCAATCCACTGAAATTCTGGCCCTCTTCTCGACCGTGAAGTCGCTCGAACAACAATTTGAGAGAACTGCTCCGATGGTGTCCGTCGGCGATATAGCTTTCCCGGACATCCTCCGCAAAGATCCTGGACAAACGACTGATCAGGTCCTGATCGGTGATGGGGAAAAAGCTGTGTTCCTGATGATCCGATTCAAAATAGATCGAGAACTCCGGCTGGTGGGATTCGACCCAGTCATGGAGGAGTTGAGTAAGATGGGCGACCGGTCGATGGGTCAGCAAAACCGGCTTGACGATGGCTCGATTGCGAAGCAGCAAATTGAGATGGATCTGCTCCTTGTCTGCCAGCGTATGCTCGTGTTTCTTGATATTGCCTGACAGGTAATCCTCCAGGTCGGCAACCGCGATCAGGCCTACAAAAGCATGATCAGCATACTTGATCCGATACGCATAGAAGCCCTTTTCATTGAATGAACGGTAGACCCCGCTTCTGCGGTACTCGGGGTAGTTTTCCTTGATCCCCTTAAAAAAGGAATCGGAGGATGTGATGTAATCCTGATCGGGGTACACCGCATGAAATGGGCGGATATGCATGAGCGTCCTTTTGCCTGCGAAAGTAGGTACTCAAAGGGAGGAATCCACAGATTTTCTTATTTGCCAAGCCGGACGATCCCGTTCAACAGCCAGGAAGACTCCTTCTTGGTGATCTGTTCCAATACCGCATCTGCCCGACAGGAGATCATCTTGAGATCCTTGACCATCTTGCTGAATGCCGCAGAATCGCTGCATCCCGGCTCCACTTTGCTGAGTTCATCCAGGGCGATGACCACCGGTTCGAGCTCCCGCTTCTTCCGTTGAACGGCGATCATGCGGAATACCTCCCAAATATCTTTTTCCGCTTCAAAGTATTCCTTCCTGTCCCCGGGCTTGATCACCTTGGAGACCAATCCCCATTCGATCAGTTCCCGGATGTTCATATTCGCATTCCCCCTGGAAATTCCCAGCTCCTCAATGATCTGATCTGCGCACATGGGCCTGGTGGCGATCAGGAGCAGGGCATGCATCTGGGCCATGGATTTGGTGACCCCCCAGGAGCCGGCCAGTTTCCCCCAGGTCTCTATGAACTTCAGCTTGCCTTCCTCGAGCTTCATGAATTTCGTTCTTCTATGACCTAAGAAGCAGGAAAGCCCCCTGATTGTTCAGGGAGATGGAAAATTATCCTGAAACTCAACTCTCCTTCCTGTAGAACGGCATTGGACAAACCTCTGCTTCCAATCGCTTCGAGCCAGCCACGACATAAATGGTACTGCCTGCAGCTGCATATGGTGAAGCGACATACCCCATACCAATAGGGATATCCAGGTTGGGTGACTGTGTTCCCGACGTCACGATACCGATCGTCTCTCCGGATTCGGACTCGATCACATAGTCATGGCGGGGCACCCGACGGTCCTTGACCGTAAACCCGACCAACTTCCGGGTCAGGCCGGCTTCTTTCTGGGCGACCATGAGGTCTCTTCCGATGAATGGACCTTTCTTCAATTTGGTGATCCAGCCCAAACCGGCTTCCAACGGTGAAGTGGTGTCATTGATGTCATTGCCATAGAGACAATACCCCATTTCCAGGCGGAGGGTATCTCTTGCTCCCAACCCGGCCGGCTGGATGTCATCCGGCTCTCCAGCCTGGAAGACAGCCTCCCAAAGGGCAGGCAACTTGTCATTTTCCGTGTACAGCTCAAAGCCACCGGAACCGGTATACCCCGTTGCTGAAATCAGCACGTTATCGATCCCGGCAATGGTTCCCTTGACAAAATGATAATATGGAATGGCCGCCAGGTCAATATCCGTCAGCCTCTGCAATACCTGGACTGCTTTGGGGCCCTGCACCGCGATCAATCCCGTTTCATCGGAAATATCGATGAGGCGGGTATCATACTGATTGTGACGATTGATCCATTCCCAGTCCTTGGCCAGATTGGAGGCATTGACCACCAGCAGAAATGCCTGTTCGCCTTCGCTGCACATCTCCTCCGGAAGGCGATAGACCAGCAGATCATCGACAATGCCACCTTCTCCGTTTGGCAGACAGGAGTATTGCGCCTGACCGATGGCCAGTTTGGATGCATCGTTGCTGGTCACTGCCTGTACCAGGTCCAGGGCCTGTCGGCCACGGACGATAAATTCACCCATATGGGTCACATCGAATACCCCCACCCCATTCCGGACAGCCATATGCTCTTCACGGATACCCGCGTAGGAAATCGGCATGAGGTAACCGGCAAAGGGAGCCATTCGTGCGCCCAGTGACTGGTGAATCGTTGTGAGTGGTGTATGTTTCAAGGTGTCCATATCAAGGTTGATTAGTAAATGATTTCGATTTCTTCGATCCGGTCGCCAGGGAGCGTTCGGTCCACGACTTCCTGTCCACTCTCGACCTCTGCAAACAAGGAATACCGACCATCCAGATGGAAGGTCGGAGAGTGGGTGATAAAGAATTGGGTGCCCTCCGTATTCAATCCGGCGGAAGCCATGCCCACACGGCCGGGGCGGTCATAGGACAGCCGATTCAATTCGGACCGAATGGTATAGCTCAATGCCCCGTAGCCATCGCCCCGCGGGCACCCTCCCTGGATAACAAAATTGGGAACGACGCGGTGAAAGACCTTTCCTGTAAAGAAGCCGGATTCCACCAGTTCGATGAAATTGACCACCGAGCCCGGGGCCTCATCCGGAAAAAACCTGAGAATGATATTCCCCTCCTTCAACTTGATCACGGCTCGGGTATTGGCTTTGACCCGCTCCAGAATCGTCCAGTTGATGGCATGGTTGAATTCCGGGGTATTCGGTGTAAACGACTTTCCTGTCAGGAAAGCACGGGTGAGACCCAATTCATTGTATGTCTCGATCTCCTGGGGAAGCTGACAAAGATTCATCGCCTTGCGAAATGTCGAATCCGCATGAACGAGGGATCGATAACCGGCTTCCGGCAACCGAAGGGCTCCGGCCGCGACAGCCATGCTGCCCACATCCCCGCTCTTTACCCCCTCCAGAAAATATTCCACCAGGTTCTTTCGGACCTTTCGAGCAGATACACCAAAAATGGTATTGAAATCCGGTCGGTCAGAGATATCCCGGATGGATTCCATCGCCGTGGTTTTCACATAGGCCTGAGTGCTGTTCTGCCATAACTGAAAGAGGAATGGAAAATTCCATCCAAACTTGCCCATCGCCCGAATATAGACCGACTTCAAATACGGGTCTGGAGTCACCTCGATCGCCTTGCGTACATCGGCCTGGACAGCTGTTCGGGTAGCCGGCAAAAACACCGGGCAAAGGCGGCTGATCGCCACATACAGATTCGCCTTGACCCAGGGATGTTTGATCGACCTGGCCAGGATCAGCCACTCGGGAGTTTCCTTCGGGTCACCGATCTGCATTAATACTTCAGATGCTACGATGCCGACATAGGCAGATTCATCGTTGAAGGCTGCATGCAAAGCTTCTTTCACCTCCGGATAGGCAAATGAAGACAACGCCCTGACCATATTACAGCGCACCATCACATTCTTTTCCAGAGGGTACAGGCCGATCAATGACGTCCTGGCCAACTCACTCCCGCTCTTGCCAACCGTTAATGCCAGCATGAGCCTCATGGACGGGTCGGGTTCAGACTTGAGCAGACTGACCAACTCGGGGACAAGCGTATCTATGGTAATCTTTGGGGTCCGGGCAAGGTAAGTCGCGGCGATCAATCGGGCAGATGTTGCCCGTCGTTGGTCTGCCACCATTTCGATCATTCTCCGGGTCCCTTCCGGATGGACCATGCCCCGCAAGGCATACTGGAAAATTCCTCTGGCCAATCCGAGCTGATAGACAGAGTCTTCCGGAGAATAGGTTGACACGGTGACCATCGATTCAAGATAGGCGGCCTGTCCACATTTGCCAATGGCCTCGAGGATCTCGGCATTCAACGCAGCAGAGGTACCCAGACTGTCCCATGGATCAAAGGCCTTCAATAGGGGCAGCTCGCCCCTGGATGACCGGCATTGGCCCAGGGCATAGGCAGCGGCGATCCGAACTTCCTGGACCGGATCGGACAATAACCCCTTCAAACTGTCGATGACCAGGGAATCGCCCATGGAGGCCATCGCCATGGCCGTATAATATCGATACG
>ERZ795053.6477-NODE-6477-length-11653-cov-14.883946_pt1 | contig 11653 bp, 7 predicted proteins | sample MGYA00375137_ERZ795053 | MGnify/ENA primary metagenome ERZ795053 (study PRJEB30182, sample SAMN05720284) | activated sludge metagenome | isolation source: Anaerobic digester | place: Hong Kong | collected 2014-12-17 ... | reverse complement strand
ATGGGTATTTTCTGGCTGTTTTCGCAGTTGTCAATTGTAATTATCATGTCATCTATTATCTGTCTGTTCTTGTAAAGTTCAACTTCAGTACCGTCATTCAGTACAACAATTATATCGAGGCCCTTGATCTCAAGATATTTTTCAAGAAGTTCACGAAACTTTTTACTCTTCATTCTATTCTCCTGCATTGATTCATTTATTATATTTATGTATTGAAGTTATGTCACATCTATTCTATCGGCATAATCAGGATTTACATAATTCTTTTTTTATAGTCATGATAATATATTAAAAAAAATTTTTCATACTGCCTCAGGCTGTAAAGTTTTTAGGAATAATGATACGGGTAATGGTTTTATCTTTTATGGACTATTCCGGCTGATTATATATGTTTATTATATAGCAAAAAGATTCTAATTGGTATTGACCCTAAATCGGATAGTTTAATGGATAACGGGAACGGGAATATTTTCATTGTAGATGACAGCTTTGAAAATCTTCAGATACTGTATGCGCTTTTAACAGACAGCGGATATAATGTTAATGCTATGTCTGATGAAGATGATATTTTTAAAGATTTAGATGAAGAGATCCCGGACTGCATAATTCTTGATATAAATCTTCCGGATAAAAAAGGGCTTAAGTTGTGCAGCAGGATTAAGAGTAATGCGGCCCTGATGGATATACCTGTAATTTTTGTAAGCGCTATTAATGAAACTGATAATATTTGTGATGCCTTTAATGCCGGGGGAGTGGATTATATTCTAAAGCCTTTCAGGAGAGAGGAGGTCCTGGCAAAGGTGAAAAATCATGTTGCAATGAGCCGGATGAAGAGGAGATTAGAGGAGGTTGTTCACGAAAGGACTGTTGAACTGACCCGTACAAATACCCTGCTGGTAGAAACAGTTGAAGAGTACAGAAATATCCTGAAAGATCTGCAGGAGAATGAAACGCTCCTTCTGACAATTGCCCTGAACATCCCGAACTCCTATCTCGCCATTATTGAAAAAGATTATACAATAGGCTTTGCTTCAGGTCAGGAGTTCAAGAAAATCGGAATTGATCCCTGGCGGCTCATAGGTCTCTCAATTGATAAAGTTTTTAAAGATAAAACTGAAGTAGTTAAGGAATTTTTTAATAAGGCTTTTTCAGGCCATGAATCATCTTTTGAACTCTATTTCAATAATCAGTATCAGTTTTACAAAACAGTCCCCCTTATAAATGCCTCCGGAGAGGTGCAGAGGATACTTACAGTGGCGGAAAATATTACTGAAAGAAAAGAGGCTGATATCCGGATACGGGAATCTCTTCATGAAAAGGAGACACTTCTGCGTGAGATACATCACAGGGTAAAGAATAATATGCAGCTTGTTAGCAGCTTATTATCTCTGAAAGCTGACAGCAGCGGCAATTATGAGCTTGAAAATGTTTTCAGGACTCTGCAGAGCAGGATATTTTCCATGTCTCTTGTGCATGAGAAACTGTATCATTATAAACATTTTTCGAAAATTAATTTCAAAGAGTATATAAAAGAGCTTATTGCTGAAATAAAGAAAACATTTACAGATGAAGAAAACGGCAGGAGCGTAGTATTTGATGTTGATCTGGATAATGAATATCTTTCAATCGAACGTGCTATACCATGCGGCCTTATTCTTAATGAACTTGTGATGAATTCTTTTAAACATGCTTTTGTGGATCAGATTAACTGTCGTATAGATTTAAGATTTAAAAAGGATCTGGATGGTGCTTTTTCTCTTTCAGTTAAAGATAACGGCACCGGGTTGCCGGAAAATTTTGATGTACTAAAGTCTGATTCAATGGGTATGGTTCTTCTGCGTGAACTAACAAATCAGCTTCATGGTAAAATTATTCTTGCCACGGGAGATGGAACTGAATTCAGGATTGTTTTCGGTCAGGAAAAAACTGAAAGTATTTGTCGCGCAGAAGCAGAAAAAGAATCAGGTGCAAAAAAGATACTTATTGTTGAAGATGAAAGAATAATTTCCACCATGCTGAAAAAAATCATAAAAGAGGAGGGGTATGCCTTAAGCGGATGTGTTGCATCCGGAAAGGAGGCAATTAGGTTTGCCCTTAATGAACACCCGGATCTTGTAATAATGGATATTGTGCTTGAGGATGAAATAGATGGTGTCGAAGCAGCAAAAATTATAACCGGGGAGATAAGTGTTCCAGTGATATTTCTCACCGGTAATTCTGATGCTGCGACACTTAATGCTGCCCGGGGTATTAAACCTTATGATATGCTGACTAAACCTGTCAGGAAAAGTCAGCTCGTTGACGTTATTAAGGGGGCTATTATGCAGGGAGTTAATGATTGACCCTGTTCTGCAGACAAGAATATGTTACTTTTTTCTTTTTCTTTTCTTGTCCTTTTCGGAATCTTTTGTGTCATTAGCTTTCTGAACAATGGCCTGTTTTTTGCCTTTACCGCTGTTAAAGCTTTTCAGAATTACTTCAGCGTCCTCAAAGGAGACTGTCAGAAATGAAAAGCTGTCGAGAATTTTAACATCATTTATTCTCCCTGCCGGAATATTTGTTTCATTGTTGATCATTTTAACAAGTTTGCGCGGCATCATCCCGTCTTTTTTGCCGAGAGATACAAAGAGCCTGGTTGTCCCCTTTCTGTCAACGGATACATCACCAATTTCCCGATAGCGGGTTTCATCAAACTCTCTGTCAAATGAATATTTCATAATTGCAGCAAGTATCTCTTCCGGGTTATTCTCTTTAAGTATTTCTTTTGCTGCTTTCAGGTATCCGGTGTGGGATTTTTCATCCATTATACGTTCGATTTCGGACTGTATTCGTGATTTCTTAATATTAACAATGTCCGCAACGCGGGGGAGTTTTTCCCTGCGAATTGTTGTTTTTGCTATTTTCTGGATAAACATAAGTTTCCTGTATTCGGAGGGGCTTATGAATGTAATGGCGATTCCTTTTTTCCCCGCCCGGCCTGTTCTGCCGATACGGTGTACATATGCTTCAGGTTCCTGAGGTAGTGAGTAATTAATGACATGAGACAGGTTCATTACGTCGATTCCACGAGCCGCAACATCTGTGGCAACCAGTATATTGCTTCTTTTTTTCTTGAATTTTTCCAGGGTTCTCTCTCTCTGATGCTGAGAAAGATCGCCGTGAATACCTTCAGCATCGTAACCTCGATCTATCAGCCTGTTGGCGAGTTCATCAACTGCAACTTTTGTCCTGCAGAAGATAAGACCATAAAAATCAGCTTCCATGTCAATTATTCTGCATAAAGCTTCAAACCGGTCTGAATCATTGACTTCAAAGTAAATCTGATCAGTCAGATCTGCTGTTAGCTGAATGCTTTTGGTTGAGATGAGCTTATACTCTTTCATATGCTTTTTGGCGATGTTCATAATGCTTCCGGGCATTGTTGCTGAAAAGAGCAGGGTGCGTCTATCCGGGTTAGTCCCTTTGAGGATGTTTTCAACTTCTTCTATAAATCCCATATTAAGCATCTCATCTGCTTCATCAAGAACTGCATATTTTACTGCAGCAAGAGAGATGCTTTTTCTTTTCATATGGTCAATTATCCGTCCCGGGGTGCCGACAACGATATCCACTCCATTCTGAAGCCTTCTTATCTGGTCAGTTATTGACTGCCCGCCATAAACCGGCAGTATCTGGAGTTTCTTTTTCCCTTTGAAGGAGTTCAACTCTTCGGAGACCTGAATTGCAAGCTCCCTTGTAGGGACAAGTATAATCGCATGGATATTTTTTGTGCTTTTTTCCATCTGTTCAATGATAGGTATACCGAAGGCAGCGGTTTTCCCTGTTCCGGTCTGGGCCTGACCGACAATATCAACTTCTTCTGAAAGCAGTATCGGTATAATTTTTGACTGTATTTCTGTAGGTTCCTCAAATCCTTTTTTCTGGAGTTCCTTCAGAATTGACTCGGAGAGACCGAGGGTTTGAAATTTTTCTAGATTCATTAATCCTTCCTGTGTATTTATAAGTCCATGGGATTATACGGCCTTTAAAATACAATATATTTTCAGTAATTATTCTTAAAGATGAATTTAAGTTAAAAATAAAGTATTATTATGCAAAAAATATCTTCTTTAAGCTTTTTAAGCAGTTTTTGCAGTAATTGTTTTCAGGAGTTAAGTGTCAGATTTTTTAATTCCTCCGGATCAGTTATATATCCTGATCCGGAGATATCTGCTTTTCTGCAATAGAAAAAAAGGTGAATGAGCCGGGTTATACTGCTTTATTTTTTCTGTTTTTGGAGATTTTGTAAATAATATAGATCAGGAATATGGCAAAAATCAGCAGCGCTGCTATTGAAATGTCCCGGTAATACTCTTTAAGCAGTTCCTGCTGGGTGTAAAGGAAATATCCCAGGGCGGCCAGTATTCCGTTCCAGATTGCTGAACCGATAAATGTGTAAAATATAAAATCACGGAGATTCATCTGTGCAACACCTGCGGGTATGGATATCAGATGTCTCACTCCCGGAACCAGTCTTCCTATGAATGTGGAGCTCTTGCCGTATTTTATAAAGAAATTTTCAGATTTTTCCATTGATTCGCGGTTTATAAAAAGCATGTGGGCAATACGTGTATCAACAAGTGAATAGATGATTTTCCTGCCGAGTGTTTTTGCAAGAAAATAGTTAATCAGTGCCCCGAGGACACATCCGATTGTTGAAAAGAGAACTACGAGGAAAACATTCATTTCTCCCTGTGCCGCCTTCCATGCAGCAGGAGGTACAACAAGTTCAGAAGGAACCGGAAGAAATGTACTTTCCAGGGTCATAAGGAAAACAACCATAGGGTAGTTGATGTTATCCATGTAAAGATTTATAAGGTATTTGATGAACTCCACTTTTTTAGTAGTTCCTCCGGTTTTTATTTTAAGCAGACAGTTTCAGTATCAGGGGATTAATTGCAAGGAATTTTAACAGGTGTAAATTAATTCAGGAAGAGGGGGGTGAGATAACTTTATACGGCTTTATACTGAAGATTTTTTTATGAAAAAGTTTATCAGAGGGTATCTGCCTGAAAAAAGAAAGGTCCTCCCGGAGGAGAACCTTTCCTGTATCTAACCCTGCGGTTGAACCGCTGAGTTTTTATATTACATTATTGAATTTGACCAGACAATTACACCTGCGAATACAACAGATACCATTGTCATAAGTTTAATCAGAATGTTAAGAGCAGGGCCAGCAGTATCCTTGAACGGGTCACCAACTGTGTCACCTGTAACAGCAGCTTTGTGTGAATCTGATTTTTTGCCGCCGAAATTACCTTTTTCGATATGTTTCTTTGCGTTGTCCCATGCACCGCCCGCATTGTTAAGCATACATGCGAGAGCGAAACCTGTTGTAAGACCACCTACGAGGAGACCCATAACACCTGCAACACCCATTGTGAGGCCTGTGATGATCGGCACAATGATTGCCATAAGAGAAGGTACGATCATCTCTCTCTGTGCACCTGCTGTAGATATAGAAACGCAGCTTGCGTAATCAGGCTTGCCTGTTCCTTCCATGATTCCGGGGATTTCCCTGAACTGACGTCTTACTTCGTCAACCATACGGCCTGCCGCACGGCCAACAGCTTTCATTGACATAGCACAGAATACGAATGCCATAGCGCCGCCGAGGAAAAGTCCGCCGATGATGTAAGGATTCATAAGTGTAAGGTCATAAGCTGCTGTAAAATCAGCTATTCTTGCTGTTGAGATCTGAACAACATCTGTTATTGCTATTGAATGTTTCGCGTTTGCAGCTGTACGCATCTGCTCAGTAACCATTTCAACAGGCTGTGTTGAGAAGAGGTAGCTTCCAACCTGGATAAGACCGTTGCTGTCTGCAAGTTTTGTGAGCCATATTCTTATCTCTTCAATGTATGAAGCGAGAAGAGCCATAGCTGTAAGAGCCGCAGAACCTATAGCAAAACCTTTACCTGTGGCAGCAGTAGTGTTTCCGAGCATGTCAAGAGCATCTGTTCTTTCACGTACGATCGGGTCAAGTTTTGCCATTTCAGCGTTTCCGCCTGCGTTATCAGCAATTGGACCGTAAGCATCTGTAGCAAGTGTTATGCCGAGAGTAGAAAGCATACCAACAGCTGCAAAACCTATACCGTAGAGCCCCTGGTTCATGCTTACAAATCCGCCTGAGAATCCGTAAGCGCAGAGTATACCAATTATAATTGTTATAACAGGAATACCTACAGAGTACATACCAACACCCATACCTTCGATGATAACAGTTGCGTGTCCCATCTGTGCCTGCTCAGATATACCTTTTGTAGGCTTGAATTCATCAGATGTATAATACTCTGTTGCCTGGCCTATGATAAGACCTGCGAGGAGACCCGCAACAACAGCACCGAATATTCCCCATGTTATGAAGCCGATGCTTGCGAGGTAAGCTATAGCAGCAAGTATAAGAGCTGAACTTACCCATACTCCCATATTCAGAGAGAAGAGGAGGTTTCTCATTGTTGCTTTTTCTTTTGTGCGTACAATGAAAATTCCGACTATAGAGAAGAAGATACCGAGACCGGCAACGATCATCGGCGCCATTATCGCGCGTAATCCGCCGAATTCAGCAGCTCCGAATTCCGCCCATGGAAGAGCTGCACCGAGACATGCTGTAGCAAGGATTGAACCGCAGTATGATTCATAAAGGTCAGCGCCCATACCCGCAACGTCACCTACGTTGTCACCAACGTTGTCCGCGATTGTGGCAGGGTTTCTCGGATCATCTTCAGGAATTCCAGCTTCAACTTTACCTACAAGGTCAGCTCCTACGTCAGCAGCTTTTGTATAAATACCGCCGCCCACACGTGCAAAGAGCGCCTGTGTTGATGCACCCATACCGAAAGTAATCATGGTTGTTGTTATCTCCATGTACTTGTGGTGGCTGTCTGTGCCAGCTGAAACAATTTTAAGGCCGAGGAAGTTTAATCCGTTAGCCATATTTTCAACTGTAAATACCATCTTATCAAGGAAGAGATACCAGAGAGATATGTCAAGAAGGCCGAAACCTACAACTACAAGACCCATAACCGCACCTGAACGGAAGGCAACTTTTAATCCCTGGTTAAGAGATACGGATGCGCCCTGTGCTGTTCTGGAAGATGCGTTTGTAGCAGTCTTCATACCTAAATATCCGCAAAGCCCTGAGAAAAAACCACCTGTGAGGAAAGCAACAGGAACAAAGGGATTCTGGATACCTTTGAAAGCAAGTATTGTCAGGATTACTACCAGTATAAAAAATACCAATCCGACGACTTTGTACTGGCGGTAGAGATAAGCATAAGCTCCCTCTCTTACGTGACCTGCAATTTCAACCATTAATTCATTACCGGGATCAGCTTTCATCATTGTTTTATAGAATACGAAAGCGAAAACCAGAGCAATGAATGCACCTGCTGGTGCAACATAGAACAACATTTCACTCATTGTTCGTAACTCCTTAGTTTTTTTGAATAAAGAGCATCCTCTTTATTTGTGTAAATTAATTTGACGTATTTTTAACTGACCGTTCCGGGTTGACCGTAAAAGCTAATAAAAGTAAAAAACTACCATTAATAAGCTATTCCCGGTAATTATCCCGGTACTTCAGATAACGAGCTGATTAAAATTCTGCTATTCTAATGTTTAAATGAGTTTAACATGAATACTCTTTCATTTTAAACAATATTCAGTATAATCTTTCTTTTGAGTTTTTTGCAGGCTGAATGAGACCGGATATTTCGTAGTCGTATTCCCTGCTCTATTCCAATTAAATAATCTATGTTTTTTTAACATACTAAAGGCGAATATATGCCTATGATGTCAATAAAAAAATTCTGTAATATAAAAATTGACGCCCTGAAAGAGTCTTAATGGCGGTCGGATTTGGCAGGGCAGGAAGGTTTTCCGCTGCATGAATGTTATTCAGGATGGAATGATTCAATACAGGTGCAGCTTTTTTATATTCTGTTCTGCTGAATTATTCACAGTTTACTGTAAACTGTAATGCTGAAATCCGCAAGAGTTGTCAGAGGGGCCGGGGATTTTTCAAGAGCCTGGATTCTTCCCGGTTTTGTTCTCCAGTAGTAGGGGGTCATTTTCAGGAGATCGCTTTTTATTTGCGGCCAGATAACAGTAAATTCATATTTAAGGGTTTCTGTTTTCAGAACTTTGAATCCGTCTATTTCGGGATATTCATTGCTGTGTTCAGTTACAGTATCGTAAAGCTCCTCTTTCAGTCCCTTCAGGTGTTCAGGGCCGGGGATGACGGAGATTAGTATTCCGTTACCGGTTGTTATTCTGCTGAATTCACCGGAATCATGGGGAGCGAAAACATTGAGTATTATGTTAACAGAATTTTCCGGGAGAGGGATGGAATGTACACTTGCGACTCCCCACTGGACATCGTTTTTTCTCTTTGCTGAGAGTTTTACCCCCTCCCTGGAAACATCTATTCCGCAGATTGAAGAGCGGGAGATAATTGAGGGTATGCGGCTGATATGATCGGTGTAGTATCCTTCTCCGCACCCGGCATCAAGTATTACAACGTCTTCTTCTGTTTCATCAATATATCTGATAATAATATCAGCGATATTTTCAGCAAGCCGCCTGTAGTATCCGGAATTTAAAAAATTACGGCGGGCCCGGAGCATCTCCGGGGAATCACCCGGCTCCCTGCTTGCTTTCTGGTTGGCAAGGATAAGATTTACATATCCTTCACGCGCGACATCATAGGAGTGGCCTTTACGGCAGAACAGTGTTTTCTCCTGTTGCTGCAGATCCTCCCTGCAGAGGGGGCAGCAGAATAAACTTTTGGTGTCTGTCATTTTTTTATATAATGGCATCCTACAGATTTGGTGTTTCGCAGAGCGGCTGTAACTATCAGGAGAGAGCTTACTACCGCGTTACGAAGTTCAATGATATCCTTGTGCAGGCTCGCGCTTTTATAAAAACGCATGATCCTGTGGGAGTAGTAGTCGAGATCAGCTTCAGCTCGTTTAAGTCCTTTTTCAGTGCGGATAATCCCCGCATAATTCCACATGGTGAGCTGTATGGCTTTCATATCCTGGTCAATAAGTAGAGGGTCGAACTCCTCGGTGTATGCCGGTTTTTCCCAGTCAGGTATGGTTTTGAATCTCCCCCTGTTTATCCTGTATTTTTTCTGTAGAATATCCTCCGCTGCGGATTTCCCCCAGAGGAGCCCCTCAAGAAGAGAGGTTGAAGCAAGCCTGTTTGCTCCATGAAGGCCTGTGCAGGCAACCTCGCCCACAGCATAAAGATTTTTCAGGGATGTTCTACCTTTAAGATCACTTTTAATTCCGCCGCAGAAGTAATGAGCTGCGGGTACTATGGGGATCGGCTCTTTTGTTATATCAATTCCACCCTGGAGACAGGTTGAATAAATTTTTGAAAATCTTTTTTCAAGCGGCACGTGGCCTTCGTAGAAATTTGCAATGTCAAGGAGCATGTACTCCTTTCCGTCCTTTGACATCCTGTCGTATATTCCCCTGGCAACAACATCACGGGGGGCGAGGTGCCCCATTTCAGAGTAGTCGTACATGAATTCATGGCCGGAATGATCCTTGACCCGCGCCCCTTCCCCGCGCAGTGACTCGGAGATTAGAAAACGCTTTATATCTTTGTGAAACAGTGAGGTGGGATGAAACTGGACAAACTCAGCGTTGATGATGTCAGCTCCGGCCCTGTATGCCATGCTCATTCCGTCACCTGTCGCGGATACCGGGTTTGTTGAATGATAGTAGAGGTTCCCTATACCGCCGGTAGCCAGGATAACATTATCAGCGAAGAATGTTTCAACTTCCCCTGCTTTATTGTTGAGAGAGTAGATGCCCATTACCTCGCGCTCTTTGTAGAGTTCCTGCGTGTTGCGTGAATGGTGGTTATTAGTTATAAGGTCAATTGCGGTATAATCAACGAAGAATTTTACTCCGATTTTTTTCGCGAATTCTATCAGGGTTTCTTCAATTTTATCACCCGTGTGATCCTCGAAGTGCACAATCCTTCTGACGCTGTGAGCTGCTTCTTCGGTGTAGTCGATTTTCCCGTCCTCTGATGTGCTGAAATCTATCCCCACGGTATTTACAAGAAAATCGAAAACAAGGGGAGGGCCGTATGTCGCAAAGTAATTTACGGCGTCGTTCCGGTTATAAGAACATCCGGCCTGAAGCACGTCGTTACGCAGCAGTGAAGGTGAGTCCCCATCCCTGTGAGCAATGATTCCACCCTGGGCATAGTATGTATTTGATTCACTGATCCTGCTGTTCTTGGTCATGACAATCACATCAAAACCGGACTGTTTAAGATAGATCGCACATGTAAGCCCCGCGATTCCGGAACCCACAACAACAGCATCATAGTAATGTCTCATAATCCCCTTCACTTTTTTAATAGAATAAAGCCGGATATTTAATGAAAAATCGGAGGGGTGATAAAGTCAAATGATTTTTCCTGTATAAAGATTCATGTAATATATGAAGATTCTTTAAATGAATAGAATAAAAAATCAATATGTGAGGCATTAAAAAAACACTCAGATTTGTTTCTTCCGTCAAATCTTATTATAGTATTAACACAGGATGAAAAACTGAAGTTTTAAAGAGAAAACCATGAGTGATGAAATAAATCTTATAAGTGAAATCAGGGAGGCGGAGAAAAAAGCAGAGGATGTGATCTCCGCTGCACGGGCTGAAGGTGAGGAGGCCATAGATAAGCTCCGGGAAGATTACCGGCAGAAAACTCTTCTTGCTGAGAAGGAGTTTTCAGCAGTTAGGGCCGGAACAATTGAAAGAGCGGAAAAAGATGCAGAAGCTGAATCTCTCCGAATGTCTGAAGAGACTGAACAGGCGATTGCCCGCATTAAACGTAATGCTGAACAGAGAATTGAACAAGCATCAGATTTTCTTCTTAGAAAAATGCTGGAGTAGGTAAACCATGGCTCTGAGCTCGATGATAAAGGTGGTTGTTGCAGGGAGTTCATCTGAACTTGAAGCCTTTATGCGGGAGCTTCAGCATGCTTCTCTATTCCATGTTACAGCTCTTTTAAAAAAGGGGGAGACGCCTCCGGAACTCAGTGCCGGGGAGCCGCCGGGGCGATTCGATTCGGCTCTTTACAGTAAACTCCTTGAATTGAAAGAGTTCCTCGATACATTCCGCATTAAAGAGAGTATATGGGTCAGACTATTCTCCCCTCTGAAAATAATTAAAAAAGATAAATTTTACTCAGCGGTAGATTCATTTGATGCGGATGATCTGATACGCAGATCAGATGCTCTCAGGAACAGAATAGATCTCCTGCATGAAGAGAAAAAAACTCTCGCGGAGATAAACATCAGACTCGAACCGTGGAGAGAAATAGCTGTTCCGCTGGGTGATGCCGGTGAGTCCGGTGAATCCTTTACCGCTGCCGGTATTGCCGTTACAGATAAAATTGATCTTATCCCTGAATCATCAGGCATAGACCGGCAGGTGCTGAAGCGGGATGAGAAGAGGTCGGCTCTGATTCTTGCATGCCATAAATCGGGCATGGAGCGATTTGATGAGATTACACAGTTGATCGGTTTTGAAAAACTCGATGTGTCGATTATAAGCGGATCTCCGCAGCAGACATATAACGCAAATA
>ERZ795053.6476-NODE-6476-length-11654-cov-23.409863_pt1 | contig 11654 bp, 8 predicted proteins | sample MGYA00375137_ERZ795053 | MGnify/ENA primary metagenome ERZ795053 (study PRJEB30182, sample SAMN05720284) | activated sludge metagenome | isolation source: Anaerobic digester | place: Hong Kong | collected 2014-12-17 ... | reverse complement strand
GCGTCCGCCGAACTCCTGCACGACGGCGCCGCCGAAGAAGAGCGGTCCGCGCTTGACAAGGCGGTTGAGTCGCTGTTGGACATGACCGAGATGCTGTCTGCCGAGACTAATACGCAGGCACGGACAACCATGCAACAGGCGATGTGGCTGCTGGCACTGGTGGCCGTCTTCGGTCTCCTCATTGCGGTCGGCGCGGCCCTGCTGATCAGCCGCAACGTTGTGCGGTCGGTCAACACCGTACAGAGCGCGGCCCAGTCCTTTGCGGCCGGAGATCTCTCGAAGCGCGTACAGATCCATTCCGGCGATGAGCTGGAATCCTTGGGCAATAGCTTCAACACGATGGCCGACCGCATTCAGCAGCAGATCGAGACGCAGCGAGCGGCGCGGCGGACGCTGGAGCAGGGAACGCAAGAGATCAGCGCGGCCTCATCCGAGATCCTGGCCGCGGTCAGCGAACACACCGCCAGCGCCAATCAGCAGTCGGCTGCGATCAACCAGGTCAGTGCGACGGTGAGCGAGGCCCAGGCGTCGTCGCAGCAGGCGGCAACCAAGGCCGCCGAAGTCGCCGACCTTGCGACGGACGCGCTGCGCGTCGGGCAGGAAGGGGCCGAATCGGTCGATGCCATCCTGCACGGCATGCAGGTGATCCGCAGCAAGGTCGAGAGCATCGCCGAGAACATCCTGGCCCTGTCGGAACAGACACAGCAGATTGGCGAAATCATTGCCAGCGTCACCGATATCGCCGACCAGTCGAACATCCTGGCGATCAATGCTGCGATCGAAGCGGCCAAGGCGGGCGAGCAGGGCAAGGGCTTTGCCGTCGTGGCCGGCGAGGTGCGCAACCTGGCCGAACAGTCCAAGCAGGCGACGGCCAAGGTGCGCTCGATCCTGATCGACATTCAGAACGCGACGAATTCCGCCGTGCTCGCCACCGAACAAGGCACGCGCGGCGTGGAGAGCGGTGTCGGCCTCACCCAGAGTGCCGGCAAGGTGATCACGCAACTGACCGCCACGCTGCGCAACGCGGCGCAATCTTCGCAGCAGATTGCGGCAGCTTCGCGACAGCAGTCGATCGCTATGGATCAGATCGTCCAGGCGATGCGCGAAATCAACCAGGCCACCGTGCAGTTCGTCGCCGGCGCACGGCAGTCGGAGAGCGCAGCGCAAGGATTGACCGATCTCTCCCGCGACTTGTTGGTCCTGGCAAATCAGTATGAGGGCTGAACGGTGCACATGATGACCACCCAACAGCGTGACGCCACTCTGGCCGGCCCTGCGCCTGACCTGCCGGCCGAACAGAAAATGCAGGCGATTCTGATGCAGCGCGCGCAGAAACTCGCCCAGCCCATCGCGCAGGCGGAAGATCACGCCGACTCCATGCGCGTGCTCACGCTGGAAATCGGCGGCGAGTACTATGCCATTGACGGCAGTGCCGTCGTCGAAGTACAGCCCGCCAACACTATCGTCGCAATTCCAGGGACGCCCGGCATCTGGCTGGGCCTGGTCAACCTGCGCGGCCGCCTCTACCCCGTGCTCGACCTCGGGCGCCTGCTTGGCGAGCTTGGCCTGCACGCACCGTCTCGAGGCGGGCGCGCCGGCGCGCACCTGGTCCTGACGAAGGCTGCCGGCCTGACGATTGCGCTGTCGGTGGACAGCGTTCTGGCCGTGCGCCAGGTGGCGCGTGCTGCACTGCTGCCGCCCGTGACCGGACGCCCAAACAGCGACGCATCGCCGGTCCTTGGTCTGACCGACGACCTCGTCGCGCTGCTCGACGTCGAGAAATTGTTCCGACAAATTGCACCGGCGCAGGCGGCCAATCCTGTGTAGACTCGAATTCCCGGCACGTACGCAAAGGAACTCCAAAAATGTCACAGATTCAGCATATGCGAGTAGGAACACAATTGACCGTCAGTTTTCTCGTACTTGCCGTGGCTATCATCGGGTTGGGCGTCTACACCTTCATTGCGGTGCAATCCATCGACAGCGGCGTCAATACGATTTACAGCGAGCGGCTCATCCCCATCCACGACCTGGGCGACGCCAACGCCATCGTGCACAAGACCAGCGGCTGGCTGCACGAATATGCGCTCTATCCAGACGAGCGTCCACGCCTGCAGACGGAGATCGATGCCGGGCTGGCCGGGATCGACGCCGAGCTGACCAGCTTTGCCGCGCTTCCGCTGACGCCGGAGCAGCAGGCGCTGTTCGCAGCCGTTCAGGCGAGTTGGAAGAGCTACCAACAGGCCGTCCAACAAATCATCCAGGATGCTACTGCCGGCGCGGCGACAGGCGAAGCCATCAGCGCGTCGCTGCGCACGGGCGGCTTCGAGAGCAGCCGCTCGGCGCTGGATGGTGCGCTGACCGACTTGCTCGATCTCACCGAGTCTCTGGCCGACCTGGCGCACGCAGAGTCCGACGCGCGGCTCAGCCAGACGACGGCGGTGCTGATCGTGGTCGGCGTGTTTGCGGTGCTGCTGGCGCTGGGCCTCGGCTATTTCCTCGGCCGGCGCATTGCCGGCAACCTGAGCAAGGTGACGGATGCGGCAACGAAGCTTGCGCAAGGCGACCTGTCGCAGCGGGTCACGGTTCACACCGGCGACGAAATCGAGACGCTGGCAACGGCCTTCAACACCATGGCCGACAGGTTACAGGAACGCGTCGCTGCCGAGGAACAGGCGCGCGCAACGCTCCAGTCGGCCGTCAACGCGTACAGCGCGTTCACGAGCCGCGTCGCCACCGGCGACCTGACTGCCCACATCGACGGCCAGTTCCAGGGCGACCTGGCCGTGCTGGCTCAGCAACTCAATGAGATGGTTGCCAGCCTGGCCGAACTGGCCGGTGAACTGCGCAGCGGGACGCACAGCATCAGCACCGCGGCCACGGAGATCTTCGCCACCGTGAGCGAACACACGGCCAGCGCCAATCAACAGTCGGCCGCCATCAACCAGGTGACGGCCACGGTCAGCGAGGCGCAGGCATCCTCGCAGCAGGTCGTCAGCAAGGCAGGCGAAGTCGCCCAGTTGGCGCAGGACGCCGTGCGCGTCGGCCAGGACGGAGCGGAGTCGGTCGAGGCGATCCTGGCGGGGATGCAGGAGATTCGCGCCAAGGTCGAGAATATCGCGCAAAATATCCTGTCGCTCTCCGAGCAGACGCAACAGATCGGCGAAATCATCGCGACCGTGACCGACATTGCCGACCAGTCCAATATTCTGGCGATCAACGCTGCCATCGAAGCGGCCAAGGCGGGCGAGCAGGGCAAGGGCTTTGCGGTCGTCGCAGGCGAGGTCCGTAACCTGGCCGAGCAGTCCAAGCAGGCGACCGCCAAGGTTCGCTCGATCCTGGTCGATATTCAGAAAGCGACCAATGCGGCCGTGCTCGTCACCGAACAAGGCACGCGCGGCGTCGAATCTGGCATGTCCCTGGCCCAGCGGGCGGGCGACGTCATCGGCCAGCTTTCCGGCTCCGTCCGCAATTCGGCGCAGTCGGCCCAGCAGATCTCCGCCGCCGCACGCCAGCAGAGCCTGGCCATGGACCAGATTGCACAGGCCATGCGCGAAATCAATCAGGCGACCATCCAGTTCGTGACAGGCGCCAGGCAGTCGCAGGCGGCCGCCGAAGGGCTGACCGACCTGGCTCAGCAGCTACAGGGCATGGCCGAGCGTTACCAGGTGTGATCTATGGCGACACTTCAAGACACATTCATGCAGCAACTGCGCGAGACTTTTGCCGCCGAGGCAAAGGAGCACCTGCACGCGATCAGCAACGGGCTGCTTGCGCTGGAAAATGGTCCTGGCGAGACCGGCATGGACGTCGTGCTGGCCGAGATGTTCCGCGCCGCCCACAGCTTGAAGGGGGCAGCGCGTGCCGTCGGCCTGGAAGAAGTGGCGACGCTGGCGCATCACCTGGAGAGCATCCTGGGGCTGGTGCGGTCGGGCGCCCTGCCGACTGCGCGGACGCCGTTCGATGTGCTCTATGCCACCGTCGATGCGCTCGCCATCTTGACCGAGCCGGGTGGCGGCGACCATGCCGGGCTTCAGCTTGACGCGCTGGCCGCAAAGCTGGCTGCCGCAGCCGTAACCGGTCCGGCCGCTGTGCCGGTTGCTGTGCCGGACGCGGGCTCGCCGCCCGGTGCGGTCAGCGCACGCCCGGCACCCGGCGACGCCACACCGGCGCCATCGCCGCATGGCGCAACCGCGGAGTTGCAGGCAGTTGTTGCACCGGCGCCGGCCAGTGCCGCACCGCTCAGCCAGGCAGATGTCGCGGGCGGCGGGGCCTGGCCGCGCACTGTCACCGCACCCGAAGAGTCCGTGCGTGTGGCAACCGCCAAGCTTGACACAATCATCGAGCAGGTCGGCGAATTACAGGTGGCGCGGCTGGCCAACGAGCTACACATGCGCCGGCTTGCCGCCCTTGTCGACGAGATCGAACAGGCACTTGCAGAAATGCGAAAGCAACGCCCGGCCGGGCGACAAGGCGCCGGCGGGACGGAGCATCCCGACCATGACGCCGCTACGCGATCGTTTGGCGCCGTGGCGGCCGACTTGCGCCGGCTGCACGGCGACATGCAGGCCGGCGGGCGCCACGAAGCGCAACTGGTCGATGACCTGGAGGAATATGTGCTCCGCACGCGCCTCATGCCCGTCGGCAGCGTGCTGGAGAGCTTCCCGCGCATGGTACGCGATCTGGCTCACGAGTTGGACAAACAGGTGCACTTGACGATCACGGGGGGCGACACCGAGGTAGATCGCTCCGTGCTGGAGCAGATCAAGGCGCCGCTCACCCATCTGCTGCGCAACAGCATCGACCACGGCATCGAGACGCCGGAAGAACGGATCGCGGCCGGCAAGAGCGCCGAGGGCCATATTACGGTCAGTGCGGCGCAGCGCGGCAGTTCCATCGTCATCGAGGTGCAGGACGACGGGCGGGGCATCGACAGCGCAGCGGTGCGCACCGGCGCCATCCAGCGCGGCGTCGTCGACGGCGCCGAGGCCGAGCGCATGAGCGAGCACGACCTGTTGTGGCTCATTTTCCGATCGGGCATGTCGACGCGGACGAAAGTAACCGACATCTCGGGGCGCGGCGTGGGGCTGGATGTCGTGCGCGACCATGTCGAGCGCCTGCGCGGCTACATCGACGTCGCCAGCGTGACGGGGCAGGGAACACGGTTCTCGCTGCACCTCCCGCTCAGCGTGGCCACGACCCTGTGCCTGATCGTCGAAAGCCGCGACACGCTGTTCGCCATTCCGGCCAGCAATGTCTTTCGCGTCAAGCGCATCCAACGCCAGGAGATCGGCCGCGCCGAAGGCCGCGATGTCGTCCGGATTGGCGACCAGGTTCTGGCATTGCACGACCTGGCGACCTTGCTGGCAATCCCGGCGCCATCCTCACCCGTCCTGGCCGACGGTGCCGTCTACGCGCTGATGCTCGGCATTGCCGACCAACGCGTTGCGATTGCCGTGGACGCCGTGCATGAAGTGCAGGAACTGGTGGTGAAGCCGCTGCCGGCGCCCCTGGGCCACGTCCCGCACATTGCGGGAGCCAGCAACCTCGGAACAGGAGCGATTACGCTGGTGCTCAACGCCGCCGACGTGGTGCGAACGGCCATTCAGGGCATCCCGCATGCCTCGATCGCGCCGGAGATGGCGGCACCCGTGACGGACGAGGAAGCCGCACAGGCACGGGCGGCGCCGTCGACCATTCTCGTCGCCGACGATTCTTTTACAACGCGCTCGCTGGAACGTAACATCCTGGAGACGGCCGGATACACGGTGCGCGTGGCGGCGGACGGGATGGAGGCATGGCTCCTGCTTCAGCGCGAGCCCGTGGACCTGGTTGTCTCCGACGTGATGATGCCGCACATGACCGGCTTCGAGCTGACAAGTCGCATTCGCGGCGACAAGCGCCTGGGCAATCTGCCCGTCGTCCTTGTCACGGCACAAGAGTCGCCGCAGGATCGTGAACAGGGGCTGGCGGCCGGCGCCGATGCCTATCTTGTCAAGAGCGCCTTTGACCAGGACAACCTGCTGACGACGATCGGACGGCTGATATGACCTCGACATCATCTATCCAGCGCAGCGGGGAGCCTGCACACCCATGATCAAAGTGCTCGTCGTCGACGACTCACCAACCATCTGCCACATTTTCCGCACGGTTCTGGAGAGCGATCCGGGAATCACGGTCGTCGGGTTTGCGACGAACGGCCAGGATGCCGTGCAGAAGGCCGGCGAACTCCATCCGAACGTGATCACGATGGACGTACAGATGCCGGGGCTGGATGGCATCGAGGCAACGCGGCTCATCATGGAGCGGTGCCCGACACCCATCGTCATCATCAGCGCGCACAACAACGACCCGGCGTTGACCGTCAGCTTCAACGCATTGCAGGCCGGCGCCGTGCAGGTCATCGACAAACCCGCCAACATCCTTGCCCCCGATGCATCCGCCGAGCGCGCTGCATTGATCACGACCATCAAGCTCATGAGCGAGGTGCGCGTAGTGCGCCGGCGCTTCAGCGGAACGGCGGTGCGACCGCGGGCGGATGAACCCACCCCAAACCGGCTGCCGGGACTTATCGACGTGGTCGTCATGGGCGCGTCGACGGGCGGGCCGGCCGCGCTGAACACGATCCTGAGCGCGCTGCCGCCGACGTTTCCGGCGCCGATCTTGATTGTGCAGCATATCACGGCGGGTTTCACCGGCGGCCTGGCAAGCTGGCTGAGCCGCACTTGCGCCCTGCCCATCAGCATCGCCCAGGCCGACGAGCGAATCAGGCCCGGCGTCGTCTACCTCGCGCCGGACGACCAGCATCTCACGCTCAGCGCCGGCGGCCGTTTGCGCCTCGACCACGGAGAACTCGTCAATCACGTGCGCCCCTCGATCAACGTGCTCTTCGACTCCGTAGCGCGTTCCACCGGCGCCACCGCGCTTGGCGTACTGCTGACCGGCATGGGTGAAGATGGCGCGCGCGGGCTGCGCGCGATCCGCCAGCGCGGCGGCGTCACCCTCGCGCAGGATGAATTGACTTCGATTGTATACGGGATGCCCAAAGCAGCGGCAGAAATGGATGCCTGTAGTACAATTCTACCCCTTGACCAGATTGCAGCTTACCTCACGCATGTCGTCGCAGGGGGGCGCGCGCTGGCGCAGGCATAACTCATCCAGCCGGTGCGAGCCGGTTGCAGAAGCTGGGCTCTCAGGCCATGTCATCAAATCCCACAGGACTTCACTCACGGATCGGCGCGTGGACGCGCGGCCGGCCCGGCATGCAGACGGGCTGGTTCCTGGCGATCTTCGCCACGCTTGCCTTCAGCTTTGCGCCGCCCGTCGCCCGCTTTGCCATCCTCGACGGTTTCGACTCGACGACGCTGCTGCTCATGCGCATGATCATCGCGACGACGATGTTCGGCGTGACGCTCGGGGTGACGGCGCCGGCCAAGCTACGCATCGAGCGGCGCGGCCTTGGCGCAGCCACCGTTGTCGGCGCCGTGAACGCGGCGGGCATGGTCATCTTCTTCATGTCGCTGAGCTACCTGGAATCCTCGCTCGCCTCCATGATCCTGGCGCTCAGCCCGCCCATGGTACTCAGCCTGCTGGCATTGCGCGGCGAGCGACTCACGCGCCGCCACCTGGTACGTCTGGCCCTGGCCATGGCCGGCGTCTATCTGCTCGTCGGGCCGACCGGGCAGGTCAACGTGATCGGCGCCGCGCTGGCGCTGGTCGCGACCTTCCTCTTCTCGCTACAGATGGCGCTCACGCAATGGACGCTGGTCGCCTACCCGACACGCACAATCGCCTTTTATGTCACTGCATCTATGACCCTCTTCGTGGCGCTGTGGTGGCTGATCCAGGGCGCCAACTGGGCCGCGCCGGGGCCTGCCGGGTGGTTCGCCGTGATCGTCCTGGCCGTGGTCAGCACCTATATCGCGCGCCTCTCCTACTTTGCAGCCATGGGGCGGCTGGGCGGCGCGCAGGTCGCCCTGCTTGGCCCGCTGGAAACGCTCCTCAGCGTCACCTGGTCGATCCTCTTCCTGCACGAGCGACTGGCGCCGGCCCAATTCATCGGCGGCGGGCTGATCCTGTTCAGCGCGCTGCTGGCCGTGCAGCGTCTGGGTCGCGTCAACTTGCGCCTGCCGCGGCGGTAGCGCGCGCGGCCCGTAGCTTGGGCGTACCGCTGCGAACTGATATTGACAGAACATGGGCATGGCGGGTAGCTTTACGGGAAAACAGCGCGAAGTGCAAAACACTCTCTTATGATCTCAGGTGTCAGCAATTTCAGGGGAAATGTCCGGCGCGTCGATGAAATCATCCGCGTGCTGGCAAAATATGGACTGGCCGACTGGGTAAGCGACAGCACGCCCGGCTTCATCCGCCGCCGTTTCGTCACGGCCGAGGGCGCCGCCGTGGGCGACTTCCCCGTCGAGGTACGCATCCGCCTGGCGCTGACCGAACTCGGCACCACCTTCATCAAACTCGGCCAGATGATGAGCACGCGCGCCGACATGGTGGGGCCGGAACTGGCGGAGGAACTCGCCTCGCTCCAGGCGGACACGCCGGCCGACCCGCCGGACGTCGTGCGCGCCACGATCCAGGCCGAACTTGGCTACCCGCCGGAAGAGCTGTTTGCCTGGTTCGAGCCGACCGCGCTGGCCTCGGCATCGGTGGGACAGGTGCACGCAGCGCGCCTCTTCGATGGCACGGAGGTGGTGGTCAAGGTGCAGCACGCCGGCATCGAGGAGAAGGTGCGCAGCGACCTGAGCCTCATGGCCACGGTTGCCGGGCTGGCAGAGAGCAACAGCAAAGAACTGGCGCGCTATCGCCCCTCCGACACGGTGGATGAGTTTGCGCGCAGCCTCATGCGCGAGCTGAACTTTCACACGGAACTCAACAATCTGCTGCACTTCGCCCACAACTTCGCCGACAACCCGAGAGTCCATCTCCCCACGGCATATCCCGAACTGTCGTCGCGCCGCGTGTTGACCATGGAGAGACTTGACGGGTTCAGCATCGCCGACAGCGCGCGCATGGACGCTGCTGGCGTCGATCGTCTTGCATTTGCCAACCTCTTTGCCAACACGATGATGCAGATGATCTTTCGGGACGGCTTCTATCACGCCGACCCGCACCCCGGCAACATCTTCGCCCTGCCGCCTGAACCCCGGCTGGGTATGCTCGATTGCGGCAAGGTGGGCCGCGTCGACGAGCAGACGCGCGACGACTTCATCGGCATCGTCGCCTCTTTTCTCTCCGCAGATGTGGAATCGCTGACCGACCAGTTGATCGAGCTCTGCGAGGTGCCCATCGACCTGAACCGCAGCGCCTATCGCAGCGACGTGGCCGACTTCGTGGGCGAGTTTCGCGACACGATGGGCGGCAACCTCGACATCGGCGCCGCCTTCGAGTCCATGTTCGCCATTATTCGCAAGCACCATCTCGTCGTGCCGCCACGCGTCAACATGCTGCTGCTGGTCATCGTGCAGACGGAGGGCACCGCCCGCCAACTGGACCCGGAGTTCGACCTGACCGCGACGTTGAAGAGCTACGGCACGGACCTGCTCAAGCGGCGCTTCTCGCCGCAGCAGTTGCAGCGCGAGGCTGTGCGCTCCTTCCGCGACTGGAGCCGGCTGCTCAAGGCCCTGCCGCGCGAGACGGTCAACCTGCTCGAACGCACACAGCGCGGCGAATTGCAGATCCACGTACAGCAGCACGGCATGCAGCGGCCGCTCGACCGGCTGACCTACGGGATCGTGGTGGCGGCGATCCTGCTCGGCTCGGCGCTCCTGTGGGCATTTGCGGCGCCGCCGGTGTTCTTCGGCATTTCGATCATCGGTGCGTTGGGCGTCGCACTCGGTCTTGCCCTGGCCGCACACCTGCTCTATCTCGTCTGGCGCGCCTGACCGCGCGGGAACGCGCCCACGGTCTACATGCCCGATTCACACCCACCGAGGAGCAACCCATGTTTGACGTCCCTGGCCTGCTCTACATTCCCGACTATCTCGCGCCCGCACAGCACGACGAGTTGGTTGAGCTGATCGACGCGCAATCGTGGAGCAGCGAGCTGGCGCGCCGCACGCAGCACTACGGCTACAAGTACGACTACGCCGCGCGTGCCGTCGATCCGCGCACCGAGGTCGTGGCGATCCCGGCGTGGTTGGCCGCGCTGGGCGAGATGCTGCACGCCGACCAGTTGATCGATGAACTGCCCGACCAGGTCATCGTCAACGAGTACGAGCCGGGGCAGGGCATCGGCCACCACCTGGACTGCGTGCCCTGTTTCACCGGCGTCATCTTCTCGCTCTCGTTGCTGTCGGGCACGGTCATGCAGTTCCGCTCGATCGACCGCAAGCATATCGTCCCGCTCTACGCCGAGCCGCGCAGCCTGACCGTCATGCGCGGGGCGGCGCGCTACGAATGGACACACGGCATCCCCGCCCGCGCCGCCGACACTTGGAACGGCAAGGAGCGCCCGCGCGGGCGGCGCATCTCAATTACCTTCCGCAAGGTCAAGCTCGACCCGGCCGATACAAGCGGCCAGCCATAGACGGCTGACCGACAAGGAGACAATATGGTAGACATTGATCGAATCCAGGCACAGTTGCGCGCGGCGGTGCGTCTCAGCCACGAAGTCGTGACGGCGCCGCCCTTTACCTGCTTCTTCAACCCCGACAGCGACGCGGCCTACGCCAATATTGCGATTCCAGACGAAGCGGCGAGCGACGCGTTCGACGCCGGGCTGGCCGCGGTCGAGCGGGAGTTTCGCGCGCGCGGGCGCCGGCCGAGTCTGGAATACCTGGAGCCCTACGCCCCATCGCTCGCCGCCTGTCTCGAGGCGCGCGGCTACGAGTGCGCAGTGCGCTCCCTGCTGATGGTCTGCACGCCTGAGATGTTGGCTGCGCCGCGCATGCCGGCCGGCTTTACCGTCGAAGCGATCAACGACGCGACGCCGCTGGAGACGATCCAGGATTTGATGACGGTGCAGGCTCGCGCCTTTGGCGATGAAGCATCGCCGCGCACCACGGCCGAGGATGCCGCCCAGTTTCGCCGGCGCTTCGCCGCGCTGCGCCTCTTTGCCGGCCGGCTCGACGGAGTCATCGTCAGCGCGGCCAGCCTGACTGCCCCCTACGAGGGCGTGGCCGAAGTGGCCGGCGTGGCGACGGCGCCCGGCTTTCGCCGGCGCGGCTTTGCCGGCGCGCTGACCTACGCTGCCACGGCCGCGGCGTTCGACCAGGGCGTCAGCCAGGCATTTCTCACGGCCGCCAATGAAGCTGCCGGTCGCGTCTACGCCAAGGTTGGCTATCACGCGACCGGCAGCGGTCTGGCCTATCGGTTGGAGTGACGGTACACGCCGCCGGCGTCAGTTCGCCTTGCGGCCGCCCTTGAGCGACGCTTGCAGCGCAGCGAGCCCGGCCTTGTCCCCGCTTGCGGCGAGGGCGGCCTGCTGCGACCACGTGGCAGGGTCGGCAATGGCAAAGCGGCGCCCGCCGGCGAGCAGAAGCTCCTTGAGACGATCGGCCGGCGTTGCAGCCAGCGCGGCAAAGGTCGTGATACCGTCCGCTGCCAGCAGCTCGGCAATTTTCGGGCCGATGCCTTCGATGACGGTCAGATCGTCCGGCGTGACGGCAATCGCCTCGACCACAGCCGCAGCACGCGTCGCCTCA
>ERZ795053.6475-NODE-6475-length-11655-cov-3.818276_pt1 | contig 11655 bp, 13 predicted proteins | sample MGYA00375137_ERZ795053 | MGnify/ENA primary metagenome ERZ795053 (study PRJEB30182, sample SAMN05720284) | activated sludge metagenome | isolation source: Anaerobic digester | place: Hong Kong | collected 2014-12-17 ... | reverse complement strand
GACAAACGGAACGCCCACAAGATCGGCAATGTGCTTGACCAGATAGGTTTTTCCCACCCCGGTGGGGCCCAGAATGAGAATGTTCTGTTTGGTGATTTCGATCGCGGAGGATCCCCGATGATTCCGAAGATAGCGGGCGTGATTGTAATGGTCGCAAACCGCAATAGCGAGAGCCTTTTTGGCCTCATCCTGACGGACCACATAGCGGTCGAGATGGGCTTTGATATCTTTCGGTTGGAGATCAAAGTCGAAGACTTTCCGAGAAACATCACTTTCCGGCGGACTGGAATCTCCGCTTTTTGAGGGAGACGCTTCTTCTTCGGGATGATTGGCGAAGCCTCCTCCGGCAGGGAATCCCATCAACGACACTCCGTCGCCAAAGTTTTTCTTCATGAAGTCCCGCAACTTGCGCATGACTTCATCGGGAGGAATCCCATCATCGTCCTTAGCCATAGACCCACAATATCGACTCTCCCCGAAAAGCCTCAAGCAGCATCTCCAATCAGGACAGCCTGGCGCCCGAAAGAGATCAGGAAATTTTCCCGTCTGAGGCTGAAGCCTCCGGATTTGAAACGCCCGCCACGGCTTTGGGGACCAAAGGGGGCGCATTGGTGGCCTTCTCTCCTTTCCCCATCAGCACAGAAATCCACCTCCAGTCCGCACTGTTGTCGAGCATTACCTTCACCACCATGGTCAAAGGCACCGCAAGGAACATTCCCACCGGTCCCCAAACGTAGCCCCAGAAAACCACTGAAACGATGACCACCACGGTCGAAATGCCAAACCTGTTGCCCAACAACATGGGCTCCAGGATGGTCCCGATGGTTTGATTGATGGCGAGGTAGCAAATGGCCAGAACAACCCCTCCCCAGAGACCGTCCAGTTGGACCAATGCCAGGATCACCGGAGGCACGGCCGCCACCACGGAGCCGATCGCGGGTATGTAATTGAAAACAAAAGCGATAAGTCCCCAAAGGATGGGAAAATCGACGCCAATCAGGCTGCAACTCAACCAAGCAAGCAAGCCGGTTGCGGCACTGACGGCTGTTTTGATTCCCAGATATTTCTGCAAATCCGCCGCTGAACGGTGGAATCGTCCCAAATCCGGTCCTTTGGCCTCAAGGACCGCCCTCACCTTATCGGCATAGCGTCCGGACTCCGCGAGGACAAAAATCATGACCACAAACACAAAAAACGCTTTGGTTAATAGCGAGGTGACCTTCCCGACCAAGGCGCTTTGCCCCAGGAAATCCAGAATGATGGAAGAATCCCAATAGCGGTCAAAAATTTCACGGAAAGACAGCAGTTCGCGCTTGGTCTCAAGTGGTGGGGTTGTCGCAACACTTGGGTCTCCGGGACTGAAACGGTCCGCGAAATTTCCCAGAGAATCCATCGTTCCGTCAATCCAGATGGTCAGCGAGGTCATTTTTTGCTGAACCAGAGCTGCATAAGTGTCTCGTTTGGATTGGAATTCCGGGATGACACCGCTTGCCAGATAGATCAGTCCGGAAAGGATCAAGAGGTCCACAAAAATGGTCAAAACCACTGCGATGGGCTCCGGAACTCCCCTAGTATTCAGCCACCTTTGAATGGGAAAGCTCAGGACCGCCAGAAAGAAACCCAAGACAATCGGAATGAAAAACTCAGAGGCCAGCCTCAATCCCGCCACAATAATGATCAGGCAGGCCACTGAAACCAGCACGATGAGCCCTCTTCCCGGATAGACCCGGAATGAGGGGGATGGTTCCTTGGGTTTGGAAATTGGTTCCTCCAAAATACTAAATCTCTAAAATTCCTCTTCCCCCAACAATTCTTCGTAGATCCGGCAGAGCGGTTCAGAAAAGCAACAAAAGAAAATGTCCAAGTTGGGACTTTCGGCGGACAAGAAAGACTTTACGGTCTCCACGGCGACAGCTGCCGCAAGATCGGCTGGATATTTGTAAATACCAGTGCTGATCGCGGGAAAGGCAATACTGGTTGCCCCCAAATCGACAGCCACTTCAAGCGAACGCCGATAACAGGACGCCAGCAGATCGGCCTCTCCTGCATGCCCTCCCCGCCAAACAGGGCCAACGGTATGAATCACATGCCGGGCTTTCAAAAGATATCCTGAGGTGGCAATGGCATCCCCGGTTTCACATCTTGCGAGCAACCGACAGGCCTCCATCAAACCGGGCCCGGCGGACCGGTGAATCACCTCATCTTCCTCAGATCCCCCCAGCCAATTGGTATTGGACGCATTCACCATGGCATCGACTGGCAATGTCGTGATGTCAGCAACCAGCGCCCGCAGAAGGGATCTCTCGGTCATGAAACGTGTCATCGGGTGCCAGATAGTTGAACGGAGATGCTAATCGAAAAATAGGTCATCCTCACTGGAAAAATCACTTGCCGTCAAGCGAATTTTTTATTAATCTTATAGAAATTCCAATCACTATCCTGAATTTACTCAACCCCGTGAACGAGGCCATTCCTAAATCTTGGGATCCGCTGCTCTCCAGTCGTGTCAGACTGCGGGATCGCGTGGCCTTTTGGGTGGACGGCAGCGGCCAGGAAGCGCAAGCCGTGCTGGTCGACTTTGAGCGGGATCGCAGCTTCCGGATGCAAGTTTGGCAAGGTTGGATCCTGCAACGCCTTGATGGACGGACCACCACCAGGGAAGTCCTCCAAGAACATGCTGCCGGAGCACTTGCCAGCGAGGAAACTTTGGAATGGCTGGACACCATGGTCCGGTGGCTGTGCGCCAATGGAATGGCGGAGATAGTTGGATCGCCACTGGACTCCCCGCCGCTTGCCAAATCTCAAGTCCCCTCATCAAAAAGGACATCTCTAAAAACAGGTTTGATGGCAGCATCTCTGACAATATGCCTGACGGCTTCCCTCCTTCTTGTTCCACAGTCCCGCACCTGGCTGGTGGCCCATTTGCTGCCAGCGTCCACAGTGGTAATTCCTACCATCGAACCACCGCTGCCACCGCGGAATGCTGAATCGATTATCGCCACTGCATCGGGAACGCTTACGGAGTTTCTTGTAAAGCCTGGTGATGTGGTTCCAGCTGGGACCGAAATAGCCAGAATTGTCGATTTACCCGCCGTCGCCGGTCTTGCTCGGATGCGAGATGAAATTCAAAGATCACGCGAAAAACGCGATGAGTTTTTCCGTTCGGCGGATGATGAGAATTATCTTCAAGAAGTGAAGCACCTTGCAGAACTGGCACACGAACTCGGCGAACGGGAGACGGTCGCGATGCCAACCATCATCAAGACTCCATTCCCGGGTAAAATCGCCTCGCTGGCCTTCAACTTGGAAGGGCGCAGCCTCACCACCGGTGAAGCCATCGCGACCATCATTCCCGCCGGAGACATCCGCCATTTGGAATCCAAACCGGCTGTCACGATGCTTGGGGATCAATGATCCCAACCCGCCCTGCCCTGATCAGTGGAGTAGGATTGGGGGCACAATCCTCGGCAAATATCAGGAGACGCGCTCCTCAAGCGCACTTCCCGAATCGTTGGGACAAAACTTGAAAGGCCTCCCCTGCCCCCCCCGGTTGCGCAATGAAGGCACTCTCCCGGCCCGCAGCCACCGCCCCGGGTGCGAGGCGTTCCAAAAACGAAGCCTGGGTTTCACTCGCCACAGTCTCCCAGCCGAAGGATTCCCCCAATTCCTGCAGACGGTGAAAGTCCACATCTGCAGTCAGATCCTGTCGACCAAATAGTTTGTAGATCGACGAACCAGTATTTCTCTGATGCTTGAAAAAAGCTCTCAAAGTGCCCCCCGGTCGCCGTTGATACAGGCTTTCCCCTCTACCTCCATAATCGATGCTGAGCATCGAGGCACATTTGAGTCCTGACTGCCAGTCTGCCAGCCAGGGCTCCCATGCTGCGTGGACTTCCACCCGTTGGCCGTCTGGCCACTCCCTGCGGAAAGACTCTGGAACCCGAAAGCCGGGACGGGATTCTTCCAATGGCACAAACTCCTCCCGCACCCCCCTTTCTGGGGACAGCATCACATAAACTTCCTCCCAGTTCCTCATAGGTAAATTCCACCGCAGCAAGATCACGGGGAAAGCGTCAAATAGCTCATTGTTGTAAATGATGGCGCGCCCCCCGCAGGCCTGCAGGGCTGCGGCAACCGAATCATGCCAGGAGGCATCGGGATGGAGCGTCCGCTGCTCCTGTCGAAGAACCGGTGACACTTCAACGAAATGGAATCGCAGAGATCGCCGGAACCACCAGCCAGCTGCCTTTGCAACAGACCGGGCCAGCATTCCCGACCCGGGACCGATTTCAATCACGTGGCTCCGGCCAAGGGCATCTTTCAAGGCCGATCCTCTCAGCGCCACCTCGGCTTTGATCCAAGCAGCAATCGCCTTTCCGAGCCATTCGGAAAGTGTTGCCGAAGTGGCAAAATCCCCCCTGTGCCCGCCCACGGTGGCGATGTGCTTGGTGTAATAGCCATGAGCTGGATGATACAAGGCCGCCGCCATGTAGTCTTCGAAGGGGATTCTGCCTCCAGAGGATGCGAACCAGTTGCCTAGAAATGTTCGTAGATCTGAGGAGGGGTCGGACGCTGGCGGACTCGTTGACATTGGCCCAGTCTAATCCAATCAAGCACGCCAGCGACCAACCGTCCACGGAACGCAGATGCAGGCAAAAATTACCCCCCTCAGGCCATCTTCAGTCTGAAAAGGGCTCAACAAGGTTGGTGCCCCCAATCGGTTTCCTTCAACGATTCCTCGTAGAGCGCCATCTGCTCTTCAGGGCTTAACTCCGCAGCCCTGGGTTCATTGATGGGTTCGGCTTCCGGAATGGCATCTGACTCGCCTGAGGAATTCGATTCCTGATTCATTTCTCATTCTAAAACCGCCTCGCAATTTGTCACGCCCGGGCTTGCAGATGGGGCACCGTAAGTCTACCAGTTGGTTTCATGGCCGGGCATTTGAAGCAAATGGACTATTCTGTTGTCCAGCAGTGCATGCATTGCGGAATGTGCCTGCCCACCTGTCCGACTTATGTCGCCACCGGAAGAGAACGCCACAGTCCCAGAGGCCGCATTGCCCTGATGCGGTCGGTGGCGGACGGAGAATTGGAAATCAAGAAGGCTTTTGGAGAGGAAATGTATTTTTGCCTGGGCTGCCTGGCATGCACCACCGCCTGCCCCGCAGGCGTTGACTACCCCAGGTTATTTGAGGCCGCCCGAGCCGACGTCGAAGACTCCCGGGTCATGGACACCCCGGAACGGAGATTCTGGCGCTGGCTGAGTCTGCGGGTCATTTTTCGCGCGCCGACCAGGCTGAAAATGATCGGACGTCTCCTGGGAATGGTTCAAAGATTCGGCTTGGACAGTATCGCGAGAAAGCTGCGATTGACCTGGTTCTTGCCTCCATCCCTGCGTCGACTCGAAGCCAGAGCACCCCGAGTGGCCTCCGCTTTCAGCGATGAACTGATCCCCTATTTTCTCGCGGCCAAGCCGGAACGCTACCGCGTTGGGTTGCTCACGGGGTGCATTCAGGACATTTGTTATCCGGATATCAACCGAGACACGGCCGAAGTTCTGGCCGCCGCGGGTTGTTCGGTATTGACGCCGAGACAACAGGGGTGTTGCGGTTCCCTGCATGCTCACAATGGCGATTTGAACACGGCACGAGAACTCGCCCGGAAACAGATCGATTCCTTTGATCTCGAGCATTGTGACGCCATCATCACCAATGCGGCTGGTTGCGGATCCCATTTGAAGCACTTCGGCCCACTGCTGGCTGAAGACCCGGAATACGCTGCGAAGGCTCTCCAATGGGATGCGAAAGCAAAAGACATCCATGAATGGCTTGTGGAGATCGGCTTTCAACTGGAGCAGGATGCGATCCCGAACTCCATCAAAGGAACCTATCACGAAGCCTGCCATCTTTGCCATGGACAGAAGATTTCTGCCCAGCCTCGTTCGTTGCTTCATCAATTGAATGGAATGGACTGGGTTGAACTGCCCCATGCCACTCTCTGTTGCGGCAGTGCCGGCATTTACAGCATCACCCAACCTGAACAAGCCACTGAGCTGCAGGTTCAAAAATGCCGGGCAATAGTGGAGACCGGCGCCACAGTCGTGGCCGTTGCAAATCCGGGCTGCCATCTTCAAATTACGCAAGGGCTTGCCGATCAAGGACGCGACGATATCCAGGTGAAACATCCCATTTCGCTCCTGGCCGCGTCGTTGCGAAAGAAAACTTCCCAGGTTCACCCTTGAGCCTCCCTGACTCCATTGAAATCAGTCACTTTGCTCTCCGTCCCCGCAGAGCGCTGAATGTGAAACATTCAGGAAATGAACGGAAGGGATTTCTGATTCGTTGGAATGGTGGCTTTGGTTGCGTACAACCCTGGCCGGAACTGGGTGATGCTCCGGTGACCGAACAGCTCCGACTGCTGGCAGAGGGCAAAACAACCCCCTTGATCAACCGTGCTCTCGACTGCGCCCGCATGGATGGGGCTGCCCGGCACGAAAACCTGAACCTGTTTACCGGTCTCAAGGTCCCGGCCAGTCATGCCACCGCACCGCAGGGTTTGACTTCCGATGAGATAGATTCTTGGTGCTCTCAAGTCAGGCTCCAAGGATTCACCACCGTAAAACTGAAACTCAGGGCAGAGCGACAGATGGCCCGAAGCATCCTTCAACAGTGGATGGAGGCAGATGAGGTCCTGCGGTTCCGGCTTGATTTCAACGAAACTGGAACCCGGCCCTTCTTTGAGGACTGGTTGTCTCAAATGCCCCAAGCGTGGCAACAACGCCTTGATTTCATCGAAGACCCCGTTTGCTGGTCGGAAGAACTCTGGACTTGGTGGGGGCAGACCCTCCCTGTCCCTGCAGCGGTCGATAGACAGGGGCAGGCCGCCGATAAGTGGGGACCTGTGGGATCTGCAACCTGGCGGATAGTGAAACCAGCCTTGGAGTCAGGACCGCCAGCGGGACGGTGGCCTTTGCAGCGTGTCGTTTTCACCAGCTACATGGATCACGCCCTCGGTCAGAGCTTCGCCGCTTGGGAGGCGGCCCAAAGCCATAGCGTCACCGCAGGGTTGATGACCCACCATCTGTATGAGGAAGATGCCTTTTTCAACAGGCTGGCTCAAACAGGCCCCAATTGGATAAGTTCCAACGTGTTACCCGGAACCGGTCTTGGGTTTGACGATCTCCTCAATGGCCTGACCTGGGTCCGGCTTGCAGGTTGAGAGCCCCCCAACAAAAGAGCCCTGCTTTTTAGGGCAGGGCTCAAAAAAACCTCGTTGGATACCGGAATCAGAAATTGGCAGTGGCACCGACATGCCAACGTCCGCCATCATCGATCCCATCAAGATTCCGGTCAGAGAGTGGAATACCATAATCGAGGCGCAAGCGGAACCAATCACTGTAGAGCCAGCGCAGGCCGACCCCGACGCTTTGCAATTCCACTTGGTTGGGTTCATCGGGCAACTTGTCCGTATTCGACAACGTTGCCGCATCGTAGAATGCCAGAAATCGCAGGCTGTCGGTTTCATTTTTCCAGTTGGCAGCCTTGGCGATGGAAAGCTCAGGAGTATAGACTTCCACACCGCCGAGGAAACCTTCATCTCCTCTGGCTACCCGCTGTTCGAAACCACGGACCGTGTCGTAACCACCTGCACCGAGCTGTTCGCTGGCGAGCAGGTTGCGGGTCGACAACTGGCCTTCGGCACGAAGACGGGCCGTCCATTGTTTCCACAGTTGCTGCTGGCGCTCAATTTTGGCATTGAAATAGACATACGAAGGATCCGCTCCGGCACGGGAACGTTCGAACACCTCCGCCGTGTTCTGATTGGTCAAGTTGCCCGGAGCTCCCACCACTGTGAAATTCCCTGAAGTCATACCAGTCTTGTCACGAGTCACCGTGCTCAACCCGGCGCTGAGCTGGAAGATTTCAGTGGTGACGTCAAAGACTTGCAGACCGCCAAATTCCAGGTTGTTGTTGCTGGATTTGTAATCAAAACCAAAGGTCAATTGATTCACCCAGCTCTCCGGGGAATACACCGGAATGGAGTAACGGGCACTCAACTGAGTGCTGTCGCCACCTTCATTGATGGGGATACCATCCGGTCCGGGAATATCGGCATTAACGCTGACATAAGATGCCAACAAGGTCATCCACGCCCGCCATGGCAAGGGACCCGTGTAAACCAGAGAGTGGCCCACGACTTTTTCAAACTCGGAGTCGGCACTGAGTTGGTAACTCACCGCCTGATCAGGTCCAAAGGCATCCCCGAAATTGAAGCCGAAAAGAAACCGGTCTTCACCGAGAACCTCGGTCCCGGAATTTTCGTATCCCACGTAGTAGCTGTTAGGATCGCTTTCATAGGCCTTGAGAATAATGTCGGTCGTGCCGAATTCAGAACCCGGGGAGTATACCAAGTCCACTTTGCGGTACGGGCTGCGGTTGATCCAGTTGAGATCGGTGAGAATTTGGTTGGAACGAATGTCATCCCCTGGTCGGATGGACATTTGACGCACCAAGTATTCCTCCATATCAGCACTCACACCATCCACGCGGATGCGGTTGACCTTGGACTCAATGACCACCATTTGGACCACCCCTGAGGTGATGTCCTGCTCCGGAAGCAGCACGTCCACCACCGGAAGGCCACCGCGCCGGTAGGCCAAAATGACCGCTTTCACCATTTCATCAAGGGAAGCAAGGGAAACAGGTTTTCCCAAGTACCCCTGAATTTCCTTCCCGACCTGTTCCGGCAGATAAGCGAAATCATGCCAGATGCCTTCAACGCCGGGCCACCCATCAGGACGAACATCGCCCGGTGTCGGAACCAACACCACTCCCCGAAGGGAATCGACCAGCATTTCGTGCGAAAGACCTGCGGAAGCCGATGGATCCAACTCGAAACGTCCCATGTTGTCCACCTTCAATGGACCTTGACCCGCGCCGGTTGCAATCGCATCCCTGGTTTGCATGATCGCGGCCTGTTGGTCCGGAGGAAGCGCTTCGAGCAAAATTTCCGTTCCATCCGGGGTTGTCACGGTCTGCTGTCCCAAAACCATACCCGGTACCATCGCGGCAAACGCGACGCCCTTAATCCACTGCCTCATTTTCCCTCTCATATCTGCCATTTGGGATTGGTAAAATCTGTCTGCAAGGAGGGCATATCATGGTTGCCCCCCGAATTGAAAGTCTTTTTTCCGAAATACCTGCCACTTCTTGCGAAAAATCCCCTCAAGGTCAAGCCCCTTTTCTGTTTTTCCGAGTTTTCTCAAAATTGCGTACTTCTGAAGCTCATCGGGTCCCGTCTTCGGAAAGGAGAGGCTTTTCCGCAAAATCCGACGGCACCGCAAATAGTTTTGCGTTCCGGGATTCCGGAAGACTTTCCAGCAGGGTTTGCACGGAACCTCGACGTTCACCATCCTGATAGACGACGCGAACAGGAATTCTGCCCCCAGACGGACCATCTGATGCCAGCAAATCGAAATCGCCAAAAGCTCCACGCAGATGCGCCGGTAATCCTGCAATGACTTTGGCCAAAAATTTCTGAAATTCACGAAGAACCTCAAAATCTTGAGGAACCACCCCCACTTGATTAATTGGAGCCAGCGAATAGACACATTTCAGTAGATCCCCTTCCCATGCCTCCACCTTTTCAACCGACTGGTCGCCAAGTTTTGCCGGGCCAGCTTCCTTATAAGTTGTTTGGGGAGCTTTTTCAGCGGCAAGGCGTCGCTCTTTGGCGGCGTGCAGCTGATCGATTACTTCCCGGTATTGCTCCCTTTCAGCCGCTGGAAGTCCCGCTACTTTCTTTTCAATCGCTTCAATTTTGGCGTTCTCTGCCGACAAAAGCCTCTCTGCCACTTTGGAGGCGATTTCTGGATCAATCGGCGTGTAAGATTTCGATTTCTGGTTCACAATCCAAATCCGCCCGGCTTTGTGCGAGAAAAGCATGGACTGACCGGTTCCTGGCGTTTCGATGACGAGGAGCCCGTCTTTGATATGGAGATTTTGCACAGCTTCTCCCTTGGCCCCATTTTTTCCCTCCTTGCCATAAACCAATTCCACTTCCGCTCTCGATAGAGCAGGGACCAAAAGGGCTGCCAGCAGCACCCAAACGGGGCGAAACAAAAGAGGGGAGATCATGATGGCATCCTGAATTGCATGATTGTCGGACTCAAAACCGGTCACGAATTTTTTTGGCGACCTCCGCCGGCACCAGCCTGAGTCGAACCTCAGCGTTGGGCGGGACCTCGATTTCAGGATCTTCCTGATGAAGCACCGGGTCAAAAACCATCCATACGCTGCCTTTCCATGCCGGCAGAGTCCGAGCCCCCAAGCCTCTCAATATTTTTACCGGATGGTCTCCGACAACCAATTCAACCGCAAATTCAGAACTGCCAGGAGCCCCGATCTTCGGATCGACTCCGCGAAGGGTGCGCGTCATTTTCAATACCGTCTCAAACAGTGCCCGGTATTTGATTTTCCCGTCGACGACTTTGGGAACATCCTCCGGAGCCGGTTCTGGCAACGGAACCATGACCCGAATCTGCAGGCTGCCTTTGGGTTGATTGCTAACGAGGAAAGGATTCTCCTGTTTCCAGACTTCGTTTTCAGGTATCACGAAGAACCCCTGTCCATCAATCGGCACCTGAACCGGACCTTGCCGCGTGGCAAAATGCAATTGGATGCTGCCCACATCGACGCCAGTGTTGCTGGAAATCAGCATGCGATGGCTCGTGGCGTCCTCCTTGCCTCCGGCCGGCTGCGCGCCTCCGTTGCCTGCAAGGCGCAGCAAATCCAGATAAGCCAATTGGGCCACAGGCTCCTTGGCGGCGCTGAGAGGGACACTCTTTGCTTGGTCTGTGCCTTGAGCCACACTATTGCTGGCCGAGAACAGCAGAACAGAGCAAAGGAGGCAAACAAAGGGGCATTTCATGGGCGCAAGAACCCTTTACCAATGCCAGTCGCCCCAAAAAAGTCGAGTTATTTCATCCACATCACTTTTCCATTTTCTCCCAATAGAGGCGAAGGCCATCGGCGCACATATCGGAAGGATTGGCCGCCTCATAGAGCCGGAACGCCTCCGGAGGCAGGCCATTTTGGAAGGCTCGTTCCATCACCCACGCCCGGTAAGCGATCTGCAGAGAGGCCTGATCGTGAAATCCCGCGTCCCGGTATTCTTTGACCATGCGGGAGGCGCTGGCAACGCAACGAGCATAGGCCTCCAAATGGTCCTCCACATCACTGACCTCACCGAAGTGCGTTAAATACAACTTCTTCAATCCATGGTTCCGCAGTCGGGAGATGGAAGCCAGATATGGTTCAAGATCAAACTGTGGCGGAGCACTGGTGACGCCCAGAAAATCATATCCGGGAAGCCTGACCCCGGCCACATCCCCGGTGAAGGCCAGATCTCCCAGAATCCAGGCATGATGATGCTTCGCATGTCCTGGCGTATCCCAGGCGCGAAAAGTCAAGCCGGCGACTTCAACCACTCCCTCGTCGGCGACCTCCTGGACCATCTCCGGCGGCGCCGGGAGCATTTCTCCCCACAGGGAGTGCAAGGCGTCTCCGTAGACCATGCGGGCGCTCTCCATCAGCCGGGAAGGATCTATGAGATGCCGCTTGCCCAAAGGATGAACATAAACTGGCACCCCTCGCTG